>ERZ791765.7-NODE-7-length-339289-cov-10.136740_pt1 | contig 339289 bp, 408 predicted proteins | sample MGYA00509949_ERZ791765 | MGnify/ENA primary metagenome ERZ791765 (study PRJEB30046, sample SAMN00791980) | human gut metagenome | study: EMG produced TPA metagenomics assembly of the A metagenome-wide association study of gut microbiota in type 2...
TTCTTGGTCTTGCCATATAAATCACCGCCGTTTTCTTTTATTTTAACATGAAGCGCTATAATAGCTAAAAATATTTAGTTAAATATCAACAATACAGTATACTAGCTCTTCTTATGGAAAATAACACACAGTACACAAGTGTGCATACAGTTAAAGCCTCTATTTTCAAGGCATAAGGGGATAGGGGTACAGTTTACAGATGAACCGACAGGAAACCTCGATGAAGAAACTGCAATGTCCATTATGCAAATACTGGAAGACAGTGTACACCAGATGAACAAATGTGCAGTCATTGTTACTCATTCAAATGAAATTGCGAAAAAGGCAGATGTTGTTTTTCAATTAAAAAGGGGTACGCTGCACATAGTAAAAAATAATGAAAAGGTATAAATGGAAACATGGGAGATACGCAACTATTTTGTGCAATCTCCCATGTTCATTTTATGCAATCATTTCTTTTCTGTCTCTGACTCCCGAAACACTTTGGATGCCAGAAATGGAAGGAAGAAGATACTATAGAAAATAAGATGTATCAAAACCGCTTTCCATTCTATGACAGCTCCGGAAACAGTGCCTCCACTGATCAGTCCTGCAATATTGTTGTTCATAAAATGCAGGATGACAGGGATCCAGATGTTGTCTGTTTTCATATAAGCAAAAGCAAAGAATACGCTCAGTGCAATACAGGTGATAAGCTGTGCGGCAATACTCTGAAGCCTTGTATCAGGTGCATAGTAAAACAGGTTCAGCGGGAGATGCCACAATCCCCAGAATACACCAAGGATGAGAACTCCTTTTCGCATTCCAAAATGCTCCTGCAGGATCGGTTGCAAAAAGTAACGCCATCCATATTCTTCTCCGAAAAAGGCGGAAAAGACGAGGAAAAAGCTGACAAACAAAGAAAGCAGTGACAGCCAGAACATCGGAGAAGCAAAAAGAGCGAGGAAGGAATCTGCAGTATTGTCTGTGAAGCTGGAAATCAGAAGATTTCCTGTAAACAGCATGAAAAACAGAACTACATACAGAAAGTGTCTTCTGCTGTCAGGCCCGGACCAGGTCAGTCCCCAGATAAAGCGGACTTCACGTTTGTCAAGAAGAAACAAAACCCAGAGAGCCAGATTGCCGGCAATTGTGAGCATATTGATGACCATAACCCACAGGTTGGCATCCGGTATAAGTACACTGAGTACAGAGCTGATGGCAAACAGTACAGTTAGTACAAGGTACCCATAGAAAAACCGCCGGGGCATCGGAAACTCTGTTTTTGTCAGAAGAAAGACGACAATGGCTCCGGCAGCCGGATAATACATCTGGGCATTTGCAAAAAAATCCAGAGAAGTTCCCCGTTGATATCCGAACGCCATCGGGATTCCCATCAGATAAGGAATGCCAAAGGCGATCAAAGCAAAGATTAGTAACTGTTTTTTCTCCAGTCTGGTAAATGGACGTTTCATAATGTAATCTCCTTTTTCTATATCTTCAGCATTGGCTGTTTATATTCATTTCGAAAAGCGGTCTTATATTTATCCGTGATCACAGACTGATACAGATTGGATGCCAAAATATCATGTCGGAGCATTTTCTGACCGATTTCGGAGATACTGTCAGTATCGGAAAGGCGGGTGAGCAGCGGCAGAGCACTTTTTTTGGCAATGATAGAAAGCAGATCTTGTCTGTCTTTTCGAAAACCTAAAAGTTTGGCATAGAAATGTCCGCCGTTTTCCATATATTCTCTCACGTTGTTTTTTTTCAGACCAAGCATAATATGCAAAAGTGCGCGATTGATTCTTGTCTGTGTCAGCTCCCTGGTCTTTAATAATTCACAGAACTGCTTATAGTTAAAGAAATCATTCAGATTGTTCTGGATCCGGTTGGCAAGTGTTTCGGAAACATCCATATAGCGAATGAGACTCTGAGGTGTTTTGTTCAAAAGCTTATATTTCATCAGAAGCGAAAAATCGTTCTGATAAACCGGATATAACACTTTGTGATAATCTTTTAAAAGTGCCAGGCAGCTTTTGGGCACCTGATCTTCCAGTTCATTTAAAATACTGGAAAATGGTGTATTTTCGAAAGTCTCTCCGGTAACCTGCTGTGTCTGGAGTACAGAACTCGAGTATGCAAGGAGAGAACGGATAGCAGAAGCCGAACTGTAAGTAGAGCGCAGCGTCTGATCGTGGTAGTCGGATTCCATGCGCTTGATAGTAAACGGCTGTATCCTGCTTTTCACACGTCGCAATGCTTTTAAATATTCGATACCCAGAATGTTGTTCGGATCACTTAATAAAAAAGAACAGTCTGAAATGCCCATGTAGGAAGACAACGCATCCTGGCGGGCAGCAGGAAACGACATACCTGCTCTTAAATTTTCTTTGAGAAACTTCGTATATTCGTCAGGCTCATCACAGAGGATATCAGCAATTTTTGTCAGTCCGTCAAGATCATTGCATTCACTGCCAAAGCAGAGGTAATCTACAACGCCAAGCTGATCCAGAAAGGAGACAGCTCCCAACGCAAATAATTCTGCAGTGGCGGTCGCATAGCAGACAGGCAGCTCAAAGACTGCACAGGCACCGCATTTTAATGCCATTTCCGCACGAAGATGCTTTGGCATAATGGCGGGAGTCCCTCTCTGCACGTAGTCTCCGCTCATCACGACAATGGCTGCATCGGCGCCTGTGACTTCCAGTGATTTTTGGATATGATACTGGTGTCCGTTGTGAAAAGGATTGTATTCTGTGATTAAACCGACAATTTTCATAAAAATCTCCTTGTATATCATTTTATTACCTATTATACTATAAAAGGACGGCAAGAACAAATCAAAAAAGGTGGATGTGATTATGGAATACGATGTATTGTTATCAATGCTGGAAAAGCGGGAGTTTAAAGAATTAAAAGATGAACTGGAAAACATGCACCCTGTAGATATTGTGGAAATGCTGGAGGATGGACTGGAATATGGAAAGATCGATAAACGCCAGATGATCCTGCTCTTTAGACTGCTTGCAAAAGAAGAGGCGGCAGAAGTGTTTACAGACATGACCAGTGATACTCGAGAGGTACTGATCAATGCGCTGACGGATTCCGAGCTGGAAGAAGTCATGGAAGAGATGTATGTGGATGATACAGTAGATGTTCTGGAAGAGATGCCTGCTAATGTGGTGGACAGACTGTTGATGGCGACAGATGAAGAGACGCGGCAGAAGATCAATGCGCTTTTGAATTATCCGGAAGACAGTGCCGGAAGTATTATGAATATCGATTATATCAGTCTGAACAAAGAGATGACTGTGGCAGATGCCATTTTGAAGATCCGTCAGGTTGGTATTAATAAAGAGACAATCTATACCTGTTATGTGACAGAAAAGAAAAAGCTGATCGGTGTTGTGGATGTGAAGGACATTTTAACATCCGGTGAATCCAGAAAGATTGAAGAGATCATGGATGAGAATGTCATTTACGCAAAGACGCTGGATGATCAGGAGGAAGTGGCAGAGACAATCCGGAAGTACGGACTGATCGCGATTCCGATCATTGACCATGAGATGTGTATGGTCGGGATTGTAACAGTAGACGACGCTATGTTCGTTTTGCAGGATGAGGCGACAGAAGATATCAGTATCATGGCCGGTGTCAGTCCGAGTGAAGGCTCTTATTTCGGAACCTCGGTATTTCGACATGCCAAGAACAGAAGTCTCTGGTTAATGCTTCTGATGTTATCAGCGACTGTGACAGGAGAGATATTGGGGCGATATGAGAGTGCGATGGCAGTAATGCCGGTTCTGATCACATTTATCCCGATGCTGATGGGAACAGGAGGAAACTGCGGATCCCAGAGTTCTACACTGGTAATTCGGGGAATTGCAGTAGGTGAAATTGAGTTCAAGGACATTTTTCGGGTGATCTTCAAAGAGGTGCGGATTGCACTTGTAGTCAGTTTGATTCTGGCGATGGTCAATGGGCTTCGCATCTATATTATGTACGATCAGGATGTGATGCTGGCAGTGGCGATCGGAATTACGATGATTGCTGTTGTTGTTATGGCAAAGACGATCGGTTGCGTTTTGCCTCTGGCTGCAAAGAAGATCGGTCTGGATCCGGCGATCATGGCGGCACCTTTGATCACTACAATTCTGGATACCTGTACGATTCTGGTATATTTCCGGATCGTAACTGCGTTTTTCCATATCTGAGATATATTGACAGAAAAAAGACGATGTATAACGGAGCTTTTTGGAGTGGACTCTAAAAAGCTCCGTTTTTTCTTGAAAAAACGGAAAAGTCCTGAAAAAAATAAGTAAAATACTCGTTAAATGTTTGACGATATTACTGAAAAGCATAGAGAAATAGAGAAAATTGTACTTAAAAATGCACATAAGAGCTACTTGTATACAAAATTTATTTGCGTTATAATAAAGCAAGTGAAACAAATGAAAGGGGCTTTAAACAATGGCGTTTATTGATGAAATTAAAGCAAGAGCAAAAGCTGACAAAAAGACAATCGTTCTTCCTGAGACAGAAGACGTAAGAACTTACCAGGCTGCAGAGGCAGTTTTAAGAGAGGGGACTGCCGACCTGATCCTTGTAGGAAGCAAGGAAGAGATCGAAAAGAACGGAGCCGGATTTGATCTCACAGGAGCTGTGATCGTAGATCCTGCTACAAGCGACAAGACAGAGAGCTATATTGCAAAACTGGTAGAACTCAGACAGAAAAAAGGAATGACAGAAGAGCAGGCAAGAGAGATTCTTCTGACAAACTATCTGTACTACGGTGTTATGATGGTGAAGATGGGAGATGCTGACGGTATGGTATCCGGAGCATGTCATTCTACAGCAGATACACTTCGTCCGTGTCTGCAGATCCTGAAGACAAAACCGGGAACAAAATTAGTATCCGCATTCTTTGTAATGGTAGTGCCGGATTGCGATATGGGTGCAGACGGTACATTTATTTTTGGAGATTCCGGACTGGAGCAGAATCCGGATCCTGAAAAGCTTGCAAATATCGCACTTTCTTCCGCAGAATCTTTCAGAACTCTGACAGGAAAAGAGCCGGTTGTGGCAATGCTTTCACATTCTACAAAAGGAAGTGCAAAACATGCCGATGTTGATAAAGTTGTAGAGGCTACAAGACTTGCAAAAGAGATGGCACCGGAACTGAAACTGGACGGAGAACTGCAGCTTGACGCAGCGATCGTTCCGGCAGTAGGAGAGTCCAAAGCACCTGGAAGCCCGGTTGCAGGACATGCAAATGTTCTGATCTTCCCTGATCTGGATGCAGGAAATATCGGATACAAGCTTGTACAGAGACTTGCAAAAGCAGAAGCATATGGTCCTCTGACACAGGGAATTGCAGCACCAGTCAACGATCTGTCCCGCGGATGCAGCGCAGAGGATATCGAAGGTGTAGTAGCGATTACAGCAGTACAGGCTCAGGCACAGTAATTGTTTAGAAAACTTAAAATCAGAATGAATAAAATGACAAAATTTTCAGGAGGAAAAAAATGAACGTATTAGTAATCAACTGTGGAAGTTCTTCTTTGAAATTCCAGCTGATCAATGCAAAATCTGAGGAGGTTCTGGCAAAAGGAATTTGTGAAAGAATCGGAATTGACGGACGTCTGACTTATCAGCCGGAAGGTGGAGAAAAAGAAAAATCAGAAAAAGCAATGCCGACTCACACAGAGGCGATCCAGTTTGTGATCGAGGCTCTGACAAATCCTGAGACAGGTGTTGTAAACAGCCTGGATGAGATCGGAGCAGTGGGACATCGTATGGTACACGGTGGAGAAAAATTTGCTTCTTCTGTAGTGATCACAGATGAAGTGAAAAAAGCGGTAGAAGAGTGCAATGATCTTGCACCACTTCACAATCCTGCAAACCTGATCGGAGTTGCAGCATGTGAAAATCTGATGCCGAACACACCGATGGTAGCAGTGTTTGATACCGCATTCCATCAGACAATGCCTCCAAAAGCATACATGTACGGACTTCCATATGAATACTATGAGAAATACAAAGTAAGACGTTACGGTTTCCACGGAACAAGCCACAGCTTTGTTTCTAAGAGAGCAGCTGAGTTGTTAGGAAAAGCATATGATGAGACAAAAACGATCGTATGCCACCTTGGAAACGGATCTAGCGTAACAGCTGTTTTAAACGGTAAATCCGTAGATACATCCATGGGACTGACTCCATTGGAAGGACTTGTAATGGGAACACGCTGCGGAGATATCGATCCTGCAATTATGGAATTTTTGGCACACAAGCTGGATCTGGATGTTGACGGCGTTATGAAGATCTTGAATAAGGATTCTGGAGTATACGGACTTTCCGGCGGACTTTCCAGCGATTTCCGTGATCTGACAGATGCCTCTCTGGCAGGCGATAAGAAAGCACAGATCGCAATGGAAGTATTCTCATACAGAGTTGCAAAATATATCGGTGCATACGTAGCTGTTATGAATGGTGTAGATGACATTGTATTTACAGCAGGAATCGGTGAAAATGATGATATCGTAAGAGAACAGGTATGCAGCTACCTGGGTTACCTTGGAATCGAATTCAATACAGAATTAAACAAAGGACTCAGAGGAAAAGAAACAGAGCTCTCAATGCCGGGATCCAAAGTAAAAGTGTTTGTAATTCCTACAAATGAAGAGCTTGCGATTGCACGCGAGACACTGGAACTGGTGCGCAAATAAGCTTCTGAAAATTTTAAAAAGTCAGTAGGGTTGCCCGCAAAAGCGGACAGCCCTTTTCAGCGGAGGATACTGTTTACAGCAGCCGGTGAATAAAATATAAAAATCTTGTTGACAAATAGGATTAACATGATATAATAGTTTAGGTATGAATAGGAGTAATGATTATGTTAATTAACCTATCAGACGTTTTGTCAGAACAGCATAAGACAGTTGATGAGACGGTGCAGTTGGAGATGGATACGTTTCAGTCCAGAACAGGTACATTTCCGATTGTGAGTAAAGAACCGGTTCATGTTGTTGCAGAGCATGTGAAAGGCAGAGAGCTTCTTATTCATGTGGATACAGAGTTATGTATTCTGATTCCATGTGACAGATGTCTTGAAGATGTGAAGCAGGAGTTTGACCTGAACTTTACGAAGCATGTTGATTTGAATGTTTCGGATGCTGATCTGGGAGAAGGATTAGATGAATCAAACTTCATAAGCGGATATCATCTTGACGTGGACAAAATGCTCTATAATGAGATATTGATAGGATGGCCGACGAAAGTTCTATGCAGTGAAGACTGTAAGGGCATTTGCAACGTTTGTGGTCAGAACCTAAATATGGGTACCTGTAACTGTGAAGATACAGCTCTTGACCCAAGAATGTCAGTTGTCCGTGATTTGTTTAAGAATTTTAAGGAGGTGTAACCTATGTCTATCTGTCCAAAGAACAAATCTTCTAAAGCAAGAAGAGATAAGAGAAGAGCAAACTGGAAGATGAGTGCTCCAAACCTGGTAAAATGCAGCAAATGTGGCGAGCTTATGATGCCTCACAGAGTATGTAAAGCATGCGGAGCATACAACAAACGTGAAATCGTTTCAGTTGACTAATTGAAAATGATATTAAGGAATGGGGACTTTGCAAAAAAGTCCCCATTTTTCGTATCTTAAAATCAGCCTTTTATATTGATTTTTGGGATGATGTTTAGTAGAATGTATGCAGTAGCGTTAGGAGGAAGAGAAATGTCTGATATTACAAGAGTTGCACTGGATGCCATGGGAGGCGATCATGCTCCCGCAGAGATGGTAAAAGGTGCGATAGAAGCTGTTAATAAAAGAGATGATATTAAGATTCTGCTTACAGGGCAGGAAGCACTGCTGAAAAAGGCGTTATCAGAATATACTTATCCCAAAGACCGGATTGAGATCATTCCGGCATCGGAAGTGATCGAAACGGCAGAGCCGCCGGTCATGGCGATTCGGAGAAAAAAAGATTCTTCTATCGTAGTAGCGATGAATCTGGTGAAAAAGGGCGAAGCAGATGCATTTGTATCTGCAGGAAGTTCCGGGGCGATTCTTGTCGGCGGACAGGTGATCGTAGGAAGGATTAAGGGCGTGGAGAGACCTCCGCTTGCACCGCTGATCCCAACGATGAAGGGAGTATCTCTCCTGATTGACTGCGGAGCGAATGTAGATGCAAGACCGTCTCATCTGGTGCAGTTTGCGAAGATGGGATCGATTTACATGGAACATGTGGTAGGAAAGAAGAATCCCACAGTTGGAATCGTGAATATCGGTGCGGAAGAGGAAAAGGGAAACGCGCTTGTAAAAGAGACATTTCCGCTTTTAAAAAACTGCAGGGATATTAACTTTATCGGCAGCGTAGAAGCGAGAGATATTCCGTACGGAGCTGCGGATGTGATCGTTTCGGAAGCGTTTGTAGGGAATGTGATCCTGAAGCTGTATGAAGGTGTCGGCGGAGCTCTGACGAAGAAGATCAAAGCCGGCATGATGACGTCTCTGCGTAGTAAGATCGGTGCGCTTCTTGTGAAGCCGGCACTGAAAGCTACATTAAAGGATTTTGATGCCAGCGAGTATGGAGGAGCTCCTCTTCTGGGGTTGAATGGGCTGGTCGTCAAGACTCACGGAAGTTCTACTTCAAAAGAAGTATGTAATTCAATCATCCAGTGTGTGACATTTAAAAATCAGCAGATCAACGAGAAGATCCGCGAATCGATCCAGTCCGCACAGGAAGAAAAAAAAGAAGATTAATGGGACAAAGAAAGGAAAGAAAACTATGGAATTTGAAAAATTACAGGATATTATCGCAGACGTGCTGAACGTTTCTAAGGATGACATTCATCCGGAGACTACATTTGTGGATGATTTAGGAGCTGACTCACTGGATATTTTCCAGATTATCATGGGAATTGAAGAAGAATTCGACATTGAGATCGACAACGATGAGGCTGAAAAGATTTCAACAGTGCAGGATGCAGTAGACCAGATTAAAAAAGTAGTAGAATAAAAGGCAAGAAGAGATTTTTGTCTCTGGCGATCGGTTTGGGTGCGTGATTCTGTCGCGCACCCAAACTGTATTATTCAGGCCGGAACAAAAAGTTTTAGATAAAGGGAAAAATATGAAGAAAAATTTAAAAGAGCTGGAAAAAAAGATAGGATATGAGTTTCAGGATTTTTCATTGCTGGAGCAGGCGATGATGCACAGTTCTTATACAAATGAAAAGCATCTGGAAAAATATCATTGCAATGAGAGACTGGAATTTTTAGGGGATGCAGTTTTAGAGCTGGTGTCCAGTGAATTTTTATTTCTTGAATCACCGAAAGTATCGGAAGGAAAGCTGACAAAAACAAGAGCGAGTATGGTGTGTGAGCCTTCTCTGGCATTTTGTGCACGGGAGATCGAACTGGGCAGTTATCTGCTTCTCGGAAAGGGAGAAGAAGCGACAGGAGGACGTCAGAGGCCGTCTGTGACATCGGATGCGATGGAGGCTCTGATCGGCGCGATTTATCTGGACGGTGGTTTTACTAATGCAAAAGAGTTTATTCATCGGTTTATCCTGACAGATCTGGAGAACAAAAAACTCTTTTATGATAGCAAGACTATTTTGCAGGAGATCGTACAGGCTGATATGGAAGAGGGAATCTCTTATCACCTGATTAAAGAAGAAGGTCCGGACCACAACAAATCTTTCACTGTGGAAGTGAAGATCGGGGAGACTGTCTATGGGACAGGAAGCGGACGGACGAAAAAAGCAGCGGAACAGGAAGCCGCTTACAAGGCAATTCTGAAGCTGAAAAAACAAAACTAAAGCGGGTGTTTTATGTATTTAAAATGTATTGAGGTACAGGGATTTAAATCTTTCGCCAATCGGATTAAATTTGAGTTTCACAATGGAATTACGGGAATCGTGGGCCCAAACGGAAGTGGAAAGAGCAATGTGGCAGATGCAGTCCGCTGGGTGCTGGGAGAGCAGAGAGCAAAGCAGCTTCGAGGCGGTTCCATGCAGGATGTCATTTTTTCCGGAACGGAAAACAGAAAGCCGTTGAGTTATGCTTCGGTAGCCATCACACTGGACAACTCGGATCATCAGCTCCCTGTGGATTATTCGGAAGTGACAGTGACAAGAAAGCTATACCGCTCCGGTGAGAGTGAGTATCTGATCAACGGAACCGGATGCAGACTCAAAGATATCAATGAGATGTTTTATGATACCGGAATCGGAAAAGAAGGATATTCGATCATCGGGCAGGGACAGATCGATAAGATTCTGAGCGGAAAACCGGAAGAGAGAAGAGAATTGTTTGATGAGGCAGCCGGAATTGTAAAATTCAAGCGCCGCAAAACGCTTTCCCTGAAAAAGCTGGAAGAAGAACAGAACAATCTGACCCGGGTCAGTGATATTCTCTCAGAGCTTGAGAAACAGATCGGACCGTTGGAAAAGCAGTCTGCAGTGGCAAAAGAATACCTGAAGAAGAAGGAAGAGCTGAAGGTTTATGATATTCATATGTTTCTTTTGGAGACAGAGCGTTTAAAGGATCAGCTTCAGGGTCTGGAAGAAAAAGTCCGGATTACTTCTGATGAGATGGAAGCGGCAAAGAGTCGCTATGAAGAAACAAAAGAACAATATCAGGCTGTGGAGACACAGGTGGAAGAGATTGATGCAGCGATCGAAAAATCGAAGAACCAGCTGAATGAGACAACGCTTTTGAAGCAGCAGCTGGAAGGACAGATCAATGTTTTAAAAGAGCAGATCAATACAGCCAGGATCAATGAAGAACATTATGCGAATCGCCGCCGTACGATCCAGCAGGAGTGGGATGCCAAGAAGGAGCAGAAAGCCGGATTTGTAAAGGACAGCGAAGCGATCCACGGACAGCTGGAGCGGATATCCAATCAGGATACGGATGCAAAAGAGCAGCTGATCCAGGTGCAGTCACAGATTGCAGAAGAGACGATGGAGATCGAGCAGAGTAAAGAAGAGATTATGCGGCTTTTGAATAACCGGGCATCGACGCAGGCGAAGATCCAGCATTTTGATACCACACAGCAGCAGATCACGACCAGAAGGGCTCAGATCCACAGAGAGATTCTGGAAGTGTCCAGTGAGGCAGAGCAGTATGGACGGGAATTAGAGCAGCAAAGACGGGGATTCGAAGAGATCACAGCGGAGATTCAGGCGTTTCAGGATCTGATCTCTGTCAATGAACAGAACATCGCAGAGTTTCAGCGCCAATTGGATGAGAAGCAGGAAAAATTGCGGATCGGTCAGACTGCATATCACAGAGAATCCTCCAGACTGGAGTCGCTGAAAAATATTACAGAACGATATGACGGATACGGAAACAGCATCCGTCGTGTTATGAGCTGCAAGGACCGGGAAAAAGGTCTGATCGGTGTTGTGGCGGACATCATCAAGGTAGAAAAAGAATATGAAATTGCAGTAGAGACAGCGCTTGGAGGCAGTATCCAGAATATTGTGACGGACGATGAAGAGACTGCAAAGCGGATGATCGCATATTTGAAGCAGAATAAGTACGGACGCGCGACATTTCTGCCTCTGACAAGTATGCAGGGCGGCGCAGAGCTGTGGCAGATGGATGCACTAAAAGAAACAGGCGTGATCGGACTTGCCCATACGCTGGTGCATGTGGAAGAGCGTTTTCTCGGACTGGCGAAACAGCTTCTCGGCCGGACTATTGTGGTGGAGAATATTGACTGTGGAATCCGGATCGCAAGAAAATATAAGCAATCCCTCCGACTGGTTACTCTGGAAGGAGAGCTGATCAATCCGGGAGGTTCCATGACCGGAGGTGCGTTTAAGAACTCCAGTAATCTGTTAAGCAGACGCCGCGAGATCGAGGAGTTTGAAAAAACAGTAAAGCTGTTAAAGCGTGACATGGAAGAGATGGAGCACTCGATCAGTGCGATTAAGGCACAGAGAGCAGAATGTTATGCCGGGATTGATGAGATCCAGCAGAAGATCACAGAAGCATCTGTCCGTCAGAATACGGCACGGATGAATGTGGAACAGGTGCAAAGGCAGCAGACGGAATCCAGACAACGTTGTGAAAGCTATGCAAAAGAACAGGAAGAACTGGAAATAACGCTGCGGGAGATCCGTGAAAACGGGGAGTCGATTCAGGTTGAATTGGAAGCGTCAAAAGAACTGGAAGCTGCACTGAATCAGAAAATCGAAGAATTGCAGAAGCAGTTGGAAATTCACCGCGAGGCAGAAGCTGCACAGCTGAAACAGTCTGAAGAGGTACATTTATCGCTGGCAGGTTTGCAGCAACAGGATCTTTTTATCAAGGAGAATATTGCACGTATCGATCAGGAGATGCTTCGTTTAAAGAAAGAAGCCGGAGAGCTGGATCAGAATAAAGGAAATACAGCGGAAGAAATCAGTCAGAGAGAAGAGAAGATTCAGGATCTGAAAAAAACAATCGAAGAATCCACAGAGATATTTTCTGAAATTGAGACAGAAATCACGGGACAGACCGAAAACAGAGAAGCGCTGAATCAGAAGCATAAGGCGTTTCTGGAACAAAGAGAAGCGCTGTCCGGTCATATGGCAGAGCTGGACAAAGAGTTATTCAGACTTGAAAGCCAGAAAGAGGATTGCGAGGAAGCATCCGAAAAACAAATGAACTATATGTGGGAAGAGTATGAGATTACCTACAATGGCGCTTTGAAGCTGCGGGATGAGACACTGACAGACCGTGCATTTATGAAAAAACAGATTCTGTTTTTAAAAGGAGAGATCCGTAAGCTTGGAAACGTCAATGTCAATGCGATTGAGGATTATAAGCAGGTTGCCGAGCGTTATGAATTTTTAAAAGAACAGCATGAGGATCTGGTCGAGGCAAAAGAAACGCTGATTCAGATTGTTGCAGAGCTGGACGCGGCAATGCGTGCTCAGTTTGAGGAACAGTTTGCAAGAATATCAAAAGAGTTTGATGCGGTCTTCAAGCAACTGTTCGGCGGCGGAAAGGGAACGCTGGAACTGATGGAGGACGAGGATATCCTGGAGGCAGGAATTCGGATCATTGCGCAGCCGCCTGGAAAAAAACTGCAGAATATGATGCAGCTTTCCGGTGGAGAAAAAGCATTGACAGCCATTTCGCTGTTATTTGCGATCCAGAATCTGAAACCGTCTCCGTTCTGTCTTCTGGATGAGATCGAGGCGGCACTGGATGACAGTAATGTAGACCGGTTTGCGCAGTATCTGCACAAGCTGACAAAACATACTCAATTTATCGTCATCACTCACAGAAGAGGAACGATGACGGCAGCAGACAGGCTCTATGGAATCACCATGCAGGAAAAAGGAATTTCCACACTGGTATCTGTAGATCTGCTGGAGGAAGATCTGACCTGATGTCAGAAAAAAGGAAGGAGAGCATATGGAAGAGAAGAAAGGGTTTTTTAGAAGACTTGTCTCAGGTCTGACAAAGACAAGAGATAATATCGTATCCGGAATGGACAGTATTTTTCACGGATTTTCCAAAATTGATGAGGACTTTTATGAGGAGCTGGAAGAGACTCTGATCATGGGAGATCTTGGAGTACATACTACGACGGAGATTATAGAGGATCTGCGCCGGAAAGTGAAAGAGCAGCATATCAAAGAACCTGCTGCCTGCAGACAGCTTCTGATTGACAGCATCAAAGAGCAGATGGATGTGGGAGAGACTGCTTACGAATTTGAGGAGAGACAGTCCGTTGTATTTGTGATCGGAGTCAACGGAGTGGGAAAGACGACCACCATTGGAAAACTGGCAGGGAAATTCAGAGAGCAGCATAAAAGAGTCATTCTGGCAGCTGCAGATACATTTCGTGCAGCTGCTGGAGAGCAGTTAAAAGAATGGGCCAACCGTGCAGAAGTAGAGATGATCGGCGGCCAGGAAGGTGCAGATCCGGCTTCTGTTGTATTTGATGCAGTGGCAGCGGCGCGCGCAAGAAAAGCGGATATTTTATTGTGCGATACAGCAGGACGCCTTCACAATAAAAAGAACTTGATGGAAGAACTGAAAAAGATCAACCGCGTGATCGACCGGGAATATCCGGAAGCGTACAGAGAGACGCTGGTTGTTTTGGATGCGACCACCGGACAGAATGCACTGGCTCAGGCAAGAGAGTTCAATGAGGTTGCAGATATCACAGGGGTGATCCTGACGAAGATGGATGGAACAGCCAAAGGCGGAATCGCAGTGGCGATCCAGTCAGAACTTGGAATTCCGGTCAAATATATCGGGGTTGGAGAATCTATTGATGATCTGCAGAAGTTTGATGCAGATGAATTTGTCAATGCGTTGTTTTACAGTGATTCCAAGACGGAAGAAACAGAAGAATAAAAATATGTCAAAATGACAGAAAGAGGGATGGAAGATGTTGACTTTGGAGAAATTTGAAGAAGCAAGTGAAGTAGTAAAACAGGTGACGACTCCGACAAAGCTGGTGTACAGCGAATATCTGAGCGCCCAAACAGGTGCCAGGATTTATCTGAAACCGGAAAATATGCAGCATACAGGAGCGTATAAGCTGCGCGGAGCCTACTACAAGATCAGCACATTGTCAGAAGAAGACAGAAGTAAAGGACTGATCACGGCATCTGCGGGAAATCATGCGCAGGGCGTTGCGTATGCGGCAAAACGTTATGGCTGCAGGGCAACGATCGTAATGCCGATCGGAACTCCTCTGATTAAGGTAAACCGTACCAAAAGCTATGGCGCGGAAGTGATCCTCTATGGAGACGTCTACGATGATGCCTGTGCGTATGCATACAAGCTTGCGGAAGAACATGGTTATACGTTTGTCCATCCTTTTGATGATCTGGATGTGGCGACCGGGCAGGGATCGATTGCAATGGAGATCATTCAGGAGCTCCCGACGGTGGACTATATTCTGGTTCCGATCGGCGGTGGCGGACTGATCACAGGAGTGGCGACACTTGCCAAGATGCTCAATCCAAAGATTCAGGTGATCGGTGTGGAGCCGAGAGAAGCGGCGAGCATGACTGCGGCGTTAAAGGCCGGAGAAGTGGTGGAACTTCCAAGTGCCAACACGATTGCGGACGGTACTGCGGTAAAAACGGTCGGAAAACAGAATCTGCCATATGTGCAGAAATATGTAGATCAGATTCTTCTGGTGGATGATGATGAATTAGTCGGAGCATTTCTGGATATGGTGGAGAACCATAAGATGATCGTAGAAAATTCAGGACTCCTTTCTGTGGCAGCATTAAAACAGCTGAATTTGAAAGGCAAAAAAGCGGTCTGCGTGTTAAGCGGCGGAAATATGGATGTGATCACCATGTCTTCTATCGTACAGCATGGATTGATCCAGAGAGACCGTATTTTCTCGGTTGCAGTGCTTCTTCCGGACAAGCCGGGCGAACTGGTAAGAGTGGCATCGATCATTGCAAACGAAAAAGGAAATGTCATCAAACTGGAACATAATCAGTTTGTCAGCACCAACCGGAATGCGGCTGTGGAGCTGCGTATCACGATGGAGGCATTCGGAACCGAGCATAAGCAGAAGATCTTGAATGCGTTAAAAGAAGCGGGGTATGAGCCGAAGAAAGTCGGAGCGAAGCTGTACTAAACGATATAGAAGAAAAAATTAAAGTGTCCGAATGACCTGTGTGGGAGCGGACACTTTTTATATGAAAAGGATGGAAAATCAGAAGAGAGGCAGTGTAAATGTATTTAGTATCGATTTATTTTGATGAAAAAACGACCAGTCGAATGCAGGGATACATCACTCAGGTTGCAAAAAGAAGCGGAAATCCATTTATGATCGAGAAAAATGTACCTCCGCATTTGACGATTTCTGCATTTGAAACGCGAAGCGAAGATCAGGTAATCTCACTGTTTGAAGAAACGAGAGATATGTTTCAAAGCGGGGAGATTATCTGGTGTTCAGTGGGAGCGTTTTTCCCGAATGTGCTGTATCTTTCACCGGTTTTAAATACTTACCTGCAAGAACTGTCAGAGAAGGTTTATAAGGAGTTATTGAAAACAGCGGATGTCAAGGTACACAAATGTTATCGTCCGATGCAATGGGTTCCCCACGCAACGATTGGAAAGAAACTTTCTAAAGAAGAGATGCTTGCAGCGTTTCAGGTATTGCAGGAGCAGTTTGGAGTGTTCAGCAGCCGGGTCGTGCGGATCGGTTTTGCAAAAACAAATCCATATGAAGAGTTGTGGAATTTTGAATTATGAAAATAGCAAGAAACAATTTACCCGAATTGTACAGACTGAAGTATAGGATTTTCGGCAAACATTTGTTATAATATAGTTGTCAGGAGGTAGGAAGAGAATGTGCAGAGAGAAAAGAAAACTCCCGATAGGAATAGAAAATTTTGAACAGATCATCAAAGATGATTTTTATTATGTAGACAAGACAGGATTGATCTCTGAACTGCTCCGCAACTGGGGAATGGTAAATTTATTTACCAGACCAAGACGTTTTGGTAAATCTCTGAATATGAGTATGCTGGAACACTTTTTTTCTGTAGAGGGCGACAAGAGCATTTTTGATGGATTGAAGATTTCGAAAGATAAAAAGTTATGTGAAGAATATATGGGAAAGCATCCAGTTATTTCCATCTCACTAAAAGGCATCAATGCTGCTTCTTATGAGGCTGCATTTGAGTTAACTGTCAAGACCATAAAGGGAGCAGTGCAAAAGGCAGGATTCCTTAAAATGAGTGATAAACTGGGCGAGGACGAGAAGAAAGAATATCGAGCGATTCTTGATGAAAATATGAGTGAGGCTACGCTTTTTTGGAGCTTAAAAAATTTGTCAGAACTTTTGGAGAAACACGATGAAACAAAAGTAATCCTTTTGATCGATGAATATGATGTTCCATTGGCGAAAGCGTTTGAAAACGGATATTATGACAAGATGGTTTTTCTTATCCGTAATTTACTGGAACAGACGTTGAAGACCAATAACAGCCTGAAATTTGCAGTAATGACCGGGTGTATGCGAATATCGAAGGAAAGTATCTTTACGGGATTGAACAACCTGAAAGTGTTGTCGATTACAGATGAGCGTTTTGATGAGTATTTTGGATTTACGGATGAGGATGTCAAAGAAATGCTGCGGCTTTTCCTGAAAATTATTGGGTTCATACCAGTAGTAATGAGGCAGTCAAGAAAATCATTCAAATGTCAGGAAATATTACAACAAAGCGCGAGATTGAACGTTTGCTGGCGGGAGAAGAAATTGTCAAAGAGATTCGGCAGGAACTTACTTATCAGGAAATGTATCAGTCTGTGGAAAATATCTGGAGTCTTTTATTTATGACCGGATATCTAACACAAAGGCAGCGACTGGATGCCAGTCATTACAAACTTGCAATTCCGAATCTGGAAGTACGGGATATTTTTAAAACGCAGATCATGGAATATTTTAAGGAAGGTGTTGCAAAAGACGGAGATACGTTAAAACAGCTCTGTGATGCACTGAAAGGCGGAGATGCAGAAAAAGTAGAACGTCTTTTTGAAGGGTACTTGAAAAAGACAATCAGTATTCGAGATACATTTGTGGAGAAATCATTAAAAGAGAATTTCTACCATGGAATTTTGCTCGGCATTTTAGGTGTCAAAGAAGACTGGGGAGTATTCTCAAACAGGGAAACCGGGGACGGGTACAGTGATATTATGATAGAAACAGAGGACAGTGAAATGGGGATCATCATTGAAATCAAGTATGCCGGAGACGGGAATCTTCTGAATGCCTGCGAAAAAGCCCTGAAACAAGTAGAGGAAACGAAGTATGAGGAGACGCTTTTAGAAAACGGAGTGGAGAAAATATTAAAATATGGGATTGCTTGTTATATGAAACATTGTAAAGTCATGTGTTCGGAGAGATAACAGGCTTGAAACATTGGTGAAATATAAAATGGGAACTTCACAGAATGGATTAAAATGAAGTTTTTTTGTGAAGGTTGGTAAAAAGAAACGGATAGGTGGATTATGGCATCAAGTAAAGAATATTTGCAATTTATTTTAGGGCAGTTGTCTGAGTTGGAAGAAATCAATTACAGGGCAATGATGGGAGAGTTTATTCTCTATTATAGAGGGAAGATCGTTGGTGGTATCTACGACGACAGACTGCTGATCAAACCTGTAAGCTCAGCGATTTCCTATATGCCGACAATTTCTTATGAATTGCCTTATGAAGGAGCAAAAGAAATGCTGTTAGTAGATGAGGTTGATAGTAAACAATTTTTGACAGGTCTATTTAAGGCCATGTATGAGGAATTGCCTGCGCCAAAGCCGAGAAAGAGGAAATAAAAATTGAAATCGATGGAGGTAGTTGGATGACGTTTTATGAACAGATGGTTTCCCACTTTCTGCTTTGCTGGAAAAAGACGAGACCTTAAATGCACCAATTTATGGAACGCTACTGCAAAAGAGGGATCACTCCTTTGGATACTTTGGCCTGACAGAAAATGCATTGCTGGTATCTTTTGGGGTATATTTATAGTATTTCAGCTAACTATCTTCATGTAAATATTCGAATCCTATTTTTTCAAGAACATGTTGGCTACGAGTATTTCTTAAAACCACATCAGCATAAATGGCCGATAATCCTAATTCTTTAAATCCGTACTCTAAGACAGTTCTTTCCACCGCTGTGTCATAGCCTTTTTCTTTATAGCAATCTTGAATAAGCACAATGGAAAGGGTGCCACTACCTTTTTGTAAGTCTATGTTTTTAAGGTATACATCACCAATTACAATATCATCTAATAATATAGCAAACCGTACTCTGTTGCAATTATTTGCTTTTCTTTCAAAATCTTTTTGAGCGATCTCTGGCGTATAAATGTAAGGTGTTTCGCACATCATAGGATCTGCTATATAATTTTTTCTTTCTATATGATACAACTGAGACGTCATAGGTATTAATACAATTTTATCGTCAACGATTAATTTTTTCATGTCTATATTACTCCCTTAACTTCCATTAATCCAAGATATTTTTTATACGGAAAGATGCCTTAATTATACTGTGAGATTCTTTTTTTGTCTATTGACGCTATTTATGAATTACAGGAATGCGTCTATCTCTTTTTAGATTTCAAATTGTTCGCTTGGTATCAAATAAAGTTTTCTTGACTTTTATCTATTACAGTTGTAAGATTTAATAGAAACTTACAATTGTAATATTTGAGAGGATATGTGTATGAAGCGAAAAGTGATTGCACTACTGGTTATATGTGTGATGGTTCTATCTGGGTGTGGTAAGACAACTCCGGAAGAAAAGAGCGAGGAAACTGTTCAAGATATTCAGCAGAAGGAGATTGCTGATGATTTTGAAGAGTTGATGGAAGGAACGAGAGAATTATATGAAAAGGCAGCAGAAAACAAGCTGCTGGACAGTCTGGAGTTTCAAAAGCAAGTAATTGATTATCTGGGACAAAAGGGATATGCCGCAGTAGATATGAAAGATCAAGTTGATATGGTTCATTCAGAGCAGGTGGAAACATATTGTGAGAAGGCAAAAAGGGGAGAATCGGCAGATGTGGTGATATATTCTGTCATAGAACAGGGTGGTGTAGTTCGTTATGAACTGCATACAGATGGTGATGATATGGATGCCATTGTCAGCACAGTTCGCTGGACGGATAACAAACCCTGTATGATTTATTATCACAAATTTAAGGTACATTCCTGGAAATATACAGAAAAAGGATATTTTTTCATCGAAGAATATCATCCCCCGGGATTTGACGGACCGCCGAGAGAGAAAGGATTTCGTGTAAAACCGTTGGATCAGAAACTTAGAGAATTAAATCAAAAATATGTACTTCCAATTGGATATAGGTTGAATAATATGCTGATCACAAACTGGAAGGAAGAGGATTATTCAAACCTGAATTTTTATGATCTATATGAATTAAAGTATCCGAGTATCTATGGAAAAGAGATTCCGTATGCGATGAAAGAGGGGGTGGAATATCAGATACCGAAAGAAGAGTTTGAAAGTGTATTACAAACACTTTTTCCAATCACGAGTGAGCAGATTCAGAAAAATGCAGTTTATAATCCCGATACGCAGAGATATCGTTATCGTCCGAGGGGACTCCATGATTGTGAGTTTCCTTATGAACCGTATCCGGAAGTGATTTCTTATGAAGAACTGGGTGATGGAAAATTAAAACTTGTGGTAGAAGCTGTTTGGGAAATTGAAATGCTGGATCAGGCATTTCGAAGCGAATTAGTTGTGGAACCACTTGAAGGTGGAAAAATTCATTATGTGTCAAATACAATTTTGTCACCAGAAGAAGATGAGCCGAGGTGGTATGTACCAAGATTGACAGATGAACAGTGGAGAGAGGCTTATGAAAAGGGATATCATCTTCCGATTAAAAAGGAAGAGCGTGAGAAGGCAGAAAAAGACAGTATTGCTGCCTTGAAGTTGGTTCAAGATATTTACGCTGAAGCGGATAAGGGAGATGCATCGAATGTAGTTCTTACAGATTCTGTTATGGAGCAGATGAAAAAGATACTCGGCAGAGGGGGAGTTCCGGTAATTAGTTCTGAGGAATACTCTGTTATGGAAAATTATCAGGTGATGGAAAACTTCTTACACAGTTCGGAGCAGGGAGTTGAAGGAAATGTAATTTTATATGATATTTTACAAGACGGAAGTATTGAGAGAAGAAAATATCTTTATGACGGGAAAGAGATGTATCTGTTAGCAGTCAGAGCAGTTTGGAATGAGGAAGGAGATCCGGTGATTGCATATCGCTCTTACACAAGAATGAAAGAATGGAGATACACAGAAAAGGGATGGTTTGCTTATGAATTGTGTGTACCGGAACCGCCGGAAGTATCAGAAATTGTGGATGGAAGTTGTATGATCAGGGTAAAACCGTTAGATGCAGAATGTATTGAATTGTCAAAAAAATGTGTGTTGCCATTGGGATATCAAGGAAATAATTTACTATGTTCTAATTGGGATCGTGAACATTTAGAGGGGCTGGATTACAATGGGCTATATGAATACCTCTACCAGATGAAATATCAAAAAAGATTTGTTATGGAAGAAGGAAAAAATGGAATCCCCGCAGAGGAATTTGAACAACTGATGTCAGAATATCTTCCTGTTACTGCAGAACAGTTGCGGAATATAGCTACATTTGATGCAGAAAAACAAGAGTATGTATGGGCAAAGCTTGGATGTGGCAATTACGCACCGACTCATTTTGGAACTTCTTTACCAGAAGTAATAAAAGTAGAGGAACATCAAGATGGGGCGCTTACTTTGACAGTGGAGGCGGTTTGTGATATGGTCATTTCCAATGACGCAGTGATTACACATGAACTTACTGTGAAATTTCGAGAGGATGGAAGTTTTCAATATTTGGGAAATAAGGTTTTAGAAGATGGAATCCATCAGATTCCACAATATCAGTATCGAATTGCGAGGTGACATCCGCTTGAACAACAAAAAGAACCGAACAGGAGTTATTTTTGAAATCTGTCGGTTCTTTCGCTTTTTATTTCCCAATATTTAATTCCGAGAGCACAGAAGTTGTGATTTCGGTTGCTTTACTTCCGGTAGTTTCGGTTTCTCCCTGAATATTTGTTGCAAAATAATATACATTGTCTGCGGTTTCCAAAAAACCGATAAACCAGCCATTTACATCTTTTCCCTCAATCCGCCCAGTTCCGGTTTTTCCATAAAGAGAACTTTTGGAACCGGAAGAGAGAAGGATGGAATTTTTGACAGCGTCTATATTTTGTGGAGCAAATTGAAACTCGTTGTCATGGAATTTTTTTAACAGGTTGACCTGCTCAATCGGAGAGATTTTTAAAGATAAATCTGTCCAGTATAAGTCGATGTCTGAACCGGTCTGTTGATTTCCGTATTGAATCTTCTGTAAAAATGATTTTACAGAGTGAAATCCTAATTGTGAATCAATGGATTGAAAGTACCAGTTCACAGAGTTTTTCATGGCAGAAGATAAGGTCTGATTGGCTTCCCATGCATCGAATGGATAATCTTCGCCATTCCAGGTCATATCTGAATCTTCAGGAGTGATGATACCGGATTCTAAACCGAGTAAGGCATCGTATATCTTGTAAGTAGAGTTTGGGGCGATTCGTTCTTTGGCATTTTCGATGTTAAAAATATTCCAGGCGTTTTGATTTGTATCATATAAAACGAAACTGCCTTGATAGCCATTGAAATGATTGGAAAGATCAATGGTGGAAATATTTTTCATATCGTTTGGCAATCGGTATTCATTTTGCGGAGAACCTGCGGCAGCCAGTACAGGTGCATAGCTCAATGATAGAAATGCAATGAGGATATAAATGAGAAATCCCCGCGCTTTTCCCCGTTTTGTTTCTTTTTGAAAGGCAGCGATATTGAGAATCCTCCGTGTAATCTGCTTCATACTTCCACTCATCCCGGTTGCATAAGGAAAAGGAATGTGAGAAATTTTTTCGGCAAAATTGATCAGTGTGTTTCCATAGGCCTGATAATCTGTTTCGTCAAGAAGATGCAGCACAGCCGAATCACAGGAAAGTTCACGATCACATCGCATTTCCTTTAAGGCATACCAGACAAAAGGATTAAACCAATATAGAATACCAGCCAAATTCATAAGGAAAACAATGCGCGTATCTTTTTGACGGCAATGCTGTAATTCATGCAAAAGCATGAAGCGCATATCCTTTGCATTAAAATCTGAAATCAAATGAATCGGAAGGTAAATGCGAGGGTGTATGAGCCCCACAGTAACAGGTGATTTCAAAAATGCGGTACTGTATATCGGGATTTTCTTTTTGCAATGCATCTCTTTACAACAGTTTTCATAGAGCCGTTTTACTTGTTGATTTTGTAATGGCAGTGCAGATTGTTCCAAAGTGCGGAGCCTTAAAAAAGAACGTGCAGCTAAAACGAACATTGTGACAGCACCGACAGCCCATAAACTAAAAAGGAGTAAGTGAACAGGAGATGATGTTTTACTGCTGATTGAGACTGCAAAATCATTTACTATTCCAATGGTAGAATTTTCTCCTATGAAAATCTGTCCATCAGGGACAGAGAGAAAAAGTCTTTTCGGAAAATCTGAAAGGTGCAAGGCTGGAAATTTCTGCAAGATAGAGAAAATGTTTGCAGGTAAAAAAGGGACAGCCATGAAACTGAGCAGAAGAAACCAAAGGCGATACTGCATGCGGGCAGATAAACATTTCCGCAATAAGTGTTTTATGCCTGTCATGATTCCAATGAAAATGGAAATAAAAATATTGCATATTAAAAAATGGATTCCAAAATCAAACAAATAAATTCCTCCTATTCGTGAGTATCAGAGAGAAGATGACGCAAGGTATCAAGTTCTGTTTTGGATAATTTATCATCTTCTAAGTAAGAGGTAAGCATAGAAACGATGTTTCCATTGTAATATTTGTTTAAAAAAGAATTGCTTTCCTGACGGATATATTCAGTTTCCGGAACTAAAGGGGTATATACAAAGACTCTGCTTTGTTTTTCATAAGTAAGCGCTTTTTTTGTTACAAGCCGCTTCAACATTGTTTGTATTGTCTTTGGACTCCAGTCGGTTGTCTGAGTCAGTTTTTCAGTCACTTCATTTGTACTGATGGGAGCATACTTCCAAATGACCTTCATCACTTCAAATTCAGCTTCAGAAATTTGTGGCAGTTTACTCATATTCATTCCTCCAAGTCTTACATATGTAATAAAAATATTATAAGGGGATTTTATAAGAAAGTCAAACAATGAAAAATATTGACAGAAAATCTTACGTCTGTAATAATATAAATGTTATGAATGTCATTTCCCGATTTTGCAGGGCGGTGTCTGCAGCTTCATATCCAGCTTTATGATGTGTAAGCCCATCTTACAAACAGGGACACAAAGCGCGAAATAAGAAATTCAGGAGGTCGCTATGAGTAATTTTTCAATAAATGAAATGCAGTCAATGCAGAAGGAATTACAAGATAAATATAAAGAGAAGTGGGAAAGAATCTGTCCGGAGACCGGCAAAAATAAGTTTTTATGGATGATAGGTGAAATAGGAGAAGTCATTGATATTATAAAGAAAAATGGGGATAAAAGCGCAGTTGCGGACAGTTCTGTCAGAGAACATCTTATAGAAGAAATGGCGGATGTCCTGATGTATTATAATGATGTGATGTTATGCTATGGGATCACCGAAGACGAACTCAAACAAGCTTATATCGAAAAGTTTCAAAAAAACATGAAACGCTGGTAAATTCCAGGGGTGCTGTGAAGGGATTTGAACGAAAAAGTTGATAGAAAATATAAACTCCGGAAAGAAGTCAAAAATTCTCTCCGGAGTTTATGCGTTCTGTTTTATCTATACCTGATGATATTTCTGGAGCAGTTTATGGATCTTATCTGTTGGATTCATAACAGCACCGATTGTCAGATCGTGATTCAGGGAATCAATGATTAGAGCCAGGAATTTACTCATGTCTGCCTTGACAAAGTATTCTCTTTCGTCTACAGCAGGCGGCAGATATGTCAGGTTGGTTGTTACGACTTTATCAAGATATCCCTTTTTGTAGTATTCATCGAATTTTTCAAATCCGTCTGTGAACAGTCCGAATGTGGTGCATACGAATACGCGGGCTGCGTTGCGGTCTTTTAATTTCTTTGCAACATCCAGCATACTTTCACCGGAGGAGATCATATCATCCACGATGATCACATCTTTGCCTGCCACATCATCTCCGAGGAATTCATGTGCTACGATCGGATTCTTTCCATTTACGATAGTAGAGTAGTCTCTTCTCTTATAAAACATACCCATATCCACTCCAAGCACGTTGGAGAAGTATACAGCACGGTGCATTGCTCCTTCGTCAGGGCTGACGATCATCAGATGGTCTTTGCTGACTTTCAGATCCGGAACTGCACGGAAGAGTGCTTTCATAAACTGATACTGAGGAGTAAAGTTGTCGAATCCGCTCAGAGGAATCGCATTCTGTACACGCGGGTCATGTGCATCAAATGTCAGAATGTTTGCAACGCCCATATCTTTTAATTCTTCCAATGCCAGAGCACAGTCCAGAGATTCTCTTTTGGTTCTCTTATGCTGACGGCTCTCGTAAAGGAATGGCATGATGACATTGACGCGGTGTGCTTTTCCGGTAGACGCTGCAATGACACGCTTGATATCCTGAAAATGATCGTCCGGAGACATGTGGTTGAGGTGTCCGTTGACAGAGTAAGTCAGACTGTAGTTGCATACATCTGACATAATGAAGAGATCAGTTCCCCGGATGGTCTCTTTGATCACACCTTTTGCTTCTCCGCTTCCGAAACGCGGGCAGTCACATTCTACCAGATAGTTATTTGTGCGGTAATTCACATACAATGGGGATTCTGTCACCTCATTGATGGTGTTTTCACGGAAAGATACGATATAGTCGTTGACTTTCTGTGCCAATACTTTACAGCTTTCCAATGCTGCAAGTTTCAATGGAGCAACTGGAAGGGTTTTTTCCAATAATTCAATATTTGCCATGATTTTCTCCTGTGTTTTCGTTTTTCCATATCCGACCTCCGGATATGCGATTTCATATATCGTTATATCATTTTTTGCAGGGAAATTCAAGCATGGCTTTGCTATAGAAGAAAATTATGCTATACTGGTACTGTTAATATGCCAGAAGTATGAGCAGACAGGAACTTTGTTTCGGTAAAAAGCAGGAGACAAAGTCTAAAAATAGAAGAAGTACAAGGAGTTTGAAAATGAAAAAGCACGAGCATATTGTGAAGTCTCTGATGCCCGGCGGGATTGGAGAAGAACTGGGGATCGAGCCGGGAGATAAGCTGCTTGCCATCAACGGAAATGAGATACAGGATGTATTTGACTATTATTACTATGAAGAGAGTGAACAGCTTCTGCTTCTGATCGAGAAGCCGGACGGGGAAGAATGGGAGCTGGAGATTGAGAAGGATGAGGATGAAAGTCTGGGGATCGAGTTTGACCAGAGTCTGATGGATGAGTACCGTTCCTGCAGAAATAAATGTATGTTCTGTTTCATTGACCAGATGCCAAAGGGAATGCGGGAGACACTGTATTTTAAAGATGATGATTCCCGTTTGTCATTTTTGCAGGGCAATTATATTACGCTGACCAATATGAGTGATCATGATGTGGAGCGTATTGTAAAGTACCGTCTGGAGCCGATTAATATTTCGTTCCAGACGACGAATCCCGAACTTCGCTGCAAGATGCTGCACAACCGGTTTGCGGGAGAGGCGCTGAAAAAAGTAGATATTCTCTACCGGGGACAGATTGAGATGAATGGGCAGATCGTTCTCTGCAAGGGAGTAAATGACGGAGAAGAGCTGGAGCGGACGATCCGGGATCTGACAGGATATCTGCCGTATTTAAAGAGTGTTTCGATCGTTCCGGTAGGACTGACAAGATACCGGGACGGACTGTATCCTCTGGAGCCGTTTACAAAAGAAGATGCCAGGGAGGTGCTTTCTGTCATCCACCGCTGGCAGGAGAAGATCTATCAGGAGCATGGGATCCACATGATCCATGCGGGAGACGAGTGGTATGTGCTGGCAGAGGAGGAGGTGCCGGAGGAAGAACGATATGACGGCTACCTGCAGCTGGAGAACGGTGTGGGAATGATGCGTCTGTTGTTCAACGAAGTACAGGAGGCTCTCTCTGCCGTGACAGGAGATGAAAGGCAGCGGGAGATTTCTCTGGCTACGGGACGTCTGATGTATCCTTATATCGGAAAGATCTTGGAGGAGATCAGAAAGAAATTCCCGAATATCACCACACATTTATATGCAATCCGCAATGACTTTTTTGGAGAACGGATCACAGTATCAGGTCTGATCACAGGGCAGGATCTGACGGGACAGCTGAAAGGACAGCCTCTCGGGGAGAGACTTCTGCTTCCGTGTAATATGCTAAAGATCGGAGAACCAGTCTTTCTGGATGATTTTACGCTGGAGGAAGTGGAGAATTCTTTACAAGTGAAGACAGATATTGTAAAATCAAGCGGGCAGGATTTGCTGGATGCAGTGATCGGTGCTTATGAGAATGATGATTTCAGCACGGACAGAAGAAGAGGCAGATTTCAGGAAATGTAAGATTGAATGGAGAGAAAGGTAGTTGAAAATATGAGTAAACCAGTAGTAGCGATTGTAGGAAGACCGAATGTGGGGAAGTCTACACTGTTTAATACATTAGCCGGGGAGCGGATTTCGATCGTAAAAGACACTCCGGGTGTAACAAGAGACCGTATTTATGCGGATGTGTCATGGTTGGACAAAGAATTTACGATGATCGATACCGGCGGAATTGAGCCGGACAGCAGCGATATCATTCTTTCACAGATGAGAGAGCAGGCGCAGATCGCCATTGATACGGCAGATGTCATTGTGTTCATTACCGATGTGCGTCAGGGGCTTGTGGATGCAGATTCCAAAGTGGCAGATATGCTCAGACGTTCTAAAAAACCAGTTGTGCTTGTTGTCAACAAGGTGGATAATTTTGATAAATTTATGCCGGACGTGTATGAGTTCTATAATCTTGGGATCGGGGATCCGGTTCCGATCTCTGCGGCGTCCAGACTGGGAATCGGTGATATGCTGGATGAAGTGGTTTCGCATTTTCCGGAAGGAGCAGGAGAGACCGAAGAGGATGAGCGTCCGAAGATCGCCATTGTCGGAAAGCCGAATGTGGGAAAATCTTCGATCGTCAATAAGCTTCTCGGAGAAAACCGTGTGATCGTATCAGATATCGCGGGCACCACAAGAGATGCCATTGATACGGCAATCAAACACGAGGACAGAGAATATATTTTTATCGATACCGCGGGACTGCGAAGAAAAAATAAGATCAAGGAAGAGCTGGAGAGATTCAGTATCATTCGTACTGTAACGGCAGTAGAGAGAGCGGATGTGGTGCTGATGGTGATCGATGCCACAGAAGGGGTTACAGAGCAGGATGCCAAGATTGCCGGGATCGCACATGAGCGCGGAAAGGGTGTGATCATCGTTGTAAACAAATGGGATGCCATTGAGAAGAATGACAAGACCATGAAACAATATGAAAATGATATCCGGACGACACTTGCGTATATGCCATACGCAGAGATCATGTATGTTTCTGCAAAAACAGGACAGCGTCTGAATAAACTGTATGATATGATCGATATGGTCATTGACAGCCAGACACTTCGGATTCAGACCGGTGTGCTCAATGAGATTATGATGGAGGCCGTTGCCATGCAGCAGCCGCCGTCAGACAAGGGAAAACGTCTGAAGCTTTACTATATCACCCAGGTATCGGTAAAACCACCGACCTTTGTAATCTTTGTAAATGACAAAGAACTGATGCATTTTTCTTATACCCGTTATCTGGAAAACAAGATCCGGGAAGCGTTCGGGTTCAGGGGAACGTCTCTGAAATTCTTTATCCGGGAGAGAAAGGAAAAGGATCAGTAGATATGGAACGAATTATCTGTCTTATCATAGGATATGCGTTCGGCCTGTTTCAGACCGGATATTTTGTGGGGAAACTCAATCATGTGGACATCAGAAAAACAGGAAGCGGAAATTCTGGTTCTACGAATGCACTGCGTGTGCTTGGAGTAAAAGCCGGACTGATGACGTTTGCGGGAGATGTTTTAAAATGTGTCCTGCCAATTCTTCTGGTGCGCCAGATCTTCAGTGGCAGCGACTGTCTGCCGCTGCTTGCGATGTATACAGGAGCAGGTGCCACACTTGGACATAATTATCCGTTTTATCTGAAATTTAAAGGCGGAAAAGGGATTGCGGTTCTGGCCGGGCTTGTGCTTTCCACCAAGCTCTGGATGGTCCCGATCCCACTTGCTGCATTTATTTTTGTGGTGGCAGTCACCCGCTATGTTTCCGCAGGGTCACTTCTGGTAACAATTATTTTTCTTGCAGAGGTGATATGTTTCGGGCAGAGGGGGGGATTTGCGATGGCGCAGCCTTATGTGTACGAATTATATCTGGTGACGTTTTTACTGATGGCACTGGCATGGTGGAGGCATCGTGCAAATATAAAGAGACTGTTGAATGGAACAGAGAACAAAATCGGGTTTTCTAAAAAATAGAGACGATTAAAAAGGAGGCAGAATATGGCAAATATAGGTGTGTTGGGAGCGGGAAGCTGGGGAACGGCACTCTCCGTCCTGCTGCATGATAACGGAAATCAGGCAACGATCTGGTCGATCGATCCCGCCGAGATAGAGATGCTGTCAAAAGAAAGAGAGCATAAGACAAAGCTGCCGGGGGTGCACATCTCCGAGGAAATTCAGATTACCGGAGAGATACAAGAGGCAATCCTGGGAAAAGACTTTCTTGTCTTGGCAGTTCCGTCTCCGTTTACAAGAGCGACTGCGAAAAAGATGAGTCCATATGTGGCAGAAGGGCAAATAATCGTGGATGTGGCAAAAGGGATCGAAGAGACCACATTGATGACACTTTCCGGGCAGATCAAAGAAGAGATTCCGCAGGCGGATGTAGCAGTTCTTTCCGGACCGAGCCACGCGGAAGAGGTCGGAAGAAAGCTGCCGACAACCTGTGTGATCGGTGCGACGACAAGAAAGACGGCTGAGTACCTGCAGTCTGCATTTATGAGTAAGGTGTTCCGTGTCTATACAAGTCCGGATATTCTGGGGATTGAGCTGGGAGGATCATTGAAAAACGTGATCGCTCTGGCAGCGGGAATTGCAGACGGACTTGGTTATGGAGATAACACAAAAGCTGCGCTGATCACTCGAGGAATTGCGGAAATTGCGCGTTTGGGCGTAAAAATGGGCGGAAAGCTCGAGACATTTACCGGGCTGACCGGAATCGGAGATCTGATCGTGACCTGCGCAAGTGTACACAGCCGAAACCGCAGAGCCGGATATCTTATGGGACAGGGGAAGACTATGCAGGAGGCCATGGATGAAGTACAGATGGTAGTCGAAGGTGTGTATTCTGCAAAGGCAGCCAGAAAGCTGGCAGAGAAATATGAGGTGTCCATGCCGATTGTGGAGCAGATCAATGAAGTACTGTTTGAAAACAAGAGTGCTGCACAGGCAGTGGATGAACTGATGCTTCGAGAATCAAAAAGTGAGCATTCCGTGCTGCCGTGGCCGGATGAGACAGTATAGTTTTTTTTAATTCAAGAGAACAGAGCCGGAATAATCCCCTTTGTTTCTGCATAGATTGGTATCAGCAGAACAAGGGGGTATTTTTTATGGATGCATTTCAGGTATACAAGGATATGAAAGCAAGAACCAACGGGGAAATCTATATTGGAGTTGTAGGTCCGGTTCGGACAGGCAAGTCAACATTTATCAAGCGGTTCATGGATCTTCTCGTGCTGCCGAATATGACGGATGAACACGCAAAAGAGCGGACAAAAGACGAACTTCCGCAGTCAGCCTCCGGAACAACGATCATGACAACAGAGCCGAAATTTGTTCCGAAAGATGCGGCATCTGTCAGACTGTCCGAAGACGTGGAAGTTAAGATCCGACTGATCGACTGTGTCGGATATATGGTAGACGGGGCGAGCGGTCATATAGAAAACGATGTGGAACGTCAGGTGAAAACGCCATGGTTTGAACATGAGATCCCCTTTACAAAAGCGGCAGCGATCGGGACACAGAAGGTGATTCATGACCATGCGACAATTGGGCTGGTTATCACAACAGATGGAAGTATCGGAGAGCTTCCGAGAGAAAATTATATTTTGGCAGAAGAAAAGACCATTCAGGAATTGAAATCCATCGGAAAGCCGTTTCTGATCCTTTTGAACACACAGAAGCCATACAGCGAAGAAACAAAAAGTCTTCAGGGGAAAATGGAGGAAAAGTACGGAGTATCTGTTCTTGCGGTCAACTGTGCGCAGCTTCGGACAGAAGATATTAATCAGATCATGCGGCAGGTGTTGTATGAGTTTCCAATTTCAGAAGCAGAATTTTATATTCCGAAGTGGGTGGAAATGCTGCCAAAGGATCACCCGGTAAAAAGCGAGGTGCTCTCCAGTGTAAGAAATCTGCTGGATGGAATGGATGACATTCGAAGTGTGGCAGAGGCGGTACCGGTAAGTGACAGCGAGTACATAGAGAAGATCAGGATCTCTCAGATTGAAATGGATACGGGAATCGTAAAGATCCAGATGGACTTGAAGGAGAAGTATTATTATGAGGTGCTCAGTGAACTGACAGGGACGAAGATTCAGGGAGAATATGAACTGATCGCAGCGATGAAAGAACTTGCCGCAATGAAAGAGGAATATACACAGATCAAAGATGCGTTTGCCGATGTGAAAATGAAAGGATACGGTGTAGTTAGCCCGAAGAAAGAGGAAATTCTGTTAGATGAGCCTGCGATCATCAAACAGGGCAGTAAATATGGTGTGAAGATCAGATCAGAGGCTCCGTCTGTTCATATGATCCGTGCCAATATTGAGACTGAGATCGCACCGATCGTGGGAAGTGAAAAGCAGGCACAGGATCTGGTGGAATATATCAAAGCAGAGAGTGAGACTCCGGAGGGAGTATGGGGAACCAACATATTTGGAAAATCTGTAGAAGAGCTGGTGCTGGATGGGATGCGCAATAAGATCAATATGATCAACGAGGAGAGTCAGGTGAAGCTCCAGGATACGATGCAGAAGATCGTCAATGACAGTAATGGAGGGCTGGTCTGCATTATTATCTGATTTTTTTGTTTTTTTCTGCCGGATGCTTGGACTCTTATTCTCAGATGTGGTACAATAAAGCGGCGGAGTGTTCTCTGCATTACAGAATTTAGTTGAGACCGGAGTACAAGAAAGGGGTACGAATCTATGAAAGCGGCTATTTTTACGTTGGATACAGAAAGTTATAAAGCAAGAAAGGCAAGTGCGGCAGGGATGGTTTTAAAGAAACTGCTGGAACAGTCCGGGTTTGAGACTGCTGCCGTGCGTGTGATCCCGAAAGACCGGAAAGTGGCGGCATCGGTATTAAAAAGAGTGGCAGAGGAGCAGACCGCAGAGTTGGTTCTGACAACAGGAGCAGCAGGACATCTCGAGAGCGACTGTGCTCCATATGCACTGATGGATGTGGCAGAACGCCTTCTTCCGGGGATCCCGGAGACACTGCGTGCATTCCGCAACCGGGATTCTCTGCAGGCGGTTCTGGACTGCAGTGCGGCAGGTGTGTGCAAAAAGACGCTGATGGTAAATCTTCCGGGAGATGCCAAAGAGGCAAAGGAAGCACTGGAATTTATTCTTCCGGAATTAAAACGTGCGATTGAGATGTTGAACGTATGATGCGGGTGACATATCTCGGACACAGTGGATTTCTTCTGGAGATGGAGGATGCCCTGCTTTTGTTTGATTATTATCAGGGCAGTCTCCCCGAAATGGATCCGGAAAAAACATTGTTTGTATTTGTGAGTCATGTACATTATGATCATTATAATCCGGACATTTTGAAATTGCGCCGTCAGAGACAGAACATCTGGTATCTTTTTTCTGATGATGTGCCGATGCCGGATGAACAGAAACAGGTAATCCGGCTGTCGCCCAAAGAAGAGAGGCGTGTGAATGGCATCCGGGTGCGTACACTGCCATCTACAGATGAAGGAGTCGCATTCTGGATAGAATATCAGGGAATCGTGATTTATCACGCAGGAGATTTGAACTGGTGGCACTGGGAAGGAGAACCAAAGTCGTATAACGAGCAGATGAGAGCGGATTATCAGAAGGCGATTGGAGAGCTTCCGGATCAGCCGATCGATGTTGCATTTGTGCCGGCGGATCTCCGTCTGGGTGAGCAGTATGTCTGGGGACTGGACTATTTTATGCGTCATACAGACACGAAAAATGTGTTCCCGATGCATTTCTGGGGATCCTATGAAGTGTTTGACAGGCTTTTTCACGAACCGTGTACAACAGAATATAGAAGCAGAATCCGAGAGATTCAGACAGAAGGACAGGTGTTTGACATTCAGAGTCAGACATAGTATAATGAAGAACAGTGTTAAGTAAGACAGACAATCGCGGCTGCATGCGCCGAAAGGCCGCAGACGAGGAAAGTCCGGGCTTCGCAGGGCAGGATGCCGGATAACGTCCGGTGGAGGTGACTCCAAGGCCAGTGCAACAGAAATAAACCGCCTGTATTTTGTGCAGGTAAGGGTGGAAAGGCAGTGTAAGAGACTACCGCCCTTCTGGTAACAGAAGGGGCACATGTAAACCCCATCCGAAGCAAGACCGAATAAAAGCTATGCGGCTGCCCGTCGCGCTTTAGGTAGGTTGCTTGAACCTGACGGCAACGTCAGGTCTAGATAGATGATTGTCCAATGACATAACCCGGCTTATCGTTTTGCTTAATTTGATGCTGTCGCTTTGCGGCAGCATTTTGCATATGAACAGAGATTTTATACAAGGCAGGAAAAGAGTATGGGAATGAGAATCAATACAACGCTGCCGCTTCCGGCAGAATTGAAAGCAGAGTATCCGCTTTCAAAGGAACTTACAGAAATCAAGAAAAAAAGGGATGCTGAAATCCGGGACATTTTTACAGGAAAGTCAGACAAGTTTGTCGTGATCGTAGGGCCATGTTCCGCAGACAATGAAGATTCCGTGTGTGAATATATAAGCAGGCTGGCAAAAGTGAATGAAAAAGTATCAGACCGCCTGATGATTATTCCGCGGATCTACACGAACAAACCAAGGACAACAGGTGAGGGATATAAAGGAATGCTTCATCAGCCAAAACCGGATCAGGCGCCGGATCTGCTGGCTGGAATTATTGCGATCCGTAAGATGCATATCCGTGCCATAGAAGAAAGCGGACTGACAAGCGCGGATGAGATGCTGTATCCGGAGAACAGAAGCTATCTGGATGATATCTTATCTTATGAGGCAATCGGGGCGCGTTCTGTTGAAAACCAGCAACACAGACTGACGGCCAGCGGTATGGATATTCCGGTGGGGATGAAAAATCCGACCAGTGGTGATTTTTCTGTGATGCTCAACTCTGTGATCGCGGCACAGAGTTCCCATACTTTTATTTACAGAGGCATGGATGTAACGACAGATGGAAACGATCTGGCACATGTGATTCTGCGCGGCGGAGTGGACAAGTATGGTACTTGTAATCCAAATTATCACTATGAGGATCTGATCCGTCTTCAGGCGATGTATGGAGAGAAACATCTGGCCAATCCGGCAGCGATCGTCGATGCCAATCATTCAAATTCCAACAAGCAGTTCAAAGAGCAGATCCGCATTGTCAGTGAGGTGCTTCACAGCCGGAATTACAATACAAAATTAAAAGAGCTGATCAAAGGTGTGATGATTGAAAGTTATCTGGAAGAAGGATGTCAGAGTATCGGGGCAGACCAGATTTACGGAAAGTCCATTACAGACCCGTGTCTTGGATGGGAAGATACAGAGCGATTGATTTATAAAATAGCAGAAGAGTGCTAGAAGGGAGGCACATGATGAGAAGGCAGATGCTTGGAAAAAGTATGCTGGAAGTTCCGGTAGTTGCAGCTGGATGTATGCGTATTCAGGGAATGGATGAGACAGAGGTGGATGAGTATATCCATACCTGTCTGGAACTGGGAATTCAGTTTTTTGATCATGCGGATATTTATGGAAAAGGGGCATGCGAATCTCTGTTCGGACGTGTATTCGAGCAGACAGAATTTCGCAGAGAAGATATCATCCTGCAGTCTAAATGCGGGATTGTACCGGGTGTGATGTATGACTTTTCCAAAGAACATATTTTGCAGTCGGTAGAGGAATCTCTCCGCAGGCTGCGTACTGATTATCTGGATATCCTGCTTCTTCACAGACCGGATGCACTGATGGAGCCGGAAGAAGTGGCAGAAGCATTTGATCTGTTGGAGGGATCCGGAAAGGTGAGACATTTCGGTGTTTCCAATCATACGCCGATGCAGATCCAGCTTTTGAAAAAATGTGTGAGACAGGATCTTCTTGTCAATCAGCTTCAGTTCAGTATTCCGTTTTCTAACATGGTTGCATCAGGACTTGAGGCAAATATGCTGACAGATGGTGCCGTCAACCGAGACAACAGCGTGCTGGATTTTTGCAGACTGCATGATATGACGATTCAGGCATGGTCTCCGTTCCAGTATGGATTTTTCGAAGGGGTATTTGTTGACAGTGAGAAATATCCGGAATTAAATCAGGTGCTGGCGGATCTTGCGGAAAAATATGGGACAACAAAGACTGGTATCGCATCTGCATGGATATTCAGACATCCGGCAAAGATTCAGATGGTAGCAGGTACGACCAATCTGAAGCGATTGCGGGAGATCGCGCTGGCGGCAGATATCCGGCTGACCAGAGAAGAATGGTATCAGTTATATTTAAGTGCGGGACATATACTGCCATAGAATTTTGAGATAAATAACGGGAACGTGATCTGTAAAAACCACGTTCCCGTTTGTTTTTTTGTTTATCTTCCGGAATACTTTTCCTCACAGTATTTACAACGATATACCTGGTTTTCTTCATCTGTCAGGACAAAGATGTGATCCAGTTCCTGTTCGATGGATGTGATACATCTTGGATTTTTGCAGCGGATCACATTGGTGATCTCTTTTGGAAGTCTTAGGATTTTTTTGTCGACGACCTGTTCATTGGAGATAATATTGACTGTGATATTGTGGTCGATAAATCCGAGAATATCAAGGTCCATAAAATCGATCGGACACTCGATCTTCATGATGTCTTTTTTTCCCATTTTACTGCTGCGGGCATTTTTGATGATCGCAACACAGCAGTCCAGTTTATCGAGGTGAAGATATTTGTAAATATCCATACTTTTTCCTGCTTCGATGTGATCCAGAACAAAACCTTCAGAAATACGTCCTACGTTCAATGTATTTTTCAAATTAGATACCTTCTTTCTTTATGCGAAACAAATTTTTGTTACTCTACATGAATATCAAGCAGTGTCAGAATCAGTGCCATACGTACATAAACACCATACTGTACCTGTCTGAAATAAGCTGCTCGCGGATCATCGTCTACTTCCACAGAAATCTCGTTGACACGTGGCAGTGGATGCAGTACAAACATATCGGAAGGAGCCAGCTGCATTTTCTTTTTGTCCAGGATATAGAAATCTTTCATGCGGACATAATCTTCTTCGTTGAAGAAACGTTCTTTTTGTACACGTGTCATGTATAGGATATCAAGTTCCGGCATGGCGTCTTCCAGACGGACAACTTCCTTGTATTCGATATGGTTTTTATCCAGAACATCCTGACGGATATAGCTTGGAAGACGTAATTCTTCCGGTGAGATCAAAACAAATTTGATTCCCTCATAGCGCACCAGAGCGTGGATCAGAGAATGTACGGTACGTCCGAATTTTAAGTCTCCGCAAAGTCCGATCGTCATATGATCAAGGCGTCCTTTTACGGAACGGATAGTCAAAAGGTCAGTCAGTGTCTGGGTTGGATGCTGATGTCCTCCGTCTCCTGCGTTGATGACAGGAATGGAAGCGTGCTTACAGGCAACCATCGGCGCTCCTTCCTTTGGATGGCGCATAGCAACGATATCTGCATAACAAGAAACGGTGCGGATCGTATCTGAAACACTCTCTCCTTTTGAGGCAGAGCTGGAATCTGCGGAAGAAAATCCCATGATGCTTCCGCCCAGATTGAGCATCGCAGCCTCATGGCTTAAACGTGTACGCGTACTTGGTTCATAAAATAAAGTAGCCAGCTTCTTCCCTTCACATGCATGTGCATATTTTTCCGGGTGTTTTTCAATGTCTCCCGCCAGATTTAACAGTGTTTCCAGTTCCTCTACAGAAAAATCCAGAGGACTCATCAAATGTCTCATATGTAACCTCCTTGTAAATCAGATCTTGTTTGAGAGCAGAATCTGATTATCGATATTGTAATAAATCTTCAACAGTTTTGCGTTTTGGTGCAGATGGCTCGATATCAGGATATCCAAGTGCAATCAATGCAGCCAGTTCCCGTTCCTTTGGAATGTCCAGAAGACTGGAAATTCCACTCTCATCAAATACGCCCATAATGACAGTACCCAGTCCGTATTCGTGCGCAGCCAGACAGAACGTCTGACAGGCCACACCGGCATCAAACATCTGCCAGCGGTCTTTTTTTCCAGTGGTATAAGAGCCGTCGCGCTCAAAACCGCACCGTCCCTTGATATAAGTGACAGCAATCAAAACCGGTGTCTGGCGGATGATATCTGAATTGTAAGATGGGGTAAAGTCATCAGCAATTTTTCCCAGAAGGGAAGGGTCCTCAATTGCGATATAACGGGTAATCTGAGTATTTTTCCAGGATGGGGAAAAAGAAGCTGCGGAAATGATCTCTTCAACCAATGAATGTTTAACAGAATCCGGTTTGAATCTGCGGATGCTTCTGCGGCTTTTGATACAATCAACTGTATTCATTTCGATGTACCTCCCTATGCAAAATCTCTTCAATCATCATATACTAAACTGTGAGTTTTTTCAACAGAGAATTCATACGAAAATTAAGAAAGAAGCAGAAAAAATCTGGACAGAGATTGTAAATTGTAATTTAAAATTTGTTAATAGTTTGTAAAGAAGCTTAAAACAAAAAAATCAGGTGTTATAATACCAATGCAAAAGTGAAAAAAGAAGGAGAAATGTAAAATGAAGAAGAGAGTCATTGCGGTGTTGATTTCCGCCATACTGCTTTAACAGCCATTATCAGTATCTGCAGCAGCAGCTCCAGATGGAATGACAGACGCAAGCAAAACACCAGCGGCACAAAACGGGGCATGGGATGCATGGTGTGAGGAATGGGAAACAATAAAAACAGACTGGACCCAGGTCGCCATGTCACCTGGATCCGATGAAACAGAAATGAATTTTGCATGGTATACGAAAGAAGGGGAAGAAGCGTCCTTTGTATATGGACAGACTCCGGATCTAAGTGATGGGCAAAGTGCAGCAGTATCAGAAAGTCCGGCACAGACAGGTTATAAGAGCAGCAAAGTGGTAATAAAGGATTTGAAGCCCGGAACTACGTACTATTATCAGGTGGGCGGAAAAGAGATTTGCTCCTTTACTACGGATGCGGATACAAGTTCCTTTTCCTTTATTTTCGTAGGAGATCCGCAGATTGGTTCTTCCAATCCGGAAAAAGCAAAGACTCCGGAGGATATTTTAAAACCATCCTTTGCGGCAGCACAGTCAGAAGCAGTTAGAAATGATACCTTTAACTGGAATGATACATTGACAAAAGCATATGAAAAAACAAACAGATTGGCATCCTTTGTTCTTTCTTCTGGGGATCAGATTCAGACAAATGCCAAAAAAGTGCAGGATACAACAATCAGTGAGGTAGAATATGCAGGATATTTGAGTCCGGATCTTATGAAAAGTGTACCCGTCGCAACAACGGTAGGAAATCATGATGCAGACAATGCCAATTATACGTATCATTTTAATCCGGCAAACAGCAGTTCTCTTGGCGACAATGGAACAGTAGGCGGAGATTATTACTACACATATGGGGACGCCCTGTTTATGATTTTAAATACGCAGGATACAAATGTGGAGGAACATCGTCAGTTTATTGAATCCACAGTAGCGGCAAATACAGATTGCAAATGGAAAATAGTAACACTTCATCAGGATATTTATGGATCTGCAGAACATTCCAATGAACCAGAAATCACCAATTTGCGTTATAGTCTGGTGCCTGTGTTTGAACAAAATGATATTGATCTGGTGTTGGCAGGACATGATCACGCATATTCCAGAACAAAAATGTTAGAAGGCGGTCAGTTCAAAATGGAATATTCGGATGATGAATTTGAAGAACAGTTGGAAAAAGATATGGATGCGGGAGAAAATCCTGATACACTTTATGAGGCACCGGGAAATATTTCAGAAGATACACAGGATGAGGGCGAACAAAAATATCTGAAATATCTGCATGCGGTGATGGATGAGGAAGCAGTAATGGAATTGACAGAGAATCAGGAAACGGCGGTAAATTCTGATGGAATCATGTATCTGACAGCAGGATCTTCATCAGGAAGTAAATATTATGATCTGGTACCTCGCCAACAGACTTATATTGCCAACAGATGGCAGCAGGATGTTCCGACTTATTCGGTAGTAGACATTACGGAAACAACATTGACAGTGAATACATATCGCACAGATACACAGGAACCGATCGATACACAGTTTATGCTTGTGAAATCAGTTGATCATGGACAGCTTTCCGCGTTAATTGAAGAAGCTGGGAGTAAAAATCCAGAAGAATATACAACCGAGAGTTATCAAACAATGCAGCAGGCTCTGGAAGGCGCCAGAACTGTAAATGCAGATCCGGCAGCAGATACGGCAACACTGACAAATGCATATACTGCATTGAAAACAGCATTGGATCAGTTGGAGATGAAACATCAGGAAAATTTAAACCCACCGTCATCCAGTGATTCACCGGACAATGGACAGTCACAAAACGGAGGTACAAGTGGTTCTATGAGCGACCAGACTACGCATACAGAAGGTATCAATAAAAAACCAGTGACTTCACAAACAACGGTAAAAACAGGAGACGCTGTACCGATTGCAGGGGTAGTGATCGTGATGTTAACAGCGTTACTTTGCGGAGGCGGAGTGCTCGTGGCTCGGAGAAAGCGTGACCAAAAATGAATTGGCTGAAAAAGGGAGAAGGCAGTTTATCATTTTCGGAATTACGATTCTGTTTGCTGCATTTTTGATACAGTTAAATCAAGTGGAACGGGAAGGGCTGTATGAAACAGAAGGAAAAACCTTTGAAAAAGCAAAAGTAGTGGAGATAAAAAAAGATAATACAACAGAGTCGGGAAATCAGATTGGAAATCAACTGGTTTCCCTTCGATTATTAAGTGGCAAGTTTCGTGGAACAGTTGTGGAGGCTGTCAGTTCTTCAGGTTATCTTTACGGAACACATTGTGAAAAGGGCATGAAGGTGATCGCGGAAGTGAATGAAGGGGAAGATTCGTTGTATGTTACCGTCTACAGTTATGACCGTACGGCAATTTTGTGTATGATTGTTTTGCTGTTTTTGCTGACCTTAAGTCTGATCGGAGGGAGAAAAGGAGTCTATTCCGCTGTCGCTTTGATTTTTACATTTGTATGTATTGTATTTCTATTTTTGCCACTTATCTACAGAGGGGTATCTCCTGTTTGGGCAGCAGTGCTGGTTGCAATTCTGACGACGGTTGTGACCATGTATTTACTGGGAGGGATTTCAAGTAAAAGTGTGACTGCTGTGGTCGGCACAGTACTGGGGGTTGGAATTTCAGGGATACTGGCAATTCTGTTTGGAAAATGGACACATATTTCCGGATATAATGTTGCAGATATTGAGCAGTTGACGTATGTAGGTCAGACAACGAATATTAAAATTGGAGAATTGTTGTATGCGGGCATTTTGATTTCGGCACTGGGGGCTGTTATGGATGTTGCGATGTCAATAGCGTCTACTATTAATGAAATCCACTTTCGCAATCCACTGCTTTCTGCAAGGGAATTATTTTTTTCGGGGATACGGGTTGGAAAAGATATGATGGGGACAATGTCAAATACACTGATTTTAGCTTTTACAGGTACGTCGATTAATACGTTAGTATTTTTGTATGTGTATAACTATTCCACAACGCAGATCATCAATATGTATTCCATAGGAATCGAGTTAATTCAGGGAATTGCTTCCACAATGGGAGTGATATTGACGATTCCATTGGTTTCATTACTTAGTGCATGGCATTTAAAACGGAAAGAAATTAAAATTTTTTCAAAAATTTTTCAAAGAACAGGCCGGCGGTAAACCAAAGCGGCGCATAATCAAGACGGATGACCCCTTTGATATTGAATTTTGCACGACTGTAATCCCAGGGACAGATCCGGTGTTTCTTTAAAAACAGACCGGATAAAAATTCCCCGGCAAAAATAAAAGCAGTGTAGATACTGCCGCGCAGAAGGGTATTTTTTGTCTTTAATTTCTGGGAGAGCGGGGAGAAAATACATGCCATTCCATAGATTGGAAACATCCAGATGGAGGTTCTTCCTGCAAGTGTATAATCTTTGGAGAAAAAGGAGTGAAGTCCTGTAAACAAAATTTCCATGCACCAGCCGAGGGTGCCGCATAAAATAAATTTTTTCTTCATAACAGCAGACTGCCCATTTTAGAGCGGATTTATGCAGTTAGAAATCAGGTATTGTACAATCGGAAAAAAATGTATTATAATACAGCTTAAGTTTGAAAGGACAAGGAGAGAAGAAAAATGGCGACATTGGAAGAACTCAGGGAGAAGCTGGATGGGATCGATGATCAGATCGCAAAGCTGTATGAAGAAAGAATGAAAGTCTGCGAGGATGTTGGAAGATTTAAAGTCGGCGCAGGGCGAAAAGTGTTTGACCGTCAAAGAGAACATGAAAAACTTCTGGATGTGGCATCCAAGGTGAACGGTGAGTTTAACAAGAAGGGGATTCAGGAGCTGTACGCACAGCTGATGAGTATGAGCCGGAAATTGCAGTATCAGCAGCTTGTGGAGGCGGGTGCACTGGGAAGACTTCCGTTTATTGAGATGGAGTTGCTTGATAAGCAGAATGTCCGTGTCGTATTTCAGGGTGTGGAAGGAGCTTATAGTCAGGCTGCCATGAAGAAATATTTTCCGGACAATGAGAACAATTTTCATGTGACGACTTTCCGGGAAGCCATGGAGGCAATCGAGGAGGGGGCGGCAGATTTTGCAGTTCTTCCGATTGAAAATTCTTCTGCTGGAGCAGTCAATGAAGTATATGATCTGTTGGTAGAGTTTGAAAATTATATTGTGGGAGAGACGTTTCTTCCAATCGAAAATACGCTGGCAGGCCTTCCTGGAACCACACTCTCTCAGATTGAGCGTGTGTACTCTAAGGCAGAAGCTCTGATGCAGACAAGCCGTTTCCTGGAAAAGCATGGAGACTGGCAGCAGATCAGTGTGTCCAATACAGCGGCAGCGGCAAAAAAAGTCCTAAAAGAGCAGGATCACTCGCAGGCGGCAGTGTGCAGTGCATATGCAGCACAGGTATACGGACTTTCTGTTCTGGCAGAGGATATTAATGATGAGACTAATAATGTGACACGGTTTATCATTGTTACGAATCAGAAGATTTTTACGCCGGATGCATCGAAAATCAGTATTTGTTTTGAACTTCCGCACCAGAGTGGATCACTGTATCAGATTTTGTCGCATTTTATTTACAATGACCTGAACATGACAAAGATTGAATCCCGTCCGGTGGAAGGGAAAAGCTGGGAGTATCGTTTCTTTGTGGATTTCGAAGGAAATCTCGAACAGCCGGGTGTGAAAAATGCGATCCGGGGGCTCAGAGAAGAAGCGCGGAACTTGAAGATTTTAGGAAATTATTGATGAGTATGAGGGAGGAACAGGAAGATGCGTACCAATGAACTGATCTTATATAAAAATATGGAATACGAAGAGTTACTTTTGGATATGACATTTCTGATGGAACATTATGATAATGAATACTATAATCAGGAGGATTTAAAAGGACTGCTTTTTTCCTGTATGAATGAATTGCTGGAACTCTCAGAGTGTCACGGGTTTTTCGGAAATCTCTGGCATACCTTCCTGACTTTCCTGCTGGCAAATGATGAAAATGCTTACAGTACCTCCTGCGAGATCACGGGAGAGACAAAAGGAAGCCTGAATCTGGCGGCAGAGCATGATTTTTGGATTTTTAAAGAATTATTCGATTATGATTTCACTGCATTGATGCGGGTATTGGATGCAGGCTGTTTTTCCCTTCTTCTGGACTATGAAAATACACAGGATGACAGGATTGTTTTTAATAAACGAATCCGTGACAGAATCTGTAATCTGAGCAGGGAGCTGGAGCAGGCAGAGGACGTACAGTCGTTTAAGCAGTGCGTGACGGAGTTTTATCGGGAGTTTGGAGTCGGAAAGCTGGGACTGCACAAAGCGTTTCGCGTGGAACATACCAAAGACGGAGCAGCGGAAATCGTTCCAATCACGAACATTGCTCATGTGCATCTGAATGATCTCGTAGGATATGAGGCAGAAAAGCAAAAGCTGATTGATAATACCAAAGCGTTTGTAGAGGGAAAAAGAGCCAATAACTGTCTGCTCTACGGAGATGCAGGGACAGGAAAATCATCTTCCATCAAAGCAATTTTAAATCAGTATTATGATCAGGGGCTTCGCATGATCGAAGTATATAAGCATCAGTTTCAGGATCTGAACGAGGTGATTGCCCAGATTAAAAATAGAAACTATAAATTTATTATTTACATGGATGATCTCTCTTTTGAAGAATTTGAAATCGAATATAAGTATCTGAAAGCCGTGATCGAAGGAGGTCTGGAGAAAAAACCGGACAATATTCTGATCTATGCAACTTCCAACAGAAGGCATCTGGTGAGGGAGACTTTCCGTGACAAACAGGATCGGGATGAAGAACTGCATACAAACGATACGGTGCAGGAAAAACTGTCTCTTGTGGCAAGATTCGGTGTCAAGATTTATTTTGCCTCTCCGGCTAAAAAGGCATTCCAGAAGATCGTGACAGAACTGGCAAAGCGGAACCATATTTCCATGCCGGAAGAAGAACTTTTATTGGAAGTCAATAAATGGGAACTGAGTCACGGGGGAATGTCGGGAAGAACTGCACAGCAGTTTATTGATTACCTTCTTGGGAAGGAATAACCGCATCAGGCGGAAAAAGAAAAGGAATTTGGTATGACAGGAAAGAAACGGATGCGCCGTCTTGCATTGACAGGCGCACTGCTGATGCTGTGCACAAATACGGCGGCAGGATGCAGACAGCAGGAAAAGCAGGAAGTAACACCAGAAGTATTGATGGATGCGGTAGACAAAAATATGAAAGAAGTCAATTCGGCATCCAGTTCACTGGAAATCGAGGTGGAGTTGGAGGATGTGCTGGATCATACCAGAATCCGAATGGATATGGACATGGAGAACACGGTAAGCCCCAGAGCAGGACACGCAAAGGGGAGGGCGGAAGTGAAGCTAAATGATAATCTGGTCTCTAGTAATATGGAAATCTACCAGGTGGAAGAAGGCGATAAGTATGTGACGTACAGTAGTCTTTACGAGCAGTGGTCGAGGACAGAGAGTGAAAACAGCTCCTCTTCCAGTGGTACAGAAACAGATTTTTTCCAGAGTGCAAGAGCGGAAATCGAAGATTTTACGCTTGCAAAGCAGCCGGTAAAGGTCCGGGAAAAGACGTGCTATGAAATCTACGGGGATATGCAGGGAAAGAAGCTGATGGATTTTCTTGGGGAGGAGATGATTCAGGCCTACGGTCTTGTGGATCTGCTGGATCAGGATGCGCTGGATACACTGGAGATTCCGGTTACGGTGGATATTTACAAAAAAGAAAAGCTGCCGGCAAGGATCATCGTGGATATGACAGATGTGATGGATGAATTATACCAAAGCTTCGGGAAAACAACTAATGTGAATTTTTATAATATTGAACTGGTGTATAACGGATATGATAATGTGGGACAGATTCAGGTTCCTGAAGATGTGAAGCAAGCAGTCAATGGATAAGAATACTCTTTTATTATAGAAAAATAGATGGATGCCCCTGGTAACGAAATCTGTACCAGGGGCATTTTGAATGCATTTTAATCAGAAATTTCTTTTAAGTCGCCGATATCACTGTCGATGATCAGCGAATAATTGGTATAATATACGACAAAGCCGGGTTTTGCACCCTTTGGTTTTTTGACATGTTTTTTCTCAATATAGTCAATCTCTACTTTTTCTCCGCCCCGGGCTTTGGAATAGTAAGCGGCAAGCCGTCCGGCCTCTTCAAATGTACGGTCCGGAAGCTCATCTCCGTTGGTGCGGACAACAACATGAGATCCGGGAGTATTTTTTGCATGGAACCACCAGTCATTGCCGACTGCAAATTCGAAGGTCAGCCAGTCGTTCTGCAGGTTATTCTTTCCGACATAAATATGATATCCGTCACTGGAAAGATAGTGCAGTGGTTTGTTTTTGATCTTTACTTTTTTCTTGGTGAATTTGCGGCGCATATAACCGGAATGAATCAGCTCTTCCTTGATCTCTGCAAGATCCTCCTCACTGAGTGCGATATCCAGAGCAGTGCTGACGGATTCCAGGTATGTGATGTCTTCTTTTGTTTCTTCGGTCAGCGCGGATAATGCTTCAAAGGTACGTTTTTGTTTGTTATATTTTTCGAAATAGCGCTGTGCATTTTCCAACGGAGTTTTTGTGGTATCCAATGGGATTTTTACGATTTCATTGTTGTAGTAATTCAAAGCTTCCAGTACTTTTGCACCCGGTTCCAGATTATAGCCGTAAGTATGGATCAGTTCGCCGTATACTTTGTATTTGTCCCGATCCTCGGTATCGGATAACTGCCGCATCTGCAGAGCATATTTTTTTCTGGCACGTTCCAGAGCGGTCTGTACGATATGGCGCAGATCAGCAGATTTCTGGCGGATACGGGTGATCTGGTTTTTGGTTGCATAATAAGTCTCCAGTACGTGTGAGATGGAAGAAAAAGTTTCTCTGTGGTATGCATGCAAATGATCCAGCCCAAGGGATGCAAATTCCTTTGGCTCTTTTCCGTCATAGTATACAGACGGGGAGAATTGACCTTCCCTGACTGCGGAGAGATAAATACAAAACTGATTGTAAAAGTGTACACAGACATCTGCGGAAAGCTCTGAGGCCGGAAGCCTTGAATCTATACTGGAAAGAAAACAGATCTCCTCAGCAGTGACGGGACTGATCCCGGTAAAGCTGGTGTAGATTGCCTTGGATACCGGCATTGGCTTTGCACGAAGCAGGGTATGGAACTCGGCTTCTGAAATTGTGAGCGGATCTGCTTTTTCCATGGTGTCCGGGATGAAATAGTCCCGTCCGGGCAGCACTTCCCGGACAGAACTCATCTGGGCGGAGACATGTTTGATGCTGTCAATGATCGTTCCGTCTGAAGTACAGAAAATAATATTGCTGTGTTTGCCCATGATCTCCACGATCAGATCCTTGCGGCAAAGATCGCCAAGCTCATCCAGATGCTCGATTGTAAAATGAATGATCCGCTCCAGTTTGGGCTGCCAGATATCCACGATCCTGCCGTTTGCAATGTGCTTTCTCAAAAGCATACAGAAATTGGGAGCAGTCATGGGACTTGGTTTATTCGCGTCAGTGAGATATATGAGCGGAAGAGATGCACTTGCAGAAATGGAAAGCCGTCTCTGTCCCTTAGGGGATTTGATCGTCAGCAGAAGCTCGTCTGCCTCCGGCTGTGCGATCTTTGCAATTCTTCCGTTTAAAAGCTGTTCTTTTAATTCGTGGACCAGATTGGCCACGACAATTCCGTCAAAAGCCATAAAAAAATCCTTTCTTTTGGTTGGTTTCGTTTAACTTGATTATTGTATCACAGAATTCGGACAAGTGGTACCTGAAATCGGGAATTTCTGGAGTGAAAGCTTGACCAAACAGCATAAATAAGAGTATACTGGTAACAGAATTTCAAGAAAATGACAGAGGACAAAGACATGATAAAAAGTATGACAGGTTTTGGACGATGTGAAATTCAAAAAGAGTCCAGAAAATTTACGGTAGAGTTAAAAAGTGTGAACCACAGATATCTGGATGTAAATATCCGGATGCCGAAAAAGCTGAATTTTTTTGAGACGGCGATCCGTACGCTTTTAAAGCAGTATGCCAACCGTGGGAAGGTAGACATTTTTATTTCCTGTGAGGATTTGTCACAGCAGCAGATGATGCTGAAGTATAATGCTGCACTGGCAGCGGAATATATGCGTTATTTCCGTCAGATGAGCGAGGAGTTTCACATTGCAAATGATGTGAAAGTATCTGCATTGTCCCACTATCCGGAGGTACTTACAATGGAAGAGCAGACAGAGGATGAAGAGATTCTCTGGAGCGGGCTCAAAGAGGCGCTGGAGGGAGCGTTTGGACAGTTTGTGGAAACCAGAGTTTTGGAAGGTTCTCACTTAAAAGAAGATATCCTTCAGAAGCTCTCCGGTATGGAATCACTTGTGGAACAGGTGGAAGCACGTTCTCCTCAGATTGTGGCAGAGTATCGTGCAAAGCTGGAAGAAAAAGTAAAAGAATTACTTGCGGACGCGCAGGTTGAAGAGAGCCGGATTGCAGCGGAAGTGATTCTGTTTGCGGACAAGATCTGTACGGATGAAGAAGTTGTTCGTTTGAAAAGTCATATCGCACATATGAGAAATACACTGGAAGAGTCGGAGGGAATCGGGCGTAAGCTGGATTTCATCGCACAGGAGATGAACCGGGAGGCGAATACGATTTTATCCAAGGCGAATGATCTGGAAGTTTCGAATTATGCCATCGGACTAAAGACAGAGATTGAAAAAATCAGAGAACAGATACAAAATATTGAATAACCAGGAGATAAAGGAGAAATTTTAAAGAGATGAATCAGAGAGGGATTTTGATCGTTGTATCCGGATTTTCAGGGGCAGGAAAAGGAACACTGATGAAAGAATTGATGAAGCGTTATGAGGAAACTTATGCACTTTCTGTTTCTGCCACCACACGAAATCCAAGAGAAGGAGAAGTGGATGGAAGGGAATATTTTTTCAAAACAACCGAAGAATTTGAAAAAATGATTGCGAAAGAAGAGCTGATAGAGTATGCTAGATACGTGGAAAATTATTATGGAACACCGCGTACCTATGTAGAACAGCAGCTGGAAGCGGGAAAAGATGTGATTCTGGAGATTGAGATTCAGGGAGCGCTCAAGGTAAAGGAACGCTTTCCGGACACATTGCTTTTGTTTGTGACGCCGCCGTCTGCCAAAGAGCTGCGCAGACGTCTGGTCGGAAGAGGGACAGAGACCATGGAGGTGATCGAGTCCAGACTGGCAAGGGCAGTGGAGGAGTCAGAGTACATGGATCAGTATGATTATCTGGTGATTAATGATGATCTGGATGTCTGTGTATCCGAGATGCATAAGATCATCCAGGGAGAGCATCAAAGAAGTTTCCGTAATGAGAGCTTTATTCAGAGTATGAAACAGGATTTAAAAGGGAATGTGAAAGGAGACAGATAGAATATGTTACATCCATCTTATACAGATTTGATGAAGGTCGTAAATCAGGACGTTGAGGAAGGGGAATCAAAGGTTGTAAACAGCCGGTATTCCATTGTTATGGCAACGTCCAAAAGAGCGAGACAGTTGATTGACGGAGATCTTCCGATGGTACATGCAAAGGCAGGAGAGAAACCTCTGTCAATTGCAATTGAAGAGATGAATGCAGGCGAACTCAAGATTCTGGCAGAAAACGCAGAAGAGGAATAGGCATAGAAAGAGAAGATAAGGGGCAGATGCCATATGGTATCTGCCTTTCTGACTGTTGAAAAAAGGAGAAAAATGAAATATGAATATACTTTTTATTTCCCTCGGGTGTGATAAAAATCTGGTGGACACAGAAGTGATGCTGGGGATGCTGGCATCCAGAGGATATCAGATGGTAGAGGAAGAGACACAGGCAGATGTGATCGTGATCAATACCTGCTGTTTTGTCCACGATGCCAAAGAGGAGAGTATTCAGAACATTCTGGAGATGGCAGAATATAAAAAAGAGGGCAGATTAAAAGCCCTGATTGTTACAGGATGTCTGGCACAGCGCTATCGTCAGGAGATTTTAGATGAGATCCCGGAAGTGGATGCAGTGCTTGGAACGACTGCATACGACAAGATTTTAGATGCGATTGACGAGGCACTAAAGGGGCACCATACACTGACATTGGCCGATACAGATCTCCTTCCGGAAGTGGAGACAAAACGTCTGGTGACTACGGGCGGTCATTTTGCGTATCTGAAAATCGCAGAAGGGTGCGACAAGCATTGTACGTATTGTATTATTCCAAAGATCCGTGGAAATTTCCGGAGTGTGCCGATGGAGCAGCTCCTGTCAGAAGCAGAATATCTGGCAGAACAAGGGGTAAAGGAACTGATTCTGGTTGCACAGGAGACAACCTTGTACGGAAAAGATCTTTATGGTGAAAAATCTTTGCACAAACTCTTGAGAGAGCTGTGTAAAATTTCAGGAATCCGCTGGATTCGAATTTTATATTGTTATCCGGAAGAAATTTATGATGAACTGATTCAGACGATTAAGGAAGAACCAAAAATCTGTCATTATCTGGATCTTCCAATCCAGCATGCCAATGATGAGATTCTCAAACGTATGGGAAGAAGAACGACAAAACAGGAACTGATAGATATCATCAGTAAGCTCAGGAGAGAAATTCCGGATATCGCGCTTCGCACCACATTGATCACGGGATTCCCGGGAGAAACGAAAGAGCAGCATGAGGAACTGATGGAGTTTGTGGATGAGATGGAATTTGACAGACTCGGTGTGTTTACTTATTCTCCGGAGGAGGATACTGCAGCTGCGAGGATGGAAGGGCAGATCGAGGAAGAAGTCAAGGAAGAACGCCAGGCTGAACTGATGGAACTGCAGCAGGAAATTGCGTTTGATACTGCGGAAAATATGGTCGAAAAAGAAGTGCTTGTGATGATCGAAGGAAAAGTAGCAGATGAAAATGCATATGTGGGAAGAACATACAGAGATGCGCCGAATGTGGACGGTTTGATTTTTGTTAACACAGAGGAAGAACTGATGTCCGGTGATTTTGCAAAGGTAAAAGTATCGGGAGCAGTGGATTATGATTTGATAGGAGGTCTTATCTGATGAATTTACCGAATAAACTGACGGTTCTGCGAGTGCTGATGGTACCGTTTTTTGTGCTGTTTATGCTGACAGATCTTGGTGGAGTGGCGAACAAATGGATCGCACTGGCGATTTTTGTGGTGGCCAGTCTGACCGATCTGCTGGATGGAAAAATTGCCAGAAAATATAATCTGGTCACAAATTTTGGAAAGTTTATGGATCCGCTTGCGGATAAACTGCTGGTATGTTCAGCAATGATCTGTCTGATCGAAAAAGGAAGTCTGGCGGCATGGATCGTGATCGTGATCATTGCCAGAGAGTTTATTATCAGTGGATTCCGTCTGGTGGCGTCTGACAATGGAATTGTGATCGCGGCAAGCTACTGGGGTAAATTCAAGACAGTCTTTCAGATGGCGATGGTCATTGTACTGATCATGGATCTGGGTGGTGCTTTTGATGTGATCGGGCAGGCACTGATCTGGATTTCACTGGCACTTACGATCATTTCACTGATTGATTATGTGGCAAAAAATATTCAGGTACTGACCAACGGAGGCATGTAAGATGTATACAGACTGGCTTTTAAAAATGAAGGAAAATGAAGCGCAGACGACATTGGAAGAGCGTGTGGTGGAATTGCTTGCTGAACACAAAATGACAGTCACTACAGCGGAATCCTGCACAGGCGGCCTGATCGCAGCAACGCTGGTGAATGTTCCAGGGGCATCTGACGTATTGAATGAAGGGTATATCACATATTCCAATGAAGCGAAGATACGTCTTGTAAACGTTTCCCCGGAGACATTAGAGCGTTATGGAGCAGTCAGTTCCCAGACAGCAAAAGAAATGGCGAATGGAGCAGCAAAGGCGGCAAAAGCAGAGGCTGCTCTAAGCGCTACGGGAATTGCGGGACCGGGAGGAGGAACAGAGGAAAAGCCGGTAGGTCTGGTTTATATCGGCTGTTCTGTGAACGGAAAGACAACTGCGAAAAGATGTGTTTTTGATGGAAACCGTATGGAAAACAGGCAGCATACAGTGGAAACTGCATTGGAAATGCTTGTGGAAGCACTGGAAAATCTGGAAAAATAGAAAGTGATAATTGACGAATGTCGGAATTTGTGAGAGAATGTAAACGAATACGGCGTTAAGAATTTATCAAAGCCGCAGAGGGAAACCTCAAATAATACACAATTACATATGTTGAAAGGAGTTTTAACATGATTTATTCACACGAAGTAGAAATGATGTGTCCGGTAGCTCAGGGAGCAAATCACGGACCAGCTCCAATCCCAGAAGAAGCAAAATGGGTGCAGGCAAAAGAAGTTAAAGATATCTCAGGACTGACACACGGTGTAGGCTGGTGTGCTCCACAGCAGGGAACATGTAAGCTGACACTGAACGTAAAAGAAGGTATCATCCAGGAAGCACTGGTTGAGACAATCGGATGTTCAGGAATGACTCATTCTGCAGCTATGGCATCTGAAATTCTTCCGGGAAAAACAATTCTCGAAGCTCTGAACACAGACCTTGTCTGTGATGCAATCAACACAGCTATGAGAGAATTATTCCTGCAGATCGTATACGGACGTACACAGAGTGCATTCTCTGAAGATGGACTTCCGATTGGTGCAGGACTGGAGGATCTTGGAAAAGGACTTCGTTCTCAGGTTGGTACAATGTACGGAACTCTTGCAAAAGGACCTCGTTACCTGGAAATGGCTGAAGGTTATGTAACAGGTATCGCTCTGGATGAGAATAATGAAATTATCGGATACAAATTCGTAAGCCTTGGTAAATTCACAGACTTCATTAAAAAAGGTGATACACCAAACGAAGCATGGGAAAAAGCACAGGGACAGTATGGACGCGTGGATGATGCAGTTAAGATCATCGACCCAAGACAGGAATAGGCGATAGGAGGACTTAAAATGGCTTTATTTGAATCATATGAAAGACGAATTGATAAAATCAATGCTGTATTAAACAGCTACGGAATTGCTTCTATCGAAGAAGCTGAAAAAATCACAAAAGATGCTGGACTGGATGTTTACAATCAGGTAAAAGGAATCCAGCCGATCTGTTTTGAAAATGCATGCTGGGCTTACATTGTAGGTGCTGCTATCGCAATCAAAAAAGACTGCAGAAAAGCTGCTGACGCTGCTGCTGCAATCGGAGAAGGTCTTCAGGCATTCTGTATCCCTGGATCTGTTGCAGACCAGAGAAAAGTAGGTCTTGGACATGGTAACTTAGGAAAAATGCTTCTGGAAGAAGAGACAGACTGTTTCGCATTCCTCGCAGGACATGAGTCTTTCGCAGCCGCAGAAGGTGCAATCGGTATTGCTGAAAAAGCGAACAAGGTTCGTAAAAAACCACTTCGTGTTATCTTAAATGGTCTTGGAAAAGATGCAGCAAAGATCATTTCCAGAATCAACGGATTTACATATGTTCAGACAGAGTATGACTACTACACAGGAGAATTAAAAGAGGTTTCCCGTACAGCATATTCTGACGGACTTCGTTCTAAAGTAAACTGCTACGGAGCAAATGATGTTCGTGAAGGTGTTGCAATCATGTGGAAAGAGGGAGTAGACGTATCTATCACAGGTAACTCTACAAACCCGACACGTTTCCAGCATCCAGTTGCAGGAACATACAAAAAAGAATGCATCGAAGCAGGAAAGAAATACTTCTCAGTTGCTTCAGGTGGTGGTACAGGACGTACACTTCACCCAGATAACATGGCAGCAGGACCGGCTTCTTACGGTATGACAGATACATTAGGACGTATGCACTCTGATGCTCAGTTTGCAGGATCTTCTTCTGTACCGGCTCACGTAGAGATGATGGGACTGATCGGCGCTGGTAACAATCCGATGGTTGGAATGACTGTTGCTGTTGCAGTAGCGATCGAGGAATCAGCAAAAGAAGGAAAATTCTAAGAAAATTGGCTTAGAATAAGGGACTGTTCAATTTGTATAAGTTTGTTTAGATTACACAATACATTCTAAAAAACAAAAAATAATACCAGTTGTGTACATTTTGTGTACCTAAGATATAAGTGGTACACAAGTACACAGCTGGTATTTAATAAATTAGAAGCATCCATTTAAAATTTCTACATTATTTTTTCTCATTTCTTCCATTACATGACTATAAACATTCAAAGTCGTTTCGATATTTTTGTGTCCCAATCTATCTTGGACATATTTAATATCTGCACCTGCGGCTAACAAAATAGAAGCGTGTGTATGTCTTAAAGAATGAAAGTCCCAATCAGGAAGATCTAATTGATAATGAACAATTCTTCCGCAATGTTGCATAATTCTAGGCTGTATATATCTACCATCCTGGTATCTGTTTAATGGGTTGAACTCAATATAATTATCTGGATTCAATTCATCATATTCGTCAGTAATTTCTAAATCTTTTGTTAAATACAATCTTGTATACATATCTCCATAGTAATCCATATCTTTTAACATCTGCTTTTTCTTTCGTAATAGTAAATTAAATGTTTCATCGTCCAAATCTATTGTACGTTTAGAATCATATTTAGGATTAGACAAATACCAAAAATTTTTAGTATCATTATGTTGTACTTGATGATTGATAAAAATTACTTTACTTTCTTCGTCAAAGTCTTTCATAATATCAAGAGCGAAAACTTCTCCTAGTCTTAATCCACACTTATATCCTAAAATAAGAGGAATGTGCTGTGAAGTTCCCTCCGGGAATCGATCTATAATTTTCTCAAATTGCTCCTTTGTTACAGGAACACGGACTTTTTTCCTAGTTGGAACTTTTGCTTTTGCTGTTGCCATGGGTAGCTCAACTTCTTTCATAGGGTTTGATTTTAGAAATTGATATTTTGATACCGCATGTTTAAGACTTTTATTTAAAATTCCTTTTATACTGCTCAAAGTATTTCTCGAAAATCCCTCATTAAATTTATCGTTTATAAAATCTTGAAGAATAATTGGTGTCAACGAAGTTATTCGATATTTCCCTAGTACCGGATCAATATAAAGTCTATTTTTTTTACGGTATCCATGTACTGTCTGTGGATTCAAATTCACATCACAATATTGCTCCAACCATATCTCAAGATAATCATGAAGAGATATATCATTTTCTTTTACGACAATTCCTGCGTTATCGTAATCCGCTTTCGCCTTTGTGCCCGCTTCCAATGCAGCACCCTTTGTGTCAAAACCACTTTTAGATATTCGTTGCCTTTTGCCTCCTACTTTTGCAATTTCAAATATATACTGCCACTTTTTGCCACGTTTAATTGCTCGTACTTCAGCCATTTTGCACCTCCAAACATATATTCGTATACACATTATACACGAATTAGTACCATTTGTAAAATGAAGGATACAAAAAGGTAAAAAAATGGGTAGAAGAGGAATTAACCTCAACTACCCATAAAATAATAGTTATAATTAACTAACCGTTATGTATAAAGATATCAACGTTCTCTTAAATTGACGTAGTCTCTTTTCTATTAACGACTGCCATCAATCTTGCGTACCATGGAGCGCTTGGACTCCATTTGTAGCACGGCATATCTTTTCCGTTGTTATCTTTGTAAATCTGCTGAACGATTCTCAGTTCATCTGGATGCCCTAATGTTATTACTTTATAACCGTCAAAGTAAAAAACTGCACCCTTACCTTCTACTGTAAATAAACATCTCATCTCTTCATTTTCTCCTTCCTGTTCAATCACATTTTGATTTCCACCCATAAGTTCTTTAATTCGTTTGATAAAATATGCCTTTGTTGCTGCAACACCGCCGTGAATCTCTACTGATTTGTGCGGACAAGCAGTAGCAAACACCTCCTGATGCAAGCGGATAGTATTTTCATTAGGGGTGATTCCATACTGCTTACACTTTTGAGCGCACCACTGCAAAGCACGTTCCTCATTTGCTTTAAATGTATTTAAGTCTCCCATACTCTGACAAACTTCGATACTAAGATAATTTGTATTGCCGTTTGTATTTCCACAATGCCAAGCACAGTTTGCGTCGTCTTCCACCTGTTGGATACCATCACTTCCGCAATATGCGTGAGCGAATCCCTCCTCTTTGTTATGACTGCCATTTGCTAAAGAATTAGCCCAATAAGCTGCATTCATAGAACTACCACCTGCATCATTGTGAATAAAAATACCGATAGGATTTCTGCCTCTCCTACCTGCAACACCTCCACATATACTCATTTCTTATCACCTTCCTTTGTTGGAACTATTTTTCCTCTTGAGTTTCTTCATTTTCCTGATTCTGTTTTAAAATTTCTTCGAGTTCCTCAATACTAATTGTTTCTAATCCTGTAAGTTCTGACATAATTTTGTCCTCCTTCATATAAAAAAGAGGGTAGTGCTATTAAACACTATCCTCTGAGTTGATTTGTTTATTGTTATTCTGAAGTTTCTGCAACTTCCTGTCACACTGTCTCCGTTCAAAAACGCCAAGTTCCAAGATGTTGTTGTCTACAAATGATTCCTTTTTACATAATTTGTTAGACTATATTTAATTGTGTTGATTAAACCCATATCAACCACCTGTCCTTTGTGTGTGCCCAAACGCTTCCAAAACCTTTGGACAAAAATAAACGCCTTCAGATATCTTTTTAAAACTTTTGGCAGTAACAAAACCGCCTGGATTAAATAAAATAACATCTTCATTTCCAAATATAAGATTGTTTAGCAATAGAAAACCATTTGCTTCGATGGTTCCGTCCTGATAGATATAAATATTTTCATCAGAACTTAATCTGCCAAGATTTACTGTTTGTTCTGTTTTAAAAAATCCGTCATCAACAGCTAATTTAAATATATGACTTACATCTGAAATTTTATTTACATTAAAATTGAAAACATAACGTAATGTATTTACTCCATCCACGTCAAATCTATTATCATCGCCATAGTCTTCGCCAAGTTCCATCAGTTTATTATCTATATAAACGGACTCTCCATTTCCTCGAAAACTCGTATTTATGAAATTATCAGAAAGCTTTACAACACCCACTAATTGCGCGCTATTATGCGGAGCGTGAGATACATCAAGTGACTGTATAACTGGTTTATTGTAATATAACCTTATAGAGACAATTTCTTTATTTATTGCAGTGTTTGATATATCAAAATTATTATCATAATTTGAACATATTACAATTTTAAAACTTTGCTCATTATTACAATTTTTGATCGACTGAATTAAGATATCTGGCTGAACTGTCAAATTTGCCGATGCGATTCCAGTCTCAATCATATTTGTTAATCCATTACTATTGGTTGCATAATCATTTACTGTACCATCTGCATCATCAACAAAACATATCTTATAGTATATTTTTAGATTTTCTGGATTCTCAACTGTTGCATTCATCACCAATTCTTCAACTGCTCCAATTCCATAAGGAATACAATCATAAGACTTAGAAAATGTAAATTTAGGTTTTCCTTTTTCTTTCCATACAGCATAAAGAGTAAAATTATAATCTGACTTGTAAGAGTATCCAGGCGTAAATGCAATTTCTGGCTCTGTCGCCTCAGACCATGTAGACCATCCAAGAAATGTATAACCATTACGTGTTGGTTTAGATGATGTAATAGTAATAGATTGTCCCACATTTGCTGTCTGTTTTTCCGGAGTATTATACCCACCATTTGCGTTATATATAATACTCCATGTTTTTGTTACATTCTGACTCCAGACTGCGTATAATGTTACATCTGCATCGTCCCCTATAGGATCACCTGGGCTGTAGCCGATAGTGGACGAACCTTGTTCTTTTGTCCAACCCTTAAAGGTGTAACCAGATCTTGTTGGAAACGAAGTTGGAATATATACAACTTCTCCCCAATGTCTTTTCATCATACTAGGCGCGCCAGATCCACCGTTTGCATCAAAATAAACGCCCCAAAGATTTCTTTTGGCTGTAACTGTAAACTTGATTCCCTTACTTACTACATTCGGTATATGAATATTAGCATATGCTGCTAATGGTATGTCTGCGCCTGCTTCCGCTGGAACAAACAAAGTCTCATCTCTAAATGTTGTTTCGCTCTGCACGATAGTCATATACTTTGTGTCTACAGAAGAATTTGTTTGATGAGCACCGACTTGCGTATTCCCAGTACCGTACGTAGGTAACGATGTTGTCTTGTTCGCTTTTAAAATAATTCTAACATCCCACCCAGCTTGTCCATTCCTGAATACGCGAGTTGTTTGCCAGTCAGCCCACGCACGGCAGTTTGTATTTCCATCCATTGTTTGATATCCAGTCCATCCAGAAAAATCAGGCATAACAGTCACCTCCTATACAAATGAAATTTTTAATGCTTCCTTTTGCGTGTCATAAGATAATTTTGCGTGATTTCCAATTGTGAGACTATTGACAGATAAATCTGCAGAAGCAGCAAGAGGAGTGTATCCAAGTGCATCAACTACATTTTTTTTTGTCAATTCAGCTCTGATTTGTTCACTGCTTTTATTATCAACATTACCAAGACCAACTTCAGATTTTGTATAGCTTGGCTTCCCTTCTTGTTTCGCCCACGAATATACATCTTGTGCAATTGCAGTATTATATGATAAATCGTTCCACTCTGACGATCCATCTCCAACTTTGTAGGCATTACCTCTATCTGAGGTAATAGCCATACAACCATCTGGGATTACTGGGTTAGAACTACGCCATTGGCTTTCTGTTTTTACAGCTTGTTTAAGCTGAACTTTGATTGTTGCCTCCATAGCATATCCTCCTCCGTAATTAAATTGATCCGTCTAAAATTAAAACATCTCCTGAATTAAGCACTAATTTTGCTGCATTTAAAGACGTTACATTAATCGTTGCATCAGCACTTCCATTAAAAGATGCAGCAGTGGCTGTAACAGCTCCTCCTACATTAATATTTCTTGCTGTTGTCAATTTAGCAGCGGAAGCAACACTCTTGGTTGCGTCAGAAGTATTATCTACATTCCCAAGTCCAACATCTGCTTTTGTTAGTTGCGCCCATGCTGCAGAGCCAGCTGTTGCACCTGCCTTTAATACTTTCCCATTGTTTGTTGTTCCGGTAGCAGGAACATGCAAATTTCCATCTCCTGTTGGGTGTGTATATTTTGTATCAGCAGATGTTACAATAAGATTTCCTTCCGCATCCGTTGTTACAGATGTAGAACCGGCTCCTTTAATTGCAATGTCTGTAGTTTTTGTATCACTGCCTGTCAATCTGATTTTTGCAGTTCCATTTGCAGAACTATTCGCTGCAACTCCAAGGGAATATGTCGTATTGTTATCTGTTGTTTTATAACCTGCATCGTTTGCCAATTGGGATACTTTTGTTGGAACAGAAATATCCACGGAGCGATCTTCATTAATCGGAACAGCAGAACCATTCTTTTTGATGGATATAATTGTGTTTCTTTCTGAATTTACAGGAGCATGTGCTGATCCAGCATGTGTAGCAGCTCCATCCCATGCAGTTTTCTTTTCCTTTGTCACATGAATATCTGCATTTCCAGTGTGAGTTGTTAAATCTGCTTGATTTGCTTTTTTCCCAATTGCAGAATTTAATGCATCAACTACATTTTTATTTGCATCAAGTGCGTCTGATACTTCTTTTAATGTATCCATTGTTTCAGGTGCATCGTTTACGAGATCTGCAATTTTCTGATCTGCATACGCTTTTGCATCTGTAAGTGCTTTTGCAGAGCTCCCCGTAGGATCAGCTCCAACTTCTGTTGCTGTATACTTTGGCTTAGTAGGCGCTTTTGCCCAAGCGGATACGTCAGAAGCTGGCATGGAAGTTGGTTTGTTTTTGATAAATGCATCAGAACTTGAATCTGTAATATTCCAATCTGACTGTACATTTACCTCTGCTCCAGCAGCAATTGCATTCAATTTTTGTAATAAAGCAGTTGTAAAACTTGCTGTTGTAGCATCAAGAATGGCTTTATTAGAATGAGTATGAGATGATTGTGCAACAATAGAATTTACTTCTTCTGGTGTGAGATAAGCATAAGTAAGTTCATTATATTTCTTTACACCATCTCCAATTTTGCATTTTTTTGTATCCGATTCTACTAAGAACTCACCTTTAAGCCAGACAGTTTCCGTGTCTTTTGCCCACTCAGCCGCTGTTTTATTATTGAGTAAGATACGTGTTTTTAATGTTGTATTCGCCATATATTTGTCCTTTCTATTTCAGCCATTAAAAAGGTTGCTACTAAGTAACAACCAATCAAAAGCATCCATCTATAATTTTTATATTCATATAATCTCTCCCGACGCAGTAATATTTCAGTGACTTATCATCCCATCGATACGTAGCATTTTCTGTTGTATCGATATAAATTTGATTAGAAGATCCAATGGGAGGAAACTTTAAGTACGAATCTTTTGAAATTATTTTTTCTGCCGGTTGAGATGTTATTTGTATCCAATGTCCGTTTGCATATCTCCACAGTATAGAAGTTTCGATTACGAAATAAAAAGAATCAATAGGTGCGAGTAAACCAACACGTTGTTCTTCCTTTTCAATTGTTTGAATCTGTTCGTAAACTGTACGAATACCATGATTATCTAACACGATTTTCTTTTTATCGTAAACGAAAATAAGCTGCCCATCCTCAAGTGGGAGCGTGGGCAACTTAGATTCAACTGTAGAGAGTGCTTTTAATATTGTTTTCGCCATAAATAGCACCTCTACTTTCTATGCTATTCACGACTAAAATTCTGTAATAGACAATTTATCATCCGTATATTGTTTAGCCTGTTTTAATGCTTCGTCGATCTGTGCAGACACATCTGCTCCTCCAGAACCAACCGCTTTGTTAACATAGTCAACAACTGTTTCTGATTCTCCAAGATCACCTACTTTTGTTTCAAGAGCTTCGTTTGCAGATTGAGCTGCTTCAGACAAGATACCCGGTTTTGCAGCAGCGATTTTAGAATCAACTGTTGTAGCATCAACTTTCGTATTGACATTATCAGAAATTGTTTTCAACTTACCGTCAATCTCTGTTTTGTTATAAGCATCAGAAATACCATATCCTGCAAGAGTAGTAGCTTTATCAGCTTTTTTATCAACAGTAACTTTTAATGCATCAACTTTGCTTTGTGCATCTGTTGAAGCAGCAGTAAGTAATTCTGTCTGCGTTTTATCATATGTGTCAAGTTTTACTTTATTTGCATGTTCATGTACTTTTGCAATAGCGTTGTTAAGAGCGGAAATGTTAACCTTGGAAGATTTAATTACTTTACCAGTTGCACCAGACATAACAACGATTTCGCCATCGATAGCAGAAGCATCTGCACTTGTAACAGCTCCATCAATATTTGTCTGCAGCACGATACCATCTGCATTAGATGCAGACTCAGCATTATAATCTTTTACGATAAGAATTAAATCACCGATTTCACACTTCTGTCCGAGATATGTTCCAGCAAGAGCAACAACATATTTCTGTCCAGCTTTGTATGCTTCATTAGGGAACGGATGGTCTTCATCAATTACAATCGGAACCTCAGATTTTGCAGCATTTACAATCGATTCTGCATATTCCTTTGTTGCAATATCTTTTCCTTCTAATTTCAGTGTTCCTGTAAAGTTTGCATTTGCAATATTTGCTTTTAGGTTAATGTCACCCTCAAGTTTTGTGATGCGTTTCTGGAAGTCTGTAATAGAAGTAGATACATCCTCGAATACTTTTACCCATTTTGCTCCATCCCAGATATAACCTACATTTGTATCAATGTAGATAATTCCCTGTTGCTGACCAGATTCAGGTCTTGTACCAACAACTACGTATTGTTTCATTGCGGACGGATCAGCTCCTACTGCTTCAAGAGTACAATTACCATTTGTTCCCTGTAAAACATAGGCTTTATATTTTCCATTCACTTTTGCAGTAATAATCTGACCTGCATAAGCATTTGGTTGTTTTGCATATGTAGATGCTGCTTCTTGGGTATCATGAACGGAAGAAGAGTCTAAAGCCAGTGGGTTCGCTCTGGAATAGGCTTTAACCACAGTCAATAATTCTTGTTCTTTATAATTTGCCATAATTTAATTTCTCCTTTCAGTTTATCCGATTGCAAAAGTGAAGTTCATAGGTGCCGCTGCGGGTACGCTTAAATTATAGACGTAGCAGTTATAATTCTTTAATCCATTCTGTCCGCCTCTAGCATCAGCAACTTGAACTGTAGATTTTGTGAAAGAAGATAACATTCCTTTGTCTCCAAGGTCATCATAGATAACCTGTGTAAGAGTTCTTGGCTCTGGTAATACAAACACAATGTTTTGCTGACCCGTTTCTACCTTCATAGAAATTTTTGTTCCAGAAGTTACGTTCAATCTCTTATTTGCTAATTTACGAATTACGTCAGAAGTAAGAGCTTCTAATTTTCCAACACCACTTCCCCAAAATGCGTTACGCTGTCCTGTAATTGAATATCCACTAGATGTAACAGTACCAGCAGGAATATGCCCATTTGGTGACTCATTCCCAAGATTATCATTCTTGATAGCTCCCTCTTTGTAAGTAGCAGAAGCAGTAAATGTAACTGTTTCATCACCAACAACGATTGCTTCTCCAGTATAATCAAGAGGAGATGTTGTTCCGTCTTTTACGCTTTCAGCTCCCTTTTTAATAGAAATAGCTGTTAAATCACCAGCATCATTTTTATTAAATGTAGCCCTAAGTTTTGGTGTAACAGATGTTCCAGCTTCAACATTTCCTGCAGCGCTTCCTGAATTGTTAACTAAAGTAACGCTAGGTTTTGTATAAGTTGCCGGAATTGATTTCTGTGTAATCAGATTAAGCAGACCATCCATATCAATTTCTTTTGGAATTGTCTGTCCTGCTTTAAGAGCACCAAGATCTGTTCCTTTCAACGTGTACTCTTTAGATGATTTTGACTTCAGAAACTTTGTTTCTCCGTTTTTGTTAATAAATGCAAGTTCATCAGTGTCGCTTGTGACAACGAAATCATTTGCATCCAACTTTCCGGATGTTTTTGCTTCCTCAATTTTCCCTTTTTCACCTGTTGCAAATTTCACTTTTAAATCTGCCATGAGTTGTACCTCCTTAATTTTTTATATATAAAAAGACGATAGATTTTCTATCGCCTAATTTTTAAAATTCAACAATATCAAATGAGTCATCACAACCTGTATCTCCTCCAGATCCTTCAGAAGAAACAGTAACCTCGTCTCCAATTGGGATATGGTTTGACAGCAACTGCAATGTTTTCCCATTTTTAATTTGAATATTATCTGCCTTTGTTTTATCGTATATATCAGCAATTTTATCCAGAGCTGAAATCTTATTCTGTAAATCAGAAACAATCTGATCAACAAATTCAAGAGATTCATCTGGGACGAAAGAGTAGTAGTCTTTTAGAGGAGAAATTTTAATTACAAGTTCTCCGGTATGTACTACGAACACTTTTCTTGCTTCCATATCTGTTTTTGTGAATGTTAACCGAATTGTAATATCGCCAGCATATTGCGTTAATTCTGTATCTACTGGCAGAACATATCGAATGTGTTCTTTATACAATTCAGCATCTTTTTTTAAAATTTCTGCATGTGGAACATTTGCTTGATCCACGTATTTTAATGTGGCAGTAAATTCACTCAAGTCCAATTCTCCATAATTCGGAGGGATTAAAATTTGAATTTTATCTGCTAATTTTTCTCTTTGATATAGTGTTGTGACGACAGTAGCAGTGAGGGATTTGTCGTCATTCATAATTATTGTGTAAATTGTGATCACCTCGTTTCAAATAAAAAACAGTCTATATTGACTGTCATTAAGCTATACTGTATGCGAATGTAACATGTCGTTCCAACATCCCGGTATTATCTGTAACAAAGCTAATCCTACCATTGTTTGATATTTGAATTCGTGTTGAGGCACCATATGTAGAGTTAGATGTAACATTTTGTGCAGTAGCAAAAACCGTTCCATAAGGTCTAAATCCATCAGGAATAGTTATTTCGGATATAGTTGCACTTTTGCTTGTGCCAGTAGCTCCAGTCCAAAAAATATTACATACACAAATCGATCCGAGTTTTACTAATCTTACATTCATGGAATTTCCCCAAGGTTGTCCATATAAGTCTCTTGTTTCAACTGTAAGAACACCATTAATTTGTTCTTTTAAAACTCGTCCTTGATTTGCACTTAAAGGAACAGTTGCCGAGCTGGAAGTTAAATTATCAACAATATCAGACCTGTCTATTTTCCCCTCAAGTTTTGACAACACTTGTGAATTATTTTCTTCAATCGTATTAAGCTTTGTATTCATAGACTCTAAGAATTCTGCAACAAATACCTCTTCACTATCACTGTTTCTGTTTATCATGATATCGCCGTCAATCTGCAATTTTGCCCTATCTGTCTGATTGAAATCAGGAACACGATTTATGGCAACAGTACCATCTTCATAAACAGACAGTGGCGCAACACCTTGAGACAAAGATGGATTGATTACTACTTCAGAAAACCTGTCTTTAAACTTAAATTGGAAATCATAAGATTCTCCCTTTTCTAGTGTTAAAAAATTAGAATTTATTATTATTTTCTTATAATCACTTCCATCAATTCCGCCATCTTGAATATTAGTTATGGTAGTCCATGATAAAGGCATACTTGTTCCAGTCCTACAATATCTATAATAAGAAGTAAAAGATGTGTTATATCCGCTTACCCTAGAGATATTACAAACAACATTTAAACTTACTTCCTTTTCAAAATTTCCTAGTCTTTTCAGCTCAAATGTAGTAGCAAGTGGAACATGATAATCAATTACTTCAAAAGCGTTTTGCTTTACTACCGGCGAAGAAGATATTCCACGCGCATCTACAGCATAAACAGATATAGAGTATCTTCCATATTCAGTAATCGCTCCAAGATCGATCAATACATCTGATTGTGATTCCTGTGCTTCATATGTTCTGCTAAAACTATTGTTGTTGCCACCGGAAATGGTGCATACATATTTACTAATTGTAGAAACAGAAGAGTGAGCTTTGTTTGATGTGCTAATTTGAACTTGCATACATGGTATATTCGCAAGAGCTTTGCTAGAGCCAATAATATTTGACACAGAATAGTTAATATTACTATACGAGTAATTTGTAAATACAGGTGCTGTAGAAAAAATATTCAATTGCATTGTCGCAGAATATTGTTGATATGGTGTTTCTATACCGTTGATATGTAAGTTCTGCACAATAACAACAGTAATCCACTCTTTAAGACCAGCAAGTTTGTAAATTTTATTTTTTTGATCAGATGTGAGAGTTATAGATACATAACTTGACTGTATATTCTTCTTTTCCGCAAAGTAATTGTCATCATCTTTTGAACCAACATATAAGTATACTGACGATGTTGGGGTAGTTCCGGTAAAATATAGATTTATAGGAGAGTTTATATTTAAATTGAAGTCGCCCGTGATTGACGGATATCCAATAGAATGTTCAATATATCCACTATTTGTCCACAAGCTTGTTCCAGTTTTTTTGACACGAATTTGAAACCTATAATTTCTGTTTGGTGTGACTGTATATGTAATTGATCCGGATTTGCCAGAAACAGAGAATTCTTTAAGCTTTGTGTCGCCGTCATATAAGTGTAATGCGTCAATATTATCAGATGTAGCCCAATTAAACCCAACAGTCGTTCCTGAAGTAGAATTGTTTTTTTCAAATTGAGTAATCTTTACATTTCTATCAATATGTTTTCCAAAATATGCATTACGAATCTGTCCAGTTCCACCTAATTCCGCAGCCGTTGGGGACACTGATGTTCCAAAGTACATATCACCAAACATTGTAAAACTAAGATCACCATTTGCATCATGAGGAATATCTGTGAATGTTTTTCGTCCAATTTCAACCCATACATTCTGACCAACATTGAGATCAAAAGTCCAAGTAACATTTCCTGTATTATATCCAGTTCCCTCTATCGCAATTCTATACCATGCGCTTCCTTCACGGTTATATCCCCAATAAGAATAATCAGTTCTCCTAAAATACAGAGCAATTGTTATGTTGGACGTGTTTTGAGCCGCATTTACAGTCTCGTTAATAACGTCAATTCTTTTTTCGTATCTTCCTGCCAAACTTTATCACTCTCCAATCTATATAAAAAGATGTCATGCTGTACACGACATCTTAAAACTTTTATTAACTTGAACCACCTGTTTTTACAAATGCAATTCCATTTCGTGTAATACTATTATTATCTTGTACTGTCAAAGGAATCATTTTTAATGTTGGCAACTCTACCCCTCTGTCTGCATATACACGGGATGTTTTTGTGGCATCTTCTTGCATCCAGAAAACTTTATTACCGTTATACCATCCTTCAAATCCATTTGTTGTCATTTGTGTGCTTCTTGAAGTAGATGGGTTTAATACTTGCACGCCTTTTCCGTCAATCGTTACATTTATTTGTTCGGAAGACACACCATCGTTATACATTCCATATTTCTTAAAAACACCTTGCCAACCAGAAGCAGATTGCTGAATAGCAGATGATATCTTCTGATCAGTCGTCTCGTCAATTCCTTCGATGATACCTGTAATTTTTCCTAACTCAACATTGAACGAAGTATTCAAGGAGTCTATTGCATTGTTCAGTGCAGATTTTGCATTTTCCAAGTCTTGCGATATTTTTTGAATATTTACGTTGAATCCATTTGCACTTTCCTTAATTTCAGTTCTTAAATTCTCCTCTACGTTTTGAATTGTAGTATTTATCCCTGCTATATTCTGTTGAACAGAAGAGAAGTTATCATTTATTATAGTATCATTTATATAATAAGTTTTCCCGCTAGGATCCTCTTTGTATCCTCCACTTTGCTGATATCTTGAATCATATAAAGTGAACCAAGTCTTGCCATCCGTGGAAACCTGTAATCGATGATTGAATATCTTTACCGCATCTAATTCTGCACTTGTAAGAGGATATTCATGCCAAATTGTTATATAATCAATGTCATTTTTAACCTGTCCTAAATCTAATTCTAAACATTTCCATCCAGTTTCTGCTTCAATATATTTCGATGTATCACCATCTGTATATCTTTCTGGATATTGGATAGTAATTGCAGAGCCATCTTCATCTTTGCAAATTGGGATAATTCCATTTGCAATGTTTACATTTTTAGAAAATACATTTATTTCAGTCCATCTATTTTGGTTATCCAAATTACTGCCATTTAACCAATCTCTAATGTAGCGTATAGCAGTAACATGATTTTTCCCAACTGTATGTATGATATTGTCTGCAGACAAACTTATTTCCGCTTTTAAATCATTTTTTGTGTCTTCAACTTTTTGATTTATTTCTCCGGCTGTACTTTCAATTTTACTTGTTAAATTTTTCTCTGTATCTTTTACAGTTTGTTCTATTTCTCCTGCACGTATTGACAGTTGCGATATTTCTTTTTCCATATTTCCAACTGTCAGATCGATACGCTCTGCTGTTTGTTTTATTTCAGATTTTAAACCGATAATTTCTTCCGCATCATCCTCTGGTGCAGGAGTCCAAGAAGTATCAATCGTACCTCTTGATAAGTATGCTTCGTAAAAAAATGTCGTGCTGTTTATCGGAGGTGTGATATCTATATTCTTATTTGATACATCTGATACCTTTTTAACTTTTACAACTTTTGTCCACTGGGAATTTGACTCTGACGTGATTATTTCTCCAAATACGTTGATAGAAATTGTACATGGTGTATTCGTCTTGTGCCAAATCACAAAAACATAGCTATCAGGCTCAGTAATTAAATTTGATAATCTATAACTATTCTGTTCACTGTCTATAGATAATTTTAATACCGTGTCTTCAATTCCATATGGATTAGTCATTTTAACAGATTCAAAATTAGCCAATCACTCACCTCCTAATAATTTTTATATCTTAACAAGACCATATGAATTAAAAATTAAATCTTTAGAATTTCGAATTAAATTTCGACATCCTATATCAACTGTCTGATCAGAAATAACGTTGATTGTATATCTGTCTAACTCATCTGTCTTGTCGAGTTCTTTATATAAAACACATTGAATTTTTGTTACGTTATCTGATTTTGGGGTATATACAATCTCTGACTGTTTTACGGATGAGAAGTATTTTTCTGTAAAAACTCCACCATCTGATTCCAGAATTTGAAAAGCCCCGTTATATTTTTTCTGAGATAAATTTCCTTCTCTGTAAAACGAAGAAAATTTAATTGTTTTAGGGTCAAAAGTATTATCAGTTAATTTTTTTATAATTGTATCTGACGATTGAAGTGTGTATACGACTGTATTTTCTACGTCTTTTCTTTTTGACAAAACAAAACGTTTTGTGTCAGATCTAATCTCTTGTTTATCACTAATTGTGACAGAATATTTAGCTGTAATATCAACATATCCAGTATCAGTTGTCATATTTGTTACAGTGTATGTAAATGTCTTTGGGTTCCAATTTCCGGTTACGCCTTGTGACGGCAACTGTGTAAACGTACAATTTTCAGTTACAAGTTCTGAACCAAAAACAGCAGAAACAGTTGTTTCGCATCCACTATAATTTCCATTTTCTCCGGTTGAATCTGTTGGTATAATATGATTATCGTTTGTAAGTGAAATAGTAAAGGAAACATTCTTTTTTAATTCTTCGCTAAGTCCTTTTTTGGTGATGTAGTTCTTTTCTACTGTCTGTTGAAATCCTTCTGTTGATTGTTTAAACGCAGAAAATTCTTGACTTAATGTCTGTACTGTACTTCCATCTGCTTTTTTGTCAAGCGTAGATTGTACTTTACTTACTTCTGTATTTATACCTTCCAAATCAATTTGTACATTATTTACCTTATCGGTTATTCCTGTTATTATTTCTCCATTTTCGCCAATATATTGATTGAATTTTGTCTGGTCAACCTTCGCACTAATCTTTTTATTTAAATTATCGACCTCTAATCCAATCTTTGTAATAATTGTTTCTTCCAATGAAGAGACATCGTTTTTTACATCTTCTGGAGCAGGTTTCCAATCCGTAACAATTGTTCCACGCTCAATTTGAAGATTTTTGAACATATAATATGTATTCGGTTTGGAATCCATATCAGTGAGATACAATACTTGTTGTCGAGTACTAGGAAGAGTTTTCTTCGTTCTTACCTGAAAAATACATTGTTTCCATTCGTCTTTCACAATCTCATTTTTGATTGCAGTATATGTTTCTCCAATATCATTGGTATTCTTTACGCTATTTTCGTCGCATAGATATGCATTAATAGAAGTAGTAACGTTAGATTTTACATCAAAAGAAATCATGTAATCTTCATCAGGTTTGTATTTTTCGGGCATAATCTTGCTATATAAAATATAAGACCATCCACTTTGAGCTAAAGACCCTCGCGTTAGTTTTGCACAATTTATTTTATTTGAAGATTCGGCAGAAGTAGTATAATCGCCAACTTCCATATTCCATCGCCAATTTTTATCTCCCCTGTTTGTTTCTTCTACAAGATTTACTCCTCCAGAATTTGTATTGCTTCCGTCATTCAAGACAGTAACAGTCTGATAATCCAATTTATTAGTAATACTTCCACTTGCACATAAAGTACATTTAATTGCAGCATCGTCTTTTTGTACTTTATATATGGAGATTGCTTCATCTTTTGAAGAAGTATATACTGTTTCAAACGTTGTTCCATTTATGCTTCTTTCTATGATAAAACGACCCGAATATTCATTTGTAGCCGCCGCATTTCCATCTTTATAAAAACCAGAAAATGTAACAGCTTCTGGTGAAAACTTATCACCAGAAAGCTTCTTAACAATTAAAGTAGATGGTTGTAACATATATACTCGCGCAGAACCATTAGCCCCATCTTTCGTTTTTGTCCAAGAGAATTGTTTTACAACAGACTGTCCTTTTAGCGTAAATGTTAGATTAATAACACCGTTCAAAATATCGGCTCCACCAAGAGTTGCATTTTTAGCAACATTTAAAATAACTTTTCCGTCCTTCTCAGGGGTTGCATTTTCAACGGTATGAGATATTCCGGATGGCAATTCACCAACTGTAACCTCACACGCAATTTTTGTAAAGCCTTCATATCCAGTGAAAGGTATTTCAAGCAGCATTTGTTTGCTTACAAGTCCTGCATTCGTACATGGGATCGACTGTGATTCATTCGCAACTACTACATTTAATGCGGGTGTTCCGGGCTTTCCTTGTTCGCCATCATTCACAACAGTTAGTGTAATTTGTCCATATGCTTTCATATTTCACCATCCTTATATTAAAATAGGAGAGTAGTGCTTCCTACTCTCCGTGAATGACAATTTTATGTTGTTAAAGAAATTTCTGCCTCGCAATTAATCACCAGATTCTTATTCACAAGTTCTCTATCGACAAAAATAACTTTTCCTGTTTTCCATTCTTTGTCTGTGTCAAGCTCGACTCCATTTTGCCGTCTGTAATACTTATAAACTCCAGTTGGTAAATCACTTTCTACAGCATCAGCCCATGCGGATCCATTATATTTCTTGAGAACAACTTCTTTTTTTACCTTATCAATATGATAATAGAAGTCTCCTGTATGAGGAGACTTTGGAGCTTCTGTAGAGAATGTAGTTGATTTAATTGGATCAATTTCTTCTCCATTTAAATATGCTAAAGTATACACCGCTCCAAAAGTTGTTTCATTTGTAAGTTGTGTACCTACAGAACATAACACTTGTAAATCAAGCGGGTCATTTTTATCGGTCACAGTCCAATATGCAATATATTCTTTCCCGCCATATGTCGCTGTACATTTAAATGAAGCGAGAGAATCTACCATCACTGGAGTAACTGTTAATTTACTTGTTGTCTGCCCCTCAATAATTTCGTAATTTCCACTTTTGAATTTTGCCCACTTATATGTAATGCCTGAAGCGATAATTGTACTTCCGTCAGAAAGTTGAGTTTCTAATACGACATTATTACCACCATTTACGATTACATCACCTTGCGGAGCATAAATCTGTAACAGTACCGCATTCGTTGCTTGAATACTCTTTGTCCAACCAAATTTTTTAACAACAGAAACACCACCTACAGTGAAAGTAAGAGAGAATGTTCCTGATAAATCAGAAGCAGAACCGAGGTTATTTCCTGCAGGAACATTTATAATCAGCAATCCATCATTAGATGTTGTACCGGCTGTGTTTGTTTTTACAGTAACTCCAGATGGTAAAGTTCCAGGAGTGCATGTTACTGCAGCTCTGCTTAATCCCTTATATGCATAAAATGGGATATTGATATCTCTTGAAATCTTAACAGTACCATTTGCATTACATGGGATGACCTCTGCTTCATTACCCATAATTACAGAAATAGAATCTTCACCCGGTTTACCATTTCCACCATCAGTACCGTCTCTTGTAACCATTACAGTCTGTGAGTCCAATTTTGTTGTAGTTCCACCTGACGCATACAACTCACATTTAATTGCTCTTACAGTTGTGTTGGACGGTGTGTATACTTTACTAGGCTCATCTGTTGAGGATGTATATTTAGCTGTTCCGAAATTTAAACCATCCGTTGATTCTAAAATAACAAATCTACCATTATATACGGTTTGTGTTGTTGCTGCTCCAACTTGCTTCATTCCTGAAAATGTTACATTAGCTGGTGCAAATACATTATTCTTTCCAAGATTCATAGAAAGTGTAGATGCTTCAACAGAATAAATAACCGCATCAGACCCATCAACACCGGCACACTGTTTAATTAATGAAAATCTCTTTTTCAAAGTTGTTGCTTTTGACACACATGAAAATTCAACATGACCAACATCAATATTATTATCCATTTTTGTTACCGTGTATTTATTGCCTACAAACGTACCTGTAATTCCTTCACTTGGAACTGCACTGATAGTCCATTTAGATGTTACATCAACACCACCTTCAAATACGCCTACAGTTGTTTCTGCTCCTTTATAACCAGTGTCTGGATTAACAACACCACTTGAATTACAAGGAAGGGTATGACTTTCGTTACTTAATACAACTGCTACGGTACTGTTTCCGGCAGCACCATCTCTGATTTTTGTGATTGTATGTAAGTCATATACAGATGAATCATTTGTTACCAACTTAATTACTGCCACATCATTATTAAATAAAATATTTTCCGATGCTTTAATATTGATAGTAGCTCCGTTAATGGATGGATTGTTTGTCGTTGGCATTGCAACAAATGAACCATTTGCATTTTTATATTGCCACTGTGAAATATTTACGTTTGTACAAGTAGCAGTTAACACAATAGTATCAACACCTACTAAAGTCTGATTTGAATTATATAAAAATACAGACTCTCCAGAAACTGAACAATATTTTGCCTCAGTTGCTTGCTTAGACAGTGAAAAAGTCATCTGAGCCTGTGTCTCTAATGTTACATTGGTGCTTGGGTCTGTATACTGTACATTTGCAATATATGTAAGGATTCCGCTTTGAATTGTCCCAAGAAAATTCTGTGAAACTGTAAGAACTCCATCTTTTACAGTTTCTCCTGTTTTTAAATCCGTTGGAGCAGATGATCCCTCTTGTCTTTTCCATGTTACAGTAAGACCTGTTTTTGGCAGTGTAAGCTGTTGATCATTAAAATACATAATTGGTGTAAGAACCAAATTTGTTTTACTCCAATCTGGAGTATATACAGTCGTAGCTTCATTCGGATTTTCGATGACAGTCTGTGGTAAGCTACTTGTGATATACAAGCTAATTCGACCAACATCTGTAGCATCAGTAATTGTAATAGAACTATATGCTTTTGCTAAAGCCATAAAATACCTCCTTTAAAAAACTGCTCTTGCGAGTTCTTTATCTTCATTAAAAAAGGAACAAGTAAAACTTGCTCCTCCGAATACATCTTCGTTTGTAATATGCAAACCTTTCGTTCCGTTTGCATGTGCTGTGTTCCAGTAATGATCCCCATCAGAATCTGGAGATTGTCTTGTCCATATAAAATGTGTCTCATCGTACATATCTGTAATATTGCTCTGACCAAGATATAACGTCGGTGAGAGAGTAGTATTTATCATTCCGGGTCTGAACATCGTTCCGTTAGAGGAATAGATATTCATTGTGTACGGAGTAGACACTTTAATTCCATCAATCTGTGTTTGCATATTAGAAAATTTGTTTTCGATAGTAGTGAATGATGCGTTGATACCTTGTCCATTAATAACAACATCAGACACATGTATTTTCCCATCGTTATCTTGTTCTACAGCTTGAAAAGCTAATTTCTCTTTAGCAATTGTGGAATCTGCAATCATGTCATTTTTGATTAAACCATCTTCAATTGCAGATTCTTTAATTCCAGTAGAATCAATAAGAACACCTTTTCCAGTTTCGTCATACAGACAGAACGTAAAATCATTGTTTGAATCTCTTCCTATTTGAATACGAACTGTTCCGTTCTTGTCTTTGAATTGCATTGTATTTCCTGCAATTGCCATTCCACCGTCATCAGATTCAATCTGAAATTTATCTGCAGAAATAGTACCTGCTTTTAACATTGATACTGTAATCTGTGCTGCAATCAAATCTTTAATAACAGCTTCATCAATTATCACATTTTGTGCTGTCAAATTGATAATGTGACCGAGTTCTGCCGAAACATTACCGGAGATCAAGTTATCAATATTCGCAACATAAGCAGCAAGTTTTTTGAAATCACCAGATTGAGCAACGATTTGTCCAGCAGAAATAAGTTCAGCTTGTAAATATTGAAAGAATCCATTTTCAGCGTGTATATTAATACATTTAATCATTTCTGCTTCAAGGGTTCCTGGTGTGATGTAATTTCCACCAGAACCTCCAATAATACTTCCTCCAGATCCATTTACAATATTTTGCACTTTATTAGTGAATGATGATGACTGAAGTATCTTCTGTAAGATTTGATAAATATTATCGTCTGTAAGTTGCAGATTTCCGACATAATTATTTCGAGCGCCTGATCCACCAAGGTTTGATCCTGAACCAAGAATTGAAATAAAGTCATTTCTTTTCGATCTGGACTTTATCATGTTGGAGAATGTAATAGAAAAATTATTATCAAAAAGAAATGGATTAAATGAAATTGTCATGACCCTCAATTTAACAAAATAGTCATCACGAATTCCTAACCAAATGAAGTTTCCAAAATCTAAAGACAGAGCGTGTAGCTCAGATCCTATTGCAGAAAGTAAATTATCCACATCAGTAGAATATGTTGTTTGAGGAACAGAAGATGCCATTAATTCTTCCATTGCAATCCTACATAATTCTGTTTGTACAGTTACAATATCTGTGAGAGAATCTTGACTTCCTACAAATATATTTTCATTCGTATATGGAGTAGGGTTTGTTATGTGATAAAGCTCCGCCAATTCTTCCTTTTCAAAACCACCTAGAGTATCACTTGTCCAAGATTCTAATGCCATATCTTGTCCAAGAGAAGCGCGCTTCTTTCCGAGTTTTTTTTGTTTATCTTCCTCTGTTTTAGCTTCTTCTCTACGCTCTTTTAAAGCAGCAGCACATGAATCAGAATTATTTTCGTCTGTTTGATATGCATTTTTTTCATAGAGTTCATGTTTGTCTTTAAATCCGTCCTCGGTTAAAGCCGGATATTTTTCCGGATCTTCTTTTGTGAGTTCCTGATACCTTTCCCATGTCAAATCATAATGGCTTTTGGCTAATAACTTTGCCTGATCTTGATAAGATTTTAACTTTACTTCAAGTTCATTGATACCATAATATTTCCATGTTGTTTCATAGTCTTCAATATAATCCTTTTCACCTTCCGATGTTGGTAATTTTCGATTATCAAATTCAATCTGGATATTAGGAAGAATCGTATCCACAATCTGATGATACATATTTGCATCGGGAGATGCATTAAGAGCATCGATATCAAAATTTCCGTCCTCGTCTACATATATTTTTTCATATCCAAGTTTCTGCGCCTCATAGTCCTTTTTTAAAGCTTCGAGAGCAGTATCGGACAAGCTATGCCAATTATCTGGATCGCAGTCTCCGGTCGGTATGCGAATATAAATTTCAGTTATTTTGTCCTGAAGTGTATTCCATTCTTTAGACATATTTGAATAGTCAACTCTAGCCTGTTCGCAGAAACTGAACCAAGCTTTATATTTTTCAATCGTAGAATTGCTAAGATATTTATTGTTGAGCCAGAATGGATCGAGATAGAAGAGTGTGTTACTTCCACCGTTACATTGTTCAATTCCTAAATCATCTGCTCCAGACACTCGATATTTTGTATACACATTTTCATCATCTACAGTAATATCGTGTGAGTTCTGCACATTTCGATATCCTATTGTGACGTTCGTTTCTTCTCCAAAATTCTCTACACGATAAAAATTAACAACAAGATTTTTATAATCGAATTCAACAATACAGCTAAAAAATTTCTCAAAATCCTGTGTGATAAAACTGTACACATCATTGTAATCAATATTGAATGTTCCGATTTCGTCTTTTAAGTAAACAATTTTCTTTTTAACCTCGCCGTTTTCAATCGTTTCATATTCTTTTGGAATATTATCGATATATCCGACCTTCCATCCAGGTACTTTATCTACTAAAATATTAACCAGACTTAATTGAGGAGTTTTTTCGTTGTAGAATTTAATTTGTTCCTTTGCAAATTCAACACCTTCAATTTCTTCTACATTTCCATCTACCAACATTTCTAAAGAATCAGTTGTTCCGCAATTAACTTTCCATCCGTCCAATGGTATTTGTCCATACTCTCCTTGAGCGGAATTAGCCGTTATGCTTTTATATTCTTTTGTTCCGATTCCATGTATTTCCGGGCTATCCATAATAAACCAGCCTAATCCAGATATATACATCTTCATATATTTGGACAACCAGTTATACGCATTTGATTCTGTCATCTTACCATCATCAGTTTCGATATATCGATTCACGTCAAATGCGATAGTAGACACATCATTACAAACTCCTTCAAAACTCCCAGTTGATTCATCAATTCCATTTATAGCACACAAGATGACTCTGCTTGGCGTGGCAAGGTAAGCGACTGTTTTTTCGTGCTTTCCGTATATATCATAATTAAAATGCAATTAAATCAGCGCTCCTTTCCTTGGTTCCAAGTAAGTTATATCTAAAGTAACATTTCCAAACGCCCTGATTGTATTATATCCATTGATTAATCTAATCCAATAAATATTATCCTCTGCTTGAATCCCAACACGTTCAAAAACGACTGGTCGTCCAAGTTCATCATATAATGCAAGATTTTTGCAATCCAATTTTAACTGTAAGTCTCGTTGCACCTGGCAGTAGAAAAATCCTCCCTGAAAAATATAATACTGCCCGTTTTCAATATAGTACGCGCCATACTTATTCTTCACTCCGTAAGAATCGGTAAGATAGAATAGGATAGCAGTGTTGTTGCATACAGATACCACATGACTATCTTTGTCATATACATATTCAAGAGTATACCCATTCATTTTTGCGTAATTTTCAATTTTATTCATCAATAATTGTAACGTCAATTTGTTTGTGGATTGTAGTGAGATTGTGCCAGATTCAAGTGTTTTACTGTCTGACAGATTATGGATATAGATTTGTTCTGTGGCTTTCGGATGTATATTAATAACTGGATATACATATCCGTATTTGTCGCTGCTTGTATTCTGCAACATAAAGTTTTTACTACGTGTAATGATTTGTTGATCTTGTTTTTCTACATAAGAAAATGGAGAGTTACATGTAAATGTGCAGCGGAGACCGTAACAAATTCCCCAATTTTCATATGGGGTAACAGAAGAGAAGTAACCCTTTACTTTTACAACTTCTTCTTGCTGTGTTGTGATTTTTAACCATCTATGTTCTTGAGGTGATGTGAGCCATGAAACCGTTTCCTCATATTCTTCTGTAGATAATTCTAATTCTTCCTGAGATGTATTTACCTCGTAATCCTTTGTGATATGTATTTCAAATACAAGTGTTTCTGTATATGTTGTTCCAAATCCAGTCACCTCTGGTCGATATTTATTCATTGTAGTAGATTCCATTTCCCTCACAATAGTTGATGGAAGGGAAGTATCGTCATCAAAATTAACAGAAGAAAGATTCTGTTGTTTCAAAGTTTGCTCATCAAATTCAAAATCTTTACATACTAGAATCAATATAATTCACCTCAACTTTCTTTCATTTTTATATCAAAAAAGAGCTGAGAAAATTCTCAACTCTTCGTGTATTCGTTATTCATAAATGACAGGAATATCCGTTTGACAGAATATTCCAAATTATTTCTAATATTAGTTAGAGAACAGAGTCAAACAATTTATACGGTCACAGTAATAATATGATTTATTTTTTAAAATGTTTAATCTCTATCTTTTTAAAATCTTTTGTATTCAGCATTATTTCTTCTGAACTATCCTCTGTTTTGTCTATGAGGATATTATTATTCTCGTCAAACAGACCATACCTTGATAATACAACAAGTGGCTCTCTCTGATTCTCTTCGCAAAATCTTAAATGACCGGCGTAAAATGTTCCATCGCTTTGATATATCTTTAATGCGGTGCCATTTTGATATACATCATCCCATATGTTTTTGTTTGTTGTGCGACTTATATTTAGTATCCGCAGTATTTTATTATATCTACGAGATGATATAATTATGCTTAACAATATAGAAGAAATTGTTGCAATTATGATACATATCCCTACAAATATGATCTCATCATTTATTGCAATATGTAATTCTTTAAATAATATGTTTAAAAGAATTTTAATAACATATGATACCACAATACTTTTCAATACAATATTTTTTAGAGAATCTCCATCTCTAAATCTTGTCCATTGATATATAGTTAAAAATATATATCCAGGAACAATATAAGAAAGAATTTGTGGTAATTGATTTATAATTTCAGTAATCCAGTTTATACTGATCACTCCTCTTGATTTTCTTGATTAGATGATTCTTGCTGAATCCATCCTTTTATGTTATTAGTAAACTCGTTACGTTCTGTAGAAGATATTTCTACAATGACGTTACGATTAGAAATTTCATTTTTACTACACATATAATTATCTCCATACACAATATTTTGATATATTTTATCATATGTGTATATTTATTACAGGCGGCAGGACAATAAATCCCGCCGCTTATTTTTAAAATGATCTGTGTACACCAGCTCTTTTTGCCTCTTTGGTAAATTCCTTTGTAACTCCTTCAATTACTTTCTTCATGCCTGGATAAGTTTCCTTGTCAATACTTCCTTGAACTTCTATCATCTTGTCATAGTAATTATTTGTTACATTAGGTCTTTCACCAAGGCTGTTGGCAATGTTCAATGAACCATAAATATCATCTTTGTGTTCACCAAGATCCATAATGTTCTTTGACAGTCTTGCATTTACAACAGCATCACCATAAGTAATTGTCGTAGCTGTTCCTGTCAATGCACCACGCCTAACCATCATTTCAGGATTATTTCCTTCATTGATGCGAACAATTTCTGAACCATTTACAAATTTCTTTGTTCCAGACGCATAACCTCTTAACTGGTCAAGACTTACCCAACCAAGGTCACGCTCTCCGAAACGAGGTGTTCTACTAATATGATATTTCTTCTGTGCCCAATTAGCATTATTAACACTGGTAATATATACTTCCTGACCACGCATTTCATTTCCAGCAGGGGACTGACCGTCAGAAGAGTAGAAGTAATCTCCGCTTGCGAATACTACTTTGTCTCCAACATTCGGTACTCCGTCTCCTCCACCATTATTACTCGGTGGTGGTGTAGTTGGTTTTGGCGGTTCTGGTTTTGGTGTGACAGTTACTGCACAACTATTTGTTGAAGTAGCACCGCCACCATCTGTTGCAATTGCACTAATAGTAGTGCTACCTGCTTTAACAGCATGAACAGTTCCATTTGCAACCGTAGCAACATTTGGATTTGATGACACCCACTGCAAACTCTTATTTTTTGCATCATTTGGTCTAATTGTCGCTGAAACTGTGCCTGTAGAACCTTCCTGTATAGAAAGTGTCCCCGGACTTAATGTAATTTCTGCAACAGGTCTGTTGGATAAGTCTGGATTCTTGCTGATATCGCCTTGAATCTGGTCATTCTTATCCTGTGTTGTTCCGTTCTGAATCTGACCGGTATTCACATCCGTCCAATCATCCGGTCTATAATTAGGAGCATTAGTCATACTATTGTCAACCTGATCTTGTGCTCCATTACTTGTACCAAGATTTCCAAGATTATTGGATAAATCCTTATTCGGTACAAATCCTGTACTGTTGATGATTTGCTGAATTTTGTCATAAGCCTGTTGGTAGTTTCCAACAATATTTCCAAGCATTTGAGATATTACTTGTTCCTGCTTTTCAGCATTATGAGTAACATCGTATAATGTTTCCTCCAGCTGCTTATCGAGATCCTCACTCAAACCGTCCAGACCATTCTGACGCACATCATATTCATGGTCATCACGGGTGTCTTGCATTTCTTCTTCTGCATCTCTGAGTTGTGCTTTTAACCTCTTTAATTCAGCCTGAGCACTCGCATTATTTCAATTATCTTCACATAGTTCGCTACGCTATGCAGTTCTCTTATGAACTTCTCTTGGTATTACCCAGAAGTTGAGACTATACCTTCTATTTGAATAATTTGGAATTTATTTTTTTGAAATGATTTTGGACATAATAAAAGAGCAGTAGTATTACCTGTTACTGCTCTGTGGATTCCGATATTCTATCTAACAATATTTTAACATAATTGTCCGATATACGTTTTTTGGCTTTATACAACCAATATGTTTTTTGACCTATATATTCATTTTGTGGTTGCATAAAAAATGAACACATACAATATTCATCTCCTTTGCTTCTTTTTCTCAAAAACATATATGCCGTTCTGTTATATAAAGTACTTTTTATTAAATAATCCGCTTTTATAGCCGATGAAGGGTTATTAGTTTTTATATATCTACATATAATATTTTTGTTTTCTATAAATTTATCAACATCTTTAAATCCGGAAATTCGTTCTTTTACATTTGCATAGCTGTAATCCACTTTTGTATAAAACACACTTTTGCCTAAATACTCATCAGTAATCTTAAGAGATTCTATTTTTTTAAATAACTGTTTTTCATTTTTAGGGATGTCTATATCTTTTAAGTATTGAAACCCTACTAAATGATAAAAATCTTTTGATTCAAATGTAAGTTTTATATCTGATTTTTGCTTATTACAAACTATTATAAAATCATAATTGCAATTCATCAATTCTTTGAAATTATTTAGTGCCAATGATATATTATCCATAACTTCTCCTTGGTATAAAAATAGAAGAGTCACTGGTGATGACCCTTCTATTCATTCAAGGACTTTCTTTCAGAACATAGTTCCTAGTTAGGCTATGGTAAATCCTCGCACCTTTGTAAATCTCCATGTAAACCGGTTCCTAACCCGGCGTACACTTCAAAGATTATTTATAGCAGTCATATTACGCTGCATCACACCAGATATATTTAAGAAAACACTGCTGTTTTCTTGTTATTATTATATCCCATATACGGAGAAAATTCTACACAAAATACAAACAAAGTGATATGTTTACAATTGTTAAATATATACAAAACATACGTTCTTGTATTCATAAGTGCATCATAGATGTATCTTAATTATAACATATATCATATTTAATTGTTCATTTCATTCCTTATTCAAATAGTCTATATTTTTCGAGTTACCAATCGCTTGTAACCCTATGCCTACATATATAATATATAGGACTTACCAGTCGTTGAGCGTCTTCCATATCATAAATCATATATGACTTAGGAAGTTCGTTGCGTCTGGGTGACTTGCACACCCGGTTATCCCTGACCTATCTGTTTTTTATGGTTTCTATCCGAAGACTGTTGAGTTATAAACTCGTACCGCATTCACGTTTACCGTTTCCAGTTCCGTTGTAGCAAGATAGGGTTGTGGGGACTTTCCCGCTATTAAATAGAAGTCGCGCAAATAACTTCACGCCTTCGAGTGCTGAAATCTGAGCTTTCAATGTATTCACATCTCTAGCCTGTTTACGCAGAGTCTTATTGTAATCAGCATTTTTCTTTTTGATATCCAACAATTCCTTCTGCTTATCAATCGATTTTTGAGCAACTTCATTCTCTTGCTCAAGCATCTTTGTATAGAGATCAACAATAGAATCTTTGTAGTCTTCAACAACGCCAACAGAGCTTGAAATCTGATTGAGAAATTCTTTTTGCTGCTCCTTATATTCACTTGTTGAGATATTCCCGTTCTTTAAATCCTCATCAAGCTTCTTCAATGCCTCTTGATAATTCTTGATTTGCTGTTTCGCAGCATTCATACCCTGACTAATCAAAGACAAATTTGCAATACCATCTACAGTTAAACCGCCGTTCTTATCAAGAAAAGCATCACTATTTAAAAGTCCTCTTAAATCATCTGTCTGGTCAATCAGATCACCTAATGCTTCCTGTCCATCAAAGAACGGTTGCCATCTTACTTCCCAGATTTTATTTTTGAGGTCTTCAATATTCTCCATTGCATCAAAGATAGCATCATCAAGACCCTCAATCTCTTTTGCAATTTCATTATATTTGTCAGAACCGACATCATATTTTGCCTGATCCTTTAATAGTTCATTCCGCTTATCGTAGTTTGCCTGAATCTGTGCATTTGCATTGTCAAGCTGTGCCTGTAAATCTTTTTCAGATACCTGTTCACCTTTTGATTCTGTAAGGTCAGAATTGTTTTCCAGTCGTTTTGCAGTTCTGTCTAACTCATCAATAACCTGTTGCAGTTTCAGTAAATCAAGTTCTCTTAACTGATCTTGTAATTCAATCAGTGTTTTCTCAGCTTCAGCAGCTTCTTGTCTGAATCCATTTAATGCAGCTTGTGCTTCAAACCATTCCGTTGAGTATTCAGCCATATACCCATTTGCCATGAGTTTATTGATTTCATCTTGATATGATTTAATCTGTGACTGTAATTTACCTGCAACATCCTGTTGATTTTTAATAGATTCTTGCAGAGAGCCATACATATTGTCGGAATATGCAGATTCTCCTTTTGCAGCTGCTAACTCACGTAATGCTTCCTGATAATCTACAGCAGAGGACTCAATTCCAGTCATCATATCGATGTAATCTTCAATATTATCCAATGCTGTCTGCGCCAGTTCACTCTGTTTATTTAAGAGGTCATCGTACTGTTTATTACAATCTACGAGCTTATCATAATAAGACTGCAACTCGCTGATTATTTTTTGAGTATCCTGGTCGTATTTTGAAATATCCATAGACCCGTTCTGAATCTGATGTACGATAAGTGGGTTTATTCCACTCTGTTGTACAATAGAATCAAAATGACTTTGATAAGTCCCAATTGCTTGCTGAGTCCTATTCAGTAGTTCACTGTTCTTAGACATTGCTTCATACAGTTTCTGTTGCTTATCTGGGAGATGTGCGATACGCTCCATTTGACTCATCAATAAATCATACTGTGATTCTAGGCGTTGAAATAGCACCTCAACCCAGTCCGTGTATCCGGATACTGCCTCTGATAATTTCTCGGCAGCTTCCGATGTGTCTGATGCTGCTTTAGAAGTATCAGAAGCAGCTTTGGCAAGATTATTTGATGCGGAGTTGAGATTGTTGGAAGTGGAAGAAGAGCCATCCATTCCATATGAAGGCTTGCTTGGTCGTCCAATTCCGCCACTTCCGTTTGAATATGCTGTTCCTGATGCGTAAGCGCCACCCATAAACACTTTTGCACGAGAATTGACATATCCTTTAGACAAAAGTTCTTTTGTTTGAAGGTGGTTGAAGATTATATCTCCCTTTTTAATATCAACAAATTCCGCTCCATTATCTCCAATGGTCGTAAATTTTCCTCCTCTGACAAGCAACTCTTGACCGAGTTCACCAACTAGAGATGTTTCATTTCTTTTTGCAGACCAGTCTCCTTGAACAAAAGCATGTCCGCTTTTTGGATTTGCAGTTCCATTAACATGAGCAGTACCGTTAAAGGAGTTTCCATCTTTGCTTCCGTTGGTCTTATAATTTGTTTCATATGTCGTACTTATTGTTACAGATTTGTCTTGTACACTATCAATTGCAGATGCAAGACTACGTACGAGACCAATTCCAGCAGTAGAAGCAGAAACAGTTACCGATTTATCTTTCACATTATCAATAGACCCTTTTAAAGCGTCAACCAGTTCTTTACCAACAGTATCAGCAGACACTGTTATGTCTTCTGGTTTAATTGCGCTAATTGCCCCTTCAATAGTGGCAATAGACGATGGATTTAATGCAACATTAACATCATGCGGTTTTGAGAGTTCTGCAAGAGCGCCTTGAATTTCATCTGTGTTAATTCCAAGAGTTGCAGTTGTTTTTGAATCAAGACCTTGAATTTCTGCAGCAAGTTCTTGCACTTTCTGCTGTGCTGCTGATGTATCGATGTCTACACCTGCACCTTTTAGCTGTTCCGCAACTTTGTAATTACTTAATGCATTTTGAAATTCTTGAACTTTTGCGATTGCATTTGCCAAATCACCTTCAATTTGAGATACATCTACCTTCATTATTTCTGGTGTAGACAATTGCTCTTTCTGGCTCAATAATCCTTGTAAGACAATTACAGCTTCGTTTGCCCCTTCTGCATTAATGTTTAGTGTTCCATCTTCATTTTTGAACTGGTCTAATAACTGAATAGCCTGTGTGATTTGATTGTCTATTTCATTTACATCTGCATTAAAATCAAATGTAATTTCTGTAGCACCAAACTCTTTCAATTTTTGATTTGCATTTTCAAGCCTTTGAACAACTTCTTCTGAATTTAAATCAAAAGAAATTTCTGTCGTTTCTGTTAATTCCGCCTTTTTATTCACAAGGTAATCAAGAATTTGATTTGCTGCCTCAAGTTTATCCCCTTTTACATCTAATGGAATATTAGGATCATTCTTAATCTGCTCAATATAGCTTTCTGTGTCTTTAATTTTCTGATTTGCATCATCCAAAGACGTAGTATTCAAATCCATTCCATCAAATGTGGAATCTCCCATATCGTGTAATGTTTGTTTAGCAGTTTGGGCTGTATTCTGCAATTCTTCTATAGAAGCAATAGGTTGATCAAGGTTGATTTCAAATCCAGCTTCTGACGCCGCTCTTAATATGCTTTGTACGGCTTCAACATCCATACCAAACATATCAGCGATTACTTTATCTTTTCCTTTTCCAAAATCAAAAGTGTATTTTCCATCTTCTAATTTGGCATATTCATCACCTAATGTTTTATTCACTGCATCAAAGAAATTATAAATACCATCGGTCGTTTCATTTCCATTATCATCAACTGTGAAGAAGTCAAGAATAGAATATCCTGTGTCGCCAATCGTATTTCCCAGCCTATTAAATGCGGCAATTACATCTTCAACTGGGGCAGTGCTCAAATCGGCACTAGACAGTAAATCAATGTAGGTACGAACACCATCATCCACCCATCCACGCTCAATCATTTCTTTGGTTTCTTTGTATCCCTTTTGAATATTAGAATACATGTCGCGTTCATTTCCAGAAGATTGAGCATCTATCCATTTTTGATATGCAGATGTCGCAGCTTCATATTGCATCTGTAAATTTTCCAGATTGCTTATTTGGTCAAGAATTCCCTGTCTTGTGTTTTCAAGCCCAGTAGTGTATTCTCCCATATAATTAGCTTTCGCTAATTTTTCTGTATTTTCACGTAAAGCATCATATTGGTCATTCAGAGCAGAAAGGAATTTTGATTTCTGCATAGATTCTTGTTGTGATTCTAATTCGGCTAATGCCTTCCTATTTAAATGATATCCATTTGCTGTTTTTTCAAGAGCCTTTTCAGCGTCATCTCCAAACATTTCACGAAATGCTTTTACAGAATCAGATGACATTCCTGTTCCAGATGTGGATTCTGATAGTATATTTTTGAGAGCTTCCAAGTCCTCCTTAGCTGATTCTACGCTTGATTTAAAGTCATTAAACGAGTCAGAAGCAGTAGCAAGATTACCGGCTGCATTTCCGCTTACAAGACCCATTTCAGAAAGAACATTTACAAAATTCTGCAATTCTTCTGTTGAAGATTCTGCATCAAGTCCAAATGTTTTTGCGAGAGACCAAAGTTCGCTTTCTCCCACCTGTTTTCCTTCTGTTACTAATGCCCCAAAAGCATCAACTGCATCAAGTTTTAAAGATTTTAAACTTTCGGATGTCTTTTTGATATCATCTGATGATTTTTTGAATTGGTTTGACGACCCAACCTTTTCTCCGCTCAGAACTTCTTTGAAATCTGCTATTTTGATAGAGGCAGTGTCAAGTTGTTTTGACAAATCATCAAATAAACCTGTGAATCTGCTATTATCTCCTTGTGATAATACATCGTTTACTTCGTCTCCAAGCGCTGCGAAATCCGCTCTTGCAGCACGAATTTTATCTGTGTCCCCACTAAGTAATGCATCGTTGTACTTGTTAATTGCTTCCGCATATTTATTATAAGTAGAATATACGGATCCGTCGCCTGTTCCTTGAGCAATCATTTCTTCTTTGATAATATTTTTATAAGTGTCTTGATAGTTGTCAAGGATTTTTTGATTTGATTTCAACGCATCTGCAGCAGAATCAACATATCCTTTAATTGCATTTTGAGAATTTTCATCCGTATATTTTGATTCAAGGTCGGATACGCGATTCATGAATTCAGCAATTGTTTCTTCAGCTTGCGAAGCATCTCCATTAAATTGGATCGTATATAATCCTTCACCGTTTCCATTGTCATTTATGGAGAATCCAGCGTCTTCAAATTCTTTGGCGATATCGTATATTTCTTTTCCGATACCGTTATCATTTTTATTTAATCCAGATCCGCCGACAGTATCACCGATATAATACTTCCGGCTTTTCTCCATCTCTTTCTTGGTGTCATTATATGCTTCTGCGTTTTTATTCAAATCTGTCTTTGCGTTTTCAGCGGCGATTTGTTGCAGAATATTTAATTGTGTCTGTAGATTTCCATTTACCAAATCCACTCCAGACGCTTGATCTCCATACTGAGCGGTAATTTGTGTTTGGATTCCAAGAATCTGCTGTTTAACACTGTATTCTTCGGATGATGTCAAATCTCCAGAATTGAGTTGTTCCTTTAATTCTTTGTATTTAGATATCTGCTCGGTAAGTTGATCATTTGACTCCTTAAAAGCAGCAGACGATGCTGTGGCAGTTTCCATCATATTTTTCTTATAGTTCTTGTATACACTATAAGCGGCGACTCCTGCAGCAGTAATTGCTGTTATCCCCGTTATGATAGGATGTGCTGCAATAATTGAACCAATACCTTTAAATCCATTTTTGATATCTTTCAGTTTTTCTCCGATTATATCAGTAGAAGAGTCTAGGATGTCTGACAAGTCATCAGCAGTGTCTATTGCATCAGTTATGGCGTTTGTTTTTTTAAGACCATCTGTTGCCTTTTTCAAATTAGTAATATTTTTTGCACTTTTATTTGATGCGTCAGCAATTTCGTCAAGAGAATCTGCAAATTTACTATTTCTTAGAATGTCTTCTGCCAAACCTTTACCAACACCAGATTTTTTAAACACTTTATTTGCTATATCCAAATCATCAAGACTATTTATTAAATTTGTAATGTCTTGGATTTTTTCTGAAGAAGATAACTTACTATTTTTTTTAATTCCTCGTATATCGGTTATAACATCCGATAATTCTCCTATTTTTTTAAGTGACAATTTATGTTATATTATATATATACGTTTCTATCGTAAATAAATAATAAATTGGAGGAATTGTTATGTCTTTAATTAAATGTCCTGAATGTGGAGCAAATATATATACCGATGTTCAACAATGTATGTACTGTGGTTGCAACTTAAAGAATACAGACAATAAAACAATAAATGAAAAATTTAAAGAAGAAAAAATAGAATTCTTTATGTCAACAATTGATCCGCCAGAAGACCCATCTCCTTTATATAAAAAAAATATAAGATTTTATAAAAGACTAAAAATAATTACAGCATTATCTTTTAGCATTGTTGTAACAGCATGTTTACTATATGCAATTTTTATAGCAGATAAATATTTTGGAAAATATTTAATAAGTATATCTATTATTTTTTCGTTACTTGGAGCTTTTTTGTATTGGCTTATTCCGAAAGAAGATATAGAGACATTGAATAAAATTGCCACATACCAAAAGTATCTAAAAGATCCAGATAAGTGGAAACGTGAAATTGCAACTGAACGATATAATGAATTATATAACAAGAAAACATATACTAAATCTGTAAAAAATAATGATAAGCCAATCGTTAATTGCCCGTATTGCGGATCATCAAATGTAATAAAAGTTTCAACTGCGAGCAGAGTGGTAAGTACTGCAGCAGTTGGAATAGCATCTAAGAAAATCGGTAAACAGTGGAAGTGTAATAACTGTAAGAGTTATTTTTAGTGGAGTGGAGGAGTAGTAATGGGTGAATATTTAATTCCTGAAAAAGAATTTATAAATACATTGTCAGAAAAGGCAATATCGGTTACAAAATTATTTGATTATGTAAAAACAAAAAAAGAATGCGAAATTTATTTATCAGACAAATTGAGCACGCCTGCGTATACAAATAATCAAGACACTAGATATTTAATTTGTTTAAACAAGAATATTCTACAAAATGATTTTGAATATGCATTTTTACATGAATATATCCATTGCAAACAAATAGATCTTGACTTTCCATTTTTACATCCAAAAGATAATACTGAGGAAAGTCAAGATCTATGCAATAATCTAAATACATATGTTTTAGATTTTCATGTGGATAGCATCTTAAAGACATTTGGATATTCTATAAACTCTAATAAACAATTTAATCAATTTATAACTATGATGAATGTTGCGATTTCTGAAAAAGATGTCACAAATATTTTTTCTGGTATTATTTACTATTCACAAAAACTTGCTATGTATACTTCAGAAGGATTCGATGTTAGTGCTGTGATAAATCAATTGAAGAATATTAGACCAGAAATTGTTAAAACATATGATGTGCTTATACAGGCACATAAAATGTATGATTGTCATGACAGAAAATCAGTATACAAAATGTTTAAATACATTACCAATAATTTAAATATACATCATCTGGTATATTAAAATATTTCCAATATTGAATATAATCGATAGTGGAACCAATATGGATGGTATCTTGTATTTTTGATGACTCTTCTTCACTTAATTTATAGATTTCAAATATATCATCAAGTTCTAGATTTTTTGTAACACTGTTTTGCATATATATATCACCGTCCTTATTGTGTTTTATTATGGTAGAAGAGTGCAGACAGTATTATTTTTTAAGTAGCCTCTTCAATAATTTTTCGTGTTCTCTACAAATAGTATCAAGATCAAATTCTGGCAAAACATCATCTGGAAGTTTCCCTACTGTTTTGTCAGAATTAACTTGGTATACATCACCGTTCCAGATAAACTGATTTTCAGAAATGTACAGCCAATCAGATTCAACGGAGCATTTTGGATACGACAAAATAGTCATTGACTCGTCTAATTTTTGTTGCATTTTTATGTCATCAATTTTTAATTTGATTTTATATAAATCTATAACTAATTGTTTTTCGTCATCTGTTAATTTAATAATTTTAACTCACCGCCTTTGGAGGAAATTTTATGGACAACAAATCTATAAGTATGAACAAATTTATGAATATTGTAAAATATGCATATGAATATTACAATTTGAAGATCTCGGACATTACTGTATTTGACCTTAAAAATTTGTTCTTTACAGATGATTTATACGAGTCTGTATCGAAAATTCAACAAGACGCTAATCTTATATTAAAAGACAATTTAACAAATGGTTGTGTTGTATTTCCAAACGATAGCAATAAATTAGCATCTCCCGTTATGTTCTTACGTACGCAAAATTTAGATATGTCTAACATGCTTATTGCATTTTTTCACGAATTAGTCCATATTGAAGATTTTTACAAATTTGCGGAATATAAAAATATTGATATTTCTAAAATTAAAGAAATGAAAAATTACGAAAATTTTTGTTTATGGAGTGAATTTCATGCTTTCTATTCAGAAAATTTATATACTTATAAATTTGTAGATTTTTCTAATAATACGAACGATTTCGAATCAATGGAACACGTTTACGTAGAAAATCTTGCAGCTTATCTTTACAGAGAACGTAAACGGGTATTTCAAAATGGGGAAATTTTATATTACGATATATCAAGAATTCTTGGTCGTATTGCTTTCCCAGATATTTATGATAAAGTTGTCGATACCGATTGCTCATATATATACGAATATTTAAAAGAGTTTTTCCCTCAAGAAAGCCAATTTGAGAAAGTAAATTCTCTCTATCGATTTTACGTGCAAGTGTTGAGGGATGGGGATATTCTTGATCGATTGAATGAATTAGATGATTTAATATGTCTTCTTTAGTGATTTTTATTTCGAGTTTATTGTTGCTGTTTTTCACTACATCACCTTCTTTATTTTAATGTGGAGTGGGGGAGTGGTCTAAAAATACTTCCTGCTGCGGAATTTTCCTGTTAATTTACAATTAGCTCTATACGAATACTCCTTTGAATATTCTTCAAACTCTTTGCGTTCAATTACACCATGAGGGCTTTCGTATATTCCGCTGCATAATTTTCTTTGATAATCATCATATAATTTTTTTGCTGTTCTGTCATAAATCAACATCACCTAAAATTTTTTCTTTAAACTTTTTTATAATTGAATAACATTCGGATTGATTTACATCCGTTCCACAATACAGTGTGTTGATTAAGCACTTTACAATATAATTTTCTTTCTCTTCACGCTGTATAAAATTATCAATTTGATTATTATTAAACATTTTAACACCTCAATTCTGAAAGGAGATTTTATGATCACTGAAGAAAATATAATTTATACAACTACTCTTATAAAAGCATATAATTATGAAAAGAACATCTGTAATACGGGAACTGGATTCTTCTGTAAAGACGAAGAAAATTATTATCTTATAAGTAATAAACATATTGTAGACGGATGTACTGAATTCGAATTCAAAGTTCCTATGTATGGAGACGATAAAATAGTAACAACAAAAATAAAAATTGATCCATCAAGTCATTCTCTGTATGATATAGGTGTAATAGGCATAAACGCTGTTATGTCATCAAACTACAAGTACAATATAAAATTTATCGAAATATCTGATTTCTACAATGATCAGCTTTTTAAATGTTCAAATATTGAGAATATTATTATGCTTGGTTATCCACAGGGGATGAAAGGAGATCCCCTTGGTTGTCCTATTATTAAAAGTGGCATAACAGCAACCCCTATATCCAAAAAGTATAATGATCAGGAGATATTCTTGACAGACATTCTGTCATTTCCCGGTTCCAGTGGGTCACCTATATTTATAAAATATAATGATTCCTATATTCTCGTAGGAATTCATTATGCTTCTGCAACAACAATAGACGATGGATCACATATAGGATTAGGGTTTTGCATTAAAGATTCCATATTATATAATTGGATAAAAGGAATCTAAAATTTAAGCGTTGCTGTTTTCTTGGAATCTGTTAAGAATTGAATTAAATTGTCAAGATCTTCTACAGTTACGTTACTTTCATTTAATATCGAAACGATTTTATTTTGTAGATTTAAGTAAGAGCAATTATCAATTTTAAATGAAATGCTCGATGCACGTAGTTCAATGGAATTAAAATCATTTTGATTAGGGCTTTCACATGTTTCCATTTCTTCACCTTCTTTTATAAAATTTTACATACGAAGAAGAGACATCTCAATCGATGTCTCTTGACTAAAAATTATTTCACTTATGAGGGCATAATGCCTCATCTCTCTGATAAGAATAAATCTTATCTCTCTATCGATTGATGACGAATCAGAGCAGTAAATATTACTATTTTTATTAAAAAAAATATAAAACTCATAATGTGGGATTATGCCATCCCAATTTTAAACAGTCATAAACCCACGAACAAATACACATCATATAAGGCAGGTAAAATAATATCATTTGTTACACTGTTGTTTTCCCGTTTTTATTTAATAAAACACAGTCAAATGTTGTTTTATCTCTAGCAATTTCACAATTACATATCAATTCATCAAGAATTAAATTATTTTCAATATTATCATTTTTCATCTCGTTTTTTTCAATTAAAATCATTTCCAATTTATATTCCACCTTTTTAAAGTATCAATTGTTACATTCGGATTTAGATATTTCATAATTTCTAACCCTTTATATTTTACTTCTGTTTCGTCATGAATGTTCCAAAAATGATGTACAATTTCTTCTATATATGCATAAGTTATAATTAAAAAATTATTTGCCTTCCTTAATCTATTCATATGATAAATGATTAATGAAAATGTAGATGCACAACATTTTTCATCTTCTTCGTCAATTATTAATTCGTCACCGCCTAAAAAAACAACACTTGCCTTTTTGATACTTTCTTTGGTTATTCCATCTTTTTTCATGACAACTGCTGCGTATTTTAACACAAGTGCAAAAGCTTTCAATTCATCTATTGACATTTCACAAGTTGATATTAATTCTATTTTGTCTTCAAATATATCTGGTTTTACAATATCGTGTATTGGAACAACATTTCTTACTCCCATATTATTTTTCTCCTATTATTCATCATTAGTATCATTTTCATTATATACTAAGAATGAATAGAAGAGTAGTCTGAACATATGTTTCTATAAAATCAAAACATCCGCCAATATAATAAAAGAGTAGGATTACTCCCTACTCTTTTATATCATCTAATTTCAGCACATACAATTCACATTTTTCGTTATAAGAATCGCCAACTGCTTTTTGTATTTCATTATTGGCTCTTTTAAATCCTAGTGAATTATAAAATTGTATTCCTTGACCATTTTCCGATTCTACAAATACAATGATACCATATATGGCAATAATCTTACTTACTTTTTTTATTTTAGGTATTATATAATCATAAAATAATATTTTCCCTAAACCATTCCCTTGGAAGTCAAAATCTACAGCAATTCTTGCTATTTCCACAACAGGCAACGCCATATATTCGTTTGTATCTATATTAAATGTATGAATTGCATTAGCCTTAATTGTGTAAAATGCTAGTATACAAGTGTATTCGTTGTCCATTAAAATGTATGTGTGTCCTTGCTTTTCTTCTGCATAATCAAATGCATCATCTGATAAGAAAGTATTTAATGGATTGTCTGCACCACAGCAAAAATCACCTACTAACATAAAATGTCTTAATGACTCTTTGCTTAGTAACTCTTCTTTATATTGAAAGTTTTCTGTGTTATCCATTACGTTTACCTTTGAGTATCTCAGCTACTTTAGCATTAGTCTTCTTACGTTGATCGTCTGTAAATGGTTTTAATTTGCTGCTTTTAAAATCATCTACGATTTTAGTAGCCGCTTCCCCTTTTAATAACGGTACAACTGCCATTGAGACTGCCATATGTCTTACCTCCTCTTTTGTATGTATGGATCCTTTTTTACCTAACTTCATATAATCACCCCTTGGTATTTGAAGCAATTATACATCAAAAAAATTAAACAAAATGTCGAAATATAACGTGAGAAATAAATTAGACTATTTTTTGTGTATCTTATTATACATTTTTTATTAAATTTGTTCAACCGCTAGATATAGTGCAGAAAAATGAAAAACACACTAATTATATAAATTTTCCCTATATATAGTTGTTTTCTCTATATTTAAAATATCTCTTGTGTTTTTGAAAAGAAAAATTATTCTATTTATTTGTTTCCATAACATAACAAAAGGACAGGGAATTATATCCTGTCCTTACATCGTGGTGTTTCGAGCTATATTATTTTTAACTCATGTATTATTATACACTCTTTTCGTATTAAGTCAAGTAGAATGTAAACAATTTGTGTCTATTTTATCTCTATTAGAAAACGACGAGAGATGCGCCGAGTGGAATACCACTATGAATATTTACCTTGGAGCACGCATTTAAAGCATATAAAATTTATGGCACTTATATGCTTCAGAGGAAGGGTGCTCTCTCTACACTTCCCTAATATTAACAAACTTATCCCGCCACTGCCAATTAAGACAGCTTCTCCGACTTATAGGAAATCCTAGCGGATTCATCTGTGACTATACGTAATTAGGGTTGGCTCATCGTTGCTTCGGACAATATATATGTCACCATACATATCTTTTCGTTGTTCCGTTTCACTATATGATATAGAATAGAAGTTTCGATGAATTGATCCTCTCTGTTCTTTAAAACCTGAATCTCACCGCCTTGAATTACACGCCATTATATGTTATTCTTGAATACGCATTACTACGTATTGCTGCGATAATAGACTCACTCTAGTAAATAGAAGCTGTAGCCAGGATTTTGGCTAATCTAGGTTTTTTACAAAAGCTCCAATGCCAAGTCCACCTAAAATAGTAGGAATAACACCAATAGTATCTATGAGTTGTGTTACTACATTCAATGCTGCAGTTCCACCGTCAACGATTCCTTTGAATAAATCAGAATCTATCATTGATGTTGAAAATGCTTGGAATTGTGATTTGAAGTGAGAAAGAGACGCTTCTATACCTTTATTCCAGTTTTCAAGTTCTCTTTCTGCTGATCCAACTGATTTATTTTCTGCTGTATCTACAGATTCTCTTGCAATATCAAAATTTTGCATTAAAGCAGACACGATATTTCCCTGACGTTTACCAGCTATCAATTCAGTTAGACTTGCTTGTTGAATATCTGTTAAATCCTGCCACTTAGTAGCTAATTCATCTAAAATATCATAAGTGCTCTTGAATTCTGTTTCACTCTTCATGATATCAACACCACTAAGAGCCTGTATTTCCTTTCTTAATGATGCCGTAGATTCAGCCATTCCATCTGTTTCCAAGCCTGCTTCTTCAAGCTCAGTGGTTGCGCCTCTAATACGCATTGATATGGTTTTGAATGCAGTTCCAACAGAAGCTGGGTCTTGAACTACACTATTAGCGGCAGTTATTAAACCAATTGTCTCGGATAGAGTATTGTTTGCTGCACTCATAGATGACGCAGAACGTTCCAATCCTTCAAAAATACCTGCGGTATCGATTGGCTGTGTATTTGCAACTTCATTTACTTTATCAACAATAGACTGTGCAGCATCTGCTTGTAAATTGAATCCTTTTAATGTAGAAATAAGTCCTTGAGACGACGACTCTTGAGTCATATTGTCTCCTACCTTTTGAAGAAGAGTAGTGACATTAGACAAATTTTTTGAATCAGCAAGGTTATATCCCAATCGACTCCAGTCTGCTGTACTTTGAATTACGTCGCTAATAGTAGACCCATATTTTTTGGCACTATCAGCAGCCTCATCAAAATAATTTGACAAATCAGTAGGCGATGCATCGCTAACTTTTGTAAGTTCAATCATTGCTTTATCTACATCCATTACTGATTGAACCATCATTCGACTTCCGTCCATTACAACATTCTGTAATACGCCATAGATTCCGACAAACTCTCCGATTTGAGTAACTGCGCGTTTTAATTCCGCAATTTTACTCATTCCGGTTAAGCCTTCAGCGCTTGCAGCAGATTGGATGGATCTTACCTGTGACGTATACTCTTTTAAATCTCCAGCTGTTAATGCGTTTCGTTGCTTATTTGCTAATTCCTCTAATTGATCGCCATATTTATCCACCGCTTTTGTGTTTGCTTGTAGCCAAGACAAAGTTTTATTCGCAGCAGAATGTGCATCTGATACAGAAATTGTCTTTGATAATTCTGAATTAACAGCAGACATTGCATTTTTAAATTTTTCGCTAGATCTTGTCAAATCAGAAAATGTATTCTGAACATTTACGTCATTAAAGTCCAACTTTCCTTTAGAGGACAATTCTTTTATTGATTTAAGAGAATCATCATACATTTTTTTTGCAGCACGAGCCTCTTCAAGCATTTTATTTCCGCTCTGCTTTGCATATTTATTAAGTTGACTTTCCATTTTTGCTGAAGCGGAATCGTATTTGAAAGTACTTAAACCTTTTTTCAACTTCTCTAATTCTTTATCTATTCCGGAGAACTTATTTGAACCAGATTTGTTTTGTGCATTTTCAAATCCTTTATTAAAATTTTGTCCAGCAATTTTTCCTGCAGAACCAAATGATTTCTCAATATTCTTAAACATTCCGTTGATTTTATTCAGATTTTTCATCCCATCAATATTAAAATCAACTTTAATCTGTTTATCGTTTTTTACTAAACTGTCTAATTTTTTTTGGGCAGCATCGAGTTCGCTTGTATCAACATTCGTACTAACCCGTACTTCATATTCGCTCATTTTTTAAAAATCACTCCTTTCATTTTTGGACAATAAAAAAAGCCCTCACGAAAGGAGAGCAGTAGTAAATAAATAAACACAGAGAGAAATAAATCTACTCTGTGTTTCCATAATATAATTCTATTCTTTTTGCATCATTCAAATTAATTGCAATTTTGCATGGAAAATTTGATTTACTTGAATCGTAAGCTTCGTCATTTTCTTGTATAATATAATCTGATAACACAAACCAAGAATCTTTTCCATGTTCTTCAAACATATCCAATATTCCGATATAAGTTGTGTCATTACAAATAACTTTTAATGTTGTTCCTCTTTTCATATCAATTACATCATTCCAAATACAATCATGTTGGGTTTTGAAATTGATAAATTTGAATATTTTATGCAACCATTCTGACTCGTAAAATCGAATTAGAATTATTGTTAAAATAATTGATATTAAAACAAGAATTATAACACGTTCATTCCATTTGAAAATAACATCTTTAAAAATGAACTCGTGTAAAAAACTACATAATGCTTTTAATATGTAGCTTATTGCAACGCTCCATAGAATTGAATGTTCTATTTTTGACGATGTGAAATAATTAAACACTGTCATAAATATAAAACCAGGAACTAAGAATTCCAGTAGGAGCGGCATTTGGTATAATAACTCATTGATATTTATATTAATCTTCGTTTTCCCCTTCCTGATTCATAGAAATATCTTGATTGAAAATATCGATAGGAGATGGAGCATCACCTCTCGACGGATTCTTACTTGATATTTCCCATCTAATAGGTTCACGGTTTCTTGAATTTTCACACATAATAATTTCTCCGTTTCATAATAGTTTGTTATTATCATACTATACGAAACGGAGAAAATCTATATTTAATTCCAGTGAAATTCTGTTATAATGAAATTGGATGTATATTGATTGGATCTACCACAACCAATCCGGTGTCACGGGTATATGTCCGGCAGAAGCGTCTGTGGAAGTGTACATTTTGTATACGAAATGAAAACAGTACATATATCAGAAAGGTGATTAGTTATTATATGTATCATTTCTTTACATCATATCTCTGCGGTTTTCTTCCGCAAACACTCCCTGTTCTGTATATCAAAGTACAGAAAGGAGTGAAAAATGACAACAATTATAATTTTAAGTCTTATTGTTATTACATTAGTTCTTTTAATTATTCTTGTTTTTACGTTTAATACATTTTCTAAAGATGTAAAAAACGCAAAATGCAAAATTCAGCTTTCTAAATATATAAAGTTTGAATATTCATTGTCATTGCGTAAAAACCGTAGATGATAAAATAATAAATCATTTAATTAAATCTGAATATATGTCATTATAGTTTTCTCCTAAAAGCCCAGGATGTCACCATCGTCCTGGGTGTTATTATTGTATCATTTCAGATACTTCGACATATTCCTATTCACGATTTCAGGTATTTCCGCTTCTGTCTTTGCAAAATATCCATGGTTACCGAGTGTTCCTGAATGACCTTGCTCTGTTGCGTCAATAACATCCGCTCCAGAAAACAGCCCTATAGGATATGAAATATTTTCTTCCATTTCTGCTTTAAATTCAAAATGATTTCCTCCACCAGAAACAGGAGTAGTGTTAGGGGATTCCAGCAACGTTCCAGTTCTTTGATACATTACTGGATTTCCAATGTCATAATATCCAAGTACATTATCTTCTAATTTCTCTTCCACTTCATCCCTAGCAGCATTCATTCCAGATCTCACATCTTTTTCAACCAATCCTTTAACTTCTAAAAAACTGGATACAACTTTTTTCGCCATAACATTACCTTCTAATAAGGAAGATTTTCGGCTGTTTCATGAATTTCCATTGCGCGTTTAAGCATCTCTCTCATCTTTTCATTTTTAGTAGCCTTTTCTTCATTATCCGGCTTATAAATTGGTTGTGTATTTGCATTTTCGAGTTCAGCAGTACGTTTTTCAAATTCCTTTTTCATAAACTGCTTCGCAATATCTTCCATAGATTTGTCTGGTGAGTTATACTTCTCGATAAATTTATTCGCCTCGGATACATTTAATTCTTCTGCCTTTGAAGACAATACGTTGATCAAATCAACAAGAGCTTCTCCAACCATATCTTTTCTATATGATGGAGCATGAATAGCTTTCTGTTTCATATATTCAACTTTTTCTACAACATGAGACATGACGAATTTCATAATCTCCTGTGGATATGTTAATTTTGGATTTTTTGCTGTTGTAGTATTCTTGATGAAAAACTGATTTACAATATCATTAACTTCTTTGTCTGCAATTGCAACATCGTAAACAGATTCTCCATCTTCAAATTCAATTCCATCTACAAAGTAATTCATAATAGCACAAACCTGCGCTGGCTCAATATAATAAGGGGAGTAGTCGGTAATTTCACCATTTTCTCCAAAATCAAATAAACTGTTACAAATATATTCAATAGCGTTTGCTTTATCTTCGAATGTAATAATTTCTTTAATTTTCATATTTTCTTTTTTCATGATTTTCTATCTCCTTTAAAACAAATGTTCTGGATGTTTTTATTTTCTATGAGTAGTATAATATCTATATGCAGGAAGGCGTGTGCGTAACCACGGCTGTTACGCTCCTACATACAAGGAACCTACAAACCAATCACCACGACTATATAATAAGTCAGAAAGATAGGTGAAAGTCATCAGAAGTTTATACAATTCTGAGCGATCTGCTCATTCTGATCTCCCCATGATAGTTGATTACTATACAATCGGAAGGGAGGTGAAAAATGACAGACAGCAAAAATTCGTTCAGACTTGCAAAACTCGCAATCATCTTTACCTTTTTGTCCATGACTGTTCTTGGAATAGTATGGATGGTTCTGCAAAACAATCCGACTTCACTTCATGCTATTACTAACTTTAAGGAAGGTTTTGTAGAAGTTAATTGCGAATTTGCAAGTGAGAACAGTACCAAGTGATAAGATTGGTACAATAATGTTGGCGATGCTTATCACATCATCAACTCACTTCCATTATGGTGTTACTATTTTAGTAGCACCATATCTCTTATTCTCTTTTCATTTCTAAATGAAAGCGAAATTTGATTTGAATTTTTGCATCAAAAAAGAGCCGGTTAACCGACTCTATTAATTAACATTTTATGATTTAGATGTAATTTATAATTCTAGTTTTTATGATTTAATAATTCCTTAATTTCATCCAAAGTGTATTCTGATTTATCAATCATTTCCGCGAGTTCACGAATACGTTCAGATTTTTCTTGTTCAGCTTTCATCTCATCATAGATAGCTTTTTCTTTTTCAAGTTTCTTGATTTCAATTTTCTTTTCTTTCATCTGAACTTTTAATTCATCCATTTTATTTTGGATGGTTAAAATTTCTTGGTTGCACTGCTGAATCAAAACATCGTAATTCTTTTCTACAACTTTTTTACGTCTTCCTCTTCTTTTTCCTTCCATGACTTGTACCTCCTTATATTATATAATACAAGCATATCACTGAATAGGAACGTAGTAAAGACATTTTGTTACGCAGATTCCGACAAAATTAATGCGTTATAATTTCAATTTCTGTTCTTGGGTGTTCTTTGTCAACATGACATCTTATCATAAGACTATGTAGATGTTCCCTGTCGTCATCTTCCCAAAATCCCGATTCAACAAATCCGTCATGGATGAATTTAGGGCTGTAGTTATCTGGATCGGTTCTTCTTTTTGTTGGATGGTATATGTCGTAAATAACATCTATATTATTTAGTTTCATATTTGTATATCCTAAATCATCAACAAGCCAAATAATAAAATTTTTCCACGACTGCTTTAGTGCATTCATTTGAATTCTTGGTTTAATACTCCAAATATTTATGGATGGATGTATACACTTTTCAATCTGTTTCTTTTTTGCTCTTGGATGCTGCTTAAAATAGTATTCATTATATCTATTAACAACATCATTATCTATAATAATTTTTATAATTGTCACTTCCTTATATAATATTTAAGAGCAGTAGAGTAGTGGTTCAGTATGTGCTCATCTGCTCATAAATATATTTGTTAAACTACTGAACTTTGATTAACAAATATATTTAAATAAGAAGAGAAGTCACCACATCACATATAGCAACTTCCATTCTTATTATTTTTCTGTATTTTGCTCATCATAAACGGGGTTAATTTCAACAGGAAGAACGGGTAAATGCTCTTTTACATATTTATACTTTTGCTCACGACCATGATTTCCATTTAAAAGTTTATATGCAAAAAATAATCCATCAAATTCTGAAACTTCATTTTCGGGTATACCATTCATTGCTACATATTTACTAAATCTTTGGTCAATTTTATCTCCAAGCAATTCCATACTTCCACACATAAGAGCCTTGATTTGTTTTTTTCTTTCTTCTGCCCCTTCTGCTAACTTATCTATAGATTCACTCAATTCTCTCTGAACTTCTCGTGATTTCTCTCTATCGTTAATCCGATTTTGAGCATAAATATCCATCTGTTCTCGTTGAGCAGTAAGAGCAGACTTTAACTCTTCAACAAATTCTGAAAATTCCTGTTGCATTTCTCTATCATTTTGAGTAACACGTTCCACGTCTTCTTGATGTTGTTCTTGTAGTCTTGATAAATTTTCAGCGGTTTTCATAAGAAGCTCGTGTTCTTCTCGTCTTTTCCTGATATGTCTAAATTCAATCCCTGTTTTCTCCCAAAACCATACAAGCAATTTGTCTAAAAATTGCCATGCAAGAAGTATGGTAACAATTGCGAGAATAATAGAAACAAAATCTAGCTCAAAAAACATTTCTAAATATTCCATATTTATTCAGTTTTCTGTTCTTTCTTTTCGATAAATTGTGTAAGTGCCTGGTGCAAACCTGTAGATGCAAGACCACTAATCAAACCGCTTAAAACAATTTCTGGGCTAAATGCAAAACCATTAATCCATGCAGCTATCACAATGCCCAATACTCCACAGATTGTTGGGATGTACTTGTTATCGACATCTTTAATCCATTTCTTGATAATATATCCGACGCAAAGGCAAATGCCAAGTACGACCGGCATCATAAATTCATTCAAAAATTCCATAATTTTTTCCTTTCATACAAATAGGAGAGTGGTAGTCCTTTAATACTATTGCCTGTGTACTGCGTGACACTACGCTCAAAAATATGACACCCACCTTTATATTCATCATCTTGAACAACCTATTTTATTTTTGTTCCCAGAACTTAGCTAAAGCAAGTCCAAGTTCTTTAGTCTTTTTGTACTTCCATACCGTCACACCATCTTCTTTTTTTACAAATGTATATTTAATTCCGTATTCTGATAAATAACAGACTTCGTGAGAAGATTCTGTACGGTATTCATTGTCTAACTTTCTAATTTCGAGTTCACTCCTCACTTATTCGGAGCAGAGTAAAAAAATGGGGTAAATACCGATAATAGATATTTACCCCTTTCTTCACACTAAATATCTATCACTCGTTATTTTAAGATGTAGCCATAATACCGGCTGCTTTCAAAGCGTCCAGCAAAGCTTTGAACTCAGCCTTTGTGACATTTTCTCCTGCAGCTTCAGGAACCAAAGTAGACTGTTTTACGCCTCCAAGTGTTGTTTTATTCGCAGCCGGAAGAGTGTATGTCGCACCAGGATCTCCTTTTGCTCCTTTTAAATTTTTGAATGCAAAATTAAATACCTTTGCTGTGTTTGCTCCACTTGCTGTTACAGTTACAGATGGAACTCCAGTATTTGCGTCAACCGTTGCAGTTGGTGTTCCGAATCCTGCGGCTGCTCCAGGTGCGCCAACCTGTTCATTTTTTACACCTTGCTCCAGCTTGTTCATCTTTTCAGCAGTAATAACATCTCCATCGCTCCATGTCGTTGGTGTATATGCCATTTTTACTCACTCCTTATTCATTCTGATTTTCCGACTTTTGCCTTTCCGATTTTCCCCCTGCCTATCAAGGCGAGATCTTCAGGGGGTTCTATTCCCCCGGTTCGTCCTCGTCCGGTAACAGAGTCAGGTCAAGCATGTTTCCATCATCGTCAACCATCATGTCACAAGTAAGTGTTACAGTACCCGGATCTCCGGAACTTGCAAAAGACAGAGACATATTAGCCTGCGGAACTACTTTATATGCCTTGAACAGATATGGAAGCACATCCTCATCTGTTGTTTTCATATATGTATCGCCGTAAACAGTAAACGCTTTCGGGAAGTCAGTAGATCTAATACTGATATTGTATACATCATTTCTAGTAGCAAGGTAGAATACAACAACTTCTGTTCCTTCTGCCTTTGAATCTTTCAATGTAATGTCCTGACCAGAAACAGTAGTTACCCCAAGTTTTGTTTCCATGTTAGAATCTGCTCCGTCATAAACCCATACATTTTCTTTTGTGAGAGTAACTTTTGTGTCAGTAATACTAACTTTATTGCTTTCGCCAACTTTTACCTTGACTCTCTTCATAATTTCTGCTGTTTTAGAACTCTTACCTCCAGTCATCAGCTCCCAAAGCTTAGGTGTCTGAATCTGCGTTTCAATCGTAAGAGTACCAGCACGTTCTCCAGAGAATGTAATTTTCTTTGGATGACCTTTCCCGCCGTACGCAAATACGTTTTCACCTGTCAATTCCTGACTTGATGTATTTGCGTAATCACAGAAAAGAAATGGTTCTTTTGTTTTATAATCTACAAACACCATGTCACAGACTTCTCGGTTTGCCATCTGTTTTCCAAATTGATTTGCCATTTTAATTTCCTCCTATATAAGATTTGTTTTTTTTGCAATAAAAAAGACACTGAATTACTCAGCGTCATTTTTGTTATATATATTTGAACTCCAAGCACCAAACTTGAATTTCTTTTCTTTATCTCCCCATACAGACACCTGTGTAGAAGCAATGTCATATTGATCAATTATCTGAAGCCTTTCAAATTCATTGAATAATTGATAAATTGTAATATCCCATATATTTATCCAGTTTAATGACAGGCTTCTTACAGCAACGGACGATATGATGTTAGGTAAAGACAAATCTGGATTTCCGCCAGAACTTTTTTTGAATTCACGTTTTACCTTTTGCAACCTCTTGTATATTTTTAATCCACGTTTATTTTTGATCTTTGTAATATCAGTCACTTCTGTATTGTCCGGTGTAATATGCACTCGTTGAAGAATTATATCCAACACATCATAATAATTTTTAGAATTTATAATTCCTTTTGCTAGAAGTTCAGTATCGCCATTTTCTCTAACAATTTCCTCTGTGTATAGAAATGATTTATATTCATCAAACCATTCGAAATCCTCTACAAAGAAAAAATTGAGAGCATTTTTAATCATATTTCTAAAATTTGAATCATACAAAATAAGGTCAAATTTTGTATACAAATTAATATCTGGATCTTCTATTTTAAAATCTTCAATATAATCACTTGGAGTCATTCTTAGACACGACACATATTGTGCATAGACGTAATAAGATATGTCAGCAATCTCAATGAGCTTTGGAGATTTAATTCTTCCAATTCCAACAAGATCAAGTGGGAGAGGGGAGATTAGATCAAAATAATCTAATTTCATAATTCGCTAAATATTTTTGAATTTAAAATCTGATGTTGTAAAAACCAATTGTCTTCCGTAATATTTACTATTTGGAAAGTAGTAATTTACAGATTCCAAATTCAATTCTCCTATACCATATTTATTTGTTTCATGTAATTGACGCTCAACCATATCAGCTAAAATGTCAGCTCTTGTTCCAGAATATCCGTCTTTGTGATATTTCATGCAATCCTTATGACAGTACGCATAGACAATAATCTGAAGAGTTTTCATAGTCCTTGTCTGTTGTTTGAAATTTACTTCAAAACAAAGATATGGTTTAACCTCTGTTTGAGTATCTTCTATATATAAATAAGGAAAGATTTGAGAATACACCAGATCGTCAACATCATCTGGCATATAATTATCACCTAATAGTAATTCACAAATATCAGACGAATCTAAAAATGATAAAAGAAGCTTTGATTTAAAAATTCCAATATCTTTTAATACTGTTTTATTCATAATGTCTTCCTTAAAATAAATTACTAATTTCGATTTTCTTTTCAGAAATTGGATGTGAGTTAGAAATGATTTTCAGAGATAAAATTTTTCCGATATACTGTTCATCAGATATTAGTATTTCAATTGAATTTTCGTAGATTGTTTTTTTTACCTGGATATCATCAGATACATGCCAAGTATAATTAGTACATTCAATTTCTTCAGTACAACTCTCGTCGCTGTAAAATTTAACATAATATGTTCTTTTTCTATTAATCTTTATAGAATCACTTCCGATAATTTTAGCAAAAACAGTTCCTTTATCATTGTCATGTTCTGAATGATCAATATCTATATAGTCACAAATGCCAAGTTCCTGACTGTCTGTTTTAAGATTTAATTCTGTCTTATCTGCAATAAAACTTAAAACACTCCCATGATATTCATCTCCATAATCATATAAGATATCGTCTGTTCTCGTCATTTTAAACACTTTTTCCGGATTTATTTTTCTTTTGTCAATAAATACTCTTTTTCTATCCAAGTTTAGACATTCAGAATCTCCCGGTGTGAGAATCGTATATGTATTAGATGAAAGCGTAATCGTATAATTCCCATTTTCACCTACATCATATTTACTGGCTGAAACAGCGTTGCACCAACGCTCAATAATCTTTCCTTCAGAATTTTGCCATCGCAGTAAATATTGACACAATACCATTGTAGCTTTTTCGTATATTCCGTTATTTCCCGGATAGCCATTTATCAGCCAATACCTATTTTCAAAAAATACATACATTCCAGCTTTTACAGTTCCTATAGAAAAAAGTACTGTTCTTTCCAGTGACTTCAATTGTGTATCTGCTGTATTTCCTTGTACGATGCAACGAATGTTTTTACCTTTGCTCAAATCGCTATTATAAAGAATAACAGAAACCGCAATATCAGTTTCTAACGATTCCGCAAAAGCATCATCCTTGTTTTCTACAAACATGTCATTCTCAAATCCACCGGTTACATTTGGACGAGTGTTCTGACTTAATAAATACCATTCTTGCATATCGCGTCCTCCTAAATAAAAGCAGTTACTTTCTGGTTTCCAACCATCGTATTTGCCTTTTCTGCGACGTAATCAAGTTCCGCTTTTGTTGCAGTTTTAGATCCGTTAGACCCATCAATTCCAATATCTTTTCCGGTTATGCTGATTCGTTTATTGACTTTAGAATACTGACGTTCTTGATATGATTGTTTCATAAATTCTGCCAAAGTATCAATAACATATCTATCCAATTCAGAATCAAATTGATTTAATTCCACGTCAAAATGTAAATCACTTAATTCTGCAGAATACCTTCCAATTGCCTTCTTAAACCATTCCATTTCTAGTGATAAAGGCAATACTGTTTTATCTGCAAAAGAAGACTCAAATGATTGTATCACTTCGTTAGCTGTTGTATTACCCATTCAAATCACTCCTAAATCTTATGTTCTACGTAATTTTCTACGATTCTAATTTTTTCAAAATCGTTAAGTTTTTCTCTTTTAATAATTTCTAAAATTGCAAATTTTTCGGCGCGTGTAACGACAAGATCCTTCAGTTTCTCTTCGAATGTCTTTAAGGTTTTGTATTCAAACAATTTCTTGACAGCATCTACTGTAAGAATATTTTGCACCTGTTTTCCATCTTCACTCTCAAAATCAACTTCAATTCTTGTTGGCTTATCATCAACATAAAGTGTTGCATGAGAACCTCTGTCGTCTATTCCTGTCAATAATCTATTACCGTTCTGAATCTGTGTAATAATTTCACTTCTTTGTAAGCGAACTGTCCCATTTGCAGGAATTGTTACATCGCCATTTGTTTCAATTCTCTTGAAACCTGTTGTCCAATTTGCGATACTTTTAATAGTTACTTTCTGCTCAAGATTTAATTCCTGTACTGTGTTTTTGTCTTCAATCATTTTCTGTTTCCTCCATAGCAATTAATGTAATTTTATCAACTAATTATTTTTAAACAGTATGTATAATTTCTTTATATAATGCAATTACTTTATCCAGTCGTTCTGACTTCTTGAATGTATGATATGGCATACCATTTTTCTTGTTTACAGATTTTGAAACATATGGAATATCATATGCCATAATAAAGTATGATAATTTTTTTGAATAACAATAGAAATATTCATTCATATTTAATTGTTTTCTCCTTTAAACTAAAATAAGATAGTTTCCACATTTAAAATAATGCGAAAACTATCTTAGATTTACTTGAAATTATTTTCCAAGAGAATCAAGGTTCTGATCATGAAGCATACCCACTTCATATTCTCTTCCAGGTACTACAAGACAACCAAACTCCATGTCAAATCTGGATAATTGCATTCCTGTTGTAACATCGTTTCCAGAGAATGATGTTAGTCCACCTCTTGTTACAGTATGAATTGGAGACTGTCCACCCTGCGGAATTACAAATGCAAGTCCAGCCGGTAACATTGTCTCAAAGTTTGTACCATCTTTATTCAGAGTTGTCAGATCATACGGATTTGGAATCTCTGCAAGAGTGGCTCCATTGTATACGCCCATCAGTCCTGTATTATGAATCTCATCCATGATTGTACGAGAGATTCCGTTTACAGTCGGTGTTGTTCCCTCATATCCAGCGAATCCATTAAACTGTGCAATCATAGCATAGTCACCAGAGATTGTTGGTTTACCAAAACGTCTTACATTTGCAATAACTCCATCGACACCTGTCTTTGTAAGTCCTGCTCCTTCAAAGAAATATTTCACACCTTTTGCATCTTTAATTGCTTTATATGTAGTGTCGATTACATATTTAGCAGCTTTATTTCGGATGTCTACACGAACCTGTTCCTGAAGTTCATTCTCATCACTCATATCTCCAAGTGCTGCTTTTCTGTAGTCAACTGCATAACCACCAGAAATAGTAGTTGTTGCAATCGGTACACGTCTTTTTCTGATTGCTGGGAATTTTACATCCTGACCAGCAGCCTGAATTTCAGCACCAGTATTTACATACTCTGTGATTTCTACTTCACAAGATTCATTGTATCCGATTGGTTTGTAATTTCCATAAATTCCAAGCAGTTTGATTTCCTGCATAAGTACTGGCTGCATTTTGAAACGTCTCAGTTCATTGATTTCAGAAATTGCTACTTGATCATTTGTCGCAGCTCTGCTGTTCAATTCTTTAATATATTTAGCTGCAGCATCTCCCTTTTTACCAAACTTTGCTAATTCTTTACCATCTGTCATAGCAGAGAATACTTCTACAACTGGAGAATTGGCATTAATTTTTCCACTTACAAAAGAAGCATCTCTACGTTCGTTATTTAACTCAAATGTATAACTCATTTATATACCCTCCTTCAATTAGCCTTGTTTTGTAACAACTTTGGCAACAAGACCAATTTTGTTTCCAATAATCTCAGTTACTTCAAAATAAGGAGCTACACTAGCACCTGTAATTAATTTTCCTGTTGCATCAGATTTCAGTTTATTTCCTTTTGCAAAAGTTGCTGGTAACTGAGCGCCGTATACTTCGATTTCCTGTCCCTCAAGTTTTTCAAAGTCTACGACTCTTACATGAGATCCAGCAGGAATTTTATATTCTGGCATGTCCATATCATCACCAACTTCGACCTGCATAATCGCCTGTTTTGCGTCTGCTTTTGGAGCAAACTTTCCAGATGTGACTGCACCAAAATCTCCATTCAGTGCATCTTTATCAATAACTGCATCCATAAATGGGTATAATTTCTCGATCTGAGAAATTCTTCTGAATTTAATCATCTAATTCGTCCTCCTCTTAAAAAATGTTTACTTCTTCGTCATCATCGACATATTTCTCGCTGCATACTTCTGAGAAAATATCTTCAATTTTTACTTCTTCTGAATTCTGCTCAGAAATACGAGCTTCAGATTCTGCCTGTTTCTGTTTTGCAACAATTTCCATGCAGATTTTAGATTTAATAGAATTGATTTCAGATGTGACATTATTTAACTCTGATTTCTTTTTACATGCATTAATTTCATCTTTTAATTTTTTAATGTCCTCTTTAGCAACTTCTTTTTCTTCATCGCTAAAGTCTTTCAGAGCAGCCTCGACCTCAGAAAGTTTTTCAGATGCTTTTGCTTTTGTTACCTCTTTTTCGAGATCCTCTTTTTCATCATCTTTCTTCTTCATGTCTTTTTCCATCTGCTCAACTTTTGCATTCAGTTCTGCAATCTGTGTGTCTCTAGCAGCAATATCAACATCTTTTGCTTCAATCTGTGAATTCAGTTCTGTGATTTTGTTGTTCAGCTCAGAAACTTCATCATCGTGTGATTTCTTTTCACTGTTAATTTCTGCAAGAGTAGATTTGAGAACTTCCTCAAATTCTTTCTTATCGAATTCCATGTTTTTCTTTTCCTCCTTGTTTGTAGTTTTTCTCTGCGAAATCTCAAGTACCACAGCCGCATCGTCACTTGGAGAAATGCTTAAGAGCGCACACCCCGAAAATGAATAAATCATGGGTGATCTCATATTTTCGTTATATCCATCTTCATATATGATTTTGTTATCATTTTCTTTTAGTCCCATAATTTCAATAGAAGTACACACTTCACCTACTGCAAATCCCTTTCGCACCCAATCAACCAATTTAGGATATCTCTGATAATATAGATACCCGTACCCACACAAAGCCTCTATTTCATCTCCATTGATATCTTTAATTGTTTCGATTTCTGCTTTCTCAAAAGTTCCGACGACTTCAGAGTTTTCAAATACTGGTTCATGAACCCCATTTGAATCCACAACTTCTCCTGTTAACCCATGTCCGAGAGGGCATGATTTATCTTCTGATGCAAACTCACAACACAATGGCATTCCTTTAACTGAATCAATTGCGTTTAATACATATTCCTTTTTCCAATGGATACCATTTTTGTTAGTTTCATTTGGATCGTCATGAATTTTAAGAAGGGCAATTTTGATTGGAACACGTCCGTTTTTATTAGATCGCTGAGAAATTTCGAGGATATTATTTAACATAAGATTTATCCTCCTTTGTTTACATAAAATAAAAGTGATCTACTTATTAGCAGACCACTCGTTTAACAATTTATTTAATTTTTCATCTTTAACTTGAACCTCTCATGACTAAAGTCACATGTGTTCTCGACATATCTCTATAAAACTAATTTTCCTTTTAACTATTTATTATCACTTGGACTTGGGTTTAAGTTTCCACCACTTTCTCTACTTTTGATTGTATTTTCTGTGGGATTATCTGTTTCTGGTTTTTTAGCATTATCAGAATTAGATCCGTTCATTGTCCAAGATGTTTGATGTGGTTTATATTTTTCAAACACTCCACTTTCAATTTCTTCATCTAAAACTGAAAAATATGCGTCAGGATCCACACCTGTACTAGCAACGAGAAAACTCATAGATCCTCCGGAATCCGTATACAACTTCGACATCATTTCAAAGAAGTTCTTCCTATTTACGAATGAAGTAGGAAAGTAGTAAATCTCAATCTTATTTTTATCATTTTGGATAATATTTTTATTGATTACATAATTTAATTCATTCTGCCATTCATATACCCATGTATATAATTGAGCTGTAATCATTTCTAAGTTACTTTGTGATGCGCCATAATTACCTGTAGTCATTGCGCCAATTAAAGCAGAAGATATTCCAAGATCAAGCGAAATCTGGTCATTTAAATCAGATTCGTTTTTACTATCAAAAATATCTGTAGACACATCAATAGAATCAAGTTTTGTTCCTGCGGCAACACTAAAGAATGAAATTCCGCCACGAGAATTTTTATTCATAACTGCCTGACGAACGGTAGCATGTTGTTGCTCCTGTTGTTTATTTGTAAGCGAACTTGTCCCTTTGTCCTTACCTTCTGGAAACGTTTGATAGATAATTTTATTGTTAATTTCATCTAACACGTTTCTCTTTGTGTCAGTGAAATAATCTTTATATAATACATCTGCAAGTGCAGCGATAATTAAACTTCGACCCCAAGGTTCAGAATCTTTACACTTAATTTTTCTGCACATTGTATGATTGTTATCAAGTACAACCCAGTCTCCGCCAGTTGTACCATTTTTTCGACTATTGTATGCTTTTACAATTTCTTCTGGATATTTTCTTAATTTTCTTTCAATCTTGTCTCCAGTGTAGTCATCAAAATATCTCAAATTAAATGCAAGAACATATCTGCCATTTTTCTTTCCAACTATTTTTGTATATCTCCATGGAAGTGTTATAATAGATGCATTGATTCCAACTTCATTGATTTCTACAATATTTTCAACATCATAGTCCGTCATGAATTTAGACTTATCATAATTCTTCTTTTTCGTTTCGAAATAGAAGAATGCAATTCCATCCAACATACATGTAAACAGTGCGTTTCTAACAAACTGCTTATCGTCAATTTTTTCAAGAGTGGATTTCATCAAGGCTTTGTTTGCCTGAACGGTCTTCGTATTTTTCCTATTTTTACTTATTAAGATACGATCAAGACAAGGAAGCGCAGTCATATAATCGACTGAGTTAGACACGATTCCATTTTTGGTATATACAAAATTAGATAAGCGAATTGCTGCATCGTGATTCCCAATAGGGTCACGCAAAATAGAATCGATTTCTTCCTTAGAAAAATAATCATAAATACCGCATGAGAATAATAAACTGGACATATCTACAGGCGATATATAACTATTAAATTCATATATATTTTCATCAGCAGTAGGAGAGGACTCGTTTTGAATCTCTACCGATTGCTCTTTATTAATTTCTGACATGTCCTCCTCCTTTCTGTTAATTTATAAGACACGTAAATTCATAATCGGAAACTGCATATATATCTCGACAAAATTCATTTATGTACCATAATACATATATTGTTGCAGATACACGGTCTTTGTCTAATTTGTTTACGACCTTTTCAATAGTCACCCCACCATTTGACAAATGTTTTAATTTGAGATTTGCAATTTCTTCAAATAAACAATCGGTTTGAAGATAAGGAGCTATACAATTATCAAAGTCGTCATATTCCTTTTCTGTAAATTCAGATTGTTGTTTGCTTTCCAACATTCTAAATTTTCCACTGTCAACAACATCAATAAAATTAGTAACAATTTTACTTTGCGCAGATTGTGCTTTTAGATTATATAAAATTTTTTCTGCAATTTCTGGGACTTCTGGCATATTATCATCATTAATAGTGTCCCAACATCCTAAAGATTCTTTGGTTATTGGATCGAAACTTTCTTTAAGCAATTCGTCGATCAATCCGGCTCCAAGACCGTTCCCATCAACAATTACATTTTTTGCATTATAAAGTTTTTTGTATTTCTTAATAACACATGCTTGTGCAGTGAAATTCATAATATTTGGAATATTTATAAGATTGACAAGATCCATTGATACAATTTTTGTCTTGTCTTTTGTTCTATTGACTTTTATTACAGAAATGAATGATTGATTATTGCTTGTATTTTGGCTTCTTGCAACATCTACGCCAATATAAAATTCATCTTCTTTGTTTTTTGATGATAGAACAGGAGATGTCAAAGACCTACAATTCATAAGTTTATTAATATTCACTAACGCCCCTGAAGCAGCTCCAACCCATTTTGATTCATAGTTTTGTGCAAATGATATCATTGTCATATCACGTTTTTTTTGAAAAATCTGACTCTTTGTTGAGCCTCTTCCATACCAACAAGGGAGCCAAAAACTTGAACCAAGAACTATTTTACCGTTAAGATTTATCATATCTTTTACCATATCAACAGACCGTTGATATTCATCAGATCCTTTGAATCCAGCAGTAGTGAAAAAGTTAATTTGCTGATTCAATTCTTCTGGATCAACTATTGAGTATTTTCCAACACAAACTCTAGGCACTTCAACAATTGGCAATAGCGCATCCAAAAATGTATCATTATCAATTAATGCAGACTCCTCCATATTAATACGTTTTCTACGTTGCCCCTTCGATGTTTGTGAGTTTGCTAAGTTATCCAGTCTTGATCCATTTTTGAATACAACGAGTGCGTCTCCTTTAGCAAAATTAGCTTTATCTATTTCATTTTTTAGCAATGGATAAAATCTAAGTATTTCATTATACTTATCTTTTAAAAGATCTGCAGCATTTTCTTTTGTTTGAGCAGATAACGAAATAGAAATTTCTGGAAAAAATATACAAGCTAACATGGACGCAAGCACTTCGTCAAATGTTTTTCCATAACCTCGCGGAAATACTCCATAAAAAGACGTGAATCTTAACATTACTCTTAGATAAATACGCTGATCTAAATGTAAATTTAATCCGCCTTTGGGCGGTTTTGTTAAATCTAAGAATGAATCAGGGAACCATCTTGAATAACTACAAAAATATTCCCAATTATCGATATTAAATCCGTAATCATCCATTTAATCACCGTCCTTAAAATCTGCAGGTATAGTGATAAATTTTTCAATAGTTTCTCTATTTAATTCAGTTGTATCGTCAGAAAAAATACCATACGGGTCTCCATACATTTCAATATATTCTGTTTTCTTTCTGTCATAGAATTCGTAAATATCTTTATATTCAACTTCTGGCATGTTGTTTAAATTTCTTTCATAGTTCACATAACACCATATAATGAAATCGGCAGCATCTTTGGGTTGATATTTAAATTCTGGGAATATAGAAATCCTTTCTTTCGCTCCTTCGACGGCAGAAAATATATCACTAAAATTTACGATTCCACCTTGTAAATCTTCCTTGGACAACTGTCTTGGTGTCAATTTTGCTTTTTCAGCAGCGTCCTGTGCAGCAGAATACCATTTCTGTGCCTCTTGTACATCTCCTCTTGATGTAGCCATTTCTTCTTTTACTTTAAAACGTACATATGTAAGCAATGCCTCTTTATGAAGATTTGTCTGTATGACATATGTTTTAGTCATATCGTCATATTTTTTGCACATCTTTTTGTATTCTAGCCTTGTAAACCCTTCGCCAAACATTTCAATCATGTCTGGTGTCACTTCAAAATCATCAGATTCAGAAATAATTATTTCATCATTTTTTTTACTTTGTAAATCTTTTTTGTATTTACTACGCTCAGTTTTCTGAATGACGGTACTGTGTTTTTGTATAAAATTTTCTTTTTCAGATTCTTCATAACTTTTTGAAGAAACTTGTCTTAAAGAAGCAATATTCTTCATATATAGACGTATTATAGAATCTCCGCAATGATGCACTTCTTCTTCAGACATAAAAGAATGTTCCTTTTTAAATTGATTAAAAGCACTTTGTAATAAGTCTTTATAAAATGGTTTATCAATTTGTCTAAGGATATTTTTGAATTTTTCTTCGCTGACTTCGTTAGTATTTTCATCTATACTTGATTTAATAATGCAATCTTTACAAATCGGAGTTTTTTTATCAAGAGCATGTAATGGTGATTTACTCATATAAAAATCAGATAATGGCTTTTCTTTTCCACAGCAAGAACAATGTTTTTTCTTTATTTCTTTTTTTGTAGCTATAATTACACCTCCATTAACTTAACCAAAGTATTACTTTTATTTTCTGAAAGCTCAGACCCAGATTTGAACTGGGAACAATTGATTACAAGTCAATCGTTTTACCTTTAAACTATCCAAGCATAATAATAGGACGGCAGTAGCACCGTCCTGTTTTATACATATTTACTGAGCAATAATCCCAGCAGTTCTGAGACTTGCCAACAAAGCATTAAGTTTATCTTTTACATCTGCATCTCCTGCGTCTGCAACTGCAACGCCTTTTTTTGGCAATTCAGTTTTTGTTGCATATTTCTTATCTGCATCAACTGTCTTCATATATGCAGTAATAGCATCAGATCCAATCTTAGTTTTCAGTGCATCTCCAACAGCTTTTGCATCCGCAGCTTTTCCTTCCACAGCAAGTGTTTTGTCAAGTTCAGTTCCTGCACCAGTTGGATAAGCCGGAACGAATAATTTACCTGTTGTAGTATCAATTGCAACTTCTACGGTTTCGTTTGTCTTTGCTTTTGCTTTAACTCCTCCAAGAATTTTGTCAGTTGCCTGTGGAAGAGTATAAGAACTTCCTGTCGGAATATTAAATGTTCTCTCAACGGAACCATCATATTCACCAACAACTGCACCTGTAAATTTAATCTTTTTAGGATTTGGAAGTGTAGTCGTAGTTTTTGGTAAGGCTCCAACTTCGTCTGCGGTATAAGTAGGTTTTGTTTCTGCTTTTGCCCATGCCGGTACAGTTGGATCAGTTTCTTTTGTAATATAAGCACCTTTTTTCTGAATACCAAGATCATCCAAGGTTTTATTTCCAGTTAATTCAATTCCGGAAATTTGTGGCTTATTTGTTAATGCAGTATAATCAAGAGAAATATTTCCGCCTGAACCACCAATTGCAGGTTGCTCTATCCATTTCTTGCCAGATTCGTTATATTTATACACTGTACCGGTATCAATTTCTTCATATGTGCTTCCATTGGTAATGTATGTTGTTTCGATAAATTCAACAGGTTTTTCGTCTGTAGATAATCCAGTAATCTCTAATACATTACGATTCATGTCACCACCAATTTTCTGTAATGTTACCATTATTTTTCCTCGCTTTCTTTTTTCTATTTTCTGCCGATATGAAACCGGCATTTCTTTTGAAAGCCGGAATTTAAAATGACTCTTACCGCCGTGAAATGGCAATGTCTTATCCTCTTGACCATGGAGCCGCATACAAAAATAGGAGAGCAGTTTTGCCCTCCATTAATCTCTTAAATCGATTTCTGTCAATTCCACATAGTCATCTTCATGTGTGATTCGTAGATAATCACTTCCTTGAATTAATTTTCCATCATGTTTTTTTACAATATCTCTCATATAATCAAATGGATGTATATGTGGATGAACTTTCTTATAATCTAAGAAAGTAATGTCATAATTATCGTCCATATGTATGTACACACATTTTACTGTAGATATATTAGAATACTTATTCTGAAAATTTTCTATATCACACAGAAAATTTGTATTCCGTTCATCTAAGATTTTTGACTCCAAATCATGAACGTCAATTGCAATCATTTTCACATATCCTGTTTTAACTAGTCTTTCCATAGCTATGCATACCTCCGGTGCTGTGATTTTCAGAAACAGTATAACATAGAATGAAAGAGTAGTGAGCTGGTAAATTATGGAATGTATTAGACATTAGATAAAAGCTTCGTCTGATTCATCGTCATCATCTGATTTAATAATATAGTGATTCTTAGTGGTAGTTACATCATTGTGTCCTAATAATTTCTGTGCAACTTCCGGAGATTTATGCTCATATACAACAATATTAGTCGCTCTTGATTCACGGAATAAATGTGGGTGAACTCTACGCCCAACTATTTTCGTAAATAATCCACTGCACCAACCATTAAATGTGTTTTCTCCAACTTGACGAGTTTCTCCATTTTTTTGTTTTACAACGAACATATAAGGGCAATCATCTTCGCCTCGTGCTTCCAACCATTTTTTCATCCAATCCATTGCATCTTCGCCAAATTTTAATTTTCTTGGTTTTCCAACAATAGATGCTCCTTTACATCTTATAGTATGAGTAAGATATTTTTTTGAAATTTTTTCTTCTTCATTCCCATTTTCATCCAGTACTTTTACTGTTGTTTCTTTTGCAGGATATTCCACAACTTCTTTCAACAATTGCCTTGCTTCCGCACGCCTACAGCCTGTGCTGTACGAAAAAACTAAATAAGCCAGTTTTTGCCACTCTTCCCGTCTTTCAAGCTCTTCGCACAGTAAAACATATTCGTCGGGAGTTAGCGGAACCTTTTCATGTACATATCCTGTTTGTACGACCTTTAATCCAACTGTAAAATTTCTAAATGTAGGATACTCTTCTTCATACATCAACATAATGTAATTACAAAATGCACTTACGCATGATTTTTTAAATCTAATTGCAGAATCGGAAAGACCTCTATTGGTCAACCAATTTAAATATTTTTGAAATTCTTTCTTTTTTATATCTGTGAAATCTTTATTCTTTAAATAATCTTTTACATACACAAAAAATATTCTAAGTCCGGAACGGTACGCAGGTCTTGTCTTTAATGAGAGGTCAGCTTGATTATCGAGATAATCCTGAACCATTTCTCTGTTAAATTCATTAACCTGATCCCACACTTCATCAGTGACATCTTCTGATCTTTTTGCTATTTCTTCACTCAATAATCTCACTTCCTTTTATTTAAATATTTTATTTCTCCTCACTCCATAGAAATAGGAGAGAAGTGCGAATGAGGTTACACTTATCCGGTAGGTAGCTAATCCACCGTATCTCTCCTGAAAATCCAATGTTGTATTGGAACATACAGCGAGGTCGGAGCTTACCCGACACATTCCTTTCGCTGATGTTTCTAATTCTTATTCTCCTAACTGAGAACACAAAAATAGATCCGTAAGCTTTGACACCTACGGATCTTTGAAATGTACATATATAACAGAAAATTTATAATCCAAAAATACGAAGTAAATCCATCATATCATCATGATTAACTTGCTCTGTTGAATAAAATGATACGGAGTGACAACCATAATCATCAGTCTTACTAGCAGAAAAGCCATGCAGGTCTTTGTTATCCACATAATCATCATCCAACAAAAAACCATACTCATCATGGTCATCATACTCGTCGCACTCATCACAGAAGATACATCCATCACAATCATATTCCATATCATCTTCATCATTCTCATCATACAAATGTACTTCATATGCATAGTCTGCTTCAAATTTAGAGATGACTTTCGAATTACAATCATCTAATACATACACAATGGAACTATCAGAACAAATATATTCACCGTTTCGTTTTGCCGGCACACAAAAGATTTTATCTTCAATAATATCAATTATATACTCATCAGTATATCCAGCAAACTCCGGATCATGTAATTCGCATAAAAAAAGGGAGAAGTCCATTGTACATAATTCCGAAACAATGAGACTTGTCTCATCGTATTTAGCAATAATAGAAACAATATTATTGCCGTAGTTTGATTCTAGTACATCATATGTATCTACAACATCTTCACATAATTCATAGATATTATCACATGTTTTCTTAATCATTTCTTTTTCCAAATAGATACACCGCCAATCTTAAGCATTTACTTTATCTTTTAATTCTTTTCCTGCTTTAAATTTTACATTTTTAGATGGCTCAATATAAATTTCGCTTCCGTCCTGTGGATTTCGTCCAGTTCTTCCAGCTCTTTCTCTTACTTCAAAACTTCCAAATCCGACGAACTGTACTTTATCTCCAGCAGTAAGTGCATCTGCAATTGAATCAAGAGTTACAGCAACAATCTCTTTTGCTTTTTCCTGTGTTACTCCGTCTACTTTTTCTGCAATTGTTTTAATTAAATCTGATCTTGTCATTTTTAAAATATCTCCTTTTCTATCAACTAATTTGTAAATTTTTATAATTTATGATATAATTCATTCCGTGGATTTCTCCACATTCTAGGATATCGGTTTTCCAAGATGATGTAGTTTATTTTGGAAGGCAGGTGATACGTATGGCAAGTTTTTATTCTATAGAAACTCCTGTGCACGCCAGTGCATACGACAGATTCCGCTTTAATAAGTGGGAACATGTACGTGAGCACTGGCGTAGATTGCCACATAGGTAATCTGTAAATCTGCTTATCCTGAGCCGCGGATTGAACTCTCTCGTTAAAAGTTCTTTCTACACTTCAGATAGCCGATATCCTTTCTTTCTAAATAATTCCAATTTTTTCCATATATTCTGTTTCTAAATCCAGAATTCTCTCAATATCTGTTTTGGGATATTGACTTTCCTCCATGATATAAGAAACCAGTTCTTCAAAGTTTAATACTGGTAATCCGTCTTTATATTCATAACAATCTCCTCTAGTGAAACCTAACATCGTACACACAATCTAATCCATCATTATTAATAACTGAAATTAATTGTTCTGGTTTATTTTGCAATCGGTTATCCAAGCAATAGTTATCTGTTCCAGAAATACAACCTGATTGTAAAATTTTCACATTATAAACAGTAGACATCGCATTTACATGACGATGACCCATATATAAAATATTTGGACGTATTTGTGTCATAAGCGATAGTTTCTGCACAACCGTTTTAGGGTCATCTTTGTCTCCATGGACTCCAAAAATTTTCGTTCCTCTAACAGAAAACATTGCAATTGATTCATCAATTTTATTTTCGTGAAATTCGATATTCTTAAAGTTCTGCAATTTGGCTTGCAAAAATGGAATAGCAAGACAGTCCATATTTTCACCTTTTAAAGATTCTTCCTTTTTTGCATGTAACCTAGAATGATTTCCAGGACAAACATAAACATGAACTTCATTAAATTTATAACTAAGTTCAGATAAAAATTGTGAAATACAATCCGATACGGATAAGAATTGCTCAATTAGATTTTGATTACTTTCAATCCGAAGTGAGTTGTGAATCAATCCTGAGACCAACTCACTTATAATTACATGGATATTTTCAGAACCGTGCCGTAAATAGACTTCAAAAATTTTATCCAGGTACTGTCTAAATCTATCATACATAACTTCTGTATTGTATTTATTAAACCAGTTATCAATTTCAATTCCTGCATGAATATCTGTTACAGAAATTACTAAATCATTATCTGATTTTAAAATTCCATTAAACTGTTTTCTTTTATCATAATCTAATGGTTGTCCGTGATATTCTGAAATGGATCTTAAAATCTGTTCTTTATAAGATTCCTTACGTGCTTCTTCACGAATCAATCTACGATACTCATTTCGTTCATCACGAGTTTTGACACGTTCTTTCTCTAAAAGAATACGCTCTTCCTTTAGTTCTTTTAATTGTGCTGCACCGTCTGTGAATTTAGACTGATTAGCATCAAGAACCTTTCGGAAATACTGTACTTTCTTTCTATATGCCGATTCAGTGTAGTTACAGTCAAGAAGAGAGTTTAGAACTGCAGCAACATCATTCCATGTACCGATATTTTCTTTATCATTACAGATTCTCAGGATGAGTTCATCATCACTTTCACCATCAAATCTTTTATAGTTATGTACTATATCGTCCACCTACTCTCTATTCTTCTTCAGAGTCCAGTGGTAATTCCACAGTGATTTTAAATCCAACCTGTTCCGTTCCTTCCGGAAGAGCTTCAATAACTTGCTGTGTAATATCACCTGTTTCATCTACAAATTTTAGATCTTTTACATAAATACCATCTAATTGGATATTCTGTTTTGCCGGCGTTAATTTTTCTTTTGTTTTTGTAATTTTAATCATTTCTAATTATCTCCTTTAAACTAAAAATAGAAGAGCAGTATTAGACTACTCTTCCCCGTCATAATATTCTTCAGTTTCTGGTTCATAATGAAACCCGATAGCGCATGTATCTGTCGATTCAACCTCAAAATCCGACTGCAACTCTTGTAATTCTGCATTGCCTTTTATAACAAGTTTCCCCGGAAGAATTTTCAGATATTCAATCCAAGACAGAATTACATTAACTATTTCTTCTACAATTGGAAGAAATATTACGATTGTACATGCACCTAATATATATGATAATAATGTTTTATTTTTTTTCATATGCGTTACCTGCAATATAAAATTTAAATTGTAATTTTTAGACTCGAATTTGCAATTAACTGCATTTTTTATAAATTAAATGATCTTCCAGATTAGCTTCATTTATAATATCTTTGTTGGACATATCAAATCTAAATTCACCAAAATATTTTACTTCTGCTGATTTTCTCGCTTCAATTGCATCTTCAATTTTAGCAAACGTTCCAAGGTTTAATGTTTTGTTATTTATATTAAAACTATTAAAAATAGGTTTAGCTTTTATAACAAACATCCTCTCTATAATTTATCCACTAACATTGCAATTTTACTTCTCCAAACATTCGGAAGATGTACATATCCAAATTCTGATTCACCTTGAAGCACATCAATTGCGCGTTTAAAACCATTTGAATTTCCCTCAAATAAATAAGAATCAACCTGGCTATCATAATCACCTTCGATAACAATTTTACATCCGCTACTTGCTCTTGATAAACACAACTTTAATAATTCGATTGATGTATTCTGCGCTTCACTAATGTATAAAATTTCATTATCCCTTACTTCCATTCCTCGTACATCTGCCATAGATACTAATCGAATTTTATCTTGCTGCAACAACATTTCAACAGCAAATCTATCACCAAATTTTGTAGTTAACATGGAACCTATAGAATTTTGAAGTGCCTTTTCAGTAGCATTACCACAATAGAAACCCATATCTGCAGCACCCTTTGCTTTATTAGGGTTAAACATAATAATCACTCTATCATACTCGCCATTTTCAATAAGGCTCATCATAGATATTAAAGATATCAATGATTTTCCGCTACCTGCATGTCCGGTAATAGCTGTCATTGTATTTGAAAAAATTGAATCAATAGCACAGGCTTGATATGAATCTTTCGGTCTAATTTTATCTCCAAAAATAGTAGAGCGAACTGTTTTTTCACATACAGCTTTATATTCAAAACCGTCCCACTTTCTATAATCAACAACTTCTCCATCTGATTTTTTAATAATGAGATATTCGTTCAAAATACAATCATAAATGTTTTCATTTGTATGACAATAGAAGTAACTCATTTCTTCATCAGACAATGTTAATTCTTTATATCCAAGATATTCGTCAAGATTTTTGACAAGGTTAATATCCGAAACTCCCTTTGTAGGAAGTCCAAAAATATTACGAGATATGAATTTGCAATTTAAATCATCAGAACATACAAGTACTTCCGATACATTTGAATTGTAATAATAAGCAGAAGCCAAGATAATGTTATCTGGCGTTTCAGATAAGAAATAACTATCAATTATTTCTTTAATTTTTGGAGAGTATAAAACCACATCATATTCGCCATCATGTTTATCCAATAGTCTTGAAATTTGTCTGGCTTTGTATTTTACTTCTCCATCTTTAGAATTAGACACTTTGATATTCTCGATCTCTTCAAGTGTCTTTTGTGCAATAATAAATTTTTCTTTAAATGCATTTTCGCCGAGACTAAGTAATGCATTCGTATCAAGGAATAATGTGCATTCCAATAAGGTGAACCACCTTTCCTCTAGTTTAATTCTAGTTATTTTTTACGTTTTTTAATCTGAATTGTTTCTTTAATCGACTGTGATCTAAAATTTTCTAAATCTTGCATCAATCGATAATTTTCTGTTGCGTATTTTTTGTTTGCTCCGGATACAGTGCGATGAATATGATCTCGCCATTTCCAGCCTTTGCTTAACAAAAAATTACATTCTTTGTCTGTAATAAGAACTATGATAAAACATTCCTTTCGTTGTATATTTCTCCACAGTGGGAGAGTATTGCAGAGCCTGGGAGTCGAACCCAGTATTTTCAGATTATGGGTCTGACGTAGTAATCCGTTCCACTCGCCTGCATATAACGCTGCACCTAAGATTTGAACTTAGACACCGCATAAGCGGCTACTATCGATTTTTCAAGATCGACCCCTTACCACAGAGGATTAATGCAGCTTATTGTCTGCTCGTCCAAAACACCCATCCACAAGGACGACAAAATAATTGTTATGTGAATAGTTATATAAAACGTAGTAAACCTAGAGCGTATCTTCATATAAGCCAGTGTCACCTGGATTTATACTGGGATAGGTTTTTATGCGCCACTGATTGACGGTCAGCGCAACACTTCGGATGATAGCAGCCCCAAGTAGATTCGAACTACTGAATGCAGGAGTCAAAGTCCTGTGCCTTACCGCTTGGCGATGGGGCTAAAATACTCCTAAGATGTTAGCAACAGCACTACCAGAACAGCAATGCTATTACTAACTGAAAAGGAGATTAGAAATCGTCAAGTGCGCGCATAAGCACTTGATTATAAATACAAATGGAACTTCTTCCTACTCAAATATATCGTCATAATATTCCGCCACTACTTGTAAAGGGCTGAGAATAAGGGAGCTACCCTTAGACTTCCTTTACATCTGATAAACAGCAATTGTAGCCTCGACTGATTACGAGAAACTTTCACCCATGTCATTCAGCGTATTAAGAAAATTCATAATAAGATTTAATTTTTTTGTTCTTTATGTATTAATCTCACGTCACTTTGGGCTACTCGTACATTCGACAGATCTTATACTGGAATTTCTTCCGATCAACGACGTAACTGACTTATTTGGATTTTCGCTACTTATCTCTCTGTAACATTCCACCGATACAGGCATCACGATTATTACTCCACTGGAGTCGTCTATTATGTCAGCGATCTGGCAATTGCGTTTTACGGCAATATATTATTGTACATATATTTAGTTTTGACGGTTTCCGTCTTTCTGTTTATGATTCACATCATTCCAGAAGCTGCAGTATAAAACTATCGCATTATACCGCAACTCACTATTCATATATTCTCAGCATGGTGACAAGCCAATCTACACTGAGTTATTTGTATTTATAAGCAAGTGCTTATATTGGGCAAAGCCCAAGCCCCTTTCAATAGGGGCTTTATTATAGATATATCTCCATATTTATTAAACGCTTTGGCAATAGCGTTTGTCGTCTTAAGAGTCTTGATTTCATCTCAAGAATTTTGAATATAAGCAAAACTCTCATCCTTCCATATTACGGACGAAGTTGATTTCTTGAAAACCCACTATTTACAAGGGGGTTAGTAACTTTTGACAAAATAATTCGGCAATTTTTGTGCATAAACACTAAATTTGTTTTGGTTTAAAATTCAATAAAAATTTATCTTTGTCCATTTTGTGTAAATAATTTAAAATTTTTCTTGAATATTTTAAGTTTATGTTCTTCGTTTTGGATCCATTTCCGATTCCTTTATCGAGACCTAGAGCCACCTCTATCATTCTATTTATAGTTACTATATTTCCAACTTTAATTTTGCATAGGCTGTCTAATAATTTTTCGGATTTAGAAATCATTTCTTCGATTATTATATCGTCATCGTCATTTGTTATATGTAAATTTTTAACAAATAAGTCATATTCTTCAATAAGACTCCTAATTTTTGTCATTTGTCTGTTATTAGGTTTGCCAGGCATTTTTATAAAAAAATCACTAATAGGGGTTGAGTGTGAATTTGCCGCAGGTTTGATAGTGTCTAAGCATTCCTCTAACCAATTCATAGGGCAAACAAGAGATGGGTTGATTCTATTTTTCAATTTCACTTTTTTTTCGTGTATTTCCTTTTGTGGAATTTCTTTCCCGTTTTTTGTTGTTTTTATAGCTCTTGTATATTTCATAAACTTCGGAAAATCAAATTTAACACTTTTAATTCTACCGTTTTCATCAACTACTTGCTTTGTTAATTTCATACATGGCATTTTGCTGATCCTGTCGATTTCTTTCATTCCATCAATTTCGTATTCCCTTTTACATCCATCAATTATAACTTGAGCAAGAACAGATAAAATCACAAAATTATCATATAACTCATGCAATCGTTCTTCATTAGGATTATCCTTTTGCAACTCTGTCCAATAATAAGTCAAGGCTAATTGTGCAAGATTACTGGAATAGCCAATGCCAATTCTGGATTTAGAAAATTTATTATCCATACGTGCATATTCTAATAATGTATTCTTGTATGTGATTCCGCTTTCTTTGAGATCATTAACAATGGTTGGAAAATCTCTATAACAAATTTCGGCATATTTAACCATCACTGGATTATTAGTGACTAGATTAAAATCTGAATCGAAATCTTCCCCGTTCATTCTATCTTGGACATCAGTTCCTATACAATTTACAGCCATAATATTTTTGCTAAAATCAAAATATCTAGACATTTCCTGACTATATACATTATGAAAGTGACATACATTATTCGGTGAATTATGTGGATTCCTAAAACCGCATAGATATTCATCGTTACTAAATCTTCTTGTATAACATTGAATACTATTTTCTTCTTTTGAAAATGTAGGATCTTCTTCCCAATTTTCACCTACTGAATAGAGTAGAAGAGCATAAGGATTTCCACAGACAGTCAAATTATCTCCATTTACTAATATTTTGCCTTTTCTCATTCTGTTAACATATTCAAAAATAATTTTTTTCTTTTCATTTCTGAACCATCCACAATTGGCGAAATCAGGATTATGTCTGTATAAATCAGCCAACATTTGATAATGGTTTATTTCATTTGCATATTTTCGTAAAAACTTTTCAAATTCAACATTATCTGTTTTCAATGTTTCGATATATTTAACTGTATCTGATGCGATGTCATACACGTCTTCTTTAGTGCACGGAAGAGTGTTTATCATTTGATAACTTAACTGCTGCGAGTTTTCAAATTTACTTTGATGATCTGTTTTTACAACTCCCCATATGTTGCCATCTTCGCGAATTTTATCACACCAATATTCATAAGCAGAAGACAATGTTCCGCCCATAATATCAATAAATTTTTTCCACTTTATAGAATTATCTGTTGTGATAATCTTGATGTCTTTTAAATAATGTTTACATCCAAACATATCTTCAACTTGATATGTATTATAGTCATGATTATTTTTTTGGCACCAATCTTTAAAGAATAATTGTACATGTCCTTTAAAACCGCACATCTTAAATAAATGATTTCGTAATAAAGCCATCCCATTTATCCATCCCGGCAAAATTGATGATTCAATAATACCCATACCATCCCATAGTGTGTTTTTAACTTCTCTTTCTTCTGATTCAACAATACATTTTTTCTTTTTGTTTCCAGAACTATCAATATACTCTTCAGCTTTTACTACACTCGTAAATGTAGAAAAAAATGAATCCTGATCTTTTAATATTAAAATGTCTTCTACCGGAATTTTTAATGTTCCAACAATAGTAGATGTGGTAAGTGGTGCATAAGCAGACATCTCAACTATTTTTGCGTTATCATAAGACATTTTTTTTCCTAATCCGATTGTAAGCCAATCGTATGCATCATCATATAAGTTTTCATTTATAAAAATAACTTGTCCAACTTTAGCTTTTGCACTCGTTCTAAATAGCATAAGATAATGTATTGTTTCAACAACTTCTTTTTTTGTTTTTTTATCGGTGTGTCTATATGAAATATCTACTCCATTCTGATAAAAATCTTCTCTGATTTTATCTCTATTTTTACCATTGTATAGTTTTTCTTTTTTCCCTATTTCTTTTAGTAAATATTTTATTTTATTTTTATCATCTATTGTCGTTGCATTGTTTTCTAATTTTTCGAGTCTTTTTTTCTCTTCTTCGTAAGAACGACTTCCAAAATCAAAGTCTAAACATATTATATCACGCGTAGATTCTTTATCAGACTTTGGTTTTTTATAAATTTTTATCCCATTTTTCTTAAGGTGATAGCTAAACAAGCTATTATTTAACATCGCTTCAGTGTAAGTGAAATAGTCTCTCACTCCAATATTTACATCATAAATCATACCTGCTTTTATATTTTTAATCTTAATTCCGTATTTACTAATTTTACTCACCTCATTCTTATGTAGTTAAACTTATTTTCTATTTTCTTCTGAAAATTTCTTAATATAGTATTTATTATGCATAGCCTTTGACCAATTGATTGCGTGTGCAATTTTCTTAATTTTTGTTCCACCATCTGCACAACCACCTGTACTAAAATCACCAACTGTAATGTTTTCAATTAGATACTTGTGAAATTCGCTCCGATTTGGAATCTGAAGATTATGGCTTCCTGGTGTTACATATGTACTTGTTTTCATAAATTAAATCTCCTCTGTTTTCATAATTTTTGTTTGTCATTGGACTCGCTCCTTTAATTGAGTGATGACTATAAGTTTCATATATTTATTCTCTTTATTTAAATTTGACTATTAACTAATTGCATCATTTCTTTTGGATCAGAGCAGCAGTCTGGAACGTTAGATTCTGACTTACCGCAATAATCCAAACCAACCGTGGATGAAACATCCACAAAAACTTGTGCGATGGAAGATATTTTCTAGGGATATCTTCGCTGCAATTCTAATGTGATAGAAAATATAATTATGTTTTCATTCACATAACTCCTTTCTTTAAATGAAATTTGGTTTTCAAGTTACAAATTCCTAAATGATGTTTATTGAATGTGGGGACATATCTTAATTCGCCATTTAGAAACAAAATACATAAAGTGGGATTACTTATTATTCACCACTTATTTTTTCGTTTTTTATGATTTTAATTGTGTCTTCAACATCTTTAATAAAAGAGCTTATCAATTTTGTTTGACCATTATATAAATCAACATATGATAGATATAATTCTTTTTCGGCTCTTGTAATTGCGACATAGAATAACCTACGTTCATCATCAACATTTTCATTCTTATAGTGTGGCAGGATTTCTTCATTGCATCCAATGATAAACACGACAGGATATTCCATACCTTTTGACTTATGAATTGTAAGTAATTTGACTTTATCATTATCTTTATTCTCCATTTCTGTATTTAACTCATCTATGTATGAAACAAATTCTTTAATGGAAGAGTATTTGGAACAAATATTTTCAAAACTGTTAAGGTTGTCGATTTGTTCAATATAACTTCCATCATCTGATTGCTTTCCTTTTGTAACAAATTTATCAATGTCTAATCTGTTTCTCAAAAATCTTACCAAATCTGAAATGTTGGAATTCTGATTGTTTTGTAAATAATTTATTACTTCAATGATTTCATCGATACCTTTTTTGAATCTCCAATTTCTCCTATCAATCGTGAACATTGAATTGTATAATGATATATTTCTTTTAAAACTGTTATCTGTTACTTCTTTTAAAAATTTTTTATCTAACCATCGATTTGGTTTATTGTATAGATAAGAAAACGATTCATTATCATTTGTGTTTAACGCAAGTTTAAAGTAAGAAATTATCAATTTGATCTCTGGTAATTCTGTAAAAGTTTTACCATCAACAATTTCAAATGCTATATCTTCATCATGCAGCGTTGACTCTAGTTTTTGTAATTGAGCATTTGTTCTGGCGAGGATGGCAATGTCGTTGTAATCGTATCCTTTAAATTTTAATTCTCCTATTTTTGATGCAACCCATAAACATTCTTCATAATCATCAGGGAAATGTCTTAACTCAGGAATTTGAAAATTTTCTTTATTTGAAATACTCTCTACATAATTTTTGTGTTGAGAATCAGGAATACTTAACGCAAGTTTATTTGCTGTAGATACAATATCTTTACTACATCTATAATTTGTATTTAAATTAATAACTTTTACGTCTTTATAATCAGTATCAAAATTTAGAATAAATCTGCTATCACCACCTCTAAATGAATAAATAGCTTGAAGAGGATCTCCGACGATCATTGTATTTTTTGTGTTTAATTTTCTTAAAAGTAATGCTTGAGAAATAGAAATATCCTGAAATTCATCAACTAATATATACTGAAAAATATTTCGATACTTTTCTAAAGTATAATAATCAGTATCAAAAATTTTATTTGCCATGTTCAAAAAATCATCAAACTCAATAAGTGAATTGATTTCTTTATACTCTTCATAAGTTTTATATATTTGTTTCATATCCTCTTCTTTAAATGGGATATCCGGGGTGTAAATTAAATCATCATTTGGGGTTTTCATGTTATTTTTCTGCAACGCAATAAACGATGTAATTTCGTTGTATGGGACATTATCAGAATCGCAAAGTAATAAAGAGTCACTACAAATCCATTTTATTGTTTTTTCTTTTTCCCATGGTGTTGTCCATATTTTAAATTTTTTGATTCCATACACAGAGGAGATAATCTTCAAAGCAAATGAATGAAAAGTCTCTACAGATACATTCGATATATTAAGTTCCATTAGTTTTTCGTTTATATTTTCTTTTGCTTTTTTGCTAAAAGTAATTGCCAGGATAGAAGATGGTAATATATTATGTTCTTCAACCATTTTTTTAATTCTATGGGTAAGAACAGTTGTTTTACCGGAACCTGCTGTGGCAATAACCGCCACATTTCCTTCTATTGTATTAATGGTTTCTTCTTGTTGTTTATTAAAATTCATATGTCTATTTTCCTTTCCTTGATGATGTGATTTTTAGAGTATAATCATCATTAATTGTTTTTTCTCTTATTCTGTTTCCAAGATATTCTGTATTTTTATCAATTGTTATTTCGCATAAATTTTGAAAACATAAGCTGTAATCATCCTTTTCTGCATAAGAAAAATATTTATCCGGATTTTTATCAAACCTTTTTTCCGCATTTCCAACCAATAAATCTGTAAACTCTTTATTGAATTCACTTATTAAATTATTCATTTTGAATTTACCAAACTGTTTTAATATAAAATTGCATTTGTCAAGATCTACATAATATGCTTCATATGTTTTGAAAACACATTTGATTTTCTTTTTATATAGTTCTTTCTTTAATACTTCTCCAAATAATTTTGATTTTTTACTATAATATCGTTCTCCAGCATTTTCTATTTTTGCTGCTTTATCAGCAATTGAAACACAATGAGAGTAGTAGTTCATTTCATCTTCAGATGCTTGATGACTATCAATAGAAATATCAACGTGTATATTCCCGTTTTCATCAATAATATTTTTGCCGCTTGATATTTCTTCGTTTACTCTATAAACCTCTCTCCAGATAACTAATCCTGCAGATTTTAAATAATCAAGTGCATTTGTTATGTACCATTCAATCATGTCATCAGCTTTGTCATAAAATTCATTTATAGTATCTAAAGAACACTGCGTTTCTTTACTCGTATCTTCTCTGTTGTATTTAACAAGATTATAATTTTTATTTACCATATTAATTTCTCTCGCCCATTTTCCAACTGTTATATCTATTTTGTTATTTTCGTCGTGACCATTAATTAAGTTAGTAAGTAGAAGAGGAACAATATATTGATATAATGATTTTGTCATCTTATTGAAATTTGATGGAAGAGGATAGTCATATACTTTTGTGATTCTATATGTTCTGCCACCTAAATCTTCAATGTTACAATATCGAGACATTTTGGTAAGTAATGTTTTTTTATAGTTACCAATGAATCTACCATTTTCTTTGTAAGTTTTTTTTTGTGCATCACTTCCGTATAAATCTACTAACTTTTTTTCTGTAATTATTCCTTTTTTGATATTTGATTTGTTCATATGTTTTCTCCTTGAAATTTATTATTTTTATCGTTTTTGCACACCTAAAACGCCAATTTTCCCAGTGTTTATAAGGGTTTGCAGAGTTTTCGCATCATTCCATTTCTCCCTAATATATATATAATATAGGGAGACTTTGAATGATGTTTTTCGTCATAAACCCAGTGTTTATAAGGGCTTACGAGAATTTTAATTGAAATTTTTATCCATTTTATAGTGCGCGAAGGGGGTCTGGGGGAAGTGCAAAAAAGAGCATAATTCATTTAGTCGCACTAGCAGATTGTGAGCCTTGGCGAACAAGGTGCGTAGTAAGACTTATGAATTTGGTCTTCCTTCCCCCAGTTAATAATTCTCTCTTTATAAATAATTTTTTTGATATAAATTCGTAATTCCTTATATATAGAGAGATCTAGGTAATGTTGGATCCACTTCAGAAAGAGTCGCAAGCGACCCTTTCTTCGTGTCTCCGTTTCACTTTGCTTCGCAAAGTCTTTGCTGACGCAAAGATATAATTTAAATTGAAATAGAAAAAATTTTTTATAATTTCTTTTATGATTCTTCATTAAATCCTTATTTTCTTAAATCATTATTTACAATTTGCTCATATCATTTCTCCCTTTATTATTAAAAATATTTGAATGGTTTCTTTGTTTCATGTATTAATTCTCTTAACGATTTAAAATTTTCTATAAAAATTCATAGTATTGTGTTATTATGTAAATATCAAAAGAAGTAGGAGAGTAGCGTTATGAGTTTTTTAGATGAACTAAATGAAATATCAAAAACACCGGAGGAAGCTGCTGCAGAAAAGTATCAAGATGATTATCAATATGGTATGAAGTTTGCTGAATATGATTTCATGGAAGTTAAAAGCGATATAAAAGAAAAGGCAAAAGAGGGTAAGTATATTACAGAAGATGGCAAAAGGATTATTTCTTTCTATGAGGAATGTTATTTAAATAAATTTTCTCGTCCTATTGTAGAGGATTTGTCATTTTCTGAAAACAGAATGATAGAAACAAAAGTACAATTTAAATTTGAAGGAATCGGATATTATGATGGCTATGTTCATCATATAAATAAATTAGCTGAAGAAAATGGAATGTCAATGAAGGTTGTAGGAACTGTACTTAGAGAAACAGATTTAGGAGTGGATCAAGAATTTGATCTTCCTGATCCGCAAATTTTTCATTCAAAAATGTATAAACCATTAAAGATAATGTTGCATTGTAGAATTGAGTTTTAAATATAGTAATACATTCTGATTAATTTGATGTGTTTTTAGAAAAATAGAAGCTTTTGTCGAAATATGTAAAAATATCTTGATAAAAATATGAAAGTATAGTATTATAATTGTAAATTGTAGGTGTTTTAGAGTAGTAATAAATAGTAATTATAATTTATTTTATAGTTGCTAAAAACAGAAAGAGCAGAAGAGTTCATTAGAATTCTAATCTGCTCTTTTTGTTTTATTTGATACAGACACATAACAAAGCAAACATACTTTCGATTTTATATGGATAAATTTTAAATTTTTTGTTATGATACATATAGTAGGAGGTGTGCTGCATGAATAATAAGTCATATATTGCGATTGATCTAAAAAGTTTTTACGCATCAGTAGAGTGTATAGAACGTGGCTTGGATCCAATGGATACGAATTTAGTTGTTGCAGACAACAGTCGTACAGAGAAAACAATTTGTCTTGCAGTAACGCCGTCTTTGAAATCATATGGTATATCTGGAAGACCAAGATTATTTGAGGTTGTGCAGCGGGTGCAAGAAATTAATGCAACAAGATTATATCGATTGAAAAAGAATGAGTTTCCCGGACAGTCATATAGTAAAAAAATTCTTGATACAAATCCGGATTTAAAAGTTGATTATATTGTGGCTCCACCACGTATGGCTTTTTATATGAAATATAGCACAAGGATTTATAATATCTATTTGAAATATGTTGCTCCTGAAGATATCCATGTATATTCTATTGATGAAGTATTTATGGATGTGACTTCTTATTTGAATACGTATGGATTATCCGCAAAAGAACTTGCACAGAAGATGATATTGGATGTCTTGAATACAACTGGAATTACTGCAACCGCAGGAATAGGAACTAATTTGTATCTTTGTAAAATAGCAATGGATATTGTTGCCAAACATATACCTGCAGATGAAAATGGTGTGAGAATTGCAGAATTGGATGAAAAGTCATATCGAGAGAAGCTATGGGAACATAAACCATTGACTGATTTTTGGCGAGTAGGTAGAGGGTATATTAAAAAATTAGAATCTGTAGGACTATATACAATGGGCGATATCGCAAGATGTTCTCTTGGAAAAGAGTCAGATTATTATAATGAAGACTTGCTGCGTAGAATGTTTGGTAAAAATACAGAGCTTTTGATTGACCATGCATGGGGTTATGAACCGGTTACAATTTCAGATATAAAAGCATATAAGCCGGAGAGCAATAGTATTGGAAGCGGACAGGTTTTACACTGTGGAACTGATTTTGATAAAACGAAAATTATTGTGCGTGAAATGACTGAGATGCTGGTCTTAGATTTGGTTAGTAAGAATCTTGTAACGGATCAGATTGTATTAACGATTGGCTACGATAGAGAAAATCTATTAGATTCTTCCAGAATGAGTAAGTATAAGGGAGAGTTCTCTTTTGATCAATATGGGAGAAAAATTCCAAAACATGCTCATGGAACAGTAAATTTAGATAGTTATACGTCTTCTACTAGCGTGATTGTAAGAGCTGTGCTTGATTTATTCAGTAGAATTGTAGACGAAAATTTACTTGTCAGAAGAATCAATATGTCTGCAAATCATGTGATCAGCGAAAAGGAAGCGAAACAGGATAGATATGAACAGCTTAATTTATTTGATATGATTTCTGAAAAGGAAGATGCAGTAGACCAGGAACAACTTAAAAAAGAAAAAGATATTCAGAAAGCTATCTTGGATATCAAGAAAAAATTTGGGAAAAATGCAATTTTAAAAGGTATGAGTTTACAAGAAGGAGCTACTGCAATAGATAGGAATAATCAAATTGGTGGACATAAAGCATAGGGGTGTGTTATGGGTAAATACGATGATATTATTGATCTGCCACATTTTGTCTCTAAAAAATACCCTCAAATGAGTATGCGAGATAGAGCTGCTCAATTTTCTCCATTTGCTGCATTGACAGGTTATGATGCAGAAATTAAAGAGACTGCAAGATTGACAGATAAAAGGATTGAATTTGATGAGGATGTTTTGGATAGGCTGAATGAGAGATTGAATATTTTAAGAAAATGCTTAGATGACGGTGATGTTGATCCGGATATCAGAATCACATATTTTGAAAAAGATTTAAAGAAAGATGGTGGAAAGTATATTACAATGAGTGGGAGAGTGAAGAAGGTACACGAATACAGAAATGTTGTAATATTTGAAAATGGAACTGAGGTACCGGTTCATGATATTAGTTATATAGATGGGGATATATTTAATAAATATTATTGAAAAAATTAGGCTCGCAATCCCATTAGCTTTAGCTCGTGGGTAGTTCACGGTATTGGATGATTATAGGGTGATTATAAATAATAGCAGTTGGTTCTTAAGGACTTATCTTAGGAATTGGCTGCTTATTTTTTGTGTCAGTAATTTTGAAAATAAGGTACTTCGGTAGAGAGGTAATTTTGTGTGATGTTTTTATACCGGGGGATGCCAGTATTTATGTGGGTACACTTAGGGGTAAGGTGACGTGGTTTTCTGGATTTTGATAGTGTGTTTTATATGTAATTTTTTGGAATATAAGTTGAGTTCGGGAAAATGCAGTAACGGTAAGAGTTTGTTTGGGGTTTGAATGGATATTGTGGTGGATTTTGGTTATTTTTGGACTGTTTAGAATGGTAGAAATGCAGTGTTTATGCTTTGTTGGTCGAGAGAGTTCCCGAAGTATTTTTAGGTAATTTTTTGGATTTTTGAAGTGGAAGATGAAAATTTTGGTGTGGAAATCGGAGGTCGAAATTTTGGTAGTGAGGTGTGGATAGAACCCATACCTGCTATATTTGATGCATAACATACGTCAAAAATGTTTAATACCGCCCCTATTATGGAGTGGCATAATACTACACTATTATGTTGCTTTGGGGACTTTTGGCACATTGATGAAAAGTGCAAAAGTTTTGATTGTAAAGATCTGAAAACAGGGGGCGGTATATAGAGATTTTATGGACAATCTGTTGATTTTTGTGTGTGTCTTTTACGTAGCAATGAAACATTGCATCAGGTGGGATTTTAGACTCAAATTCATGGATTTCTGGACAAGTTCGGATTTTTGGTGAAAATTTTTAATAATAAAAAAGTTATCAACATAATGTGGATAACTTTTTGCCTTAAAACTTACCTCAAAACAAAATTTCCCACTAGACACACAAAATCAAACAAAAACAAACACATATTCCCCACTTGCAATCAAAAACAACCTACAAATGAGTACCACATCACCACTTTTATACCATTTTTTAAAATCAAACTTATCCACATCATGTGTATAACTATGCAATAATTTGTGTATAAATATACATCAAAACAATACACAAAACAATACTACACTAATAATAGTAATAATTCCTAGTTTACCTAAACATCCTACACAACAACGTGATGCAGTCCACACAAACACACAACTATACTCACTATTATTACACAAGTATTACATGTGTATCATATAACATACTATAACTATACAGTCATAACACAAGTTAATATACACTAACATACACACTGACACGATAACATACAAAAAAATAGCGACGCCATATCAGCACCGCTATCATACTTATGCTACTTGTTTATAATTGTTATAATCGATAATTGACACCTCTTGTAAACATTGTTTAGCCATATTAACAATCTTTTCTATTTCCTGTACAACGTCACCGGTATAAATAATCTCATTGCATTCTGTACATTTATAACATGGTACATTTCTGATAATAACAAGACAGTTTCCTAAATCCGTAACGTCTGTTGTATATCCCTTTTCAGCGACTGCACCGCATTCAATACATAACATATAATATCACACCTTTCTGGTCTTAAAATCACTTTCCCACTGATCTGTATTAGGATAGTATGCTGTTATCAAATAAATGTAATCACAATCGTGACTAACCACAATATGAATATATTTATTATTTACCGAAAATCCTAGTATCAAACAACTGGGCAAAGGTTTGTCATCTTCATACTGTTTTATGACTTCTCCTGTCTCAATACCATTTATAATGTCCGTGATAGTAATATTTCTTTCTATTAGTCTTTCTTTCGCATGTCTTGTTAAAACTATCTTATTAGGCACATTTAACCTTTTCAAAACTTCGATATCAATCAAATACAATCATCCTTTCTCAATATTGTTGTCATTACTGACTATAATTATAATAACACTAAAAACAGTGCAAAGTCAAGCACTAAAATTAGTGTCAGAAGTATTTTATCTTTTCTTCTTCCGTCGGTATAATCTCGATTATATCCGACGGTTGACATCTTAAAATAAGACAGATCGTATTGATTGTATCTGTAGTAATACCTTTACCTTGCCGTATGTTTTGCATGGTAGCCTGGCTCATAATCTTATCTTTGCGTATTTTAGTAGCATTATATCCACGATCTGCGAGTGCTTTTAATATATCTATTTTATATCTAAACATACTATCTATAAATCCTTTACTTATTATTACAGATAATTATACCATAGATCACAATCAAATAAAAGCTACACACTCATAAACCGTGTTACTACTTATTATATGCGGTCAAAAAACTTTATACATCTAACATTACTTACTCAATCATAATTTTACAATTATAATCAATCGCATTACATAGCTTTATTACATCACTGACAGTTAATTCCTTTTTTTTAAAAACATTTTGTAATTGCTGAGGAGATATTCCTATTTTCCGCGCAACGTGAGTATTAGTGATTCCCTTTTCGATCAAATAACTTCTATAATCACTTAAAAACTGTTCTGTATTTTTATATTCTAACATGGATTATACCTCATTTCTTTTAAAGTCTTTTATTATACCATATTTTGTTTATAAATATAATTATACATATTTACTAAAATAAAGCAATACAATAGCGTGTTTGATTATAAATATGTACTAAAACAATAAATATATAAATAAAACTATTTACAAACATAAATAAAAGTGATAAGATATAATCAAGTTAAACGACAGATACACAGATAACAAATGAGATTGCAAACAAAGTGTCAGCCGTAAAACTTGCATAGGGTGTACAGATTTACTGCACGATACATAATAATTTAAGCATCTAAAGTGTAGCATATCTGAAAAGCAAAGTCAATTCTGGCTGAGCGATACCCAACTACAAAAGGAATTTGCACTTTGAAAAGTGAATAGTGAAATGTTAGATCATATAATAACAATGTCTGAGATTTTCTTTTCGATGTTATTACGTTTTGATTTTATAATGTTGTCACGAGATTTTTCAGTGTGTAAACTAAAATAATGTTCTCGGCTTTTATATATGTTTATTGTTATATTTGTTTTATTTTTTACTTTTAAGTAGTCGCAATAGCGATATATAGCAATTTCACCGGATTTTATTTCTTCAACATAAAAATCGCCGTTTTCTAATTTTTTAGGTTTGCCTGAAATTGACGATTCACCACAGACAAAAAAGAAATATATATTTTCACAAATATCATGATATTTTTTTATCATTTCTCTGTCTTTGTCTGTGATTGGGAAAGTCCAACTTTTATAAATGGTTTTCCTATTTTGACAGTTTTTCGTGTATTTCATTATAATATAAAAGCCTTCGCTTGTATTAGTTGTCATTTTGATAACCTGAATTTCATCGGTACTTTCTATTATAGAAGGTGTTGTATCAGAATTATGTTTAAAAAAAGAAAACATACAAGCGCCGAAATAAAAATCTTGTGTCTGTATTCTATAATTGCCCATGATATAAAATCCTTTTTCTTTTATGGTAACATAAATTGACAAAATATACCATTCAGAACATTTGTTTTTTATCATAGTATATTGTATAATATAGCCTAACAGGAGGTGATATAGTGGATATAAATAATAATGCTGAGTTATCCAATAAAATCAATAATTTAATTAAAGAGTCAGGCATAAAAAAAATAGTGCTTGCTGAAAAAATGGGTATTGTAAATCAAAATTTGAATCGAAAAATAAATAAAAAAAATTTATCTTTAGACGAAACAAACGACATCATAAACCCATTAGGATATAAAGCAAAAATAATAATCGAAAAAGATTAATAAAATAATCAAAAAACGATTGACAAACATAAAAACATATGATATTATATAATCACAAAAGGAAAACAAAAGAGCAGTTGTCACAAGGCTACCAACCAAAACAACTGCTCAACAAAACACACTTCTTGCAAAGTGATTATATATATTCTAACATTTTAGTATTCACTTTTCAAGTCGTGTTTCACAAATTCTTGTGAAAAATTCCTTTTAAAAATTATTTTATAAGATTGAAAGCAAGACTCCTGAGAGTAATTCGGGTAACTGTTTTCTGAAATATTCTGCAATAGATATTTTCGGAACAGCGAGGACATGAGCTAAGAGGGTAGGGAGTAACTACGAGTAAAGAATATAGGTTAAACAAAAGTATTTTAGATATGATTAGTTTCAAGGTTGCCTGCCAGAAAGAGGTGGCTGGGGTAGTTGATAAGGGTATATATTGTAGATACAGACAGGAATAAAATTTATTATTGTTTGATTGTGCAGTTTATATACTCCCCGCTGAGAGAATCCAGCAAAGGAACAGCGTACTGCGGAACGGCTTAAACATCACATAATGGAAAGAAAGTGATACATCCGCAGAAAGTCATAATGACTTTAGAAATAAACAAATTAAAAAATAATTTTTCACTTCCAAAAGAAAGGAGGTGAAAACGTATGTACTATATAACATACGACAATGAAACAGTCGTGTACAATTCTGATAATAAACAACTTGTAAAGTGTCCAACGGAACAAGAAGCGAAAGAATATATACACGACAACTTATAAATTATTGTAACTTGTAAATCAGAACTTGTCAAGTAGGCAAGTTCTTTTAAATAATAATACGGAATAACAAAAAAATAAAACCTTGTATAGGCACGACAAGAATAAGTCCTATCAAGTGCAATACTTCCGCATTAAGATTTTCCAGGAAGAAAAACAATGTGAAAGACGTGTGACGGTGGCAAGGAGTACACACAAAAATAACTAGGAATTGCAAAAGCATCGGAACGGCTAATACTTCCGAAAGGTTCAAGATCAGCAATGCCTCATAGTTGTGCTGACATGAAGGAGCTTGTATATCTCCTTTTTAAAACAGATTATACACGGTATGAGAACAACCGAAAAAGTTAAAAGCCGTCAGCCTACGTAGAACGGGGTAGAAAATGCAGGCAGGGAGCAAACATAATGAGCGAAACCGGTTCACTTTAAGGAGTGTTAAAAAGCCGGTAACTTCCTAAAGTATTATAAAGAGTACTGAAAACAAATAAGCCGGAACGAGAGAGCCGGAGCAGTGGGAGCGCCAACTAACCCGATGAAAGCGCAACTCTCATTTTTATTTTGACTATGCAAGGCATAGAAAACAAGCAAAGAAAGATATGTTTCGGGCAAAAGCGTAAGACTTGTAGCAGTGAGTAGTAGAAACAACTTTACTTCTAATGTTTTCACACATGGCTTGCGTAGCTGAGAATAAAAGAGAGAATAAACAATCAAATAAGAATGAGAGAGGTAATCAAAATGAGAAGTAAGAAAAGAAACATGAAAACAAAAATCCTCGAAGTTACAACGCTGTTAATGCCGATTGTCTTTACGGTCGGAATGGTTGGTTACTGGTTGGCTTTTGGATATTAAGAAAGAGTGAACATTATGAAAATACCTATGGCATACCACGAATTGTATACTTTTAAGTAGTTAGAGTTTACAGGATAGAGGAAGTAATTGAATAAGCCGGACACCTTCCGGCACTGTCAAGAAAAATTAATGTATTGTATTTGATGAATAAGAACAAATATGTTATAATTATTAAAATTGAAGGAGAATATAACATTGAGTGATACGGATGAACTTGTAATCGTTGGAAAATACAATACAAAATTTAATAATATTCTAGGAATCAATCTGCCTGAATTGGAAATATATAGATCAAATGGACTTAAAACGCACATGATAAAAAGAAAACATTTCAAGGCGCTAAAATATATTAACAATATATCTGAAATTATAAATAGTCCTGACTATGTTGGGATTAATCCGAATGAAGAAGGAAAATCATTAGAGCTGATAAAGGTATACAAAGACAATGTAATGATTGGGATTAAATATGATGAAAGAAAAAATTATCTTTATGTTTCTACGATGATGGACATACATCAAAGTAAAATAGATAGACGTTTACATAGTGGAAGATTAAAAAGTTTTTTGTAAAAACATTGACATATTTTTTGTAATATGGTATATTATATGTACAAACTGATATAATTGGTAGTAACATAGATGTTTTTGAGGTCGGAAAAGGTTCCCGACACACTCTGAAAAGAGTACCTGAGATGCTGGATACACCGCCCAGCCAAAAATATCTATGTTTTTTATTGTCTAAAAACAGGAAATCCTTTATAATAATAAGGAAAGGAAGTGGTTAAAGTGACATTACAACAACAAATAGAAATGGCAATTGCATATTCTGGAAGCGTTACAAAAAAAGAAATTGCTGAAAAAATGAATGTTACTCCGTCAGCTTTCGGTCAAAGGCTAAAAACGGGTAAATTCACGAAAGAAGAACTTCAAAAAATTGCTTCTATTTTGGATGCGGAATATATTTCAGTATTCCGATTTAAAGATGGTAAAGAAATTTAAGCAGATATATCTGCTTTTTTCTTTAGAAATAAAATGTAGAAAAACCTACAAAAATATAGAAAAAGCTGTTGACACCTTTGCTAGAAGGTGTTATATTAAAAGCACAAAGATGAAGGAAATCCTACAATATAAACGGATAAACTTAATCTTAAAGCACATTGATAACTTCATATGAAAAGCCGTGAAGGATATTTCAGATCTGCTCCAGATAACGAGTGCGTAGTGGTACAAGGGCAAACTTGAAAGAAAAACGTGGAAGAACTTAGCGAATAAAGCGGAAAGCCACAGGAACGATAACGGCGATCTAGTCTATCGGTATAAGTCCGATACTGACGAGCAAGAGCGAAACTAGAAGAGAATAAGAAAACATATATAAAGAAAGGTTAAAAGGTGGAAATTATGACATTAACAGAGAAGAAAGAAAAATTGAGAAATGAATTAAATAAATTGAAATCGGATGGATTAAGAGTTTTCATAAGTAAATCTGATTATTATGCTTATGGACTTATGACAGACGGAAAAAATATTATTTATGTTCAGTATTCAACATATGGGGAAGGTCTCAAAACGATATTTGAATATATCCCAAGTAGGGGAAACGGTTCAGGATGTGCAACTTTAAAAGAAGGTTATGAATATAAAGAGCTTTCGATGGAAATTTTTTATGAATCAGTACAATGTGGGAAAATACTTGCGGATAATTACAAAGCGAAACGTTATAAAGATATTGAACAGTTTTTCAGAATCAATCACAACATAGATATGTACGTTGAATTATAGTATATTATGGAGGAAAATACAATGTTAGCAAGAACAATAAGACATGAAGAATTAAAAGGCGGTTATACAATGGGAAAGAAAATAATCATTGATGCCTGTGAGATTTTCGGAGAATTTGAAGTTATGGCAATGTACGAAGATGGCGATGAGTTAGAAAGTAAGACTGCAACAACGGAAATCGAAGCTATCAAAGTATTTGATGATCTGTTTATGAAATACGCGGAACCATTACAGAAAGCACTTTATAACAAATTACAGGAAGGAAAAAGATATACACTTGTATATCTGAACGAATTCGGTTTTCCAGTAGCTCAAAAAATTACTTTCCATTCCATGAAAGCAAAAACATATGCACAGTATAGTGATGTTATGGAAATGATTTTTACACCATACCGAAAAAGAACACAATATAGAAAACTCTTCTATAACTGTTCTATGATGATTTTTGAAGGTTGGCAGGATTTAAAAGAAGAGGAAATAAAAGAAACTCTTGAAGATAATAAAAATGTAAAAATTACAAAATCAAAATATGGCTGCTTTGACAGTAGGTATATTGATGATTTAGAGAACTGTTTTAAAAATCCAGTTGTTATCTTTAAGAATTATAAAACAGGTGTAAATGGTAAAATTTACGCATAGTAAGGAGAAATAAACCATGACAAAACAGTTTTTAAAACGTGTTATCACTGAATCGATCGTTGATACAAAGATGCACAGATACATATACAATACAGGAAATGGAAATATTGAACGTTTACCACTGGAAAAGCTAAATACAACATATGCTTTAACAGATTGGGAAGTAGTCGGAAACGTAAGGGATTTATAGAAAGAGGTTTGAATGATGAAGCGGAAAATATTATATATCGGTGCTGTTGCAATTATTTCTTTTACAACATTTATAATAGGAAGAAACTCGGTTGAAAACACACCGAAACAAGCTCAGGAAACAGTCGCAGAAATGCCGGAAACATATATTGACACAGAAGAAATCGAAAGCGTTACTATTGGAACAGAGGGGTTTGAGTTAAATTTTTCGGACGGAACTGGCTATTATATCGAAACAGACGTTACACCGGATAGCGGATATATCAATGTAAATGATATAAAAGGTTGGGAAACCTGGAACGATGATGAAAAAGTATATCTATCTGTAGGTGATTGGATAATCAGCAAAGAGCCATATACAACAAATACGAAAGCGGAAAGAATGGAATAGGAAGAGACATGATGGAAAATTTTTATAACAAACATCAGATACAGTTAATTAATATCGCACAGAGGAAACGCCAGATTGAGCTGATCTCGGTTGAAAGAAGTGGAACGAAGCAAAAGGAAAGGGGTCATGATTATGATAACAGTAGGAAAATCTTTAGCAGATTATACGTTTGAGGAATTGGAAGCCTTGGATAAGAATATACTAACGAATGAAGAGTGTGAGCAGATTCGTGAGAATCCTCTCGTAACACTGGATATTTTGGGAAGCAGTTCATACAGACGCGGTAGAACATGGATAGATGTTCATATCGAAAATGAAGAACGACAATGCAACATAGATGTATACGTATAGAAAGCACTTGTAATTATACAGGTGCTTTTTATTATAGAAAACTTTACATATTAAAGGAGATTAGAAAAATGAGTAGAAACGGAAAACTTGAACCTATGGAAGTGGAAACAATGATGAATGAAGCAAGAATGCTAAACAATATCATTGAAGTTGGAGAAAGAATGATCGTATCTGACAAGATGGAAGAAGCAAGATCGAAACATGATGGAAGAGAAAAGGCAATTATCAGCATTAATCCATTGCTTATTCATGTTCCAGATTGGCAAAGAGAATTAAGGGTATCTATTGCAAAGAAAATCGGATCTGAATTTAGCTCTTATAAGTGGGATTTGCCTAAGATTATGTGCAAGAATGATAAATTTTATGTTGTTGACGGTATGCACAGAATCATTGGCGCTTATTTTGGAAACATGAAATTGATTCAGGTTGAAGTATTGATCGGAATTACAGAAGCAGAAGCGGTTGACTTATTCTTGTCACAGCAAGACGATCGAAAAACCATGACTCCTGTCGATATCTACAGTGCGGCGCTTGTAGCTAAAAAGAAGAATATGTTACATTAAAATCTATCTGTGACAGAAACCACATTGCTGTTAAGGGAGACAGGAACCCAGTAAAAAATCCTATTGGTATTTTAACTTCTGTCTCTGACGGTGCAAAGATGTCGAGAGTTTGTCCGGATTTATTAGACAGAATTTTACAACTTATCGTAAAACTACAATGGAACGGAGGTAAAACTTATCGCGAAGGAAAGGCATTCAGCGCGAAAGTATTAAGAGTATTTAGAAAATTATATGCCTACTACTCTGGAAGAGAGACAGACATGGAAAGGGTTCTGTTGAATAACTGTAAAGGAAGTAAATATTTTAATGATAATTTATCAGAGAAGTGGCAAGATTCATTATTCGATTTCCTTTCCGGTGTGATCGAAAGGAATATTGATATTCCGGGAATTGAGTCTAAGACAACACGAAAAAGAACATCAAGAAAAGCAGTAGCAAAGACTGCATAAGAAAAACTTACATATTACGTTCTGTGAGTGTCACAGCTTGCAGAATGATTTCAGGGAAATAAAAAATACAACAAATAAACACAACAACAAAAGGAGAATAATACAATGGAGATTTTGAGCGAATTTACAATTGACGGAAAGAAATATTGTACAGTAAGAACAAAAGGCAGTGTATCAGTGGTGGAAAAATGGGAGTATAACAACGTAGTGAACAAGTATATGAGGAATGGAGGAAATAAGAAATGAATGTGATTGAAACAGTTATGACGGAAAAAGAATGGAAGAAACATAATAAAGAATGGTTAGAAGGATATGTTATAGCTGCTACGAGCCAGAAGTTTAAACGGTGGAAGCGCAGACTGAACTTTCAAAAGTTTTCTGGATTGATTTTGCTTCTTATCGCGTTGTTTATGACAGAAACGGATGCAAAAGTATATATTACTGTATTAGGTGTGGTGCTGATCGTGTACTGGAAACCATTTTGTAAGTAAGAATTATTAGAAAGAAAGTAGAGGAAAATATTATGAATATCGAAGTAAATAAGACAAATGTAAAAGTAGAAGGAAATAACCTGGTGATCGAATTAACGGAAGAATTAAGGAAATCTTTAGGAATAAGACAGAGCAAACCACTTTATGAATGCAAGGTTGGAAACGTGATTGTAGACGACATTGGAAATGAATGGTATGTGGTGGAACAGGATATTGAGAACAATAGAACCAAAGTTTGGAAAAAAGAGCTTATTGACGGAACTTATAAATTTGACAATGGGTCAAATGACTTTAGAACTTCTGAAATCAAGAATGTACTGAATGATGAAAATGGGAAAATTCTGTCTGATATCTACAAAGGATTTGGAAAAGAAAATGTATTATTAGATACAGTTGATTTACTTTCTATGGATGGGTTGGACACTTACGGAACATGTAATTGTAAAGTACATTTAGGAACTTTTGATGATTACAGAAAAGCCAGAAAGAATGGTATGTTTAGGACAGAAAATGAAAAACCGTTTTGGTTAGATACACCAGACAGTACAAATGAAGGATGCTCGGCTTCCTGTGTTCGGCTTGTTGACAGTGATGGTGACGTGTACTACGGCGGTTGCAATTGGGGCGTTTGTGGGGTTCGTCCGTTTTGCTCTTTAGACTCTTCAATCTGTGTATCAGTTGAATAACGTAGAACTTTGGAACAGTCAGGAACAGCTTTTTGCTGTTCCGTATGTTATGGAAACAAATAATGATTTTATCGGGAGGAAACACAATATGTATAAATTAACAAAACATGGTAAAGAAGTAGTAAAACATTTTATTAAAGAATGTAATGCAAAAAAGAAAGAAATATTAGATGCCGAATTAGATAAAGCGGAAGATACAAATATTCCAACAATTGAAGATATTGAAAGTGATATAGATGCCTTTATAGATGAAGATGGAGAATATTATAATTGCTGGGGGATAACAGATAATTATAGTTCATTTCCTTTATGTTTAAAAGATGGAATAGATTTTACTTTACAGAAGTGTTTTGACAGATGAAAAGATAATTTCAAGAGGAGGTTTTGAATATGATTATTAAATTTAAGGCATATGCCTGTATGAAAGATAAAGAATGTGGATGGAAAAGGATTGAAGAATCCATACATGAAACAGAAATAGAAGCAAAAAAAGCTGCCTTACATTTAGAGGGAAAATACCCAGAATGTGAAACAGGAATTCACAAGTATTATATTTTCAGAAAAGAAGAGTGGAAAAAAGAACAGTACACAGGTGTAAGTAATAAAGATGGAAGAACAAAAACATGGATGACAAACGATGAAAATGGATGTGTTTTACTTTTCGAGGGAATGCATTTTGAAATTTTATAAATAATATATCTATTATATAGAGAGCATATGAAAGCACGATTTGATTAGAATGGTAAAATACATATGAAAAAATATAAAACAGACAAAATGTTATTAAGAAATAATGAACGAAAGATGTCAGGACTGCCATTGCATAGGAAGAAAAGTAAAGGTCGAAGGTATTTGACAAGGTACGAAGCAGAGGAAACAATAGACGCATTTTTAGACTATTGTAATAGAGATTAGTTATTGGGAGGAAATAAACATGGAAATTAAAAATTTAGCACAGTTAAAAAGAGTAATCAAAGAGGGACGTAAATTTATTATTAGAAAACACTATATCAGATCAGAATATGAGGGGCAGATTAGAAAGCCGAATGTAGTACAGACAAACGGGTTTTACAGTATCGAAGATGAAAAACCAGATAGCAAAATTACATTAGCCAACAATGGGAAAGGAAGTTGGATTAAATATGGAAAAGCATCCGACTGGAAATTTGAAAACGGACTTTGCAAACAGTATTTTCGTGAAAATGCTATATGGGAAATTGAATTTATTTAACAGAACGAAAGAATGCTTTCATAAGAGGAAGGATGGTATATTATGGATTTACAGAAAATTGCGAAAATATTATATAATCTGTCTTTAGATATGGATTATGCGGACTCTTTAGAATACAAAGATGAAGAAGTAAAGTGTATCACAGAAGAACTGGAAATTTTAAAACAAAATGAATGTTTCAGTACGCTGCAAATGTTGGAAATGATTGCATTGAAAAATGAAGATATGGAACATTGGAAAGAGGGAAAATAGTATGTCATTAAGAGAATATCTAAAAGAACTGAAAATTGATCAAATTGAAGATGATACAGAATTTTGTGACAAGGAATACAATGCGATAATGGACTATTGCACAGAACGGAAATTCTTGATCACAGATGATGATTTAGCATGTATTGTTGATCGTGGTATGAATGATAGTTATGAGTATAGACGCGCACAATATATTAAGGATTTATGGTTAGATTTTGGCAATGTTCCGATGAACCCTAATACAGAATGTATTGAGGAAGAGTGGAATGGATTCGCAGCAGGATGGCATAGAACGTCAATCTGTGATTGGTTTGAGGAAAGTTATGGTGTAAGTGTTGTAAAAGATTTGATGGGATTGTAGGAGAAAATGATTATGGCAAAATATATTGTAGATTATTATGAAACATATGGCAAAACATATGAAGTAGAAGCAAATAGTAAAGAAGAAGCGGAAGAAATTGTAAAAGATGATATTATGAAAGGACGTAGGGAGTCACCATATAATTGTACGGATTCATGGTGTGAAGTAGAAGAAATAAATGAGTCATACTTGATTGATGGAGTGGCTACATGTTGTGGATATGATTTTGGAATTGATATGTATAAAGTAAAATTTTGTCCGATATGCGGAAAGAAATTGATTATAGAAGAAAGAAATCGGAAATTCAATCTATTTATAAAGAAAGGAAGGCTGATTATATGAAAAAAGTAAAGGTGATTTTCAGAAAGAATGGTAATGATATACTTGCTTTTCTTCCAGAAATTAGAGTTAATTATGGAAACATTATGTCATATATGCACATAGGACAACACTCAGAAGCAAGTTATGACCTCTATAATGGAACGAAAAGAGCGACAGAAGAGGAATATAAATCGTTATTGGAAGAATTAAAACAGATATATGATGATTGTATATTAGAAGTAAGACAGAGACTTTATTATGATGATTTACTTAAATCATGGCAATAAAACTCGTATTTGTTTTAAAGATTTGAGGAAAAATATTATGGACGAATTAAAATTAGCTTATTTGGCTGGAGTAAAGGTTGGAATAGAATCTTTAGTTGAAGGATTGAAAATAACAGCAGAGAAAAACGGAAATCAGTTACCTATCGAATTTGTCAAATTGGTCGCTGAAAATGCTATCACTGATGTTGAACTAAAACTAACGTCAATGGAGAATGGAAAAGGATTGCTGGATGTGTTAGATAATAAATAGATTGGAGGTACATATTATGGAAAATAAGATAAACAAAGAACAGTTTTGTGGAATTGATTTATATAATTGGAAAGAATGGGATGAAATAGATACTGACAATTTATATTTCTACAATGTAAAATTTCTTATACCGTCAATGAAGAAATATGATAATATGGATGTTTCGAGATTTTTTGATGGCAGTATGGAAATTTATTGTGGAGAAAGTGCAGAAAAAGTTGTTTGGTCTGGTTATGTAACAGATATTCAGGAAGTTATGGAAGAATTAAATAAAAGGAAATGAAAGTCGCATTTCTTGTGTGGAAAGGATGGGAAGGTATGGATAAATTGAATTGGATTGATCTAATTACAGAAAGACTAAGAGATTATTCTGAAGGAGAAATTTGGACAGATGGAGGTTCTGAAATTCTAGTAAGAACAGAGAGTGCAGCAAACACAGTTGCAGATATGCTTACGACATTATATAGAACACAAGGTGAAGAAGTCGAAATAAATACAGGATATTACGATCCGGAAGAAGACGAAAGAAATAATGAAGTGGATAGATATACTGGATGGTGGTATGTAAATATTGGATAGACCCAGAATGATAATTGAGGTAAACATGAAAAGATATAGTCACATTAATTGCAAATGTGGTGGGATTATTGGAATGTATGACGGAAAAATTTTTGCCTGTGAAAGATGTGGAACAGAGTTTCAATTACATAAAATCAATTATGACGTTTTGTTTCTCAATAATAAAACAGGCTGGATATTCCCCATGATAGAAAAGAACAATGAGTAGTAATGAAATTCACATTTCTTTTGAGAGAGAAATGACAATATTAAAAGAATTGGCAGCAGGAAATAAAGGAGTAAGAAATTATGATGTGGACATTATTTGTATTGGATTTTGATGGAACCTATAACAATGAATACAAAGAAGATTGCGGAGCAAGACCAGAAGTATATCAGATTCCATTAGATAGACAGAGAGAGGTGGAGAGTCTTGCCGGAGAAGCAACTAGAAAGTTTAATTCATGTACAGATGTATGTGAACCTATTGGGGATATTTTTAAGGGATTGCTCGAAGAGAATGGAATTAAATTCCACTATGTTGGATATTTAAAAATACGTTTCAAAGAGAGACAAGAAGATTACCTTGCAGATTATATTCCTAGGGAGATTGTGTAAATATGGCTCAAAGATGGACAGACAGAGAGATTAGGTATTTGGAATCGAAATATTTGAATCAGGCTGTGTCAATTACAGCAAAAAGACTTAATAGAACAGAACGTGCAGTTGTAAAAAAGGCTTTGGATATGGGCTTGAGCAAGGTGCATGATGTTTTAAGCGTGAATAAACTTGCTGAGTGTTTCAATGTTACTCATAAGGTAGTCATGAAGTGGATAAATCAATATGATCTTCCATGTCGGAAATTTAAATGTTCGTGCTGCACAAAATATATGATTGATCTTGAAAATTTTTGGAAATGGGCTGAACAGCATAAGGATATTATCAACTGGTCTAGGTATAATTGTATGACATTGGCTTTGGAACCGGCGTGGGTAAGGTGTGAAAAATTCTCATATGACAGACCAAACAAAGGAAAATACTGGACAGATATGGAAATAAACTATGCAAAATCCATGTTGCGTAGAGGAATGTCTTATAGAGAAGTTGCAAAAGAGTTAGGAAGAACGCAGAGTGGTGTTGCACATAAGTGTGCTTACATATATAATGGATAATGAAGGGTGGGGATATGCATATGGGAGCGTTAATTGGAGGAATATTTTTATTGATGCTATGTGCGTTTTTGGAAAATCTCAGTGATAGTTTAAAGTAAAAAATATTTGGAGGTAAACATTATGGGTGGAATTATTTTTGGGTTGATTGTTCTTGTTATTGGAGGTTTGTTTACATTGGCGGAAGATCATAAGACAAGTAAAATGTCAGAAGATGAACGATGGGAATATGAATGGAAGAAAGCAAAAAAAGGAAGATAGTGTATGTATAGTTAGAAGTCATCAGAAATTGTCCTGGTGACTTTTGTAGTGTATATAAGAAAAGAAAGCTAATCAATTAAAACAATCGGGGATATCTGATTGTTTTTTTATTGCAAAAACAGGAGGAATATTATGAGAAGAGAAAAGGATAGCATGGAATATTTGTTCAAAGAACAAAGTAAAAGAGTAAAAAGGGGAATAAAGAATATGGAGAACTCCATGTATAACAGTTACAACATTTGCAACGTTGATTTTGAATTCGCTACAGAAATGAAAGCCGAAGGTTTATTACATGGAACACGATTTTAAAGAAAGAAGGTATTAAATGTGAAGGAGATTAAAAGAGAAGATATTCTATTAGGAGAATATGAAAAATTGTATTGTCGAAATGTATATGAATACCTTACTCGGAATAATAAGCCACAAGAACAGAAATATTATAGAACAGATGATGGAGAATTGTGGGAGATTAGTTATTTTCATGGAAAAGAATCAAAAGAATTTGCAGAACGATTGTCTGCATTAGAATATTTACAAAAGAAAATAGATATTGCAGAAGCATTGGGATTTTAGGAGAATATTATATGTGTTATAAAATTGAAAAACAAAGAAAAATAGAACAAAAACTTGCAAAAGAATTAAAAGATATTCCTGATTTTATATCAGATTTTTTTGATAGATATAAATCAGCGGCTACAAAGAGAGTTAATTGGATATATATTAGAGATATGCTTAATTGGATGATCAATAATAAATATATAAATAAACAAAGCATAGCAGAAATCAATGAAACAGATATGCAGATTATTACTAGTAATAATCTTATTAAATATCTTAACGAATTAAAAAATGGATTTTTAGGAAGAACAAATTCACTGGATTCTATCAATACAAAGAAGAATGTATTCAGTGCTTTTTGGAATTATTTACGACAAAATAAATATGTCGATGATAATGTGATTTCACATATACCTGGCAATCTATATAAATCTGAAAAAAGATATAAAGAAGTAGAAATCCCTACAGATGAGCAAGTGGAAAAATTCTTAGTAAATATCACAGATGGAAATAAAAATGAATTTAATATTATTAGAAATATTGCCATTGTTCAACTTATAAAAGGAAGTGGTATTCGTTCAGAAGAGCTAATAAATATGGATATTTCCGATTTACATCTATACGAAGAAAAAAGACCGTATATGATGATTCTTGGAAAGGGAAATATACAAGAATATGATAAAGTTTATATGTCTGAACAGGCTAGAATGAATATTGAGGAGTATTTGAAAATTAGAACTTTTTTCGTAACAGAGAGAAAAATTAAAGATAATGCATTGTTTTTATCAAATGAAAATAACAGATTAAGTAAAGGTGCAATTACAGGGTTTTTTAATTTATATTCGGAAGGTGAAATTTACCCACATATGTTAAGACATTGGGTTGGAAGTAAATTGTATGAAGAAACAAAAGATATTGTTCTTGTTCAAAGACAATTAAGGCACAAGAATTTGGAAACAGCAGCAAGATACTATGTACACATGGATGAATCTACTATAGCAGATGCTGTACTTGATTTGTAATATGTGTTAAAATAATATGTAATGGAGGTACGATATTGAGAGGAAAATATATTGGTAGAGACGGAAGTATGGGGTTTCGCACAGGACAAACATATGAGATAAGCACAGAACTTACGAAAATCTACAGAGATAAGAAAAAGGTTGATGTAATTATGTTGAGAAGCGGGAAGTTGTTTTGTCCGTATGATTCCGTAGAGAGTATTTTGGAAAATTGGAAAATTGGAGAAACCATGATGGAAAACTTTATGAATGAGCCGATTGAACAGAACTGGACAGAGAATGACATTATAGAAGAATATGAAAAATACAAAGACAAGAAAAAAGTTGCAAAGGTATATGGAGTTACTACGCAGCAGGTAACGGAAATTTTGAAAAGGAATGTATAATATGAACAGCGATATTTTTGAAATTATGCATAAAGATAGAAGAGTTGCAAGAATTGATTCTTCTGGAAGATGTAAGGTGTATTACAAAAGTTTTATGCCGTATAACCTATATCTTGAAGAAGAAGAAGATGTTGATACTCTTGTTAATAATATTACAAATTTCAATTATTGGTGTGCAACAAGAGTTCTCACATTGGATAGAAAATATGCTAAAGAAATTTTGAACAGTATAGGAATGAATCAGGCTGTAACGGACAAGGATAGAGCAAAAGTGGCGTTATCATATAGGTGTACATCATTGACAGATGTTTTCTGGGTAAGAAATAAAGGTGAAAAGATAACATTTTCTGAAGTCAATTTATATGATAACCATCTTGAAAATATTTTTATAGATATTGCTCTGCGAGGAAAACAATATACGGTAAATAATGAAGATCTGGCGAAAGACTTATCTACGAATGGTGTTTTCCCAAAAGCCTGGAAACGGACAGAAAAAGGATTTTCTCTGTTGAAAGACGGAGGGATAGAAATTGTCGAGAAGGAACTTCTATCAAGTAAAATTTGTCAGTGTTTTGATGTAAAGCAGGTCATATACAACAGAAGTGTATTTGCTGAAGAACCGGTAACTATAAGTGAAAATATCACATCAAAGGACTTTTCCATTGTGTCTATGGAAGCATTTGAAGTGTATTCGCAAAATCATAACCGAAATATCCGAAAATATATTTTGTCGTTAGACAAACATGATTATTATATGATGAATATTGTTGACTATCTTGTAGGAAATACCGATCGTCATTGGGGAAACTGGGGGATTTTAGTAAACAATGCAAATAACAAGCCGGTTTCACTTCATCCTTTGATGGATTTTAATAAGACGTTTAATGCATATGACAAAGTAGACGGGTCGAATTGCCAGACATGTTTTGGAAAAAGAGTTAGTCAGAAGGATGCTGCATTAGAAGCTGTTGGGGAAATTGGATTGAATCAGATAAAGGAAATTGATTACAACTGGTTTGAATATTTCCCAGAATATGTTGAAATGTTTAAAAAACGATTAGAAATATTAAACGGTTTGAAAGATTGATTTCAAGCGAGGGGAATTATGAAGGAACAAAAAATATGCCCGTTTTGTGGTTCAGAAAAGGGATACTATATAACAGAAAGAGTAATTAGAGATTTGTTTTTTAATTACAATAATGAGCCATGTGGAGCCACTGAGGATGTTACAGAATTTTGTAGTAAAAGGCGAAGGTGCATAAACTGTGATAAAATACTTCCGAAAAAGATGTTTGAGTAATATATAATCTAGGATATACAAGGAGAAATATATGTTTAAAATAGAAGTTGATTGTGTGAATGTGTGTACTTGTACCATTTCTGATGAAGACGAACAAAGAATAAAAGACTATATAAAGAATAATCCAGAAAAATTTAAATTTATGTCAGATAAGGAGGCTATTGTAGAAGCTGTTTCTGAATTGGAAATTGATTTATATAATGATTATGTAGAGTCTGACAGTTATACAAATGATATTCGATGGTCTGAATTTGAAGAACGTAGTGCGGAGGAAATATTGAATGGATATAACCATTGCAAATCTAAATTGGGTTATGGTAATTTAAAAATAGAAGAACAAAGAAAATATTTTGAAGAACATCAACAGAAATTTAAGGAAATAATTAGAAAATATAATTCAGGACAAATATGCTGGTGATCTTATATAAGAAATGTTGATATTAATTATGGTTAAATGGTAATAGTATTTTCGAATATTACGAAAATGCGCAATAGATATGGACGGTATAGATAGTCAAGTTGAAACAATCTGTTGCGACACCGCAGAAGATATTGATTTTGATAAGAAAGAAATATTAAATCAATGTGAATATGCTGAAGAAATATAGGTTTTATTTGGATTGAGAGGTGTTATAATTGGATACTACAAATAAACATATTGGAAATCAATTGTCACAAATGTCCGATAAAGATATAAAAGAAGTATTTGAACAATACGCACATAAATTAGAACTTGATAAATTTGATAACGGGAAAAATTGGGAAATTAGTGTGCTTCATATATTAAATGATATATTAATGTGTAATCATTTTGATAACAATGGAAATATGTTATTGATTGATGAAGACATAACTTCTGATAAATATTGAGACAAATTAAATGACTAAAGTTGGTCAGATTGGAGCGTTTTATGAGAAGAAATTTATTTATTGGCATTCCTAACGATAAATTGAAGGAATGCTATGAAAGTTATAAAAGAGTGCAATGCAAACGAGAAGAGAAAAAGGAACTATTTTCTGAGTTAGCAATAGAATATGAAACAGAAGTTGGAGAAAAGTTTGCTATTGCAATATGTCAGTCTGATATGTTTAATGAAATTGCACATAGATATTTTAAAGCATATGATAGATTAGGCATTTTAATAGATGATATGAGGTGATATTATGGAAAAGAAATTTAAAACAGGAGATAGAGTTTATCATAGAAATTTAAAACAGTATGGGAAATTTATTGGTTATGCGTGGGAATCTGATGATGAGTGTGATGTTGAATTTGAGGAAGAAGATGGATATGTAGAACAGAAACATGTAAGCGTCAGTTGGCTTGATTTAGCAGATAGCATAGAGCCTGTTTTAGCAGCTAATGGAGAACCTATTAAAGATCGTGGAAGTTTAATAGATTTTTCTAGATAGATTCTAAGTTTCATTTTGAGAAAGGAGTGGAGTATTATATCAAACGTATATGAGTTATATAAACGGATTATGAAACATGATATAAAAGCTGTTGATCAGATTCAATCTTTAGAAGATGCAAAATATATTATTAAAATGATGCTTAAAACGAATGTTGACATTTATAATGGACAAGGAATTATGAGCCAAATGTTTATGAAGAAAAGACAAATAATTGCTTTACGAGAGTGTAGCTTCTGCATGATAGAAGAATTTGATGGAAAAATGGAATGTACTAAAAATAGATATGGAAACAGAACTATGGAAGACTGTGAAGGCTATAATTTTGAAGAAGTTAAATTGTCGGATATTAGTGTGTCTGAATCGACATTTGAACTTCAGAAAAAATATTACGGAAAAAACATTTTGCTATTGTTGAATAAATAAAATATGCTTTTGAAGGAGAACATATGATTAAGTATAGACCGCATAGAGGTATGTTGAGTGAATCAATGAAAGATGAAATGGAATTCGATACCATAGATCAGATGTATGATTATCTTTTAGAATATTGGAATTATTGGGATAAAATTTTTGAAAGAGAAGATTTAAGCGTTACAAAAGATTTCGGAAGAGACGAGAGAATCAACTGGAAAGAACTGCGGTATGTATGTACTAAAAGGTTTGGAAAAGTTATATATGATGTACCTCAATGTATTGGGTATTGCAGCATAGAGTAAAATAGTTTTATTGGAGGAGTGTAATTGCAGTATAAAATAGCAGATGCTAATCATCCTAGAATGGGATTAGGAAATAAATTATGTATTAACCCAAAATATTGGTGCAGATCACATCAAGTATGGTTATCTGAAAATGATGTAAAGAAAAAAGAATGCTTTCATAAACCAACGATTGATATGATTTCTTATGAAAAATGTAGGTGCCTGGAGAAAGCAGATTATTATTCAGAACTCAAAAAAAGAGGTTGGAAAAGACAAGTTTGTTAATGATGGTAATGGACGGAGGGAATATAATGTTGAAATACAGAGAATTTCTCGATTTGACTGATGAGGAAATTGAATTCATTATAAAAGAAATTTTCCATATACAAGATGTGTAAACAATATTGAAAGAGACAAAGAATCGAATCAAATATCTTGCGACATTTATATAATGGAAGAATACCCCGAATTTGGTGATACACTGGATTTGTCATTAAATGGAATAGATACCCATGATTTTGGATTAACATCGAAAGAATTATTGAAATGGAGACAGTTTCTTTTGGCAAAGGGATGTGATTATAGGTTGAAAGATAATCCGTATATGGAAGAATAGAGGGGGGGTAATTACTATGGTTATAAATGTACCAGAATGGGCTGAAATTGGTAAATTCATCGAATATCGGATGTACGATAAAAATCATGGGAAAATGAGATGGTTTAGAGAAAAAATAATTTCATATGGAAATGATGGTTTTTTTCATCAAGATTATAACTGTCCTGTTTATTATAATCGGTTTTCTGATTTAGGCAAGAGTGTAAGATTATGTGAGCAAAAATACGATTATAATGCTGCATGTGGTCTTGATAATTAGATGAATTTTAACTTTCATCTGGGAGGTGTAAATGTTATGAGAAAAGTAGTTTTAGAACCGCACAAAGAAAAGTCAAACTTATGGTGTTGGAATGTGTTGCAGTACAGTGAAAGCCAAGATACATGGTATAGCATTGGTTCCGGGATAGAAGTAAACTGGGATATAGCAGCTAGAAAAGCTAAAGAAATAATAAAGATGTAATAAATATATGTAAGACGATACTTATTCTGTATCGTCTTTTTCATTGGATTCATGTAACTTGCAATAATATAAAAGAAGTCTATTTAACGCTGGATCCTCAGATTTGAATAAATCAGTTGGAGTACATTCTAGTGCGATACATATTCTTTCTAGTGTGTCAAAATTTATTTTGCTTGTATCTCCATCGTAAAGTTTACATGCCGCAGGATACCCGACTCCGATCGCTTTTGCAAATTGATTTTTATTCTGAAATTTTTTATCTACCAGATCTTTAATATCTAAGCGCATGTATTCACCACCTGTTCGTTATATATTGTTTACAGTATATAGTTTAGCATATATTCTTTAAAAAATAAATATATTTTATTGAATATACTCTTGACAATATACTGTAAAGAGTATATACTTATGATATCGAAAGAGAGAAGTACATAGATTAGGAGAAAGGAGGATGCGTAATTATGAAAATTAAATTTGAAAAATTTGATATTGTAATGGTTGACTTTGGAGATAACACTATAGGAAGTGAACAAGGCGGGAAAAGACCAGCAATTATTGTACAGAATGATATAGGAAATCATTTCGCTGCAACAACCATCGTTATACCATTTAGTACAAAATTAAAAAAGATAAACCAACCTACGCATACTCTTATCAAAAAGGGAAGAGGTACAGGGTTGGTAAAAGATTCTATTGTTTTGTGCGAATGCATAAGAAATATTTCAGAATTAAGAATAGAAAAATACCTTGGAAAGATAACATCTATGGACGATAAACGTGCAATAAAGATTGCATGTGACGCAAATTTTATGTGGGGAGATGATGTGGCATGAGATATGTATTGATGGACATTGAAGAAGCTGTTAAGCACTGTAAAGGGAAAAAAGTTTTAGTTGCAGAACAAGACCTTGAAAATAATGAGGTGGTAGGTTTTGAAAGAAAAACTTTTCAGGAATGCAAGGATATTATCGAGCGATCTGAAACAATAGCAAAAATTTGTGATGACTTTTTAAACCAGCTAAGAGTGTTTTCTGAAAAACAATTAGATTTGATGAACATAAAACCTATCGGAACTATGAGTACAATATTAGTTCATGATCCTTTCCCGGATACAGAAGAACAGAAAAGAACAAAAAATCGAACAAACGTTCTGTCAACTATTGACAAGAACAAATGTTCGTGTTAATATACTTTTTGTAAACATAATAAAAAAGAAGAGACGGAAATCCATCACAGGTGCGCCAACACCTCCGGTTCCGGCTCTTCTAAAACCAAAAAACGCATTTCCCAAAAATGGGAGTGCTAAGAACAGCTTGCGCTATCCCTACTAGTATAATACATATTTTTTTCAAAGTAGTCAAGCGTATCAGCTAAAAATTCCAAATATTGGAAAACTGAATATTGAAATTTACTTTTTATTCGTGTGGACAAGTTTCTAAACGTTTATTTCTGATGCAATTTTTTAAATAGGAGTGAAATAAACAGTGAATAACGCAATGAAAAGTAAAAAAGAAAGGGTGGTTGAAATGAATTATGTCGTGACGAACGACAAATTGTACATTAGGTTAAGTTCTGATGGTTCTCCTGTAACTTGTTCTAAACGCAACGCTCAAGTATTTGAAAAGGACAAGGCGGATAATATTCTAAAGAATCTTCCAAAAGTATTGAAGAACTTTCGTTTTAAAGTAAAACCTGTTCCACAATCTGAACAGGAAGTTCCTCAGAACAAAACAAAAACAGATAATGTGCAATCAGAAGAGAAGAAATACATAAGAAAAGATTCGTACATACCGTGCGACGAGGTTGTACAGTGGATCGAAAAATCAAGACAGTGTAGCGAATTTGTGGAAGACGCTACGAGAAGAAGAGCAGTATTACATAAAAAATTGGCAAATGTTGATCGTGAATTGTCAAACTGTATGCATCAGATTGAATTAGAAAAATGGAAGTCAGGTTGTGATGGATACAAATTATATAAGTTGGAAAAAGAAATTCTTGAAAAACGAAGACAGATTAAAGATGAGTTGGTAATTATTCAATCTGTCCTGGACAATACAAAATGTACGATTGGGATTAAGAATATTGAAAAGACTTTTAATCGTCTTGGTACTAGAAGATTTGAGATAAGAATCATTGAAGACGATGATTTCTTTGATGAATTACAACCTGATTCATAGTAATAATAGAATCAGGTTGTATGAAACTACTTATCATCATTGATAAATTTGACTACATCCTCAATTTTACAATCGAAATATTTGCAAATGGTGTCAAGAGTGGACATAGAAATATATTCATCTTTACCAATCTTGGCTAATGTAGCCATACTTATTCCGGTTTCTAAACGAAATTGAGTTTTGCTTAAGTCGTTATCAATAAGCAGCTTCAGCAAAGGTTTGTATGAAAACATATTACACCTCCTAATATTTAGATTATAACATTATATATTCATATGTCAATGGAGGAATATTCAGATATGTGAATATATTTATTGACAAATATTCAGATGTGGTGTATGTTGTATTCATAAAAGCGAATATAAAAATTAGATATCTAAATATTTTGTATGAGAGGTCATAAAGATGGACAAGAATAAAATTCTCGAAGACTATATCGGAAATGATATGAAAAAAATTCGTAAAATATGCGACAAAATCATTTCCAAAACAAATATCCCGAAAATGTATTGGGATGATTATTATGATAAAGCTGTCGATATTCTTCTGAAGAGTATGGATACATATGATGAGTCGAAAAATTGTAAATTTAGTACATATTTCTATGGAAACCTTGTAAGAAGAAAAGAAACGTGGAAAAGAGATTGTATAAGGTTTAAAAGATGTAATCTTGTAATAGATAGTAAAGGAAAAATTATGAGAGATAAGGACGGAAATCCTATAGTTATTCCAGATATATCCATACATATGAAAGTTGATCCAGATGAAGATTACACGTTGGAAGAAGGCATTTCTTCTGGATTTAATTTAGAAGGGGAAATTATAAATAGACTTCACCCCACAACAGATAAAATTGAAATGTATAAGAGCAATTTATCTTATAAGCAACAAAAGGCGGTCGATCTCATATGCGATGGATACACTCAAGATGAAATTATTGAAGAATTAAACATAACAGAAAGAGAATATAAAGACAATATACTTGGGACTATGCGTCTTTATGAAAATGTAAAAGTGTTATTGTGCGAATAAAAAATTGGAGGAATATAATCATGGCAAAGAAAATTAGAAAAAAGACATTATCGCTAGATTCTTATTTAGAGAAGATTGTGGAAGAAGATATTAGTGATAATCAGGACGTTCAAAGACTGTTTTGTTGGGAAAATGGAATGGTGAATGAGTTAATCAAAACTGTATTAACTGATGATTATATTCCACCAATTATCTTAGGAGAAGAAGATTTGGACGAAGACGTTGTGCAGCAATACATTGTTGATGGAATGCAAAGAAGTTCTGCGTTGGTTAAATTTAAGCATGAAAACTATAAAATTACAGCTACTTTAGAAGATCCGATTATCCAATATCAGAGAAAAAAGAAAGATGAAAATAATAAAATCTGTAAAGATGAATACGGAAAAGTTATTTGGGAATCTGTTGAATATGATTTGAGAAGAAAAACATATGAAATGTTACCGCCAGAATTGAAAAAAATGTTTGATGATTATCAGATTGACATTACAATACATCAGCATTGTACGATGTCACAGATTAGTAAATTGGTGAGAAGATACAACAATCATTTGGGAATGAATACATCTCAGAAAGCATTTACTTATATTGATTTACATGCAAGAAAAATAAGGACAATATCTGAGAAAAATAAATTCTTTAAAAATTGTATGTCTTGTTCCGGTAAGCAGCAATCGAAAGGTATTAGAGAAAGACTTGTATGTGAATCTGTCATGACAACGTTTTTCTTTGATAACTGGAAAAGTGCAATAAAGAACATGAGCAAATATCTAAATGAGAACGCAACGGAAGAACACTTTGATACTGTAAATGAATATTTTAGCAGGATTGAATCTGTGTGCAAAGATAATTTCACAGAAGTGTTTGTGCCAAAAAATGTTATTGTTTGGATCCCTGTGTTTAAAGAGTTTGCTAAATTTGGATTAGATGATATTAAGTTTAAGGATTTTGTAGAAGAATTTGAAAAGTCTTTATATAAAAAAGATGTAAATGGAGTAACATTTGACAAATTAAATGAGGATCGTCATACAAAAGGTAAGGCTATTTTAAAAGAGAAAATTAACATCTTAACTGCTCTCATGAAAGAGTATTTACATATTAAAGAAGATGAAGAATGTCTTGTCGAAGTGGGAGAGAATAATGTAATAGATAATGCTTCTTCAGACCAGAACGCTCTTGAATTTATCAAAGAAAATGTTAAAGAAGATGTGATTGATGAAGACATCGAATTATATAAAATTCAGTTAGATGACTGGACAGTAGAGGTTGATAACTCATCGAAACTTCTTGAACCTGAAAACATGAATTCTTTACTTGCTGTTGTTGCGTACAGCTTTGAAACAAACATAGATTTAGAAATTCCGGAGTGGATGGTAAGTTTCTTTAACAGAAATTCTACATATATTAAAGATCAAAAAGAAAATTATACATACATGGTAAATGATATTGGTGAATTCTTGAGACATAAATATGAACTTGCTGGATAAATGGAGGTGAATAATATATGGATAAAACATTTTGGAACATAATGTCAATCGGTGGATTAATTACATCGTGTTTAGCCGGTGCTAGATTATATGAAATTGGAGAAGATTCATTTTTCTATGGTTTTATTCTCGGTGTCGGAGCATTGATGTTCGCTGCAAAATATATGGGAGAGGAAGAATGAGGTAGAAAAGATGAAAAAATTTAACTGGAAAGAATTTAAAAATAAAGACAATAAGATTGCGGTGCATTGTAAGACCGAGGAAGAAGCGAAAGATTTTTGCAAGAGAATGCATGAGCATGGGATGAAGTGGAGCACAGGTAAAAGCTACATGGAAAAGACAAATTATGAAGAGTACAAAGGAGAAACGTGCTATATAAGATTCGGAATGTTCTCATCGTATCGGTACTACAATAGCGAAGGATACGAGATCCTGGAATGGAGTGATTACATGCAGAAAGAATTTACAAAGTCAGATTTAAAAAGCGGAATGGTGGTCGAATATAATGATAACTATTTCGGGAAAAGACTTGTTATAGGCGGCTTTTTGATTGGCGAAGATGGATATTCGGATTTGGGAGACTATAACGAAAACTTAAAAAATGTGGCAAGCGGTTTAGAAATAGTTAGGGTATATAAGATTAAATGCATGGAAAAAATTAGCAGTATCATGCATGATGACAACCTCGAACTCATCTGGGAGCGAAAAAAACTAAAGAAAATGACCGTAGAAGAGATGCGCGAAAAGTTAGAAGAACTGATTGGAGAAGAAATTGAAATTGTCTAAATAAGGAAAAGGAGAAATAAATTATGTGTGAGTTTAAAAGTGGAATTATTTTTAAGAATAGGGTGGAACTTGCACCCTTAGAGAATGAAAGTCATTCAAGTTTGCTTGAAAAATTGGATATAGAAGATAATGAATTTAATGCTTCTAAGAAATTTGTGAGAGCAGAATTAATTCCGCCAGAGAAATATGTTATCACTTCTGATATTTCAAAGTGGACTTATAAAGTCGATCAGGATATTGTACCAGAATGGTATAGTAACGATCCAGAGAGATATGAAGATGAATTTAGAGAATCCGTTAAAGATTTTATGAACAAGCACTTTAAAGAGGAATTTGGATATTATTGGACAAACATTCGAATGGATGGAAAGATATATCATTTTATGTATGGAGTTCTTACGAGGATGAGTTTTGGCAGCAATAATAATTACGCAGAATCTTCTGTAAGAAAATATCTTAAAGAGTGCAAGCTTGCAAAAGACATTAAATGTAAATATGGAAATAGTATTACTCCAGTTGAAAATAACTTGCTTAGTATGGATGGATTTAATGATTATGGTGTTGTAAAAGATGATGTATTGTCTATTCCGACTTTTGATTTATTCAGAAAATGTGGTGAAAAACTTCCACTAATCAATTATCCACACTGGCTGTCAACTCCAAATCAGACGAAATCAAGAAAAGATTCTTCCTGTGTTCAGGTTGTTCGCGGTCGTGGTGGCGTGCTCTGCGACGGTTGCGGTTGGGGCGGTTATGGGGTTCGTCCGTTTTTTATCACCGAATCTTAAATCTGTTTATCTTGTCGATAACGTTTTGTGGAGATGAAGACAGAACAATGCGTAAGCGTTGTTCGTAAGTATTCGAAGAGCAAAACTCAGCAAGATTGGAGTGATTTATATGGAAGTTATTACAAAAGCTATCGACTTAATGCAATATACATATTCCGTGACAGCGAATAAAAAGAGATATCCGGCAAAATACAAAACGCTTATAGAAAGAATTCAGAATGAATGTATGAATATATATGATTTCCTGATGAGCGCAAATAGAATACAAATAAATGCAGAAAAACAGAAGAGATTAGATTTGCAAACTAGATCTATTTCTTCATGTGATAAATTATCTTGTTATGTTGAATTGTCAATGAATCTAAATCTTATAGGATCTGATACAGTTGAACATTGGCAGAAGAAGATATGTGATATTAAATATATGACAATAGCCTGGAGAAACAAAGATAAAACAAGATGATTCTTAACGGTTGTTTGCTATATGACTTCCTATGTTCAGATTGTTAACAGTAATGGTAACGTGAACTACAACGATTGCAATTGGAACGATTATGGAGTTCGTCCGTTCTGGGTCGGAAGACGAAATAAAGTAAGAGAAACGCTGAAATTAGAGTCCCGATATCAAAAGAGCAAACAACCTTTCCTGTCTTTTACTAGACAGGATAAATACAAAGGCAAAATATATCATGATAAAAGATAGCACAGTTTTTGATAAGATTATTGATTTTGAAAATTTATATAAAGCATACAGAGATTCAAAAAGTGGCAAAGGTTTTACGAAAAGTAGAATTAAATTTGAATTATCTGCTCTTGATGGAATTTATCAAATTAAGAAACTTTTAGAATCAAAGCAATATGAAGTAGATAGATATAACAGATTTAAAGTATATGAACCGAAAGAGAGAATTATAGAAGCAGGAAGTTTTAAAGACAAAATTGTGCAGCACAGTTTATGTGATAATGTGCTTCTTCCTATTTTAAGTAATGAATTTATATATACGAATTATGCCGGACAAATAGGAAAAGGAACATTGTTTGGTTTGGATTGTCTGAAATATCAAATGTATTTAGCATATCAGAAATACGGATATGATTGTTGGATTATTAAAGGTGATATTAAAAAATTTTTCTATAATATTGATCATAATATTCTGAAAGATATTGTTTTATATTTTATATCTAATCCAGATACGTACTGGTTATGTGAAAAATTTATTGATAGCACAAGCGGAAATGGCTTGCCTCTTGGAAATCAAGTTAGTCAGGTATTTGCTTTATTATATTTGTCTGGTTTTGATCATTTTATAACTGGAGAGTTGGGTGTCAAATATTATGGAAGATACATGGATGATTTCTATTTAATTGTGGAATCAAAGCAATATGCAAAATATTGTTTGTGTGCAATAGAAGATTTTGTAAACACACTAAATTATGAAATGTCGCAAAAGGAGGTCTGGTTAAATGCTAGTTGAAAAAGTTATAAAAATACCGGTGTATACTTTCAATTTTAGAATGTATCCAAATAAAGAACAGAGTGAATTAATAGATAGAATTATCTTAGCTTTACATAAAGCATGTAATATGGCTGTTTATGATATGTTTGAAAATAAAGTTAATACAATTGAAAGACCAGACAAAAAGAATGGAGGACAAACTGTTCATTTTCCGGATGTAAAGTCTATTGCAAAGAAACAGTATTTGGATGTGTTAAGAAGTAGGAGAGAAGACATTAAATTGATTCCAGCGGGTGCTTTGTCTGGTGAGAATGGAGTTTTCTTGTGTGATTTGTCGAAGCGATTGGATGCTCAAGTGAGTGGAGAAAATTCTAATAAGAAAACAAACGGAAAGGGAGTTAAAAGACCGATTGAGAACAGTAAACCTCCATATTATTCAAAGAAACATCCGAGAACAAGTTATACATATCAAGAATTTCTGAGAAAAATGAGCTTTAATGAGGAGAATAAAAATGTAGCATATTTTAATTTAGCTAAAATCGGAAAGGTAAAGATTAGGGGGATTAAAGGATGCCTAAAAAATATCTGGTTTGATTCATCATGCACGATGAATTTTGAAGAATATGTGAATTTACATAAGAAACAACAAATATTAACAACTGTAAAAAAAGATAATTGTGGTGATTACTTTTTACAGCTATGTATGAAAGATATTTATAAGATTGTGAAAGTAGAAGAAGAGAAAAGAGAAATTGGAATTGATGTTGGAATTTCAACTTTGATGACTTTATCAGACGGAACAAAATATGATAATCCTAGATTCAAAAATGGTAAAGACGGAAGTGTTCGTCAACATCGTGAGATGTTAAATAGACAATTATCCAGAAGGCAAGGGTATAGCAATATTGAGTTTAGGAAAAGGTTAAGTGAATTAAGAAAAGAAAATGTTGAATTAAAGCCTTCTAAAAGATACATAGAAACAAAAGTTAAAAAAGCAAAATTAGAAAGAAAGGTAACACGACAAAGAAAATATCATATGGAGAATATGGTGTTAGAAGTTATAAAAAGATCAGACTTTATTGGAATAGAAACTTTGTCGGTTAAAGATATGTATGTCAAGAAAAACAAGAGTGAGAAATGATAATTTATCTGATGCGGCGATGGGAGAAATTCTTACTTTATTAAAAAGAAAAGGTGAAGAATATGGTGTACCTGTTGTTGCAATTGGACAATATAAAAAATCAACACAAACATGCAGTAAATGTGGTTTTGTGAACGTAAAAACAAAAGATACAAAAATAAGAGGCTGGATTTGTCCTGAATGTGGAGCGATTCATGATAGAGACATTAATGCTGCAATTAATATTTTGAATATGGCTAAAGAGAAAGAATATAAGAAGCAAATAGCTTAAATACATATACATGGTTGCAGGTTCAACGCCGCCATGTGCGAATATGAAGTGAACATAAGTTATACGGTTTATTCGCACTAAAGTAGATAAAAGAAATCAGTGAGTAGTAATCATTTATTTACATATACGAAAACGGATAACGCTTTTGTAACCTTAGAATTGTGTAAGTTACATAAAATAGATATGTCATATTTGTGTATTTTTGATGATGTAGTTTACATAAGTATGAGGATTGAAATGCGTTCGTAGACGGTGTGTCTGTCAGAACGTACACGATGTAGTTTACATAAGTATGAGGATTGAAATACCCGTATGTTTTAATAACATCTGATTTAATAAGATGTAGTTTACATAAGTATGAGGATTGAAATTGCATATCACCTGTGAACTTCTGAATGGAATGGAGATGTAGTTTACATTAGTATGAGGATTGAAATGCGATCGAAAGCTGCATTATAAAAAATAGAAAAAGATGTAATTTATACAAATATAAGGATGGAAACAGATTATCGATAAAGAATTATTAGATTAAAAAGGAGAATAAAACTATGACAGGATATGATTTAGTAGCAATTGTGAACTTACTAGAAGACCATAACAAAAAAGATTATGGATTTGCATTATATAAGGAAGAATATGAATTACTTAGAACAGCAAATTTGAATAATACACTTGTGGTTGTAAATGCAAGAAACAAAGATAGGAGAGTATTAGGAAAGGTAAAAGTAATTTTACCTGTGAGTGTATATGGCGAAAATCCTACAGCTCAGGTAGTCGGCGTTGTTAATATGAATGCATATATGAAGAGAAAAAAAGAAGAGAAAAAACGTATTGATAAAATCAATGAACTTAAGTCGTTAATCAAAAAGAATGAGATAGAACTTACAGCTCTTGTTATGGAATTGAGAATGTTAGAAGGCTAAAAGGAGAGAAATAAATAATATGAAATATCCATTCTATTGTCCGAAATGTGGGCACAAAGAAACTATTACAATGTCGATGAAAGAGTATACAGGCGAAGGACATATGTGTCCGGAATGTGGTGAAGAAATGAAACGAGAAATTGACTCCATGGTTTGCAGAAGTATTGATAAGACAGGAGATTTCTATAGAAGTTTTAATTAAAAGATAGTTGTGGATTAGTGTAAATGGTAGCACGATGCGGTATATAGCATTAGAAAAGGTTCGAATCCTTTATTCACAATTCATATGCGGAATAAATTTCTATACATGTTTCATACCCTCAATAAAATAAGATACATAAAGTTCTGCATATGATTTTCATCGGTGTTTATAATCAAATATCACCTGCAGTAAATCAAATATTTAGAAACTGTAAACGTTGATTCAACAAACTATTTCATTTGTCGCTATTTGAAAATATTTGTGAACAGCATGTGATATAAGATCGTAAATACCGATGTGATTAATATTAAAAGAGGTGTAAAAATGAGTAGCTGGACATATGTACATGGAACAATTGTTGTATCACCATTAGGCAGAACACAACACGAGAAAAGGTATATTCTTGAAACTGTTCTTGATCATCTTCCGGTTGTAACTGGATCAGAAAGAGATATGGAAGTATATGTGATTCAAAAAAGAGGATATAACAGCTCAAGCAGTAGCGATGAATTTTTTGAGGGAACAAATAACTTAAGAGATTCAAGAGGAAGAAGAAGTTATAAACGTGGTTGGTTACATACACAAAACGAATATATTCTTGTTGTTGATGGTGCATTACGTGATAGAGAATTTGAAGAAACTTTTAAAGAATTTGTGAAGTGGATTTGTAGATTATCGAAAAGAATCATTGTAGATGATGTAAATGTGAAAATTAAAGGATTTGAAAAAGAATATGTTATAGATAATCCAGATCCGTTTTACAACATGAGCGATTTTAACAATGATAATTGGTGTGATTATTTGATGTGGAAATATGACAGAGACGAAGAAGGAAATTTGTTAGGTGGGAAACCTACGAATAGGGAAAAGCAATGAGGAAACCTAAAGTGGAGAATAAATACAACTTAACAATGAAGAAAATTAAAAAACTCAAAGTTGGTGATGAGTCCCAAATTAAGGAACCACTGTTTTGGAGAAATAATGTTATCAATGCATGGTGTATTAGTGGAACGGTTGGGACTGATAAAGATATACAGTACGGCACTGATAACGAGTTTTGGATAGGTATATATGATAAGCCATATTACAATAGTAGAATTCGTGTTTATTGTAATTGTTTGGGAGGAATGAGTACTTATAAATTTAACAAGTTTTTTAGATTTGAAGATATCGAGCACGAAAATGATTTAAAAGTACAGGAAGACTTGTTGAAAACAGTAAATAATTTGATTGATGAAGGGATTTTGGTGATGGAAGATGGCAAGAAATAAATATGCAGGGCGTTGTTATTGTTGTGGTCAATGGATAGAACCTGGATTTGGACACTTTGAAAGACACAATGGCGGTTGGAGAATAAAATGCGTGAAATGTGCAAGTGGAAGAGTAGTAAAAGAGACAGACAAAGAGGTTGTTAGGGTTAGAAAGGGTGCAGAAAGTGGACGAAAAGAAAGTTAAAGAAGCGATAGAGTTTCTGCAAAGAAAAATTCGCACATTAGATGCACAAAAAGAATACGATGAATATTGCAATCCTGTACATAATGAAACATTGGATTTGGCAATTGGGTTGTATGAAACAGCAATCAAAGCACTGGAAAAGCAGTTGCCGAAAAAAGTAGAAAACTGGAATGGACAAGCGTCGTGTCCTAGATGCAAAAGACTGTTTGGAAATATGGCAGATATAGAAATGTTTTGTTATTGGGATTCTGATTGCTGCAATCATTGTGGACAGAGATTAGATTGGAGTGAGTAACATGGAAGAATTAAAGAAATGCCCATTTTGTGGTGGAGAAGCAATGCTGAAAATCAATTACGGATTTGATGGAAAAGTTATATCAGCTTTTGTGTACTGCAAAGAATGCGGAGTTGCAACACGAAATTGTGCTTTAGAAGCTACGGCTAGGGGAATGTGGAACAGGAGAGTGAAAGAATGAAAAAACAAACATTTGAAGATATCCTATACATGATTAAAAGATCGTGTGACAAACATTTTACACAAGGAACTGTTTACGATGGAATGAAACCGGAAATTGTAAGGTGTGCTACAGATATTTACATTGAGCAGATGCGACAGAACGGAGGAAAGGAAGATGAGCAGAGAAATCCTTTTTAAAGCAAAGAGAAAAGACAATGGAGAATGGGTGGAAGGGTATGTTGTTGCATATCCTTCTGGAAAAGTGGAAATACACAAAATTAGCAAAGAATTACCAGATATATTACTAAAATGCGAGATTGCTCCAAGTACTTTATGCCAGTACACCGGACTTACCGACAAAAACGATAAGAAGATCTGGGAGAATGATATTCTCAGATATAGTTATGACTATGATGGAAGTCCGTTTTTAAAAGATGGCGAAGAGATAAAATATCGTGTAGGTGCTGTGTTTTGGAGTGAATGGAGGGGATCATGGGCAGTATGTGGACGAGGAAATAAAAAATATACTAATAACGATGTTTTTAAATATAATCGGAATCCAAATAGAACGGAAGTTATCGGAAACATTTTTGATAATCCAGAGCTGTTGGAGGTGGAGTGATGAAAACAATAATTTACACAGTAGATGACGAAGAACCAGATTGCAATAGATGCGATCATTGTTGCTGCGAAGATTATTATTGTATCAAACAATGCGGAGCAGAACATGGATGGAATGGATACGAAAGGTTAGAGAGAATTGAAAGTGATGAGGGGTAACAATGTGGAAAATATTTATTGAGTATGACGATAAGAGCAAAATTACATTAACAGGAAAACACAAAGATATTCCGCTAAGGCTTGCATTAGAATATAACCTACTGTATGCAAATTCCCAAAGCTGCATAGGTGCAAAATATCAACGATATCCAAAAAAGAATTATCCTGAGATGGATTTAATGGATAAAATCGAGGAACTAGAGTTGTTGGAGGCGTAGTAATGAAAAAAGAGTGTATTAAATGCAAATATTATAAAAACTACTATAAATCAACAGAATGTTATTGCGAAAAAGGTTATTGTGTTATGGATAAGAAAAACAGGAGATGGAATAAATGAACGTACTAGAGAAGATCTTGGAAGAGTTAGAGAATGAATCACAACTAGCGCATGAAGAAATGCGAAGATGTGCAAGAGGAAATCCTTTGCAATTTGATGAAGTAAAAGGATATGCAAGAGCAATGGAATATGTAGTTGACACCATACGTTCTCACATGGAGAAGAGAAAAAAGGTATCAAGAGCAAGGATAATAACACGTAAAATTGATGAAAAGTCATATTATGAGATTGAATATAAGGAAACCGGGAAAGACGAGTATGATGTCGGATACGGATCGTACGATTTAAATAATGTCATTGGTTGGTTTAACGAATGCTTCGAGTTTTGTGGAAAAACTAAAGTGGCTAGTGACAATGACGGTTGGATTCCGGTAGAGGAGAGATTGCCGGAAGAAGATGAAAGATACAAAGGTAGAAAGGCTATTGATGTATTAGTCACTACTTCTAATGGAAGAGTTACTAAAGTACAAAGACAATCAAAATATGACTATTGGTGCTGGGGAAGAATTTATGGTGAGCCAACTGCATGGCAGCCACTTCCAAAACCATACAAGGAGAAATAACATGTCAGAAGATACAAAACAGCAGTTGCAAATTGTTCTGGATTTATTGAGAAAATCATTGATAGATAATGGTGTTTCTATGGGGCTATCAGAAAAGAAAATAATGTTTTTTGATACAAAGAAATATTTATTAACAGGAAAGTTTGATGGATTTTCTGTAAATATTGATAACTTAGTTAAATAATGAAAGCAGAATTTCAAACGGAGAAAGAGAGAACTAATATATGAAGAAAAACAATGTAAAAACAGCCACAATCAGATGCGATGATAATGCAGAAGCAGTTGTGTTTTCTAAATATACAACGGAAAATTCAACTGATTTTGAAATCTCTTTTGAGGATTCATATAGCGGTGGAGATTTTAAAGGAATTATTGGAAGATTTAAAAGAGCATGGATGGCGTTCTGGAATAAGCCGGTATGTTATACAGGTATATATTGCGAAAGTGGGCGTGATAGAGTAAGAAACTTTCTGAAAGAATGCTTGGAATTGGTAGAAGGAGAATAGGGAATATGAGAACAGTATATATTGCAGACGATGGAAAACAGTTTGAAGATGAGTATGAATGCGAACATCATGAATTTGAGTTAAAATATCCACATCTTCAAACAATTGAAGCGTACAATAAAGACGGAGAAAAAATGACAGATCTCTTGGATGAAGATACATATAATAATTGTGAAAAAATTATTCTTCATTCAGAAGAAGAGTTATCTGATTTACAATATGCCGCAGACTGTTTAGGATTTTATTCATACAATGACATTACCGAAATCGGGGAATGGATTTTTGATTATGAAACAGGGTATTTTAGTAAAAACAAAAAGTCTACTTTTGTACAGGAGTTATCTGACAAATATGTGGAGATATTAAAAGAATGTAGATCAATAAAATATCAGGAACACGCGGATAATACACTATTAAAATTATTATCTGATTTAGGATATGCAGATGTTGTAAAAGCATACAGAGAAGTTCCTAAATGGTATTCATGATATTCGTAAGTTTAAAATATGAAACCGTGATTTCAATTTTTGGAGGTGGTAACATCGGTGATGAAATTATTTTAACTAAAAGAAAACCAAACATAATTGCTGAAGAATGTGTATGCGAAATTACAGAATATCTTAACAACAATGTTAGATATAATTTTGGAGATGTTCATCCATATTCTTTATGTTACATATATGACTCAAGAAGCATTTGGGGCAACACAATTGTAATTCGTATGCCAGGATCAACAATTGGATGTATTAAATTTGATGATAGAAATGTAATTGTAGAGTGTTGCATTGACGCTGATACTATGTCGAAGAATAACTGCTTCTCTAAAGACATTAATGAGCAACTGAAACGATTTGTCGGAAGAACATTGATATTTCCGGAAGAATAGAGGTGAAAAATATTAATACGTATAAAATTAGAGATGCATTTTTTGTAAATCTTGAAACTGGTGAGAAAATAAATGTAGGTAATGCTTCTGTGTCGATTGAAAATGAAGAAATAGGTTGCAATAATAATCAGTCAAATTTTAGAAGATTAGAATTTGAAGACACTACTTTCACATTTGAACCTAAGTATTTGAATACAAAGAAACTCTATCAAATGTTATATGGTATTACAAATAATTACAGAAGATTGCATGATGGATATGCTCTGAGAGAAGTAATCAGAAGAAGATACATAATGAAACATAGAAGACAAGTGAATAAGAAGGAGAGGTAATAAGTATGGAATTTAAAGACTTTAGAAATATGATTTCTGATCATTTTAAGACAATGACAAAAGATGTTGATAGGTTGTTTGAAGTTGGTGTGGATAAGGATGAAATGTGGAATACATACCTTGATAGTTTTCCGACCGGAACAAATGAGATTTTTAGAAAAAGAAGAGAATATGATTGCAGTTGTTGTAGGCAGTTTGTCAAGCAAATCGGTAGTGCTGTGGTAATTAAAAATAATAAATTAGAAACAATTTGGGATTTAGGCATTCATGATGATAAATTTGAACCGGTTGCAAAAGCTATGTCTGATTTTGTAAGAAGACACTGCGTAACAGATGTATATGTAAGCAAATTTAAAAAGGTTGGAACAGAATATAACTACGAGCAGTATGAGAACGGAACAATGAAAAAGTGGGAACACTTTCAGATTATTTTAGACGATAAATTTGTGGACAAAACTGCTCGATCAATTGGAGATATTAAAGGTGGATTTAGAGACACGAAAAATGTATTTAAAAGATCACTTGATGAAATTTCCATGGATGCGTTAGAGACAGTACTTGAGCTTATCAATTCCAACACTCTATACAAAGGAGAAGAGTGGAAAACTATCCTGATGGAGTTTAAGAGATATAAGAAAGAATATGAAAAATTAAGTTCTGATGATGTTCGTGATTTATATACATGGGAGAATTCTGTAAAAGCAGGTATTGCAATTGGTCGAATCAGAAATCACAGTATTGGAACACTTCTTGTGAATGTAAGCAATGAAATGGATCTTGATACGGCGGTAAAAAAATATGAACAGATTGTAGCACCAACAAATTATAAAAGACCTAAAGCAATTTTTACGAAAAAAATGTTAGAAGATGCAAAGAAGACAATTTCTGAATTAGGATATATGGATTCTCTCAATAGAAGATTCGCAACTCTGGATGATATTACGGTGAATAATATTTTGTTCTCAAATAAAGATGCAGCGAAACGAATTTCAGATTCATCTGATATCTTTGGAGAACTAGAAAAACAGGCTGTAGTTAATCCAAGAAAATTTTCAAGAGTAGAAGAAATTACTGCAAATGATTTCATTAAAAATGTCTTACCATCAGCAAAAGAGGTAGAAGTATTGGTAGAGAATAAGCATTCGAATAATTTTGTTTCTCTAATTGCTCCTTGTAATAAAGATTCTAAATCAATGTTTAAATGGAACAATGGATTGAGTTGGGCTTATTCTGGAAATATTACAGACTCTGATATGAAACAGAATGTAAAAGCAGCAGGTGGAAATGTAGACGGTGTTCTTAGATTTTCTATTCAATGGAATGAAGACGGAAGAGATAATTGCGACTTGGACGCACACTGTATTGAACCAAATAGAAATGAAATTTACTTTAGTAATTGTAGAAAACCATCTTTGTCATCCATGACTGGACAGCTTGACGTAGATATTATTCATCCAAATGGCAAGGTTGCTGTGGAAAATATTACATGGTCAGATAAATCAAAAATGAAACCAGGTGTTTACAAATTTTTTGTAAATCAGTATTCAGGAAGTGCTAGAAATGGATTTAGAGCAGAGATTGAATTCAATGGAGAAATTTATTCTTTTGATTATAGCAATTCAATGAGAACGGGACAAGATGTTTATGTAGCTGATGTAATTTTGGATACTAATGGGGAATTTACAATCAAGGAAAAAATTTCCGGGAACTCTAAAGTCTCAAGTAGAACAGTTTGGGGAATTTCAACAAATGAGTTTACGCCGGTATCGGTAGTTTGTTATAGCCCAAATTATTTTGACGAACAGGACGGTATTGGTCATAGACATTTGTTCTTTATGTTGAACGGATGTAAAAATGATGAAGAACCAAATGGATACTATAATGAATTCTTAAAGAGTGAATTAGAAAAGCATAAAAGAGTATTTGAAGCTCTAGGATCAAAATGCCATGTAGAAGATTCTGAGGATCAGCTTTCTGGAATTGGTTTTAGCATGACAAAAAGAGCAGAGCTGGTTGTAAAAGTAAAAGGTGCAACAGAGAGAATTTTAAAAATTAAGTTTTAATCAAGAAGGAGAAAGTAATATGAGTACGAACATGTTTGAAATTGCTACTAGAAACAAATTTAGATTTCCATTTAAAGGTGTGATTTCTACCGAAGATTTATGGGATTTAAGTGTAGAGAGTCTTGACAATGTGTTCAAGACGCTTAACTCTGAGATGAAGAAAACAAAAGAAGAAAGTCTTTTGAGTACAAAGAGCAAGGACGATGAAGTGCTTGAACTAAAAATTGAAATTGTTAAACATATTGTTGCGGTAAAACAGGAAGAAAAGGAAGCAAGAGAAAGGAAATTCTTGGATAGAGAACGTAATCAGAAAATTATGTCTATTATTGCTGCGAAGCAGGATGAACAGTTACATAATATGTCAATAGAAGAATTGCAGAAATTGCTTGTAGAATAAGTGAATAATAAAACAGACACTCATCTCCGCGACCAAACTTTGATGGGTGTCTGAAAACACAATACATTGGACAATTAGGAATCCAACGCAACTAATATATTACATATCTTTTTGTGCTGAGTCAAGCATGGATTTCCAAATTGAGAAAATTAAATATAGGTGGGAGTGATTATTATCGGAGAGTACAAGCCAATTAATTTTACATATTATAATCCGAGAACCAGCATTTTTAAATCTGGGAAAAGTGACAGAGAACGTATTTCTGTTTATAAGTGTAATAATTGCGAAAATTGCGATGCTTATAAGCGCAAATGTTGTGTGATGCTGAATGGATTATGGTGGCATAAGTGTCCTTACGGCACAATTGAAAAGAAAGAAGGTTTTACAAAAGCAGCGCGTAAATGCGGATATTTAGTAAGTGAATATAAGGGAAAATACGGAGATGTTGAATATGCGTTAAAACCATTAAATTTTGTATGCGAAATTGGAGATTATGTTTATCTTGGATTGCCACATCTTAATGGATATAATAATCCGATTCGAAATAGTGATTTCTTTGTAGATAATGACATGATTAAGAAAGAAGATTTTACACCTGAATTTATTGTGGAACTTATTAAATATAGACCATATGCACTCATGGGCGGAGAAATATCTTCTTATCAGAAAGAATATGTTCCAAAGTTTTGTGATCAACTTAAAAGATTTATGCCTGATATGTATACAAGAGTGTGTGAAATTTATCCGGAAATTAGGTCATTGGTAGAGAATATTGATTATACAGGCAAGAGAGCAAAGTTAATGACACTTCTTCCTGGGGAAGTTAAATTATCAACAAAAATTCTTGAGTGGGATGGTGAATTGCTGCATGGAGAAGGATACCAGATTTCATTTTGGGGATTAGACGACGAAGAAGTGACTATTATTCCAAATGAAAATACAATCGTGACGATTTGCGACAATTCAACAGTAACAGATGAAACAGAGTTTGAGGAATAGGTGTGAAGTAAATGAAACATAAAGTTAGAGATCGAGTTAGAATTCGTCCTGATTTAAGGACAGATATTAAGTATGGCGAGGGTGAAGCTGTAGATGAGATGTATGCTTTGCGAGGTCAGATTGTAACAATCAATGAAGTAGATACCGAAGGGGAATATTATCTTATGGAAGAAGACGAAGGTTATTTCTGTTGGACAGACGAAATGTTTGAGGATTCAATGACAAATGGTGATATGATTCGCGCGTTGTCTGACGAAGAGTTGGCTGATTGGTTGGTGGAAGTATATGAGAATACAAAAACTTTTGATGAAATATATAAATGGATAAAAGAATTATGGTGCGAAAGTGAATAAATTATGGGTTGTAAATTCAAAAACAGATGTCCATCATATTCTGGATGGTGTGAAGGTATTAATTATCCAATGGAACATTGTATTTCGTATATCTTGGATGATTATGAAAACGAAAAAAAGAAAACCGAAAACTTGGAATGGATCTACCATATTCCAGAAGAGAATTACGGGATAGTAGATTTCGACGTTATAGAAAAAGCTCTAGGTTTCCGGTTATTCGGATATCAGAAGAGTTATATTTTACATCAAGGATTTAGACGAATGGGAAGAACTACTGCCGAGGTACTTCAGATGTTATTTGACAAAGATCAGTATGATAATCCGATTGACTTTACGGAGCCGCCTAGAAACAAAAGACTACGCATATTCCGTCAGCAATTTAGAGAAATTTGGGAGAAACTTCGAGATGCTGGCGTTGAGATGAGACCAGTGCTCTGGAGTAGGGAAGATAAGGAAAAGTATGAAACAAAGATTGATTATTACAAATATGTAAAAACTCGGCTTCGAGAATATGGAAAAGGAGAATAATGTGGTGACAAAAGAATTAGGTAAAATTACTTTTGCAGAGTTTGGAACTATGAGAGATTATCCATTTCTAATTGGTTTACATCTCTGCTTTAAAATGGGAAGTAGCGGAATTGGTGACGGCGGAAAATATACAGTCAATATTAGTCCGGAATGTAACTGGAAAGATTTAAACCGCGAAGCAGCGATCACTAAAACTATCGAATACATTGACCGGATATTAGAAGATGCAAAAGTCAATTATGTATCTGAGCTACTTAATAAACCAGTCGAAGTAACTATTGAAAATAACACATTTAAAGATTTTAGGATTCTTACTGAAGTATTATAAAGAGAATAAGTATATGGTAAAAGAAACATACAAAAAGGCAATGCAACTAAACGATGATATTTGGTTGATTAATTATCACTTACGCAAAGCAAAAGAAGACAAAACATGGATTACAATTTCAACACCACTTAGAAAAGATGAAGTTCTTTCTTCAAGATTCCAAAGAGAATTAATTGAGTGGTTAGAGAAAAAGATGATTGAGTATCAGAAAGAATTTGATGAGTTATAAAAAAGGAAATAATAAAATGAATTTTATTGAGAAGTATAATTGTATTTTATGTAAATATAACAAATTAAATTAGCAATGAAAAAATATAAAGAACTAAAGAGGAAGTATAAATGGAATTAAATGTAGGAGATTTATTAAATAAAAACTGGATTTCAATAAAAAAAGTTGGACTGCCAGAATTAGAAGAAGTAGATAAATATGTACATAAAAGCCAGAAGGTTTTAATTCAGACCAAATACGGAGATATGTTTGTCGCACATTGCGAAAAAAGATTTTATTATGGAGGAAAGTCATATGAAATTAAATGGTTTTCATATGGAACTGGCGGTAGAAAAATGAAAGTTATGAGTAAGGTAATTGCTTGGATGGACTTACCGGATAGATATGAAGGAGAATAAGAAATGAGCATAAGAAATGAGTATGAATTTAATGAAGAAAAAGAGATCGAATTAATTAACAGTGTCATACGAGAAGCTATTGTACATGGTTCTGATAACGGAGGAGCATATGAGATTAACGAAGATGGTTTAAGAGAATCGGTTTCAGAATGGCTTGAGTATCATAATTTATCTGAAAAATACACACTAAGAGAATATAGTGATGGATGGAATGTTATGAAACTTTGTAGAAATTTTGAAACATTGACGGATATTAAAAATATGACAGATTTAAGGAAATGGGAACTATGGGTAGAATCTTTTGGGATTGAATACAGAATAGAAAATGATGATCTTCTTTCTCGTAAATATATATATGCAGACGGCACAAATTATTTAGTGAAAATTGTTTTTGATGGTAAAACAGAAATGTTCAAATATATCGACAAAGAAAATTATTAAATAGAAATTAAATCAGAAAGGATAAAAAGAATAGGTAGCTACTAAGGGTTAGGATTGTTTGAAAATATGCGAAAGGGGGATAAAGGTTGAAGTTAACATATATAGAATTTATATTTGAAAATTGTGATTCCATAAAAATAGAAGGGAAATACATAGGATATTTTTTGGTTGATGATTTAAAAACTTCTATAAAAAGAATTGCATCTAATTCAATAGAAAAGATGGATTCTGCAAATATTGTAGCGATCGAAATACATAAAGATGCGAATAAAGAACGATATGCATTTGGACAAAACCATATTGAAGATTTTAAAGAAATGACCTTTGATAGATTTAAAAAATATGGAGATATAACAAGTATCCAATTTGAACTAGAAGAAGATTATGTAAAAGAAGGGGGAGAACCTCGTAGGGAATATTATGATTATTATACTACTTGGTTTGGTGATAGCGAATATGAAAATGAAGCACAGAAAATATATCTGAGTAAAAGTGGAAACCTATATATTGTGATTGCAGATAAGAAAAATATTGAAGATTTCTTTTGTTTAGAAGATATTGAAGATGAAGAGTATATGGATTTTCATTTTGATATGCTTGATGTTGGAGATAAATATAGTAATCCAGACAGATATAAAACTGAAGAAAATCGTGATGAATTGTCTGTTTCATGTGAGGTGAAAATATGAAGATAGAGAAAAACAAACTTGTAAAAGTATTTTGGAAAAGTCCAAGATTTTCTAATAAATTAAGAATAAAAGAAACAAAAGGAATAATTTTGGATTCGATTGAAGTTGTGGAATGCGAACGTGGTATTTCAAATTTTCCTCATTATATAAGTGTAGAGGATAATGGCGATATTTTAATTACGCCGATTGGCACACAGGGCGTTTATTTTGTGACTGCTGAAAGAGCAATTAATGCGGATGTATTAGAGATTAAAGCAGAAGATTATATTCAACATTATGCAACAATGGGTGGGTCATTTGGATTTGTTTTGAAAGATAAAATTGATAATAATTCCGACGATTTCTTAAAGGTATTTTGAAGGAGAGTATATATGGGAAGTTTTGAAGATATTTTTGGAGACTATTTTGAAGCGTATAAGACCACATCACAATATAAAGATAGTTCTAAGATGGAAATCATGCTTCGTCGTCAGGAGTTTGAAAAGAACTTAGATGATATGTGGCTCAATTATAGCAGAGGGATGGTTGTACAATTGGTTAATTATAATAAGCAGCTTGATAGTATTAAAAGCTGCGGCTTGAAAGTGTTAAGGAATTCATCTGGTAAGCATAAGATTGTTGTTCCAAAGTAAGATAAATTATAATCTTCAACAAAAAGACTATGGGAGTTAATTATGAAAATCAAAAGAAATATAAGAAATGTAGCGATTGTACTGCTGATAATGTTTGTGTGTATTAAGTGTGTCAGCTGTATGGCATGGAGTGAAAATTATACATATGATCTACAATCAATAGATAACGAAGGTAATTACGTTTCATATAATACTGTATCGTCTAATACTCCGGCGCATAACTACGAAATTATCAATGTATGCTATGGAAACAGATTATACACATTAAAAGGTAGGGTAACTATCAATTATACAAATAAAACACCTTATATAAAAATAAAAAGAACTCATTTAGTGTATGGAGACGAATATGATTTGTATATTCCGAGTGGAACAGTTTTATACATGGATGGTGTGGGAACAAGATAAAATGTTTTATGCGAGGTGAACTAATGAAATTAGAGAATAATATATTGGCGGATGCAAACGTCAGCGAAAACATATGAAAAGGATTGGATCACATATGAGTAAAAATAGAATGAAAAAAGCAAATGTATTTAAAATTGGTGATTTAGTAGAACTTATCGAAGATACATATTTTTATAAAAAAGGAACACGGGCGGTTGTGATTAATAATAGTTCAGATGGAAATACAAACAAGATGGAGATTCGGTATGAAGGAGAAAAATATATCGGAGGAGATGTTGATATTGTTTTGAAATCTATGTTTAAAGTAATAAAACAATATAAAAAAGAATGTGAATTTACAAAACAAGATTATGAATTAATTAACGCAAGTAGAGATATCACTGGAATTTATAATTATTCAGATGAGTATTATTACAATAATTTTGTTTTGTAGAATAAAATACAATTTTCAAATAGTATGTTGGGGCAATTTTTGTTTTGAAAAAGATAGAGAAAAATATTGTTAGTTCTAAGGTGTTTTACGAGCTATCAGAAGAAGAACTTGATGAAATGAAAGCGGAATCAAGAGCAGCCGGTAGAAAAGATGTTGCAGAGTATATCTTTTATGCGCTCTCAAATTATGTTTATGAATTGAATATTGGTGGGGTAAATAGTTTTATGCATGAGTTAATACCGTTTTTGAAAAGAAAATCAGATGGTATTAGAAATCACGGTATGTATGACTTTTTTGAATGGTGTGAGAAGGAGAGAAGATGAGATTTAAAGGAAATATTATTATCACAGATCCATGTTATATCTGCAAAGAAAAGAAAGAGGTAGGAGAATATCCTAAAGCAAAAGATTACTTTTCTCATAGTAGAGAGAAATATTATCCAGATTACAGAAAAATGGATGAAAACGAAATTAAAGCGTTAGAAGAAGATACTGGATTTCCGGAGCAGTTTTTATTATATGAATGGACTCATAAATCAGATCAGTATGAAGAAGAAAAACAAAAATATGATGCAGCGCTTCAGGAATATAGAAAAAATAATGCTTCTGATTGGGAATTATGCAACTACGGAGAAGACATGGAAATGTTAGGAATCAAAAACTATATCTGTAGAGATACGTTGTATGGTGATTGGTCTTGCACGACTTATAATTCTGATACGCATGAAAAAATCGGACAGTTCTGTGCAGATGCTGGAATGGTTGGAGTATTTTTGCTAGATGAAGTTTTGAAATACAATCCAGACTTTAATTATCATATTGATCGTCCATGGACAACGACATTAATTAAAGATTTTGATGGAGAAATTGATTTTGAGGTTATTCATACAGAGGGCGTTTATGAAGACGATACAAAATTTCACAATAAAGGAGATAGATGGGAAGATGATTCTGTAATTGTTATTGGAAGAGGGAATATAAACTTTGAAACAAAACAGACTGGGTTTTAGAAAAAGGAGAACGTGAAATATGAAACACTATTTATATTATGTTGGTATGAAATACAAAGGCAACACCTTGGGGAAATGGGATTATGTGCAAACGCATATTATTGCGACGAAGGAGAATATCGAGAAAAGCATAAAAATGATAAAAAAGAATTGTTTGTATGATGATATGTATGCTCAATTAAAGGAATATAAATATTTTAAAATTAAAGAAGCGTCAAAAGAAGAAATTGAACGTAGTATTTACAATGAGAATTTCTTACGTCGCGCAGATGGAACAAAGGTGTGTACAATTCCAAGACATTTATTGTTGTATGATTTAGGGAAAGAATATGAAGGTAAAGATAATTAGTTTTAGACAAATTTGTGATACATAGTTTCAAAGACAACAGGATTTGAATTAAATAAGTGAGATTAAAATTGTGAGATCTGCTCATATGAAGTAGTCAGTAATATGTCTGATCCGGTTCACTTAGCCATGAGCCGTATAAAATTGGAAGGATGTGATATTGTGCAGGTATTAGCAGAAACAGAATATCAAGATTTATATAGAATAACAGATGGAGTTCTACTTGTTGTAAACAAATTCAAACCAATTAATTATGGGAAAGACAAGTATGTTTCATTGTTTGATCCAAAAGTTAAATCATACAACAAAGGATGCCAGAAACAGTTAAAGATTCTGAAAGAAGATTATTATTCAAAGTATGAAGATGTAACAGTGGCTCAAGGAACTGTTTTATATTATGGAAGACCTGTTGAATTGGCTCGTAAGGATGAATGGAATTATCAAATTAAAACAACAGGCGAAGCGTTAAGTGGTGATTTTGATGAAGTAACAGAATTGATAAATGAAATTCTGAAAAAGATGAATAGTAACAGAGAATAATTTTTTTGACGGTCATGAACGTCATTTGAAATATATTTTTTATTTAATTGAAACTCACGTTTCATAAGGGGGAAATAAAATGAAAACAAGATTGATTGATGCAGATAAGTTGGTTGATTCGTTAAGAGCAAGTATGAATCATGGACGCGAAACATTTCCAGTAGATCTTATTGTTGAAGCGATTGATGAGCAACCAACTACTAAATATATAGAACAAATATCCAGAGATGATATAGAGGATATATGTTTTAAATTAACATGTTATTACATAGCAACAACAGAACTATATGATAGATCATTGACTGATGAAAGAAGAGTAGAAGACAATACTGAGGCGTTTACATATTCAGATCCTAGAATCAGACGACTGTCTAATAAAAACGCTATTCTTATATATAAAATGATACAAACAATTGCAGAGTATAAATTTGGAATATCACGACTTGTCTTTAATAGAAGCTATAAAGAACAATTGAAAAGATGTGGCAATTTATCCGCACAGGGGTGGATAGATAAATATAATTTTCTCTGTGAAAATGGTGAAATGGATTTCATAAAATAAGAGGTGGATTAAATGCAAGAAAGTAAAAAAATATTTTATGACGTAAAGATTAAAGAAAGATATATGATGGAGGAATTATATAAAACTAAAATTAAACAGTATTTTACTGCATCAATTGTAGGCAAACTAGAGCATAATTTTTATTTTGAATTAAAAGATTCTGAAGAAATTTTAATTATTCCGTATTGTTATATTGAATGGTTATCACCAACGAAAGTAGATGATAAAGAGAAATTGGCTAAGTTCAGCAAAAGGGAAGTTCACGCTTATCAAAATGATGATGGAACTTATAAAGTAGAAATACTAGAAGATAAATTAATTACGGAAATTGAAAAAGCAGATATATATATTACTGTATATGCAACGAAAGATGGAAATAGAATGATTAGTTTTACAGAAAAAGAATAAAATAGAAATTCACTTTCAAATGGAGAAGAAGATGGTAGAAATTAAGATCAATAAAGTTGTCGATGCTTTAATCGAAATGAGCCAACTAATGGGTGTTGATTATAAAACAATTTGGGGAAAATATACTCATGAACTTATTACAGAACAGTTTACATGGGAAGAAGTGGAGAAGGAATTAAATGCAAGGAGCATGTAGTAATCAAATTGTAAAATGTATTATCTATACGAGTGATATGGATGTTGGGATAAATAAATTGTTAGAAATCGAAAAGGATAAAAACGAATCTGGAATTGAAACGGTATTTAAAGGCATCTCAAAATCATGTTATATCAGATCAGAAATTAGATTCAGTGACGGTGAAGAATGGATCACAGTTAATCCTAATGCCGGAGCAAGAGGATATAGATGGAGAAAAGCGTGGATTGATGCGAATAACACGACTATTTCTCAATTGTATTCGAATATTGTTCCGTGTGGAAGCGATTACCAATGGGAAGACTATAAACTTTTTAATTTGTAACAGTATGAAGTATAAAACAAAATTTGTTTTTCATTTGGAGAAAGTATGGGAAAGATAACTAAAGAATGGAGCAACAGTTTGAGTGGCTTTCAATCAGAAGAAGATGTTGTCGAATTTATTTTTGAGAGATTAAATACATCTGATTTTGAAGATAGTTTTGTTGTAGTTGGTAATAATAGAGAACCAAACGAATGCATTAAATTTAGTGCAGAAGATAAAAGAGAAGTATTATATGATTTTATGATGGATTTGGTAGAAAGAGCAAATAAAAATATTGCAAAAGAGAATAAATAAGTAGTAGTTATAAAAATAGAAGAAAGGATAAGCGTTCACATGTGAGTAAAGCTGCGCAGCTACCAAGGTGAACTAAAATTGAAAAATTATATTCCCCAAAAGGCAAGTTCGATTGAAGAGTTAATCAAAGATTGTCCCAAAAATCAAGTTATTCTTGATAATCTAATAAGAGCGTGGGCGATTATTAATAGTCCTAAATATAAAAAAATATTGTGTAGTATTTCAGGTGGATCTGACAGCGATATTATGTTGGATATTGTTTGGAGATGTGATAAATACAACAAGGTTGATTACGTTTGGTTTGATACTGGACTTGAATATCAAGCGACAAAAGACCATTTGGAATATCTTGAGAGAAAATATGATATAAAATTTATTCGCAAAAAAGCAATTAAGCCTATTCCTAAGAGTTGTAGGGATTATGGACAGCCTTTTATCTCCAAGAATGTAAGTGAATTTATGTCAAGATTACAGAAACATGAACTTCAATGGGAAGATGAAGAATTTGACACCTTAATACAGAAATATCCAAAATGTAAATCTGCTTTGTCGTGGTGGTGTAATGCAAAAGGAGACAAGTCTTCATTTAACATTTCAAGAAATAAGTATCTGAAGGAATTTATAGTTGAAAATCCACCTGAATTTAATATATCAAATAAGTGTTGTACATATGCAAAGAAAAAAATATCTCATGACATGATTAAAGAGAATGGATACGAATTAAATATTTTTGGAGTTAGAAAATCAGAAGGTGGAATTAGATCAGCAGCGTACAAGAACTGTTATGATAATACCGATGGTGATTATGATAATTACAGACCAATTTTTTGGTACAGAGATCAAGATAAGATTGATTATGAAAATGCATATGGAATTGTGCATAGCAAGTGTTATACAGAATATGGATTAAAACGCACCGGATGTGTCGGGTGTCCATATGGAAGAGATTTTGAGAACGAATTAGAAGTGGTTCAAAAATACGAACCGAAATTGTATAAAGCAGTATGCAATATATTCAAAGACTCCTATGAATATACAAGGAAGTACAAAGCGTTTGTTGAAGATATGAAAGGTTAATTTTAAGAGGTGAAAATTATGAGTCAATGGACACATGTGAATGCAAGTTTCCGATTAAATAGTATTGGCGAAATACCAGATGAAGAAATTATTGATATCTTTGGAAAACAAGTTGATTACAGAGGTATGAGCAATATTGAATATGATGAGAATTATGAGGTAAAAGACAAACATAAATATCTTCCAATGGGATCAGAAGGAACGTTGGAGATGAGCATATGGCATAATCCTGATAAATCATGTATGGCTTCAACAACTGTGTCAGTATTTGGTGATTTGAGAGATTATGGATGTTTTGATGAAATTGAGAAATGGTTTAATAAGTGCTGCGATAGATTTTTTGTAAGACAAGCAGTTTGTCAAGTTGAAGTTGAAGGAGTTGGAATAAAAGTGTTTCAGAATAAAGAAGGATGAAATTTAGGAGGTTAAATAATGATATGGTTGGGTTTAGGATTTGTTATTGGGGTGATTTTAATTATCCGAGTAATTTTTGACAAATACAATAGCTGGATAGAAAAAATTATAGTACCTATTTGTATCGCAATAATGTGTTTTATAATCAGTCATTTAATTTTGAGCTTGTCAAGTTGTATTATGGATGAATTTATAGAATTAGAATATAAAGTTGTTTCAGATAAAAAAATAGTTGCTTTAAAAGATAATCAAAATATATCTGGTAGTTTTTATATTACCGGAGGACGTGTAGATGAAAAATTATATTATTACTATTTTATAGAGACAGAATCTGGTATAAGACAAGAAAAAATCGATGCGGACAAAGTGTATATTAAATACACAAATGATGATCCACATATTGAAAGATACGAAAGTTTTTTTAAAAACGATAATTTATATTTATGGGGAATCCCAATAGATAACTATAAATATATCATTTATTGTCCAAAAGGTACTGTAAAAAATGAGTTTGAAATTGACTTAGAATAAAATTTTAAATAAAAGAATAGTTTCATAAAAAAAAGAGGAAAATAAATGTATCAAAATTGTTGTAAAAAATGTGGCAGCACAGATTTATATACTGATCAAAAGGGTAACAATACGGGATTGTATTGTAGTGATTGTGGTGCATGGATTAAATGGTTATCAAAAGAAGAATTAAGAGCATTTGATCATAGCAAAGATATAGAGGAAGAGAATATAAAAGGTTTGTCCAATACAAGAACATATTATACTCCAAAGTTGAATTTGGATAAGGTGGAAACAGTTGATGACTGTAAGAAAATTTTAAAATTTTTATGCGATTTTTTAAAACCAATTGAAGAAGGAATAACTTATAAAGGATTCGATGAGGTGAAAGAATATTTTGACAGTTAAAGATCTGATTAAAAATAAAGATTACGATTACATCTCATATAGATTAAAGATTCCAAAAGATAAAGAAAAATATTACGGAAAATCCATATTCATCGGTTGCGCTGCGAGTAAGGATGGGAAACTGATTTCCATGGATGGAGACACCTATGAAGAAGATGATACAGTCTTGGAATATGAAGAGTGGAGTAAACCAGAAGAGAATATAAAGAGTGGATTAACTGTGGTGGTAGATTGACAACAATAATAGGAGGAATATAGACTATGAATTTGGTTAATTTAAGGGTAAGAGCCGTAGGATATTATAGTTTTTCAAGGTATGAAGAAAATAGACTAGTCAAGAGTGAAACGTTCGAAAAGATATGGTGTAACCTAATTAACAATAAGGTTTGCATAACTGATTTAGACGGAAAAGGGAATAATTGTTATACGAACATTGAAGTTGATAATGTTATAAGCAAAGATATTGATATTCAGAAAACAGGATTGGATAGTTGCGATGGGTATCATTTAAGGGACGTTTTAGTTAAGGTATGCAATGAACACAATATTGATTTTTGTAAAGAAGAAAATGAAATTAATAGATATAAGGAAGGTTTAGATATGTATACAGAATTTGTGTGTTACATACCAAAAAGTAAAAAGAATGAACTAAACGAACTTGTATGTAATTTAATTAATTCTGACCAATGAGAATAAATGTCTTTTTACTATTGTAAAAATTACAGATTGTATAGTGAAAATGAGTGAATAAAAAGAGATAAATCTTGTATTTAAAAATTTTGTTATAAATGAGGTGACAAATTGACCGATTATCAAAAACAGTTAGTAACTGACAATCATAATTTGATCTATAGATTTTTACAGAAAGAAAAATTAAATATGGAAGATTGGTATGATTTGGCTGCAATTGGAATGTGTAAAGCAGCGAAAACATTTAATGAAGGAACGTCCAAATTTTCTACATATGCATTCAAATGTATGTTTAATGAAGTGTATAGCGAAAAGAAAAAAGAGTTACGTCAGAGGACAATCCCCAAAAATGAGATTCTATATTATAACACAGAGTACGAGAATGAATCCGGGAACAAGGTAGAATTTATTGACAAAATGCAATCAGATCAAAATGTTGAGAACGATTGCATTCATAAAGTTGCTCTTCGAAATGCATTTAATAAAATGAAAGAAAAACATAAACCTATCATCTCATTATTTTTACAAGGATATAAACAAGTGGAAATAATGAAAATTGCTGGATGTTCTCAGCCACATGTTTCGAGAGTAATGAAGAAATTTGTAGATGAATATGCGAGATGTTGAAATAAAAGGAGAATCAATTTATGCCAATAGTAAGAAGCGTAGATAGTGTACATATTGAATATACAATTCCATCAGATATTAAAATTTTGATCACAGATGATTTTTTGAATGAATTTTTATATCAACTTATTCGAATTGCAGGAATTTCACCGTACGACTTTGCAGACGAAGGAATTGAGTATGTGACGGGAACGTGCTCGTGGTATGCAGCTTTTGGAAAAGCTTGTATTGACACAGATAATAAGAAATTATTTGATTATAGAAATTCACTGGAATGGTATGATTCAGATATTTTTGATTCAGAAATAATTGGGGTTTTAATTGAGAAAGAATTCATCCTAGGATATAAGATTGATATTATCAAAAGAGAACTTGATGTTGAATTTGAAGATGTAGATGTGTGTGATAAATGCGGGATGCTAATGCGAACAGATATCCTTATTAAAAACGGAGAAGGATATATATGTCCATATTGTAAAGATGTAGATGATGGAGATAAATATGAAAATGGAACATCTGATTATTATAGGGAGATATGTAGAGAAGTAGACGAATATGAAAGAGAGGAATAGTAATTATGTATTGTGGATATATTACAACACTTAAAGGATTAAGAAAACATAGCAATGCTGATCGTTTACAGTGTGTAGAGGTATTCGGACAGAATGTGATTGTGGATTTGAGTTATAAAGATGGACAGAGGGTTGTATTCTTTCCGTCTGATGGACAGCTTTCTGAAGAGTATGCAAATGACAACAAACTCGTGAGAGTAAAGGACGAGAACGGAAATAACGTTGGTGGTTATATGGATCCAAATAAGAGAAATGTAACTGCAATCAGATTAAGAGGTGAAAAATCTGAAGGGCTGATTTTACCAATTGATACACTTTCGAAATATACTGATATTAATAAACTGAAAGATGGAGATCAAATTACAGTTCTTGGAGGACATGAGATTTGTAAAAAGTATATTCCAAGAGGAAATAAAAGAAGTAATATTAACTCTAATAAAAAGAAAGAGAAGTATAAAGAAAATATTTCCTATCCATTTTTTGAAGAACATAAAGATACTGCGCAGCTTGCATATAATTTAAATTCTTTTAAGCCTGGCGATACGATCTATATTACACGTAAGCTTCATGGAACTTCTGCTCGTACTGCTAAGACATTAAAAATCACAAAGAAGAACAATAAATTGAGAGAATTATTACATATGAAACAGAAACAGACAAAAGAAATTTCTGTTGTGTCTGGAAGTAGAAGAGTTGTAATTAAAGATTTGAATAGCACAGATGGATATTATTCTGATAATGCATTCAGAAAAAATATCATGATTTATTAAAGGATAAATTACCTGAAGGATGTGAAGTGTTTTACGAAATTGTAGGATATGTAAATGAGACTACACCAATTATGGGTTCTGTATCAAATTCAAAAGTCAAAGATAAAGAGTTTACAAAGAAGTTTGGTAAAGAGACAACATTTTCTTATGGTTGTCAGCCAGGAGAATCTGAGATGTATGTTTATCGTATGACTATGACAACCGGTGATGGAACAGCAATGGAAGTTCCTTGGGAAGTGGTTAAAATTTGGTGTGATAAACTTGGTGTAAAATATGTTCCAGAATTAGAAAAATTTATTTATACAACAAAAGAAGATCTAATGGAAAGAGTGAATAAATATTTATCTGGTATGCCGGCAGACGAAATTGGAAGAACACATATTGCTGAAGGTGTGGTTGTACGTATTGATAATAGAGAATCATTCACAGCTTATAAGGACAAAGTGTTTGAGTTTAAGGTAATTGAATCAATTATTAAAGATACTTCAGATGTTCCGGATATGGAAGAGGCTGAAGAACTGATGGAGGAAGCAATGTAAATGAAGCCCAAATTATTTATTATGTGTGGACTTTCTGGAAGTGGAAAGTCCAGCATTGCAAAAGATTTAGCTAAAACGAATTAAGGGGGATGAATAAAATAACAAAAAGAAAAATTTATTGTGGTATATATATGATACGGAATAAGATTAATGATAAAAAATATATAGGGCAAAGTGTTGATATATGGTATAGATATAGAAATCATTTAAGTGAATCATACAATCGAAATTGTAATAAAAAAGCATACAATATGGCAATTCATAAAGCTATAAGAAAATATGGAGAAAATAATTTTGAGATTATAGTTTTGGAAGAATGTTCAGAAGAAAAATTAGATGAAAGAGAAATTTATTGGATTGATTATTATGATACTTATAATAATGGTTACAATCAAACAATAGGAGGAGATTCTTTTGTAAAAAGGATTGACAGAAATAATATATACCGTCTTTGGGACGATGGGAATAGTGTTAGTGAAATACATAAAATAACTGGACATAATAAACATAATATTATTTATATTTTAGAAGGATATGATTCTTATTCATCAGAAGAAAGTAGAAGACGGGGCATAAAGGTGTATTCAAAAAGTAATAGTAAACGTGTGTATATGTATGATATTAACGGAAAATATATATGTGAATTCAGTTCAATTACAGATGCTTCAAAGAAAACTAATACATCACATGGAGATATAAGTGCTTGCATTCATGGACGACAAAAATCAGCTAACAATTATATGTGGAGTTTGGAAAAGACAGATAATATTGGAGAATATAGTGCAACAATGACTAATAAAAAGAAGAAAGTTTTAAAATATGATTCCGAAAATAATTTTATAGAAGAGTTTGATTCAATTACTGCTGCAGCCAAGTCCGTCGGATTAAAAGGATTGTCTGGAATAATTACATCATGTAAAAATGGAAGTTTGTGTCGTGGCTACAAATGGAGATTTAAAGATGACAATAGGGGAAAAGCAGCATAATAAAACATATTTGGCGAAGAAAAATATAACATGTTATTAAGATTTCATGAGTGTGATAAAGCGAGGTGTGAATAATGAGAAAATTATCTGAAGAAAATTTAGATACAATTAGACAATATAACAAGAATTTGAGTGAATTATATTTAATGGTAGAAAATGGATGTCAATCAGATATTACTGTAGTCGATATGACAGAATGTATGGAGTGTATTTGTTCATTGATAAAAACAAATACAATGGCTAATACATCTACTGATATGCATAAACAAGATATTGAAATTTTACGCGAGATTATTTGTGATCAGGCAATTAAGATTCAGAAACAGAAGAAAGAAATGGAGCGATTTAAATATGAAGATTTGTACAGGAGCATGTAAAAAATGTAGCGAAAAACCGGAGCCAGAGTGCGGAGAGATTTGTAGAGAGATGGCTGAATTGCAACTTGATTTATTAAATGAGATTCTTCTTACAGAACTCACAGAAAAGCAGGCGGACTTAGTAAATAAATGGTGTCATTTATAAAAATAGGAAGGATGACTGATTATATGAAAATTGTATCGAATAAGAAAATGATGACAAATGTAATGAACATTAAATCAGGACATGTATTTTGCTTCAGAGAAACTTACTATATGAAACTTTCAGATATCGGAGAAAATTGTGCGGTGAATTTATTAGATGGACTTGTTTACAGTAACTCATTCTTTAAGTCGGATGTCTATGAAGTTTATGCAGAACTACATGTAAAAGATAATCCTAAAGATAATAATGTAATCGTGCAAGAATAATTTGAAAGACAGCTTTCATTAACAGATTACGAGTGGTCAGTAGAACATATTTGTAAGAATTTAGATATTTTTAAAACGATTCATGATTTGTCAGAAAGAGATATTGATTCTTATAGAGAATTTATCCTAGGTATGGACAATGTAGTAAATATCGAGACGAGAATTTACCAGGGACAGATCCAGTGGAAATACGAAGATAAGAAAAGATGGAATTATATTGAATTGTAAGGAAGAACAAATGAACAAGTCAAATGAATTAAATCTTGGTTTTATACTGCAGTAGAACGGAGGTGGATTTTAGTGATTATTGTATCGTGGATTTTTGTAGGTTTTCTTTCATGGCTGTTTTTGCTTCTTAGTACTTTAAGGAAAAGTGAATATAACAAAGAAGATTTAAAGGATTATTTTAATGTAAGAGATTTATTATGTATATGTTTATGCGGATGGTTTTCACCTGTAATTATATTTGTAATTATATTACTTTGTTACATAGCTGATAAATTTGAATCACGAAAGTGTAGCTTTCGTGAATGGTTATACGATATTCTTTATAAAATAGCGAATGTTGGAGTAAATCAAAAAGAGAATAAGAAAAAAGAGGACTAATTATGCTGGTGAGATCAGAGAAAACTTGTAGGACAGTTCAGGACGCAGTTGATTTTATTATGGATGAATGTAAAAACAAAGACATGCACATTGACCGTCTTGTAAAAGAGAATAAAAGACTGACAGACAAATATAGCAAAGATGAAGAAATTCAGAAGATGAATCAACAGTTAGATAATATGAGAGAAGATCTTCGGCGCGGATTCCCAATTACAAAGATTGAAAATGAGAGAATTAAGAAATGGAAGAATGAACACGAAGAAAAAGTTCATGGAATTACAAAATATTCTAAAAAGATGAGATATGGTGGGGCAATTGGCGGAAGCTATACATATAAATTTACGCCAACATCAATTGGAGTGTTTGGAACAGTTGAGTGTAGCTGCGGTGAGCACTTTGATTTTTCGGAATTATGATTAAATAAAATGAAATAAATTTAATATGTATATAGCTTTATTATTTTTTGACTAATTTTTGTTATAGATATTATAAAACATATAGATAAAAGGAGAATAGAGAATGAAGGAAGATTTTTATAAAGTAAAGACGACTTATAATCTATGTAAGGAGATGTGCAGTGGAATTGGATTAGAAATTTCTAAATCATCTGTATACGAAGATAATAATAACATTGAAATTTCTAGTTTTGAAATTTTATTTCCAAATAAAGTAATTAGAGTTGATTTTAGTGATAACACACAGGAGAAAGTTGTTTGTGATGACAAGGACAAGTTTGATTTACAGAGAGGTTTATTTGTTGCTTTATCAAAAAAAATGTATAAAGACAAATATACATTAGAAGGAATTGAGCATATGGCAACAGAACTTTCTTACCAAAAGAAATATGTAAAGATGGTCGATAAGGCAATTAAAGAACATGATAGAAAACTTGTTGAAGAAGAGAATAAGAAACATGAAGAAGCAATGAAAAAGAGACTTGCTCATGAGCGAAAAGTAAAAAGAGATAAGAAAAAACGTGAGAGGATGATTAACATTCAAAAAGAAGCGTATGTACGCGCCATGAAAGAGATTGGTGATTTACATAAAGAAAGAGGAGAAAAAGGAGAATAGAAAATGTGGGTAGTATTTTTACTTGCAGCAATGGGATTTGCGGTTGCTACCTTGTTGGTAATTTACATCGGAAATAAAGTTGTGAATGCAATGAAAAAAGATGATGCAAAATTGGACAAGGATATCAATAAAGAAAACACAAACGAAAAGGAGAATGTAGCACATGAGTAAAAAGGGATTAGTATTGGGAGTTGTTGTAGCTGTAGCAGTTGTAGGAGGAGTGTTTACTGTTAAATCTGTAGAGAGAATTGGAACCGGTAAATTAGGAGTGCAGTATTCAGTAAATGGGATTAAAGAAGAGACATTGTCCGAGGGGGTGGCATTTTATTAATCCATTCTTAAAGATTAAGGAATTTTCCATTGGGAATGAACAGCTTGTACTTGAAAAGGGCAAAGAAGATAATTCAATTAAGGTTGCTACTTCAGATGATGCAAGTATTTCAGTAAGTTTTCAGATGTCGTATCGGTATAAACCAGAAGAAGTAGTTTCTACATATAAGAAGTTCCGCGGTATGGACGGAGAAGACATCGTTGATCAGAGAGTGAAATCCGTACTCAAATCGAAAATTTCAGAAGTGACATCTGGATATTCCATGATGGACGTATATTCAGGAAGTCGTACTGAAATTAACAATAAAATTACAGAATATTTAAATGAAGTATTTGGCAAAGAATATGGAATTGAAGTGCTTGACGCGTCTATTATTGATGTTCATCCGGATGACAAATTAAAGGAATCTATCGATGCTAGAGTTAAAGCGCTTCAGGAGAAACAGCAAGCAGAGGCGGAGCAGGAGAAGGTAAAAGTTCAGAAAGAGACTGAAAAAATTCAGGCAGAAGCAGATGCTCAGATTGAAATTACAAAGGCGAAAGCTGAAGCGGAGGCTAACAGATTAAAATCAGAATCGATTACAGACGAACTGATCAGAATGAAAGAAGCAGAAGCTCATATGGAACATGGATTTGTAACAGTCAATGGAGCGAATACTGTTGTAACGGACAAATAAGAGAATAATATATTAGCTGCATATGGTGTCACAGCTATATGCAGTATTCCAAAATGGCAAGTAAAAGGAGAATGAGATTTGAAATCTATTTATGAAGTGAGCAAAAGATTGGTAATAAATGAAGAAATGTTTGTTTACATATCTGATGGTGATTTGAGATACAGATACATAGAGGACAAAGGTGATATGTACGATACGAAAGAAGTTGTTGATGTTGATTCTATTAGAAAAATGATAATTGATGAAATTATCCCTTGGTCAAAAATAAAAAAATCTCTTATAAAAAAGGAAGAAGTATTTAGTTTTTGGGACGAGGACGAGTTTGTCGTTAAGATAAAAAGTAAAAAAATACAAAATGCATATATACACACCCTTTTTAGTAAAAGGAATAAAACGTTTACATTTGAAGATGCAAAAAAGAAATTGCCATTAGATGAGTTTGTTGAGTATTTAAGGGAGCAGGATCAAAAGATTTTTTAAATGAAACTTTCGTTTCGTAGGAGGTGAATAATATGTCAGTACCATCAGGGTTAGATTTTAGTAATGTAAGACATGTAAGAGTTTGGCATGAACAGTTTGAAGCTATTAAAAATAAAGGTGAATTCTTAATTGTAGAAGATAAGACTAATGGCAAATGTGTATCATTCACAAGAGATTATCCTGAAAGTCGTGAACAAGATGAGTCTTATTTAAAATTAAAGAAGATATTAGAAGACACAAGAGAAATTGTAAGACATTTAGAAAAGAAAAGGGAGAATAAAATTATGAGTAGCGAAAAATTTATTAGTTTGTGTAAAGAAAATGTAGTGGAGTATTTTAATGAACATTCAGATAAAACAGATAATGTACTTATCACACAAGAAGATGTATACGTGGTTTGGTACTGCAAGACGCTGCAGAACCATAAAGCATTGTTAAGTACAAATATTTCTGATGGCATGTATTATGAGCTTACATATAACGGGGATAAAAATGAATTGTATTTAGACGCTTATAAAAAATGGCAGAATGTAAAAATTGATTTAAACGAAGAGGAGTAGGTATTTATGGAGAATAATATTACAGTAAATATGGAGAATCTTTCAGAGGAAGAAAGAAAACAATTGATGAACTTGATAAAGAAATCCAATGGATCTAAAAGAAATCTTTGGAAGCCGAATTATGGGAGAAAATATTTTTATATAAATGACTGCGGTGGAATTATGAATAGTGAATGGTACGATGATAGAATTGATAGTGAATTCTATAAAATTGGTAACTGCTTTAAAACTAAAGAAGAAGCAGAATTTGAATTAGAAAGAATAAAAGTAAAAACAGAATTGCGTCGATTTTCAGAAGAAAATAATGAGTATGAAATTGATTGGAAAGATAAGAAACAGGAGAAATGGGTCATTTTTTATAATTGTAAAGAAGAAATCATCAATCCAATGTATGTATATGATTTTTGTATTTGTAATATTTGTTTTACGTCAGAAGAGATCGCACGACAGGCAATTAAATCTATTGGCGAGGAACGCTTAAAGAAATATTATTTTGGAATTGAGGATTGATTATGTTGATTGGTAAGACAGAATATGATACATTGCTTCGAAGCGTAGAAGATACAAATAGATTAGTCAGAGAAATTTATGAAGACCTGTGGTACTATACTCATCTTTACGAAGACTTAAAAGAACAGTTTGATGAAATTAACAGACATTTTAGATACGGAAACGAAAAAGGCATCGTTGTTGTTAATCCAAAAGGAGATCATTTTGTAGAAACAGATAAAGGAAGAAAATGCGTTCATGATTGTTTTTACATCTATAAGAATGGTAAAGAATATAAAGTAAAAGGCGTTCTTTTAGGTGGAAGAGATAATGATCCGGGAGCTATTTTTGAAGCCGAACAGGATATAGATGATGTGGATATTATTAGGCTGAAAGAAACTTATATGGATAAGCATAGAGAGAAGCATGTTAATAAATATGTAATTAACTTAAGAAACTGCAATTGTGTAAAGATTTAAAACGGGGGATGCTATGAAAAAGAATTTTAAAATTACAGGATTCTCAGCATTTATATTTATCAGCATTCTGTTCTCCATTCAGTGTTTGCTTGTATGTGAAGCAATGAAATTATTAACGTTGATTTTACCTATTGACTTTAACCTGGAATTAACAGTTACAACATTTGTAGTATGTAAGGCATTTCAGGTTATTGGATATTCTGTTAGATCTATGGAATAAAAAAAACGAAAGAGGTGTTGGGGTAATTGTGGGTTAGCAGAAAAAGATTTGAAGAGTTGGAAGAAAAGTGTAATAAACTAGAAAAAATAAAAGAAGATATAGATCGTGTAAAAAGAATTATGAAGTATGCAAAGAATAGTGAATTAACTTATGTAGATCAAAAGCGTTATGTATATGTCTACGATACTTTTTGTAGCAAAAATCCATATTATGTTTATTTAAATAATAATGAATATGAAATTTCAGTACCATGTGGACAGAAAATATTTGATGTTAAAAAAACTAAAAGTGACAATACAATTATTGTTATGTGTATACAAAACACGACAGATAATGATCCGGTTTATTATAATTATCTTGTCGATTTAAAATCGGATAATAAAGTATGCATTACATTGGATGAAGTAAATAAATTGAAAATTTAGTTTTATTAAGGAGTGAATTAAATATGGTAGAATTTGATATTAATTATGAAGAATTAGAAGAAATGTCTTTGGAAGAAGCGCAGAAAATTGGGAAAGAATTTGACGAAGGTGATTTGGAAGATGCCGGTGCAATTATTGACGGTAAAAAATATAGAGCAGAATTATTAGAAGACGAAAATTGGGATGACCAAGGGAAATATCAATACAAATATCAGACAGGTATTTTGTGTGAGTGCGATGACAACTGGAATACTGTTAAGAAATTTGATATTGCATTAACTCTGTGTATTATTCGTTCTGGATCATATTTTAGCGGTTATTATTATGAGTATGAAAAACCGGAAGTACATAAAATCGTAAAGAAGGTTATTCCTGAACAGATTGTCCCGGAGAGAACAGTAGTTACGATTGATGAGGAGGATGAATAATGGGAGTGGAATTTTATACATGTGAAAATTGCAGAGAAACATTTTCTGATTATGGAAAATATGTATCATGCGAAACCTGTAGTACAAAATGGTGCTGTGATGAATGCGCTGAAGAAGATGGTTATGTGCGAGAACATTGCAAATTACATCCAGATTTAGACGATTATGACCTTATGTATGAATATAGAAAAAAGCATTGTAAATACGACAGTTGTACAGACTGCGAGCATTATGTGCCGGGTAGCTGCAAGTATTGTAGAAATGAAGATTATTCGGATGATGTGTTACTGGATTATTGTATGGAATTACTCGGTGTTACAAGAGATCAGTTAGTTGAGAAATATAATAATAGGTAAAGAGTATGAATCTGAAACAAATTAAAGAAACGATAAAGAAACAAGAATATGATTTCTTAAAAGAGAATGAGTACCTAGGCAGCAATATTATTTTACTTACGCTTGGCGGTAGTCACGCATATGGAATGGATAAAGAGGATAGTGATTTAGACGTAAGAGGAGTTGCGCTAAATAGTAAAGAAGAGATTCTTCTCGGAAAAGACTTTGAACAGGTTGTAGAGATTGATACAGATACAACAGTTTATTCATTCAATAAAATTTTACAATTACTAAAATCAAATAATCCTAACACTATTGAAATTTTAGGATGTAAACCTGAACATTATTTATATTTGTCTGATGTTGGAAGAGAATTATTAAATAATAGAAAAATGTTTTTATCTAAGATTTGTATAAATTCTTTTGCCGGATATGCGTCCAGCCAGTTACGACGCATGGAAAACAAAGCTGCTAGATTAGTTGGACAGGCACAAAACGAAGAGTACATTTTAAAATCAATCAATAATGCAAGCTATGACTTTAAAAACCGTTACTTCCCAATGAGTGATGGATCACTCAATCTTTATACAGATAAAGCAGTACAGGAAGGTTATGATACAGAAATTTTTATGGACATTGATTTAAAGCATTATCCACTAAGAGATTGGACTGGTATGTGGAATGAGATGAAAGCAATTGTAAGTAGCTATAACAAAATCGGTAGACGAAACGAAAAAGCAATGAACAAGGACAAACTTGGAAAGCATATGGCTCATTTGATCAGATTATACATGATGTGCATTGATATTCTTGAAAAAGAAGAAATTATTACTTATCGAGAAAACGAACATGATTTACTTATGAGCATACGAAACGGAGAATACTTAGATAGTAATAGGCAACCAACTTCTGAATTTTATGACTTGTTAAAAGAATATGAAAAACGATTTGATTATGCTAAAGAAAGTACTTCATTGCCAAATGTGCCGGATTACAAGAAAATTGAAGAGTTTAAAATGTATGTAAATGAACGAATTGTGAAAGGAGATATCTAATGGAAATTTCTGAAAAATTAAAAGAACGTTTCTGTAAAGATTGTAATATTCCATTGAGATTATTTAAGGAACCGTATTTTACAGATAGACTCCAATTATATGATAGCTATTATAACACATTGGATAAATGGAACATTTTCGTGAGAGAATTAGAGAAATATAAGTGTGAGCAAGATTATCTTGAAGAATATAATCGAGTAAAGGATGCTGCAATAAACGATATAAAATTGTCAGATGGTTACAACAGATTTAATGAAGAAGATATGGGAAAATATTCAGTAAAATATAAAGATCTTCCAAGCAAAGATATTTATAAATCATCAAATGACGGGAAACTGTTTATTAGTATTGATATGAGAAAAGCAAATTTTTCAGCATTGAAATTTTATGATAAAAGTATTTTTAGCAATGCTGATACATGGGAAAAGTTTATTGGAGGATATACGGAGAATAAACATATAGTAAACAGTAAATACATTAGACAGGTCATTTTGGGAAACTGTAATCCGAGAAGACAAGTAACTTATGAAAAATATTTGATGGATCTTGTGCTAGAAGTTCTTATTGATGAATTAGGATATTCCGCTAGTGATATTGCGTTTTTCTCTAATGATGAAATTGTTATTGATATGGAAAAATATAAAGACTGTATAAATAAACAAAAAATATTAGAAATGGCAGTTAACGTACGTTTTAATATTCCATTCAGGATTGAATTGTTTTACTTACACAAAATTACTGGTACAGATGGATATTATAAGGAAATAGTTAGAAATATTATTGAAAGAGAATATGAATTTAAATGCTTAAACAATTATACATTACCATTTGTGTTGAGAAAGTTTAATAGAGAAGAAATCACTGAAAACGATAAAGTATTTTATCATGAAGGGCTACTATCAAAGTTTATGGAAGTACCAAATATGGAGGTAAAATTGAATGAAAATAAATATTCCGTCTGATGCAAATGAGTTGATTCATACACTTCAAAATCACGGAAATTCCGCTTATGTGGTAGGTGGTTGTGTAAGAGATAGCATCATTGGAAGACAAATTCACGATTGGGATATTTGTACATCTGCAACACCAGACGAAATGCTGGAGATTTTTAAGGATAAAAAAGTAATTGAAACTGGCTTAAAACACGGAACTATAACTGTTGTGGCAAAAGGAGAATCATATGAATTAACAACATTTCGTATTGATGGAAAATATTCTGATAGTCGTAGACCTGATTCAGTAATTTTCACAAGTAGTTTAATTGAAGATTTAAAGAGACGTGATTTTACAATCAATGCAATGGCATATAATGATGACGAAGGATTAATTGATCCATTTGGGGGATTAGAAGATATTGAATATAAAAAAATTCAATGTGTAGGTTCTGCAAAAGATAGATTTGGAGAAGATGCTTTAAGGATATTGAGAGCAATTCGTTTTGCTTCTCAACTTGAATTTGTAATGACCCCGGAAACAAGTTATGAAATCGATAAACAATACAAAAATTTGAAGAATATTTCGATTGAAAGAATCAATAGTGAATTTTGCAAAATCGCTACGTCAATAGATTTCTGTGTCGAAATGGTTTTATATAAAGATGTGTTTGCATTGTTTATACCGGAATTAAAAGATATGTTTGAATTCCAACAGAATAACCCATATCACGATTATGATGTTTACAGTCATACAGTACATTCAATTGAACATTGTAAATCCGATAATTTGGTTGTTAGATTGGCGGTTTTCTTTCATGATATTGGAAAACCTTATTCATATCAAGATGGCGAAGACGGTATTAGACACTTTAAAGGACATGGAAAAGTTAGCGCAGACATTACAGACAATATTATGAAACGTCTCAAATTTGACAATGAAACAAGAAATAATGTGGTTGAATTGGTGTATTACCATGATGCAACCTTTGAGATTGGTAAAAAATATGTGAAAAGATGGATCAATAAGATTGGAGTAGAACAGTTTAGAAGACTATTGGAAGTTAGAAAATCAGATATTTTAGGACAGAAAGAATCTTATGAACAGTATAGGATTGACAATGTCGATAATATTAAACAGATTCTTGAAGAAGTTCTACGAGAAGAAACATGTTTTACGCTTAAAGATTTAGCTGTCAATGGCAATGATTTAATGAGTATTGGTTATAAAGAAAACAAAGAATTAGGCAATACACTAAATGAATTATTACGATTAGTAATTGATGAAGAATGTCCTAATAAAAAAGAAAAATTATTAGAAGTAGCAATTGAAAGGAGAATGTAATTGATTAAATTATTCACACATGTTGATCTTGATGGAATTGGTTGTGGAATTTTGGCACGATTAACATTCGGTAGAAATGTAGATGTTTCATATTGCAATTACGATGAAGTAGACGATCTTGTAAGAAAATATATCTCTAAGATGGACAAAGAACATGATACATGTTTTATTGTAGACATTAGTATTAAGGATGATTTGGCTTCTGAGATTGATAGAGAATATGAAAATAATTTTAAATTATTTGACCATCACAAAACAGCATTAGAACTCAATAAATATGATTGGTGTACTGTTAAAACAGAGAATAATGATACAGGACTTATGACAAGCGGTACAGAATTATTTAGTAAATACCTGATTGACCATAAATATTTAGATGTGGATGTAAGTGATTTTGTAAGAATTGTAACAGATTACGACACATGGAGATGGTCAACACTTGGCAAAGCCGGACTCGTTTCAAAAGATGTAAATGACTTGATGTATTTATATGGAAGAGAAAGATTTGAAACGTGGTGTATTAGAAGTATTGAATCTGGTAGTTTCCCTCATTTTGATGAAGAATCAAGCTTGATGTTGACTTTTAATAAGAATGAAATTGAAAAATATATCAAAGATAAAGATAAAATGATTATTGTTAAATGTGATAGAGAATATATGTATGGAATTGTTTTTGCAGATAAATACATCAGCGAGCTAGGAAACGAACTATGCAAATTGAATAGAGAACTCGATTATATTGCAATTGTAAATATGAGTACATGTTCGGTTTCGTACAGGACAATAAGAGATGATATTGATATGGGTATGATTACTAAAAAATATGGTGGAGGTGGTCATCCTAAAGCAGCAGGATCTAAATTTGATGTTTATAAAGTTACAAAATTTCTTGATGGATTATTAGATTAGAGGAGAATAAGAAATATGACGATATTAAATATTATTATGTGTCATTTGATCGGTGACTACGTTTTACAATGTGATTTTATTGCAAAGACAAAAGGTCAGAACTGGTATCACTTGTTTGTACACTGTCTTCTGTATTGTGTCCCATTTTATATTGTGTTTGGATTTACATGGCAGCTACCAATTGTTTTTATTGTTCATGTAGTAACAGATGCATTAAAAGCAAGATGGAATAAAATAACTTATACTCAGGATCAAATTATACATTATGTGATTGCACTTATTTACTTGGCTTGTTGATAGTAAAAATTGAAAGAAGAATTATTTCATAAGGAGAATAAGAAATATGAAATTAACAAGAGAAGAAGCGGTATCAGGACATAGAAAAATGTGGAATTGGATTGCAGATTGGGTTGAAGAAAAAGAAAATAGCGATGGGATTCAATGGTTGAAGAATAAGTATTGCGCACAGAATAATCTTGAATTGAGAAGCGATTGCTTTTGTTGTGAATATACGCAAAGAAATTGTAGTGCCTGCCCCGATTCAATGGGGTGGTTCTCTTGAAGATTTTATGTGTATGCAAAAATATGAAGAAGATGATGACGAAGGATTATATGCATTATGTTGTAATGAACTAGACTGGGAAGAACAGGCAGAATTAGCAAGAAAGATTGCAAATTTACCAGAAAGACAGGATGTGCAATATGGATAGATTTACATATAAAACAGAATTAGGCGTTTGATTGTGGAGAATAAGAAATGGGAAATGAGTTAATAAAAAAAGAAGATGTATTGAATCTTTTGTATGGCTTCAAAGATGACGATGAGGCTCCTAAAAATTATGGAACATTGTTAGACATCATCCGTTTTGTTAGAGTCATGCCTGGGATTACAACAGAACATATACATGAATTGGAATCTCGTGATACAGCGAAGAAACCAAGTATCGAGGGAGACGGGTATGCCCCAGATGGAACATTTATATGGGACATATGGATCTGTCCAAACTGTAATGAACATTATGAAATTGATTATGATGAATATGATTTTTGTCCGAAGTGTGGACAAAGAATTGACAAGAGTGAATTAGAATAAAATGGCGAATAAGATGTGCAATAATATAAAAATTCAAAAATTTGTATTTCACGAACCCGCATGGTTGCTACGTTTGTTGGGGGTGAAAATCGAATGAAACTGGAATTTCATACAAACAAAAACGAGATTAAGGTTATATCTCATCCGAAAAACAAGAAAGAGCTTTGGAGAGATATGCATAAAGTATTAGAAGACAGAGGATTCAAGACATATTACCAAAGATTATATCTTGAGAATGATAAATTAAAAATAGATTTTGGATCACACACAGACTTCTTCTATGTAACTGATTTGACAGTTGCAGATCTAAGAGAATTATCAATTGAGTAAGATAATTCACATATAAAATTGCAAATCAATAGTTTCTATAAATCACAATTATAGAATTGAATATTTTTAAAATTTGTCGTGAAAGAGCGACAGTTTCTTAAATGCACCCATTTTCGGGGTTTACATAGAAATTTACATATTAGTAACTCTATGTTCCGGCTGCTACGCGGTCGTTCACATATAAAAAATATACATTTAGAAGGAGATTGAATTTATGAATTTTGAAATGACAGGAAGACTTAGCATCTCGAAGGAAACAGAGAAGTTTAAACCATGGGAAGAAAAAACTTATGATTCTGGATGGGTGAAACGACGTTTACTCTTTAATGTTACATGTGGAGATAATAGACACATGTTGTCTGTAGATGATGGTTCATTTTCAGACGGACATGGTGATGTGTACACATTTAGTAAAGCAACAGTTGATGAATCTGGAAATAAAAAGAAAGGTGAATCAATGATTATCCCATTTAAAGAGAGACTTACTTCTCCGAAGATTGCAGAGGTAGCAGAGTTTAAAAAATACATTTTCGATCTTGAGAAACCAGGAAGAAGATATAGTCTTGAGAAAGCTTCTGAAAGACTTAAAGAAGGAAGAAATTTAACAGATGAAGAACTTAAAGATTTGGGTCTTGAGAATGAATCAGAGATCGCAGAAGCTCTTGAGAAAAGCAAGAAGAAGAGACATGAGTTTATTACAAAATGGGATTTTGCTGAATTCATTAAGAAGGTTATCGATAGTGGCAAGTATTCAAACTCAAAATTCTTCATTCGTGGAAACGGGGAATATAAATATTCAGAAAATAAAGAACGAGTATATGAATCATATGTTCCAACACGAATTTATCTTGTAGCGGATGATGCAGAAGAATCCTCTACAGCAACGGTAAATATTCTTTTTAATAGCGAAAGTCTTGATACCATGAGTGCAGAAGAGAAAAAGAAATGCTATGTGAATGGATGGATGATGGAATACGACAATAACAGGCGAGGCAATATTCCAGTTCCAGTAACTGTAACAATTCCACTTGTAGCAGATGATGCTGATCAGAAAGCGAAGCGTCGTGTTGAATCACTTAAACATAAATTTACAGTAGATGACGAATCCATTAACGAGTATGGAGTTGTTGTGAATATGCTGAACGGTGCTCAGAAAACAGAAATCACAGAAGATATGCTTACCGATGAACAGAGATATGATTTGGATTGTGGTCTTATCACAATGGATGATATTAGAGAAGAACTTGGTACGAATGTTTACGGTGAAAGAATTCGTGAATATGAACTTGTAAAACCAGCAAGGGGATTCACAAAAGGTAGACAGGAAACTGTCTATACAGCAGAAGACATGGTTATCAGACCAATCGAAGAAACTCTTCCAGAAGGAACCGAAGACTTATTCGATGATGACGATGATCTTTAAAATGGAGGGTTAATTACCCTCTATACAACTTAAAACAAAACACAAATACATTGAATACAATTGGAGGAATTAAATATGGCATTTGTAAAACCAGTAATTAATGAAATTAAACCGGATATTAAAAACTTATCGATTTATCTTAGAAGTACAAAAAAGTTTGGAAAATCTACGCTTTTTAGAGATGTAGTCCTTGCAAAATATGGAGATCCATCAAGAGGTCTTCTGGTAGGATGTGGCAATGAGGTTGGATATAAGATGTTGGACAACCTGAATGTAACCCAGGTCAATACATATAAAGATATGATTGAATTGCAGAAGTGGCTTATTGAAGAAAAAGGAAGAGAACATCACATTGAAATGATTGCTTTTGACACTGGGGACGAGCTTGCCCTCCTCGCAGACGCTGAAACGATCCGTCAGAGTAATATTGAAAACCCAAGTAAAAAATGTAAATCAATTAAGGCTGCATTTGGAGGTTATACTGCAGGAGAAAAATATTCAGCAAATGATTTGATTAAACCGTACATGGCTAAATTGCAGGATGCAGGCTTTGGAGTGTGGGTGATTGCTCATACTAAATTTAAAACAATCAAGGAAAAAGGTGGATTGGATGAGGACGGTTACATGCAGTTATCTTCAAACATGGGTGCAGATTATGAAGCTGCATTTGGAGATATCTTTGATGTAACACTCACAGGTGTTATTGACCGTGATTTAGAAGAGAAAAAAGTTGGAGATAAAACGAAGAAATATGCAACTGATGAAGTTAGAAAGTTGTATTTTAGAGGAACAACTCTGATTGATGCTGGCGGTCGTTTTGCTGATGGGGCGGTTCCTGAATATCTTGTATTTGATAAACCAAATATGGCAGAAGATTTTATTAGAACAGTAGAAGAGGGTATGGAGAAATCAAAAACATCGATGAAGAAATCTCCTTCAAAATCTGTTGAACGAGTAAAAGAGAAACCTGTGATTAAAGTACAGGAGGAATCAGTAGTTGAAAATGATGACGATATTTTTGATGAAGATGTTGTAAAAGAAACAGCAGTTGAGACGGCATCAGTATCTGAGTATCCGGAAAACTTGGATGCTGTAATTAGAAAGATGTTCAAAGAATGTACAGATTCAGATTTAAAAGCATCTGTGAGAGAAGTCATTTCTGAGTATGGAAAATTGAATGATGTCGATAGAGAGGGACTTAAGAAAATTTACGACATGATGAAATAGGAGAAATAGATGCTGGTAAAATGCAGGAAATGTAATAAAAAAGTAGAACGCAATGAAGCATTTAAAGTAGTAGTGGGTGGCAAGAACACCTACTACTGCAATGAAGATGAATATAATGAGATTTTGCGAAACAAAGAATTGAAAGATGAAGCATATTCTTATATCTATAATATTTTCGGCTATAAAGTTACAAATACATGTATTTATAAGGAAGTTAACGAACTGGTAGATGTGTTTGGATATGAACTGCTACTTTCCTATTTAAAAGAAAATAAAATGTATTTAACATCAGTAATTCAAGGAAAGGATTTTCCAAAAGAGTATGGGAAAATAAGATACTTCGCAGCTATTCTAAAAAATTCATTGGCTGATTATGTCAATATATCAGAGAATAGTAATGTTGAGCATGAAAAATGCATTGAATATGATTTACCAGAAGTGAAATATAAGAGAAAGAAAAAGAGAAGAAATTTATCAGATATTGAAGCGGAAGTTGGTGACTAATTATAGACAGGGAATTTATTACAGGTGTTAAAGAAAAATATCCAGCACAGCTTCTAAAGAAAAGAATAGAAGCAGAGGGGAATGTAGTTAGCTGTTTCTTTAAGGATATGTTGCTACTTGATGATACGAAATTCCAAAAAGAAGATTTTATAACAAAAGATGGACGATTTTACTTTTCAATGCTCGATTTATTGCGAAAAAAGGGATTTTATTCTCTGGATGAAATTACCATTTTGTCAAATTTAAAACAGGAAGTGATTGATCGTTTTGAGGATATGGGAGGATGGGAAACCATTCAGCACCAGATTGACATTATCAATATACATAATTTTGATATATATGCGGATATTTTGTACAGAGAGAATATTTTGTTGCATATGCACGATGATGGATTTGGGCTTCTGCAAGAAATTGACGTTGATGGAAAGAGAATTATTCCACTGAAATTATTCAGAAAAATGTCTGCTGAAGAAGTGACGGACTGGTACGAAGCGAGGATGAGTACATATGGAACTGGGTATTCAAGCAAAATTATTGAGGAAGAAGAGATTGATTTCGATGATGAATTTATTGAGTCTTGCAGCAGCGGAGAAGAAAATGGAGTTCCATTTGATATTGCAGGATATGACAAAAATGGTGAAGAAATAAATTGTTTTCCTTTTTTATCCAGACAGACAATGGGTTTGTTAGAAGGCACATTTACTATGATGGGAGGATTCTCAAGTGCCGGTAAATCTACATGGTGGGTTACTGTAATTATGGCGCTTCTATATTATGACAAAAAAGTATTGATTATTTCAAATGAGGAGAATATTAAAAAATTTAAAATTAAATTCATGGTATGGCTTCTTGGTAAGAGAAATCGATATTTCAAATTGACAAAAAAGAAAATGGGATCTGGAGATATCAGCAAAGAAAGTAGAGATCAGTTATCTGATGTTCAGAAGTTCTGGAGAGAGAATTATAAGGGGAAAGTAAAATTTATTGCAATCAGCGATGCAGATATGAGTGTCGTTAAAAAGAAGATTCGTGAGAATGTATTGAGGTATGGATACGATACGGTTCTTTACGATACATTTAAAATTCAAGACGGAGATTTTCAGGGTCAGAGACAAGACTTATCTCTTGTAAGAGATAGTCGCGAGCTTGACAAGATGGCAAAAAAATACGGAATCATTATGTTGGCTTCTGTACAGCTGGCAGAATATATGAAAGGCAAATTGTTTTTAGACAGCTCAGTTTTATCTAACTCAAAACAAATAAAAGAAGTACTTGAGAATCTTTTCCTTATGAGAACAGTATATGATGAAGAACTTGATGAAAAAAGTAAATATTATTGTCGTCCATTTAGACTAAAAAAAGTAAATGATAAATGGATAGAGGAAGAATACAAACCAGATAGAAATGCAGTGTGGAGAGCATTATTTGTAGAAAAGACACGAAGCGGTTCCAACTCTTCAGACACAGGGATTGGATATTTGCTCAAATTTTCAGGAGATCATTGCATTTTTAGAGAAGTTGCACAGGCTCGTTTTAAACATGGAGAGATAAGGTGATTATATGAGAGCGCACAATTTTTAAAGATTTAACTGGTCAAAAATTTGGAAGATTAGAGGTAATAAAACTTGATGAAGAAAAGACGCATCCAAAACATATTTTTTGGATATGTGAATGCGAATGTGGGAATATAGTCTCTGTTAAAAGAGAGTATCTGACATCTGGAGATACTAAGTCGTGTGGGTGTCTACGAAGAGAATATGCGAGAAATATATCGATAATGAAAGAGAAGGTACACAATGATTATTTCTTACATGAAGATTATTATGAATGTTTTTTAAGCAATGGAAATTCTACTATTTTTGATATTGAAGATTATAAATTAGTAAAACAATATGGATGGTATCAAAATAATGGATATGCATACACCATTATAGAAAATAATAAATGCGTTCCAATGCATTATATTTTGTTTGGAGATTTTATGTATGATCATAAAAATCACAATAAGCTAGATAATCGTAAAAATAATTTAAGGAAGTGCGATTATTTTAAAAATAATCAAAATAACATTATAAGAAAAGACAATACAAGTGGTGTAAGTGGTGTTAATTATCATAAAAGGATAAATAAATGGACTGCAAGAATAAATATTGATGGTAAAAGAGTCATAATTTATTCTGGAGATTCATTTAAGGAAGCTGTAAAAAGTAGACTACAAGCAGAAAAAGAATATTATGGAGAGTTTGCACCACAAAAACATTTATATAAAGAATATAGAATTCAATAAGATAAGAAACTTGGAGTGATATATGCTTGAAGATATTAAAAAAGAATTGCTAAATAATCCAGAAAAGATAAAAGAAGTGTTGGAACATTTTGGATTCAGAAACATTGTAATTCGAAATACATATATGCAATTTGGAAGAGATGACAATCCAAAATCTTCTAAAAAATCCATATCTATTAAATTAGTAAATAATAGGTTCCTATATGTTCATGACTATCCCAAAGCAGTAAAAAAAGATTTTTTCTCATACATCATGGAAGAGAAACGTGTGGACTTTACAGACGTTTTATCTGAGGTGAAACAAGCTTTAAATATTGTTGACTATTATGAGCATTTTGAGAGAAGAGGAATCTTTGGTGGATTTTATGAAAAGATTTATAAAAGAAGTTCTGGAAAGAATTTTACATATGATGAATCTGTTCTACGTGAATATCAGCCAGTATGTAATTTGAAATTTCTAAAAGATAATATATCACTCGAAGCTCAAAGATATTTTGGAATCAGATATGATATAGAGTCTCAAGGAATTGTGATACCAATTTATGATCAAATTGGTCAAATAATAGGTATAAAAGAACGTTTTAATTACGATGTTGAAGATGGCGAAATGAAGTATTTTTATAGTCTTCCTTGCAGCATGTCACAAACATTGTATGGATATTCTCATAATTACAACTTTTTAGTAAACGGCACTGTATACATATTTGAAGCAGAGAAGTCAGTTATGCAATGCTACACGTATGGAATAAGGAACTGTGTTGCCTTGGGAAGTGGAACAATAAGCAAAAAGCAATGTCAAATGATCCTTGAACTTAATCCACAGAAAGTTGTTTTCATGCATGACGTTGGTTATGAAATTGAATCTATAGAAAGAAATATTACAATGCTTAGAAATTATTCAAGGTTTTCAGAAATGGAAATTTGGTATTGGGACTATTTTAATAAGGGATATAAAGACAAAGCTTCTCCATCAGATATGGGGAAGAAAACATTAGAACACATTATAGAAAATGAAATTCATAAGATTGGGGATGATGACATCGAAGAAGAATTATAAAGTGCTAAATGATTGTAGGCAAATGTATGAAGATGAAGTGTTTGAGGTGATTCTAAAACAAAGAGGAATTGCAGATCCGGAACATTTTTTTAACCCAACAGAAGATGATTTGTTTCCGTTAGATAACTTATATAGAATTGACGAAGCATTTGACAGACTCGACAAAGCCATAAAGGAAGATGAAAAGATTGCTATATTATTCGATACAGATCTTGATGGAACAGCATCTGGAGCTATTATCACACGTTATTTAAGAAACTTTACAAATAATATTGAAACATATATCGATGAAGGGAAGCAGCATGGTCTTATTGGACAAGATATTGAGAAATTTTTCGATGCAGATTTACTAATTGTCGTAGACAGTCTTGATAAAAACGAACATCAATATAAGAAATTATATGAAAACAAAACGGATGTTATCATTTTGGATCACCATGCAATAAAAGAATCTGTACCATATGATGATTATTCTATTTTGGTTTCATCTCAGAGAAAATATAGCAATCCACAATTATCTGGAGCAGGAGTAACATGGAAATTCTGTAAATACATGGACGAGCAGTATTTAACTGATTATGCTGATGAATTGGCTGACCTTGCTGCATGTGGATTAGTTGGAGATATGATGGATATGACTATTATGGAAAATAGATACATTGTTTCAAAAGGCTTATCTAAGATTTGCAATCCTGCAATTAAGAAAATTGTGGGAGGATTTGAGTTTAATAGCACGGCTATTTCTTTCAGTGTTGCTCCCATTATAAATGCAAGCAATAGAATAGGTAAGAATGATATTGCTATGAAAGCGTTTATTGAAGATGATAATAAAACTCTTCTGAAGTATATGAGAGAGCTGAAGAAATGTAGAGAATTACAAAATGAAGAAGTAGATAGAATACTTCCAGAGGCTGTTAAATCATGTGAAGATCAGATAGATAAAAAAATGATAGTTATATTTATCGAAACAGATTATGGAATTAGTGGATTACTTGGGAATAAACTCCTTGAAAAATATCAGAGACCTATTTTGATTTTAAAAGATTGTGGTGATATATACAAAGGTTCTATGCGAGCAACCGGTGTAGATGATTTTAGAAAAATCTGTAATGAAAGTGGACTTGCAAAAGCAGAGGGTCATGAGTTAGCCAGTGGTATCGAAATAAAAAAAGAGTTATTGAACGAATTTACAATATATATAGAAGAAACTCTTCCGGAATTAAATAGCGATTCGATTACAAATGTGGATATTCAGCTCGACATTTCTGATGTGACAAGAAAAATGGTAGATCTGATTAAAAGATTTGACAGAATTTCAGGGACAAATTTTCCGTCTGTAAAAGTATATATTGACAATATCTATGATTATGAAATTGGGAATATGAGTGATTATAAACATTTGACTATTAAACCGAATGATTATCTTCTTATTATAAAGTGGAATTACAATGGTTCTTTTGAAAAGATGGAAGATCATAGTTTAGTTAATGATGAATTAAGAGTTGTCGGGACAATTGATTCTGGATTTTTAGGAAGGAAATTTGTTTTAAAAGTAGTCTGTGATGAGATTGAAGAGGTGGAATAAATGAATTATAAAAATTTGATTGAAAAAATTATTCCAACCCTAACATTTAAGTTTCCGTATTCAGTCGATGATTATGCTGAAAATTTATACTTAGAAAATTATCATTGTCATAAAGATTTCAGTAACGTAAGTACAGCAGATTGTGCTGAATCAATTGAAAATTACGCAAATAGAATTCATCAATTTGGAACAAAGTGTTTATTTTCTGGAGATCATGGTTCCCAAGGAAATCAGTTTTATGTATATAAAGTTGCAGAAAATGAAAAACTGAAATACATACATTCCTGTGAAGCATATTGGGTAAAAGACAGAAAAGAAAAAGATCGAGCAAATTGCCATATGGTTATTGCTGCGAAGAATGCGGAAGGACGAGAAGATATAAACTATGCGTTGTCTATTGCAAATGAAGATGGGTATTATTATAAGCCAAGAATTGATTTAGATTTGCTTTTTAATATCCCAAAAGACAATGTGATTGTAACTTCAGCATGTATATCTGGATGGAATTATGAGGATGCTGAAGAAATCTGGCTAAAAATACATGATTATTTTGGCGATAATTTTTTTCTTGAAATACAATATCATAATACGGAAAAGCAAAAACGTTTAAATGAAAGAATTTTATCTCTAGCAAAAAAGCATAATATTCAAATTATTTGTGGGTTGGACAGTCATTATGTAAAAGATGAAAATTCTGTTAAAAGAGATCAGATTTTAAAATATAAAGATATATCTTATCCAGATGAGTATGGATGGTATATGGATTATCCAGACACAAAAACAGTAATTTGCAGATTAAAAGAACAAGGAGTTTTATCAGATGAAGAAATCATGAGATCCATTATGAATACAAACATATTTGTTTCTGAATGCGATGAAATTGTCCTTGATAGAACGTTCAAGATCCCAAGTGTTTACAAAGGCAAAACTTACGAAGAAAAATGCAGAGTATATAAGAATCTTCTAAATGTTGCTTATGCAAAAGAAAAAGAAAAATCAAAAGAAAAAGCAAATGGAATTCGATATGAAGCGAAAGAAGTAATAGAATCTAATGTTGTTGATTACTTTTTGACAAGCCAAAGAATAGTGCATGATGCGGTTAATAACGAAGGTGGAATTTTGACCAGAACGTCCAGAGGAAGTGCTGCTTCATTTATTACAAATAAGCTACTGGGATTAACAACAGTCGATAGATTCAATGCAGATATACCGATTTATCCTGAAAGATTCCTAACAAAAGAGCGTGTGCTTGCAGGTCAAATGCCCGATATTGATTTGAATGTTTCAGCCCAGGAACCATTTGTAAGAGCTACAAAAAAGCTATTAGGAGAACATGGTTGTTATCCGTTGATGGCTATAGAAAAATTAAAAGAAAAAGCAGCGTGGCAATTGTACGCGGGAGTAAATGATGTTAGTCCGGAAGACGCTAATAAAATTTCGAAATATCTTGATGAGTATAATAAAGCATTAAAATACGCTGAAGATGATGAGAAAGATGATATCCATGTTGAAGACTTTATTCCAAATGAATATGTAGAAATATTTAAAAGAAGTAATGAGTATCAAGGGATTACAATAAATTTAAAGGTTCATGCTTGTGGTCACTTTATTTTTGATGGAGATATCAGAAGAGAAGTAGGATTGATCAGTGCAGTATCTGAAACAACTGGAAAGAGAACTTTATGTGCTGCCATAGAAGGTGGAATGCTGGATGAATTTGGATATGTAAAAGAAGATTTTCTTATTGTAGATAGTGTGTCTCTTACATATAAATTCTTTAATGCAATAGGAAGAGAAGTTCCTACATTTGATGAGCTAAGACATATGATTGACGGAGATAAACTGACATGGGATATCTATGAAAAAGGGATCACTTGTTGCATTAATCAATGTGAAAAAGAAGCTACTACAAATAGAGTAAAGAAATATAAACCAAAAACTTTGGCGGAGTTAAGTAGCTTCATTGCAGCCATTAGACCAGGGTTTGCTTCGCTTTTAAGTACGTTTTTGAATAGAGAATATTATACAACAGGTGAGTCTAAAATTGATGAGTTATTACAAGATACTGCTCATTTTATGATTTACCAAGAATCAATTATGAAAGTTTTATCATTCCTTAAATTGGAAATGGGGGAAACATATGGAGTAATTAAATCTATTTCAAAGAAGAAATTAAAAGGCGAAAAAAAGAAAAACTTACTTAATGATTTGACGGATTCCTGGATAGAAGAGTTTCATAATAAAAATAATTTCAACAATGTTTGGAATGTAATTGAAGACTCTGCCAGATACGCATTTAATGCTCCTCATGCTTACAGTATGGGAGGGGACAGTGCATATCAGGCGTGGTTCAAGGCACATTATACAGCAACGTTTTATGAGGTGGCGATTAACCACTATCAAGAAAAGGGAAATAAAGATAAAATCGATGCACTCATTAAAGAAGCAATTAAGTTTTTTGGCTATAAATTTGGTGACTATGAATTTGGGGTAGATAATAGAAGAGTTGTTATAGATGAAGAAAATAAAATTATTTATCCAAATTTATCTAAGATAAAAGGATTTGGAGAAGGTGTTGCGGAGGCTTTGTATAATATTGGAAAACAAGATTACGAAAATTTTATAGAAGTAATTTCAGCAGCTCTTAAAAATTCTATTAGTAAGACTATTTTGAAAAATCTTATTAAGATAAAATATTTCAAAAAATATGGAGATGTCAACACTCTTTTAGCCACTTTTAAATATTATAACCTATTAAAAGGAGGGGAGACTAAAGTAATTTCTAAAGAAAAGGCAATGGATAATAATTTAACTTTTGATTTACTTAATAAATATGGGAATGAAACGGAAAAACAATTCAATAAAATTGATTCAAAAGGGTTACTAAATGAATTGACAAATACGATTGAATACAAACCTTTGACAGTAAAAGAAGAATTAGACAATCAAAAAGATGTTCTTGATATCATTACATATGTAAATACAAAAGTTAGTAAAAGATTATACTATGTCGATATTTTGGATGAAAAGAAAACGGTTACTAATATTTCTTTATATGAGATATACAGTGGAAAAACTCGTAAAGTCAAGATGTGGACAAGTCAATTTTCAAGAAATCCATTTTCAGAAAAAGACTTATTAAACATACATGTTATTGAAAAGAAACATAAGAAAGAGCCTACAGGAGAAATAAATCCAAAGACAGGAAAGAAAATCTATGCAGATGTTCCGGACAAATTTGAATACTGGTTGAAAGCTTACACAATTAAAAGAGAGGATGATGATTTATAAAATTTTATTATACCGCAGCACAATTAAAAGAACTTGTGTCCCACTTAGTTGTGCTGCACACAGGCAATGAACAAAAGAATCAGCACATTTTGGATTATTTTGATAAAAAAGGTATTAAGCATAAGGCGAAAGCTCTGAAGACAGGAGATTATAGTTTTATGATTGAGGCATGTCCAGAGTTGGGTTTTGTGAGAGATACATATTTTACAGATGAGCTATGCATTGAGAGAAAAAATTCTATTGGTGAACTTGCAGGAAATATAAAAGAAAAGGATGAGAGGTTCTTCAAAGAATTAAATCGTATGATAAATATTAAAAATACGTATCTTTTAATAGAAAATAATTGTGTAGATGATATCATTGAGCACCGTTATGACTCACAATATAATGAGCTAGCTTTTATAAGAAGGATTCTTGGAATACAAAAGACGGCGAATCTATATGTAAATTTCGTTAAGAAAGAGAACATGGGATTTATGATTTACGAAATTTGTTATAGTGCATTAATGAATCATATTTTGAAATAAAAAAGGAGAATTAACAATGAACGCAGATAATGTTATTGTATTAAGTTTTTCAATTTTATTTGTGATATATGCAATTGTTGAAATCTTAAATATTGTGACAAATGTAAAAGTTAGAAACATTTATTCTAAATATCGAGATTTAATAAAAGAGCAGAATGATTTATTAATTCAAGATATTCATTATTTAAAAACACTTCTTGGAATTGCAATCGACAAAGCAGAATCAAATAATAAAGTTGGTGAATAAGGATGAACAAAATTGAAATTATATTTTGGTTTTTGATCTTATTATTTTGTATTTTGTACATCATTACTTATCTAGTTATGTTATCTAATTTTATACAAGCAGAAAGGTTCGAAAAGAAGATTAGGAAATGGAGAAATAGAAAATGAGAACTGAAATTGTATCTTGCAAAGACTATGTAGATATTAAAAAGAAGGAACTAAAAGAAGAGATCAAACATCTTGATAAAAAACCAGTCCTTACCGTAATTCAGATTGATGATGATAAGACTTCAAATTCCTATATTAAAGGTAAGCAAAAAGATTGTGATGAAATTGGAATTGAAATGCGTCATGTAAATATTTATTCTAATACAACAGAACAAAAGGAGGTTGAATGTGTTATCACAGATATTGCAAAATCTGATGCAGATGGAATTATTATTCAACTTCCAATTCCAGGTAAATATAATTTGGAAAGATTACAGAATCTGATTCCAACAGAAGAAGATGTGGATGGATTTAGAAGAGATAGTTGTTTCAAACCATGTACGCCAAAAGGAATTATCGATTGGATGGAATACAATGACTTTGAATTTAAAGGCAAAGACTGCTGTGTATTAGGCAGAAGTAAAATTGTTGGACTTCCGTTGACTAATATGTTGATCGAAAAAGGTGCAACTGTTACATGCTGCAATAGTACGACTATGAGCACAGAATACTACACTAGAAATGCAGATTATGTTTTTTCTGCAGTTGGCATTCCGAACTATTTTGATTTTTCGGATTTTTCAGATTTTTGTGAACTTGTTGTAGATATTGGAATTAATCGAGACGAGAATGAGAAATTATGCGGCGATGTAAACAATGTTGATTTTGAGAGATATCTAAATAATACATATGTTACGCCAGTACCAGGCGGTGTTGGGCTTCTTACAAGATTGGCATTAATGCAAAATGTTGTAGACGCATATAAAATTCAGAAATATGAAGGGATGATTTAATGTTTAAATTTTTTAAATGTAATCACGAATATAAAGAAGTCGGCAAATATTACACAATCGTAATGGATTATGAGTGTAAACATATTATGGCTGTTTCTGTATCCGAATGTACAGTTTGTGGAGAACGAAAATCTGATGTTGTATATGAAGAAACTATTTCTTCAAATTCAGAATACGAAGTTGATGATGTGATTCAAACATTAGAAGATAGAGGGTTTTGTCCAAAATTAAACTTCATGTTGGATGATTATGAACGAAGAAAAAATGCAAAGGAGTGATTTGATGGATAAGGTCAAAAGAATTAAAGAGCTTGTAGAGCAGCTAAACGAATATAGAGATGCTTACTATAATGAAGCAAGATCTGATGTTTCTGATGCAGAATACGATAGATTATTCGATGAATTATCGGAGCTTGAAAATGAAACTGGTGTTGTGTATACGAATTCGCCAACACAAACCGTTGGATATGAGGTGAAATCAGAACTTGAAAAGGTTAAACATTCCCATCCAATGTTATCGCTAGATAAAACAAAATCTGTTGATGATTTAGTAAAATTTGCCGGAGAAAAAGACTGTATTTTAAGTTTGAAAATGGATGGATTGACATGTCTTCTTACATATGAAAACGGAGAGTTGATTCAGGCGGAAACTCGTGGAGATGGAGAAGTCGGGGAGTTAATCACTTATAATGCAAAAGTCTTTGATAATATTCCTCTAACGATTGATTATAAAGGACATTTTGAGATCGAAGGAGAAGCCATTATTACATATGATGACTTTAATAAAATTAATGAGTTTTTGTCGGATGATAAGAAATATAAGAATCCAAGGAATTTAGCTTCTGGATCTGTACGACAATTAGACAGTAAAATTGCAGCACAACGCCATATTAAATTTATTGCATGGAAAGTGCCAACAGATATTGCGTCAAGTAGTTTTATCAATAGATTGCAGTATGCTTCAAATTTGGGATTTGATACAGTTCCATTTTTACCTATTCGTGGAAATTGCAATGCTGAATTTATTGATATTGTGGTAGAACAATTACGAAAACGTGCAAAGGAAAAGAGCTTTCCGATTGATGGCTTAGTGGCAACGTACAACGATATTACATACGGTGAATCACTTGGAACGACAGGTCATCATCCTAAACACTCTATTGCTTTTAAGTTCGCAGAGGATTCGGCAGAAACTGTATTGAGAGAAATTGAATGGAGTATGGGGAAAACAGGATCTCTTACGCCAGTAGCAATTTTTGATTCAGTTGATTTGGCAGGAACATCAGTGAGTAGAGCATCATTGCACAACATTAGTATTATGAAAGAATTGAATATTTCTATCGGATCAACAGTAACAGTTGTAAAGAAGAATGAAATTATCCCACAGATTATTTACTGTGATGCAAATGCTGTGGATGTAGATATTCCTACAACATGTCCTGTATGTAGCGGAGAGACTCAAATTGTAAAAGAAAATGATTCAGAAGTTTTGATGTGCACTAATCCACACTGTAAAGGCAAGCTACTAGGAAGAGTTTCTCATTTTGTTTCCAAGAAAGGTATGGACATTTCTGGTTTGTCAGAAGAAACAATTAAGAAATTTGTTGAACTTGGATGGATTACTGAAATTACAGATGTATATAATCTTGAGAAACATTATGACAGACTTTCTACGATGAGTGGGTTTGGAAGAAAATCAGTAGATAAATTAAGAAAGTCGATTGAAAATAGCAAAACAGTAAGATTAGACAAGTTTATTACTTCATTAAGCATTCCTGGAATTGGGACGTCGCAATCAAAGGAGCTTTCAAAAGTGTTTGGTACGTGGAATGAGTTCAGAGACGCAAGTGTTGGGTGTTATAACTTTACGCGGCTTGACGGTTTTGGAGATGTATTAAATAACAATATTCATTCTTGGTTTGAAGATATGAGTAATATTGCAGATTATCTTGCTTCTCTTATGACGTTTGAATCAGAAGACAATTCTAAAACAAACAATTCTTTGAATGGCAAATCATTTGTTGTTACCGGAAAAGTATATAAATTCAAAAATCGTGATGAAGTAAAAGAAGCTATTGAAAAATTCGGTGGGAAAGTAACAGGTTCTGTAACAAAATCCACATTTGCTTTAATCAATAACGATATAGAATCCAATAGTAGTAAAAATAAAAAAGCAAAAGAACTGGGTGTTCAGATTATTAATGAAGAACAGTTAATGGAGATGTTGGGCATGTAGTTATTCTGCATAACGAAACAACATTATAATAGGAAGGAACTTAAATTATGGAAATTAGAATTAAATTAAATACAGTAAAAAATGCAATGCTATTTGCAACTGTTTGTGACAATTATGAAGAAGACATTGATTATATTTGTGGGAGATATCAAATCGATGCGAAATCAATTCTTGGAATTATGGGCATTGATCTTGAAAAGGAATGTGTCGTTGTACTTCATTCAGATGACGAGTATGTAAAAAATAAATTCAAAGAAGACATGAAACTGTGGGCTTTGGAGGACTAGCATGAATAAACCAGATTTATCAAAAATGAGAGTAGAAATTAAATGGGCGGAAGATATGTGGCAGCAGATTAAAGATGCCACAATGACTACAGTAGGAAAGGATAAAGGTTCTTATCCAGATCATGATTGGAAACTGAGACTTCTTATGGCAGAACATTCTCCAATTAGACTTGGTTCTGTTATTGTAAAAATTTACGATGCACCTCAGTTTGTGCATGGACATTTAGTGCGTCATTCCAATGGGGTTGTTCCGTTTGTATCATCACTCAGAAGTGACAGGAATAACTATAATGAAGTTCCTGATAGAAATACATTACAGAGTGCTACATATTACTTTAATTTTCAAGCTTTAATCAATGTTGCGAAAAAAAGACTATGTAATTGTGCTAGTTACGAAACACAGAAAGCATTTAAGATGATTAAAGATGAAATTGTTAAGTTTGAGCCGGAAGCAGCAAGCAGAATGGTAAGAGAATGCGTGTATAGAAATGGTCTGTGTCCAGAGATGTTCTCATGTGGGTATAACAAAAAAGCTGCTTTTGAAGATGAATTAAAAGAATACATTAAAGGATTTGAAAATCAAATCTGTGATAAAACGAATATCAGAAAAGGAACAAATGAATAATGTCAGATATGATTTATTATTGTAAACATGAAGAAAATGATTGTCCTGTAAAAGATACATGTGAAAGATATGTGGATGCAGAACAGCACCAATGCAAAGTTACATTATATAAAGCAATGTGCGTAGACGATAATGGACGAGTATTGTTTATTAATAAAACACCAATTATTGCAGAAGAAACAGAGGTGAAGTCTGAATAATGGCGATTATTATTTTTGGGAAAACAGCAAGTGGGAAAAGCAGAGTTGTGAATGAGCTTGTTAAAAGAGGATATAAAAAGATAGTAACGACTACAACAAGACCGGCAAGAAAAGGTGAAGTTGACGGAATTGATTACAGCTTTATTGCTGATGATGAATTTAAAGAGCTTACTAATACAAGATATTTTGCAGAGTGGAAGAAATATAACACAATAGACGGGACGTGGTATTACGGTTCTCCGCTCGATGAAATATCCGGATCTGATAACAAATCAATCGTGATTCTAACTCCGGATGGTTATAGAGATATCAAAGATGAGTTAGATGAACACATTTCTATTTATATATACGCAAATAATAAGACAATTCGAAACAGGTTATCCAAACGTGGAGATAAAAAAGAAGAAGCTGATCGTAGGATTTTACATGACAATAAAGATTTTAAAGGTGCGGAAGAATTAGCAGATAGAATCTTCTATAACAATGACGGTAAAAATATTGATGATTTAGTAGATGAAATATTTGAATATTTAAAAACGAGAGAGGGAGAATAAATAAATTGATCAGAACGAGTGGCATGTTGATGCGAGAATTGGGTATGTATCCTGATGATTTCGTCACAGTTAGATTAGGAGAAGAAGAATATGTAATTGATAGTATTGGACACACGAAAACACATGGAAACATCGATGACATTTCTCACTTATGTTTAAACGTGAGAGATGGAGGAAGTGGATTTATTAGGAGGTGAGATGAACATGGATTTTAATCAACTGGGTACAGTGATTTTCGCAATCGGTACAACAATGTGGATCCCAATCTGGGCGCTGTTTGAAGGTGTTGCAAAATGTATTCGTGCATTCAAAGGCACAGATGTGACTATGGAAGAGTTTAGAAGTAACAAAAGTCATGATGAATGGTCTGATTTTGATGATGAAGATTTGGAAGAAAACGAACCGAAAGAAGAGAATAATGCAATGGAACAGAAAACAAAAAGAACTAGAACTACAACGAAGACAGCAAAAGATAGTTCTCAGAAGTAAGAAAGGATGATGTGATTGATGAAAGTAATTAAGAGAGATTGTACAGAGGCAAGATTTGAAAAAAAGAAAATTTATGATGCTATTATGAAAGCTATGAAAAATGGCAGTGGTATCATTAAGCCTAAAATTGCAGAATCTATTGCGGATGAAATTTATGAAGAAAATAAGGACAAATCAGATATTAGCATTTCTGAAATTGAATCGTTAGTGTATGACAAGTTGATTACAAAGAAGCAGAGATTGACTGCAAAAGCATATGAGGGATATAGAAGTATCCGAGAATTTCAAAGAGAAAATATGAATACAACAGATGAACAGATCTCAGAGCTTTTGAGTGGATCAAGCGATTATTGGAATAATGAGAATTCAAATAAAAATCCAAAATTGCTCACAACTCAGAGAGATTATATGGCTGGGATTTTAAGCACGGATATCACAAGAAGGTTTTTACTTCCTCCTGAAATTGTACAAGCACATGATGAAGGGATGATACATTTTCATGATGCAGATTATTACGCACAGAATGCAATTTCAAACTGCTGCTTGATCAATCTTGAAGATATGTTGCAGAACGGAACATGTATTAACAAGGTAACGATTGACAAACCACATAGGCTAATTACTGCAACCACAATTGCAACACAAATCATAACTGCAGTTACATCAAGTCAGTATGGGGGCGCTACGATTACATTAACACATTTAGCTCCATTTGTAAGAGACAGTTTTAATATTTACATGGAAAAACACAAAAATAGAGGATTAACATATCAGCAATGTCTTGAATTTGCTAGAGAAGATATAAAGAAGGAAATTGCTGATTCAGTACAAACATTCAATTATCAGGTAAATTCTATGACGACAACGAATGGACAATCGCCATTCCTGTCCGTATTTATGTATCTTGGGGAGACTGAAGAATATAAAGAAGAGCTTGCAATGCTTATTGAAGAATTCTTAAAACAAAGAATTCAAGGATTAAAAAATGAAGAAGGCGTGTATGTTACACAGGCATTTCCTAAATTATTGTATGTATTAGAACCATGTAATATCAATAAAGACGGCAACTATTTCTACTTAACAAAATTGGCAGCAGAGTGTACCGCTAAAAGAATGGTTCCTGATTATATTTCTGAAAAGGTTATGTTAGAACTTAAAGGTGATGTATACGCCTGCATGGGTAAGCGTAAACTATAGCTCATGTAAAACCTTTTGAACCGTGCTAACGGGTGTACATATTATATGTGCTAACGGTTAGGACTCTCTGAGTTGAGACCGTGCGAAGTATTCTAATGCAAAAATAAATATTCATTTAGGAGTGATATTTATTTTAATATATAAGATAACAAATACTATTAATAATAAAATATACGTTGGAAAGACAACGACATCATTAAAGCAAAGATTTAATGAACATTGTAAGTTTGCTAAATTAAATAAACATAGTACGCACTTAGCAAATGCAATAAGAAAATATGGAAAAGAAAATTTTAAAATTGAAAAAATTGATGAGGCAAATTCAATAAGTGAATTAAACTTAAAAGAAAAATATTGGATAAAAAGGCTTGATGCTGTTAATAGCGGATACAATTTAACAGCTGGTGGTGATGGTGGAAATACTTATGAATGTAAAACAGATGAAGAAATGAATGATATTAAAAATAAAATTAGAGCATCTAAAATGTCTGGTGACAATCCACATTCAAAATTGGTTAAGTGTAAAAATATTATAACAAATGAAGAAATAATTTTTAATTCGTTCGTTGACTGCCAAAAATATTTTAATGAAAAAAGCCACAACTTTATTACCAGAAGATGTACTCATCGTACCAAATATGTATATGACAATCAATGGATATTTGCTTACGAGAATGATGAATTTATAAACGATTATACTTTTGAAAAGAATAGTAATAGGAAAAGAATGGTTAAAATTATCAATACCAATGATAATAAAGAATATATATTTGATAGTTATACAAATGCAGAAAAATTTTTTAAATTGAAAAAAGGTTTCTTTTCTTCAAAAGCATATAAACACAAGGAAAAAGAATTTTGGGAAAAATCTCATTTTAAAATTTTTGTATTAGAATAAACGTGTATCGACTATCCCTGATGAGTGTATGGGAGTAGGGTTGGAGATAAGCACCAGCGATATTTTAGGAAACGAAGTATCTGAAAACCGAAGCGGAAGGCTATCTAAAAGATAGAAGATATAGTCAGTGCTATTAGCGATAATAGAATTAACGTGTAGAAGCTTTTTAACACCTGATAGATTTACGGAAGCAGGCGTTGGCAACATTGGAAAAGCAAAAAATTATGATCCAAACAAAAAAAGATATTATGGACGGTTTAATCAAGGCGTTGTTACATTAAATTTAGTAGATATTGCATTATCATCTGGAGGAGACATGGATTCGTTTTGGACGATTTTTGATGAAAGAACGGAATTGTGCCACAAAGCATTACGACTCAGACATGAGAGGCTTGAAGGTACATTATCAGATGTCGCACCTGTTCTATATCAAAATGGGGCATTTGCTAGACTCAAAAAAGGTGAAAAAATTGATGAACTTTTGCATGATGGATATTCTACAATTTCACTTGGATATGCCGGATTATACGAGTGTGTAAAATACATGACTGGAAATTCTCATACAGACAATGGAGTCGGAACATCATTTGGATTGGAAGTTATGAGCAGACTTAACGATAAGTGTAATGAGTGGAAAGAAAAAGAAAATATTGATTATAGTCTATATGGAAGCCCGATTGAGTCAACTACATATAAATTTGCCAAATGTTTAAAGAAAAGATTTGGAGTAATTGATGGAATTACAGATAGAGACTATATTACAAATTCATATCATGTTCCTGTATTTGAAGAGATTGATCCGTTTGAGAAATTAGAGTTAGAGAGTAAATTTCAGAAGTTAAGTCCGGGTGGTGCAATCAGCTATGTAGAATGTGCAGATCTAACTAAAAATACAGATGTAGTAATTGAAATTATGAAATTTATTTATGAGCATATCATGTATGCGGAGTTAAATACTAAATCTGATTATTGCCAGGAATGTGGTTATGACGGTGAGATTAAAATTATTGATGAAGATGGAGAACTTATCTGGGAATGCCCGAATTGTGGTAACAGAAATAAAGATAAGATGAATGTCACTAGAAGAACATGTGGATATATTGGTACAAATTTCTGGAATCAAGGAAGAACAGAAGAAATCAAAGAAAGATATGTTCATGTAGACGACCATGAAGCGGAGGTATAAATAGTGAGATATGCATCAATAAGGAAGCTTGACATTTCCAACGGAGAGGGTATTGGTGCATCTCTCTTCGTTCAAGGATGTCATTTTCATTGCAAGAATTGTTTTAACAAGGATACGTGGGATTTTGATGGTGGGAAAGAGTGGACAAAAGATGTTAAGAAAAAATTTATGCAATTAACGGAATCGTCATACATAAAAAGAATTAGCATTCTCGGAGGAGAACCACTCGCAAATGAAAATCTTAAAGATGTTTTTGACTTGATTACAGACTTACGGTCAAAGTATCCGATAAAAAGAAAAATAGGTACAATATATAGCCGTGAAAACAATTATAAACACAATATATTGACAAGAAATTCGGATGAAATTCGTCTTTCATATCCAGAAAAAACAATCTGGCTGTATTCCGGATACACATGGGAACAAATCATGTATCCAGTTGTTACTAATGATTTTAATCCAGAAAGAGACAAGTTCCTGAAAATGCGCCGAGAAATTGTAAAACAGTGTGATGTACTTGTAGATGGGCGCTATGAAGAAGACAAGAGAGACGTTACATATCACTGGGCAGGCAGTACAAACCAGAGAGTGATTGATGTCAAGAAAACATTAGAGCAAGGAAGTGTGATTCTATGGGAGAATCAGTAAAAGTAAAAGATATTCTGTATTATGCAAGAATCATTCCTACGGTTGGCATATTTGATGTATGCCAACTTATAATCAGAACAGTAAGAAAAGATTATTTTGTTGGATGCGACAAAGTAGACAAACATGCTTATCTATTTAATTATTCTGATTTAGGAGAAGTCGTGTTTCACGATCGTAAACAAGCATTAAATAAAGTTCTTGCTGCAGAGGCGAATAATAAAAAGAAAATAAGTAAAGAGACATTTTATGAGGAGTATTGATATGGATGCATTAATTGGTATTGTAGCAGGATTCTTTTTAGGGTCAATTTTTTCTGTTGTAATAATGTCGTTGTGTGTAACGTCAAAACGGTCAGACGAATTTTATAGCAGATTTGACAAACAATACGATGATTTCAAAAATAAAGACAAGTCAGAGGAGTAATAAATTATGAAACAGCTTAAATTACATAGACAATGTACGCATAGTAAATTAACCAATTTTGGATTCAGGAAGTACGGCTTAAATTATAAGCTGTTTCTTCCTCTATATGAGAACAAGTCAAAGACAGTAATTGCTGCAGAATTTCTTGTCTCATCTTTAGATAACTATATTGGATATGATGTCATGGATGTGTGTAACGATACATTGTATACAGCATTTTACGACAGAGAATATACAAACGAAGGAAAGAACGATGTCTATAGAACAGTATATACGAGACTGTCTGACATTATGGATGACATGGTAAAAGCAAAAATTATTAGAAAGAGAGTGATTTAATTTATGAGAAAAGTAGCGAAGTTTAGCAAAGTGAGTTTTGAACAGTTTGTAGAAGATTGCAAAGGTATTTTAGGAGATGTCTACATTGAAAACAAAATGGAATACTTATCAGAAAAATATAAGAATATTAATATTCCAAAGAGAAGCACAGCATGTAGTGCCGGTCATGATATTAGTACGCCTTTCAATATTAAAATGACTCCGCATCAAAGTATTACAATTCCAACTGGTCTTAGGTGCGAAATGGATAGAGATTACGTAATGCTGATTTTCCCGCGTAGTAGTCTTGGGATTAAGAAAGGAATGATGATCGCCAATACTGTTCCAGTTGTAGATGCCGATTATACCTATGCGGATAACGAAGGACATATTTTTATCTGTATTAAGAACAATGGAGAGGACATGCTTGAATTGGAAGAAGGCGACAAAATTGTCCAGGCTGTATTTGTTCCATTCGGTGTTGCAGATGAAGAAGAAATCACAACTGAACGCACTGGCGGTATTGGATCAACCGGAAAGTAGGTGATATATGTTAAGTTACATACTTGTAAACCTAATCATATTATTCATATCAATTAGTATTACTTTTATTCTTTTTAAAGCGACTGGCGACACAATAGATCGATATGATATTCCATATTTTATAATCAGTGTAATTATGATTTATTGTTTGGTAATACAGTTTTATGATATTTTTATTGGAAATATGATTTAATAAATAATTTAGGATGGTGTAATATAATGGAAGAAATGGTATATACAGTTGCTCAAGTTGCAAGTATACTTCACGTTAATAAAAATTATGTATATGAACTTATTGACAAAGGAATGATTCCTGTATTAAAATTTAAATCGTTCAGAATTAGAAAATCTTCTCTCGAAAAGTTCCTTGAAAAATACGAATCATATCAGAGCAATGATTAGCGTTATAAATGGTATACAGGTTGTGTACATTTTGTGTACCAAAATATAAATACGATAAATATTTATGGATACAAATAGATACAAATAAATACGCACAATCTGTGTTAAGTCTCTATTTTCATGGAATTTGAGTACGAATAGATACAAATAAGTACAATAAAAGCTGCGTTTTTGTATTTGGTAACAATCCGATGGTTGGAATGACTGTTGCTGTTGCAGTAGCTATTGAGGAATCAGCAAAAGAAGGAAAATTCTAAGAAACGGCGGAAAATCGCGGGTTTTGAAGAGTATAAGGACGTGTAAGAGTGTATAGATAAGTGGTACATTAGTACATTATTAGTACACTATTAGTACAAGTCGATTAGTACAAGTAAAATAATAAAAAACAGAGACATTTTTTAATGTCTCTGTTTTTTATAAGATCCTATGAATATTTATTATGAGAAAATCGAATCTTGCAAAATAGTTCTTTGCAGTGTTATACTAAAACCAGAGATTCATAGACGGGATGGAAATGGAGTATTAATGTGAAGAGTACAAAAGCAGATGTTATATTTAAAGGTTTCTGGCGTGTAAACGAACATTTTGCAGATTTGTTTAATACAGTAGTGTTTCATGGAAAAGAAATCTTAAAACCGGAGATACTGGAAGAGATGGATACGGATGTTTCCGGTGTGATCGAGATGAAAGATTATAAGGAAACATTATCAAGAACAAGAGACGTGATCAAGAAGACTGCTTATGGGGTAGAATTTGTTGTGTTAGGGATTGAGAATCAACAGCATATCCATTATGCAATGCCGCTGAGACACATGATATATGATGCCATGGGCTACTTGAAAGAATATCAGGAGATTACACGCAATTATAAAGGGTCAAATATAAAATTGTCAGATTCCGATGAATTTTTATCGAGAATGCGAAAAGAAGACAGGATGCATCCGATTATTACACTAACCATTTATACTGGTGAAAAAGTATGGGATGGACCGTGTTCGTTGAAAGATATGATCGTGGAAATGCCAGAAGAGATTGCAGCCGTTTTTTCAGATTATAAAATGAATCTCCTGGAGGTAAGAGATTCGGCAGGATATGTCTTTCAGAATGAAGATGTGCAGAGCGCATTTGAGATCACACGAGAAGTGTTCGCGGGAAATTTTGATGGGATCCGGGAAAAATACAGTGATAAGAGAATTAGTTCAGAAGCTCTGTCTTTGATTGGTCAGATGGCAGGTTCCACAGAACTGATTGAGATGGGAAAATCGATGGAGGTGACGAATATGTGTACCGCATTGGAACGTTTGAAAGCAGAAGGTGTTGAACAGGGTATCGAACAGGGTATCGAGCAGGGCATGGAAAAAGGGGTAGAAAAAACAGTCATTTCTATGCTGAAGAAAAATTATCCGATTTCTGAAATTTGTGAGATTACAGAGAAAACAGAAGAAGAGATTTTGAAAATAAAAGAGACACTGTAGTGTATGGGAGATATCAAAAGGTATCTCCTATTTTTATTGTGCCGAAATTCGGCATAATATGAGTTTTATGAAATGTTATAGAGGTGAAGATGTGTAGTATATATGATAATTTAAGAAAAGGTTTAGGAAATGTATCAAAAGATAGATGTATATTTATATTTCTTACATTGCTCAGTATTTTTGCAGAGAGCTATTGCTGTGATATACCGGCATTGCCAGGATTTGAATGGTTTATTCATCATAGTGAATTTCTAAAAAATATTTCCTATAGCGTTGTGGCAGCGTACATTTTTTATCTGGTACAGTATGTAATATCCAATTATATTCTTGGTAAAAAGGCATTAAAATTACTAATACCTGTGCGGGGATGGTTTGCCGCAAAAGAGGGGGGATCTATAGACTTGAAGGGGTAAGATGTCGTCCTTTATGAAACTGCCATAAAGGGGACATTGGAACAGGAAAAATTGTATTACAGAAAAAAAGCGGCACCGTTCAATCGTAACCGCAAAATAGAAAGTATCTTTTCAAAATCATCATATATGAGATAATAGGCTCATCATTATAAAGGTAAAAAGGTTTAGTACTCAACTTTTTTGACTAGAGTGTGTTTGAAAAATAAAATTTGCACAAAACATGTGTTTTTATTCCCTTTTTCATGATAAAATAAAGAAAAAAAGGGGGGATCCAACCGAAATTGGACACAGTCGAGAAGGAGCAAGCACTAAAGCTTATGTTATTATAAATCAAAAAAGTGAAGGGAAAACTAAAATGGGGAAACTATATTTTCGGTACGGAGCTATGGGCAGCAGCAAGACGGCAAATTTGCTGATGGTTCACTACAATTTTCTGGAGAGGGGGAGACGTCCGGTTATTTTGAAGCCAAAACTGGATACAAGAGACGGAGAATATATTGTGAAGTCACGCATTGGCTTACAGGCGAAGTGCGAATTGATTGAAGAGTTTACGATGAAGCCGGACACGTATGATGCAATCCTGGTGGATGAAGCAAATTTCCTATCATCTGAACAGGTGGAATGGCTGGCCGAGATCTGTGATCAGTATGATATTCCGGTCTTATGCTATGGGCTGAAGACAGATTTCAGAGGTGTCTTATTTGAAGGATCAAAACGGCTGATGGAGCTGGCTGATGCGATCGAGGAGCTTCCGATCATTTGCTGGTGCGGAAAGAAAGCACATTTCAATGCCAGAGTTATTGATGGAAAAATGGTAAGGGACGGAGCGCAGATCGCGCTTGGAGCCAATGATATGTATGTACCGCTCTGCAGGAGACATTTTATGAGTGGAGAGATTAAACCATATCAGACGGTAGAGGAGAAATGAGTATGATTATTCAGAGACATTATGAAAATTTGAATATAATGTATGAAAATACAATGCCATATCGGTCCTATTATATTCCGGCCTCTTGCAACATGGGACCGTTGGTGGAGAACAGAGAAAAATCAGATCGGATGACTTTGCTTAATGGAAAATGGAAATTTTGTTATTTTGACAGTATTTACGATCTGCAGGATGCGTTTTACGAGGAAGGATATTCACTTGACGGGTTTGAAGAAGTGAATGTCCCCGGAATGTGGCAGAATTATGGGTATGATACGTATCAGTATACCAACGTGAGATATCCGATTCCGTTGGATCCTCCGTATGTTCCACAGGAAAATCCGTGCGGGGCATATGTGCGGACATTTGAGTATCAGAAGAAGGAAGATGCACCAAATGTATATTTAAATTTCGAAGGGGTGGATTCCTGTCTTTATGTCTGGGTGAATGGAACATATGTAGGATACAGTCAGGTGTCCCATGCTTCCAGAGAGTTTGACATTACAGATCTGGTGAAAAACGGAAGCAATACGCTGGCAGTACTGGTCTTAAAATGGTGTGATGGCATCTACCTGGAAGACCAGGATAAATTTCGGATGAGTGGGATTTTTCGGGATGTGTATCTGCTGCAGCGGCCTGATAATGCCATATATGACTATTTCACAACAACCAGGATTGTGGATGGAAACGCAGAAATTACTGTGCGGGCAAAGTACTTAAAAGAAGCAGCGCCTGTGAAGATTGCAATTTATGACAAAGAAGGAGTGTTGTGCGTATCCGGGAGACTGCAGGAAATATCGGATGGGGAATATACGCATCAGGTGGTATTGAAAATAGAAGCCCCTAAATTATGGAATCCGGAGCAGCCATACTTGTATACAATGGTCCTGGAAAACACAGGAGAAGTGATTGTTGACCGAATTGGAATACGGGAAATCTCTATCAGAGATGCAGTAGTTTATGCAAATGAGGTTCCGGTCAAATTCAAAGGGGTAAATCGTCATGATTCCGATCCGGTAACCGGATTTGTAATCGGAATGGAACAGATGAAAAAAGATCTGCAGATGATGAAAGAGCATAACTTCAATGCGATTCGAACCAGCCATTATCCGAATGCACCTTATTTTTATCAGTTGTGTGATGAATATGGATTTTACGTGATCGCAGAAGCAGACAATGAAAGTCATGGAACACAGTCACAATATCTGGAAGATTCCAGTTGGGAAAATATCAGCAAACGATGGAATGAACGGATTGCGGATCATCCTGCGTTTATTCCGGCGACGATGGACCGCACCAGGCTTTGCGTGTACAGAGAGAAAAATCGTCCCTGTGTTGTAATCTGGTCCATGGGCAATGAATGTGGATACGGATGTACATTTGAAGAAGCGTTGAAGTGGACAAAGGAATTTGATCCGTCCCGGCTGACTTGTTATGAAAGTGCTCTTTATAAAAGTGACAGGAGAAGATATGATTACTCCAATATTGATCTTTACAGCAGAATGTATCCTGAGTTGGAAGAGATTGAGGAATATATGGAGAAAGGACCGGATAAGCCGTTTCTTTTGATCGAATACTGTCATGCGATGGGGAATGGTCCCGGGGATTTGGAAGACTATTTTCAGATGATTTACAAGTATCCGTCTCTTTGCGGTGGATTTGTATGGGAATGGTGTGATCATGCAATCTATAAAGGGCAGGCGGAAAACGGAAAAGCAATGTATTTTTATGGCGGCGATCATAAGGAAGAAGTTCATGACGGAAATTTCTGCATGGACGGTCTGGTATATCCGGATCGAACGCCGCACACAGGGCTTTTGGAATATCAAAATGTGTACCGTCCGGCGAGAGTTGTTTCTTTTGAGCAGGAAAGCGGCTGTTTGGTGTTGAAAAATTATATGAACGAAGAGGATCTGAAATCCTATATTTACATCAGTTACGAAGTCAGTTGTGATGGGGATGTTTTTGGAAGGGGGCAGGTTGAAATTACGCAATCCATCTTACCACGTCAGTGCAAAGAGGTGTATGTGGATGTTTCTGTCCCGGAGACTGGAAAGTGTTATTTGAAGATTTTTTATCATCAACGCCAGGATACGGAGCTGATCTCGCAGGGAACGATCCTGGGGTTTGATGAGATTCTTCTGAAAAATGAGGATGGAAGAAATCAGAAAGCTGTGACACTGCTTAAGACGTTCAAAACACCGAAAGGAAAAGTGAAGCTGTCAGAAACGGACAGATATATACAGATTAAGTCAGATGATTTTACATATGTTTACAATAAACTGACCGGAATGTTTGAAGAACTGAACGTAGGCGGAAAGAAGATTCTGGATGCTCCTATGGAGCTGAATATATGGAGAGCTCCTACAGATAATGACAGAATATTAAAACGAAAATGGATTGCAGCCGGGTATGACAGAAGTCTGGGAAGAGCGTACAATACACAGTGGAAACGAGAAAAATCAAAACTGGTTCTTCACAGTATTCTGTCTGTTGCGGCAGTTTCACTGCAGAAAGTGTTGGATGTAGATGCAGTGTGGGAGGTTTTTGATACGGGTGAAATCTGTGTAACAATGCGTGTAAAAAAGGAAATGGAGTTTCCGGAGCTCCCAAGATTCGGAATCCGGCTTTTTTTGAAGCAGGAATTTAATCAGGTGGAATATTATGGAATGGGGCCCCAGGAGAGTTATGTGGATAAATGCAGGGCAAGCAGTCATGGGATTTATCGATCATCAGTAGATGAGATGCACGAAGATTACATCAGACCACAGGAAAATGGGAGCCATGCAGATTGTGACTATGTGAAGCTGACAAGCAAAGAACAGAGCGTAACAGTCGTTTCTCCGCATTCGTTTTCTTTTTCAGTATCACCATATACACAGGAAGAACTGACAAGAAAAGCACATCATTTTGAACTGGAAAAGAGCGGAAGCACGATTGTTTGCCTGGATTACGCCCAGAATGGAATCGGATCAAACAGCTGTGGACCGAAACTTAGAAAACAGTATTGCTTTCAGAAAGAGCAGTTTGTATGCGAGTGGAAGCTGATGTTTGAGGAAAAGAGCGAGAAATTATCCGGAAATGATTGTTTCTGTAAGGAAGACAGGGTATAATGGACACAGAAATGACCGAAGGATAAGGAGGCAGTAACGTGTCAGAAGAAACGAAAGATATAGAAGAAACCAAAGTAGCGGAAGAAAAAAAGATGGAAACAGAGCAGACCATACTTTCTCAGCCGACAGAGAAAAAGGCTGCAGAGACAGTGACACAGATTCAACAATCGGTGGAGATACAGGAGCAGAAAGAAAAAACTGAGCCGGAACCGAAGAGAAGTTTTATCCGATCAAGGAAAAAAGCGGCAGCGTCCAGAGAAGAACAGATTCTTTCCAGGATTAAAGATGAGGACTTGATGAAGTATCTGGAGATGGAGCATGAAAGACTGGAGATGATGCAGAGCATCAAAGAGGCAAGGGAAAAGAGAAGTTTTACAATGCTTCAGCTTTTAATTTCTCTGGCAGCTATTGTGATCGTTGTATTTTTGCTGAGAGATAATCCGACAGTTCTTGTAAACATTTTGTATATCGTGGGGATTATCATTGTACTCTGGATCCTGAAAGGACCACATGAGAAGAATCCATTTAAAGAGGAATAGGAAAATGCCGAAAGTTCGAAATGAGCTTTCGGCATTTTTTTATTCCTTGAGAAGAAGAGCACGGTAAATGCAAAAAGCGGATGCACCGATAGCTCCTGTATAAGGTGAATATGATTTGACGATCATCTGCTGGTTGGAAGGTAGTGTGAATAAATTTGGTTCAAAATCAAGTCGGCTTTTTAAAAGGGCAGTGGCCTGTTGGCTTTCGAACAGTTCTCCGTGAATGAAAACTCTGTCAGAGTCGATAATCATATTTAGGTTGGTGATAGCGATAGCAATACTTTGGATTGCGGCAGAGATTAGCTTTACGATGATGTCATCACCTAGTTCATATGCATTCAGTATGGTTTGCAGAGTAATCTCGTTTTCGTTTTTTACAAGCTGGTGGAGGTAAGTGGAGGGAGTGCTTTGGTAGAGTAGCCTTGCTTTGCGGATGAGCCAGGACTCACTGGCATAGGTCTGCAGGCAGCCTCGTTTCCCACACTCACATAACTCGCCGTCAGGCTGAACAGTCATGTGTCCTACCTCACCAATTTTAAAATTCTGTTTTCCGTATAAATCATCGTGATACATATGGGTACAGTGAATGCCTCTTCCTATATGGAAAAACAGGAAATTGCTATTGTCGGTATTTGGTTTGGTATAGAAAAGAGATTCTGCTCTTGCCATACAGTGGACGTTATTGGAAAAGTAGACGGGAACTGGGACACGGTTTTCAATTTCTGTGAGGTTGAAATCTTTCCAATACGCATTGTTTGTTAAAATCACATGGTTGTTTGATTTGGTATAATGTCCCGGAATTGCGATTCCAATCGCATGAATCTGCTGTTTGTGTGAGACTTTTTTTATAAAAACGGAAAGATGTTGCATAAAAAAATCTGCATTTATTGGTTTGTGTCGGTTGTGAAAAAAAGTATCCTGTTGGTATACGGTTCCGATATTGTCTGTCAGAACAAAAGAAAAGAATTTTTCGGATATTTCGGCACCGATATAATAGGAGTGTTCAGGTGCGATGGAAAGTAGGATTTTTTTGCGTCCAACTTTATCCTGCAGATCTATCTCCTCACCGACTTCCTGAATCAGGTGATCGGAAAGCATTTCTGCAGTGATCAGACTAACAGTTGCAGGGGTAATCCCGGTCTCACGCGCGATATCAATTCTGGAAATGGTATGGCGGGTGTAGATTTTGTTAAGAATGGTAGAATACAACAATTGTTGTTTTTTGGTTGATTTCATAATTTGGTGTATCTCCTTGAAATTAAAGAATCTTTGTTAGATTATATCATGAATTCTTAAATTAGTCACAAAAAGATAAAAAATGGGATATTGATTATAAAATAAAATTAAAAAGGAAAATATGAAAAGAAAAAGCTAAAAATATAAGTGAAAATGCACAAAAATGAAGTGCAAAAATTATATAAAAAGACGGAATTAATTATAAAATAAAACTAATTATATACAAAAAGAAGAAATTCTGTTATTGTATAAATATCAAAGAAACGTTATACTATCGCGAAAGTAATGGATCTTGAAACATATTTGTTATTATTTATAACGAATAGAATCAAAGAAAGGAAGAAAAGGAGAAAATTATGAACAAATTTTTGAATGAAAAATTGATGCCTGTCGCTGCAAAGATAGGAAGCAATAAGGGAATGATTGCTATTCGTGACGGAATTACTCTGGCAATGCCGTTGATTATTATCGGATCTCTTCTGATGATTATTGCGACTGGATTTGCAATTCCATCTCTGGAGGCATGGCTGAATGATGCAGGGATTGCAGCATACCTCTGGAAAGGGTCTGACAGTAGTTTCGGGCTGATTGGACTGGTAGCAAGCTTTGGAATTGCATACAGTATGACAAAACAGTACGGAGTTGATGGGGTTCCGTCAGGAATTGTCTCTTTGTCCACATTTATTGTTGTCACACCATTTGTGACAGGAGAGGCAGGAAACGGTATGCCGACTACTTATATGGCTGCACAGGGGCTGTTTGTTGCAATCATCCTTGGTCTGATCAATGGATGGGTATATCAGTGGTTTATTAATCACAATATTCAGATTAAGATGCCGGAGAGTGTGCCGCCTGCAGTTTCAAAGAGTTTTAGTGCAATTCTTCCGGGAGCGGCACTGATCGTTGGATGGCTGATCGTATATGGAATTCTGGACGCATTTAAACTGCCGAATATGCATATGCTTGCAAAGACAATTCTTGGAACACCACTTGGACTTCTTGGAAACAACCTGATAGGTGTTGTAATTCTGGTAATGTGCTGTAGCGGACTCTGGTTCGTAGGTCTTCATGGAGGTAATATTGTAAACAAGATCATGGAACCGATCTGGCTTGCCAATCTGGGAGAAAATACAGAAGCATTCAAGGCAGGGGAACCTTTAAAACATATTTTTACAACACCATTTATGGATAACTTTGTATATATCGGTGGTGCAGGAGCAACCATTGGTCTTGTCATTGCATTGGCATGGATGGCACGCAGAAAAAAGGCAAGTCAGCAGGCAAAAACACTGGCTCCCATCACACTGGTTCCGGGATTTTTCAACATCAATGAACCGACTATGTTTGGGATTCCGGTTGTATTGAATATTCTGTTGTTACTTCCGTTTGTGCTGGCTCCGATCGTGAATCTGATTCTGGCTTATGGAGCGATGGCAATTGGTCTGGTACCGCTTACTTATACAGCGCCTGGATGGACAACACCACCGGTGATCAGTGGATTTCTTGCAACAGGAAGCTTAAGAGCATCTTTGCTTCAGATTGTACTGATTGTAGTAGATGTGTTGCTGTATCTTCCATTTGTTGCAAATGTAGAGAAACGTTTTAAAGCGCAAGAAGAAAATTGAAATTGAATTGGAGAGGATCACAGAGATATGAAACGATTGATTAGTGCAAATACTTCAGAAATGTTAGCAATGAATGCTGAAGAACTAAAGCAGAGTATTAAAGCAAGTGAGGGGCGTGTTATTCTTTCTGAGAATGTGGCTACAAGAGAAACTTACATAGGGGATATCACCAATGCAGAAATCGCACGTGCTTTCGGGGCAGATTTGATTCTATTGAACTGTGTGGATGTTCTGAATCCGGATATTTACGGATTAGAACATGACAGAGATAATTTTGTTTCAGAGCTTCACCGTCTGGTAGGACGTCCAATCGGAGTAAACCTTGAGCCAGTAGATCTAGAAGCAGAGATGTTAGAAGACCGCCTGGATATTCCAAAAGGGCGTCAGTTGAATCTGGACACAGTAAAGCGTTTGGAAGAAGTAGGATTTGATTTTGTGTGTCTGACAGGAAATCCGGGAACTGGAGTGACAAATGAACAGATTGAAAAAGCAATCCGCCTCACTAAGGAACATTTTTCCGGTTTGGTTATTGCAGGTAAGATGCACGGGGCCGGATCGGATGAGCCGGTTGCAGATCTTACAATCGCAAAACAATTTATAGAGGCAGGTGCGGATGTGATTCTGGTTCCGGCAGTGGGAACTGTTCCGGGATTTGATATGGAAGAATTGAAAGCAGTTGTAAGAGAGGTTCATCGTTGTGGAGGACTGGTACTGTCTGCGATTGGAACAAGTCAGGAAAGTTCGGATGAAGATACGATTAAGGAGATTGCAATCATGAATAAAATCTGCGGAGTGGATATCCAGCATATCGGAGATGCAGGATATGGCGGAGTGGCTCCAGTAGAAAATCTTCTTGCAATCAGTAAAGCAGTTCGTGGAGTACGTCACACAGTGTCTATGATCGCCCGTTCGATCAATCGATAGGAAAGGATATTTTAATATGGAAAAGAAAGTGATTATGTTGGCATGTGCAGCGGGAATGAGTACAAGTCTACTGGTATCAAAAATGCAGAAAGCAGCTACAGAGAAGGGCTTTGATGCAGAAATTTTTGCAGTGGCAGCAGCGGAGGCTCAGGATTATGTAGAAAAACAGCATGTGGATGTTGTACTTCTCGGACCTCAGGTGAGATTCATGGAGGCGGATTTTAAGAAAAAAATGGAGCCAAAAGGAATTCCAGTCGGTGTTATTCCAATGGCTGATTACGGAATGATGAATGGAGCAAAAGTGTTGGAATTTGCAGATACTCTGATGAAAGGATAAGAGCATGGACGAGAAAAAGGTACAGGCGATCATGAATCTGATCATATATGGAGGAGATGGAAAAAGTTCCTCGGTGGAGGCGATTCAAGCGGCAAAAGAAGGGAATTTTGAACTGGCAGATGAAAAGATCAAGGCAGCAGAAGAATCACTGCTTCAGGCACATCATACGCAGACAGAGATGTTAACACAAGAAGCAAATGGAGATTCGGTAGAAGTATCACTTTTGATGGTACATGGACAGGATCACCTGATGACGGGGATGATGTTTAAAGATCTTGCGAAAGAGATCGTGGACGTATATCGTACGATTCGAAAAGAGCAGTAAAATATTCTGTACGAAAAAGAAAAGATAGGATATAATAGGAAAGAGATGCGGCGAATGCTGCATCTCTTTTTGGCGAAACATCACAATTTGACAGAGGAAGAGAATGATGAGTACAGAACTGGAAAAATATTATAATAAATTTTGCGAAGAGAAGAGGCTGACCAGAAGGCACGGGTATGTGGAGTATGTGACATCTATGAAGTACATCCATGAGTATCTGCCTCAGGGGAAGAAGGAAACGATCAAAATTCTGGATGTGGGAGCCGGTACAGGGCGTTATTCGGTACAGCTTGCCGGGGAAGGCTATGATGTGACGGCAGTGGAACTGGTAAAATACAATCTGGGGATTTTAAAATCCAAAAAGAGCGGTGTAAAAGCTTATCAGGGAAATGCCTTAAATCTGTCCCGGTTTGAAGCGGATCAGTTTGACATGGTACTGGTATTTGGTCCGATGTATCATCTGTATACAAAGGAAGATAAAGTAAAAGCGTTAAAAGAGGCAAAACGTGTGGTAAAGCCGGGTGGGATCATTTTAGTGGCATATTGTATGAATGAGTACAGTATTTTGACGTATGGATTCAAAGAAGGACATATGAAAGAGAGCATCCGGAATCAAAAAGTGGATGATAGTTTTCATGTGCGATCGAAAGAGGAGGATTTGTACGATTATGTTCGAATCGAGGATATTGACGCCATTGACCAGGCGGCTGGCGTAAAGCGGGAAAAACTGATCGCGGCGGACGGGCCGGCGAACTATATGCGAACCGTTTTAAACGCCATGGATGAGGAGACGTATCAGTTGTTTATCCAGTATCATTTGTCCACCTGTGAGCGGAAAGATCTGCTGGGGGCAAGTGCGCATACACTGGATATTGTCAGAAAGTAACAAGATCATAAAAAGTAGGAGAAAGTATGAGTCAGACAGAAGAATTGAGCAGAAGAGAAGAGCAGTTTTTAGAAAACGTGCTGGAGAATTTAAGGCAGAGGATCAGGAAGATCGCGCAGGAACTGGAAGAAGGACAAAAAGATATTGAGAGTATGCATGAATATTACTGGGAAAATTATACAGAGATGGACCAGTACGGATATGAGGATTATGACAACCAGCAGGCTCTGCTGCACCGGATCAATGCGAATCAGGAAAAGCTGGATTTAAAACACCGCTTTCAGAAGATGTTAGATTCTCCGTTTTTCGGGAGAGTGGATTTTATCTATGAGGGAGAGGAGGAAGCGGAGCCATTTTATATAGGAATCGGAAATTTTGCACAGAGGACAGGAGCTACACCTCTGATCTATGACTGGAGAGCGCCTGTGAGCAGTCTGTTTTATGATTATGACAGCGGTTCGGCATCTTACGAGGCACCGGCGGGTGTCCTGACGGGAGAAATCGCTTCCAAATGGCAGTATAAGATCAAAAACGGGAAAATGATCTATGCATTTGAGAGTGATACGAAAATCGATGATGAGATCCTGAAGCAGGAGTTAGGAAGCAGCGGTGACGTACAGCTGAAAAATATTGTGCGCACGATTCAAAAGGAACAAAATGAGATTATCAGGAATACCGGAGATAAAATACTGGTCATTCAGGGAGCGGCAGGAAGCGGAAAAACATCTGTTGCCCTGCACCGGATCGCCTATCTTTTATACCATGACAGGGAGCATTTAAAATCCTCGAACATTCTGATCCTGTCGCCGAACAGCGTGTTTTCTGATTACATTTCCCATATTCTTCCAGAGCTTGGGGAAGAAAATATCCGGGAGATGAGTTTTGATCTGTTTGCGTATAAGGAATTGAAAGACGTGGTTTCAGATTGTGAAGACCGGTATCATCACATGGAACGGCAGATGAAATTTCCGGATAAAAAGAGGCAGAAGCGCTTCCGCGACAAGCAGTCCTTTGCAATGACAGGGCAGATGGAAAGCTTTCTGGCGGTTTTGGAAGACCGGCTATTGGATTTTACTTCTGTGGAGTTTAAAGGAATGCAGCTTACGGAAGAAGAACTGATCGAGCTGTGTTATTTTAAATTTCAGGAGATCCCTCTTTTGGCCAGGATGGATGCGGTGAAAGAGTATTTTAAAGACCAGTATGAAACTCTCCATAACAGAGACCTTTCAGAGGAAGAAGAGGAAATCCTGCAGAGAAAATTCGATCGTATGTATGTAACAAAGGATCTCTATGTGATTTATAACTGGCTTATGGAAGAATGCGGGTATGAGAAACTTCCGGATGTTCCTTATGAGCGGCGGATTCTGGAATATGAAGATGTATTTCCGATGTTGTATCTGAAATATCGTCTGAAAGGGAAAAATGAACACCGCAACATCAAACATCTGGTGATTGATGAGATGCAGGACTATTCCTATCTCCAGTACGTGATCCTACACACACTGTTTTCGTGCCGGATGACGATTTTGGGAGATAAGGCACAGACACTGGACGAGACGATGCGGGATGTCCTGTTGTTTCTTCCAAAGATTTTCGGAAAAAAGATGCGCACGATCGTGCTGAATAAGAGCTACCGAAATACGGTGGAAATCGCGACGTATGCAGGAGCAATCAACCAGACAACGGATTTGGAATTGCTGGATAGGCATGGAAAAGCAGTGGAAGAAGTGTATTTTTCGGAGGAAGAGAGTATGCTCAAAGCCATTGGAGAAAATCTGAGTGTGGGAGAGAACGGCTATGAGACAGCGGCAGTGATTGCAATGACAGAAGAAAAAGCCAGAGAACTCTATGAACTTTTAAAACGAAGAGGAATTCAGGCGTCTTATATTGACAGAGATACCTCTGTTTTTGAACGCGGGCTTACAGTTACAACATTTTATCTGGCGAAAGGACTGGAATTTGATCAGGTTTTCGGCGTGTTTGAAGAGGAAGAAAATCCTTTGATGACACAGGCGAAATACATCTGCGCAACAAGAGCACTTCATGAATTGTATATGTATACAGTGAGTTTATAAAAATTTAAGAAATTAGACGTGATTGACAAGAGGAAAGACGGATGATATAATGCCTCCCCGGTAAGTTTACAATAAGGGAGGCAGAAGATATGACTCTATATCAGGAGTTACAGTTGAATCAGGCAGGATCCAAGCAGCTGATTCGAAACACACAGGATAAAAAAGAAAAAGCACGTCATATTGCGGTTTATCTATTTAAAATTTTACTGACACTGGCTTTTTGTGTTGCATTTGTCACAGTATACACAAAGGTATTCGGCAGTGATAACAGCATTGTAGGAGTGGTAGTGCTGTTGAGCGTGATGACATTTCGGTTTGCAGATTTTGGGATTCATGCACCCCATGCACTTAGTTCTCTGATGGTGATCTGGGGAATCATGACATTTGGTCCCCGGCTTGCAAATGCAGGAAATCTGGTGACGGAGCTGATCGTCAATATGGTATGTATTTTCACGCTGATGATTCTGGGATGTCATAATGTAGTGATGTTCAATCAGTCTACGCTGCTGCTTGGATATCTGCTTTTGTATGGGTATGATGTTTCAGGCACACAGTATCTGCAGAGAATTGCAGGGATGGCGGTCGGCGGCATCCTGACAGGGATTGTGTTTTACCGCAATCACAGACATCAGAAATACAAACGGACGTTGCGTCATATTTTTGAGGAATTTGACCTTCATTCCTCCAGAACCAGATGGCAGATTTGCGTGACCCTGGGGGTATCCAGCGTGATCTTTTTTGCCGGACTGTTTGGATTGCCGAGAGCGATGTGGGCAGGAATTGCGGCGATGTCGGTACTGGTACCGTTTCATGCAGATATGAAAGGAAGGATCAAGGGAAGAATTCCGGGAAATATCTTAGGAGGCCTGACATTTATTGTGTTATATCTGGTACTTCCGGAATCTATGTATTCTCTGATCGGTATTCTGGGAGGGATCGGAGTCGGGCTCTCAGCTACTTATGGATGGCAGGCAGTATTTAATTCCTGGGGTGCAATGTCCATTGCCATGACATTTCTGGGAGTGGGCGGCGCTATTTTTTACCGTATCTTTAATAATGCATTTGGAGCTTTCTATGCACTGGTTTTTTATCAGCTGTTTTCTATCGGTATGGACTGGATTGCAGAAGTAAAGAAAAAGCGTGTTTCCGTTTAAAATGGAAACGCGCTTTTTCTTTCATATTAATAAGCTTTGAGATCCTGACGGTAAAAGCAGATTCCTACGATCATAGTAAGAAATTCAGCGGCAGGAAATGCCAGCCAGATTCCGGTGCTTCCAAAGAATACCGGAAGAATATAAACAAATGCCACCACCAGAATACATCCTCTTAACAGGCAGAGTGAAAGGGACTGGACGGATTTTGCCACGGACTGAAAATAACAGATAAAGACCATGTTGATGCCCAGAAACAAAAATCCGGTAAAATAAATCCGGATGGCCGGAGCTGCCAGAGTCAGGATTTCGCTCGTTGGTTCCAGAAAAATATAAGTAAACAGATTCGGAACAAACAATCCCAGAAGGACTGGCAGGGTACAGATGATCACAGATGTTTTTAATGAAAGTGACTGTACCTTTAAGATCCGGCTTGAAAGCCCTGCTCCGTGGTTGATCGACAGAATCGGCTGAGCAGCCTGTTCGATTCCTTTACAGAGGCAGATGACTACCAGAGCAGTATTACAGATGATGCCATATACACTGACTCCGGTATTTCCGAGATAGCGGATCAGCTGCAGGTTGAAAATAAAAATCGTAAATCCGGATGCAGCTTCGATGACAAAACTGGTGAAACCGTTTGCAATGATCTTCTGTAAAAAGGAAGGATGAAATCCTTTTAATGTAAATTTCAGCTGGTTCTTTTTCGTAAAAAAGTGCGTGCATAAAATAACCACGGTAAGGCTTGAACCAAGAACAGTGGCAAGTGCAGCCCCTTTCATTCCCATATTCATAGGATACACAAAAAGATAGTCCAGTACAATGTTGGTCACTCCGCCGGCAATGACTCCGTTCATGGCAAGTTTTGGTGCACCGTCATTGCGGATGAAAGTCTGAAGAAAAGAAGAAAAGAAATAAGTTCCCATTCCCCAGATAATATAAGGAAGATAGTCCATGATGTAAGGCAGGGTTTCTTCTGTGCCGCCAAGCAGCCATGCGATGTCTTCCATAAACAGAACGCAGACTGTCATGGAGATGAGAAGAAGTGCAAAATTCAGCAGCAGGGCAGTTGTGAAATAGGTGTTTCCTTCTTCCTTTTGTGATTTTCCACGGCAGATGGACATCAGTACAGAGCCGCCGACACCGGATAAAAGTCCCAGACCGAAAAAGATATTGTAGATCGGCAGGGAGATATTCAAGGCGGCAAGTGCTGTGGCTCCAAGCCGCTTTCCGATAAAGATTGTATCTGCAAGTACATAGATGGATGTGACCATCGTTCCGCAGATAGCCGGTATCAGATAATGAAAGAATAACTGACGGACCGGTTTTTGAATAAATTCATTCGTATTCATAGCATAACTCCATTCCTAAAAAATTCTCCGCATGATAGTGTACCATAGAATGACTTTTAAGAAAAGCTATTTCAAAAGAAATCAATCTCGTGTATAATGAACAGTAACCTGAACAGGTGATTGGTGAATAAAAAGGAGAAAAAAGATGATAGGAATTATCGGAGCAATGGAAGAAGAGGTACAGGCATTGAGACATGCCATGAAGATTCAGGAGGAGAAGGAAATCGCCTCCATGGTATTTCATAGAGGAATTTTATATGGAAAAGAAGCAGTTGTCGTGCGAAGCGGAATCGGAAAGGTCAATGCAGCGATTTGCACGCAGATTTTAGCGGATCATTTTGATGTAGATCTTGTGATCAATACCGGGATTGCCGGTTCTCTGGATGCAGCGATCGATATTGGAGATATGGTGATCTCTACGGATGCGGTGCAGCATGATATGGATACGAGTATTTTCGGGGATCCGATCGGACAGGTTCCGCGTATGGATACATTTGCATTCCCCGCAGATGCCCAGTTGGTCGAAAAGGCTGTGCGTGCGAACCAGGAGGCCAATCCGGATATCCATACATTTACCGGACGGATCGCCAGTGGAGACCAGTTTATTTCCTCACAGGAAGTAAAAGAACGAATCGTAACACTTTTCGGAGCAAAATGTGCGGAGATGGAAGGTGCAGCGATTGCACATGGGGCATATCTGAATCAGATTCCATGTGTGATCGTGCGTGCAATTTCCGATAAAGCAGACAACAGTGCATCTATGGATTATCCGGCATTTGAGAAGAAAGCAATCGAACATTCCATCAGGTTGTTAGAGAAACTTTTGCCTGAGTTATAGAGAAAAAGACCTGGGAGATCAGGTCTTTTTCTCTATAATAACATTTTTTTGGTTACTGTTCCCACACCAACACTCTTTCAGACACAAATTCTGTACTTCAGACAAAAGCTCTTGTAGAAGGAGAAAGGCTGTTTTATACTAAAACTACGCCAGAAAAATGATGGGCAAAGGAATGAAAAGAAAATGAAAAAAATTGCGATATGTGATGATGAGCCGGCAGTGAGAAAACAGATGGAGGCATATTTCAAAGAGCTGGAATCGGTTTTTTGCATCTCTTATTTTGAAAGCGGAGAGGCACTCCTGGAATCGGATGTTCTTTATGATGTGATCTTTCTGGACATTGACATGAAAGGAATTTCGGGGATTGATACTGCCAGAAAAATCAGAGTTCGGGATAAAAAGGCAAAGATCATTTATGTGACAGCTTATGAAGATTTTCGAGAGTATGCGTTTGGTGTCCATGCGTTCGGATATCTGGTCAAACCAGTGGAAAAAGAAAAAATTCTGGAAATCCTTCAGGAAGCTTTTGACTATGAACAGGAGGAGCAAAGAGGTCCCAGGATCCGTCTTCATACAGAGGCAGGGTATCAGGAATTTTATATGCAGGACATTTGCTATTTTGAATATAGAGACCGGAAAATCCGGATTGTGACGCAGAATGGAGAAGCATGGATGCGAGGAAGTATCAGTAAAATGGCAGAGTCTTTTCAAAACATAGACTTTGCAGTTCCTCATAAAAGCTTTGTAGTAAATCTGCGTCATATCAAAGATATAAAGGGCTGTGATCTGCTCATGACGACAGGAGAGATAGTTCCACTTTCTCAAAAGAAAGCGGCAGATTTTCGGGCATTGCTGACGCGATGGCTGGCGCAGCAGGTATGAAAGGAGAAGGCGTATGGCACTTGAGATGGGGATGAATCTGGTCTGTTCTGTTTTGGAAGAGGTGGTCATGTGTGTCTGTCAGTATCTGTTTATGAGCGCCAATGCACAGACGATCCACCGGAAAAAAATCTGGTATTTCTTTGGATTTACTGCGCTTGGCGCAAGTGTTTACGGTGCGGCATTTCTGACAGGGCTGACCGGAAATCTGTGGATCGGTATACAGATCCAGCTGACAGGGGTGCTGCTTCTTGGAATTTTATTGTTTCACAGAAAAATCGGAAGTCTGCTCCTGGATCTTTTTGTAAACATCCTTTTGATTCTTTCCATAGAAGTGGGGATTTTTCTGGGGAATTACCTGCTTGCACAGGGGGCGTTTGAGAATCTTGTGTGGTACGGGAATGTTACCATGCTCTTCAAAATGTTTTTCATGATTCCTGTGACAGCGGCCGCTGTTATGTGGAGAAAGAGACAAAAGGAAACAGAAATGGGAAACTTGCAGATACTGCTCCTTTTATTACTTCCGCTTTTTAGCGTACTGTTTCTCTATTCACTGATAGAAATGGGACATATCTATATGGAGCTGTATGGAGTTCGTCTGATGGTCGTCAATCTGGGAGCGCTGGTGCTTTTGAATTTTTGTTTTTTGTACCTGTTTGGATATTGGTTCCGTTCTCATAAGCTGGAGCGGCAGCTTGCAGAGTTTCAGATGCAGAATGAGCTGCAGTACAGATATTATGCGGAATTGGAGCAAAAATACAGAGAGTCCAGAAAGATCATGCATGATATGAAGAATCACCTTCAGGCTGTAGAACATTTATATCAGGCAAAAGATGGGCAGGAGCAAGGCGGAGCGTATGTGAAGGATCTGTATCATATGTTGAATCTGTTGGGTGAGAAATATTACAGTTCTAATCGTATGCTGAATATTATCTGTAATGATAAGCTCTCATTGGCGCGGCATCCTGCAGTCGCTATATCCGTGGAAATCGGAGATGTTGATTTTTCGGATCTGCGGGATATTGATATTACGACGATTTTCGCCAATTTGCTGGATAATGCATTGGAAGCGGTGGAGGCTTTTGGAGAGGGAGCCTATCTGAATCTGAAAATACAGGAGGTGCATCATTTCAGGGTGATCAGTATTGTAAATGCAAGCAGACCCGGAATGAAAAAGGAAGGACATATGGGAGTGGGACTGGAAAATGTGAGACGGACAGTAGAAGCGTATCAGGGAACAATGCAGTGTGAAATTGTGGGAGAAGAATATCGGGTCAGCGTGATGCTGCCGGGAAAGGAGGACTCATGAATTTGCTGTTTGAAGTGATCAGTTTATTGATCTGTATCGGGATACCGGTTTTGGGAGGAATTTATTTTGCGGTGAAAGGAAAGGGATATTTTCTTACGTTTCTTACAGGAATTCTGTCTTTTGTGGTGACGCAGATGATTCTGCGGATCCCACTTCTTGGTTATCTGAAGACAAACTGGGAGTGGTTTATGATACTGCCATACAGTCATTATTATATATATATGGCGATTGCGGCATTCTCTGCAGGTGTGTTTGAGGAGACAGGAAGAGTTGTGGGACTTGGTGTCTTGAGGAAAGGAAAAACCAGCTGGATGGATGCAGTGGCATTTGGACTTGGGCACGGCGGGATCGAAGCGGTGTGGATCGGTGTGATTGGAGTCTTGCCGAATGTTCTGAATGAAGATAGCAGCATAAGTGTGGTAGTGTTGCTTTCCGGAGCAGAGCGTTTTTGTGCGATGGCCTTTCACATTTTGTTGACACTGGTCATCATGGAAGGAATCCGGAGACACAAAAAATTGTTTTATTGGCTGATCGCAGTAGTTCTGCATGGATTATACGACTTTTCAATTGCATTTCAGAATACAATCCTGATCTGGGGTGTTCTGATTTTTGGGGTCGTGGCTGCGATGATAGCTTTGATTTTTACAAAACGAAAGTGGAAAGAAGAAAGGGGAACAAGACAATGAAAAAGAATATGAAAAAACTGGCAGTGGGATTCGGCGTTTTCGTGATGGCAGTGGGAAGTCTGATGGGATGCAGCTCTCTGGGAAGCGGAGGAAATGAACAAGGAGAGATCCTGAAAGAACTGCCGGAAGGGTTTGACAAGGAGACAGTAAGAAAGCAGGCAATGGAAGATATTGAGATCGCGCAGTCTAAAGATTATGAGAGCTGGAAAAGCAGGTTTACCAAGGATCTGCAGAACAGTCTGACAGAAGAATCGTACGATTCCTATTTGAAAATCCTAGAGAAACAGGGAGAATTCAAAGAGTTTGGAAAATGTACGTATTTAGGGCAGATAAAAGATAATAAAAAGTACGGCGGAGTCATTATTGTGGTAAAATATGAAGAAGGCAATGTCAATTACAGTCTTGCGTATGACGAGGATATGAATCTGGTCAGCTTTACGATGTAAGAGAATTGCCCAAAAGGGAAAGGAGGCGACAGTATGGTACATCATATTGTAATGTGGAAGTTCAAACCGGAAATCGAAGAGGAGAGAAAAGCAGACCTCAAAAAAGATATGGAAGCGAATCTGAGCAGTCTGATTGGAAAGGTACCGGGACTTTTAAGTGTATCGTTTGTGAGTGAACCATTTGCGTCAAGCACGCATGATATGGCGCTTGTGACAACGTTTGAAAAAACGGAAGATATCAAAGCGTATTCTGCACATCCGGAGCATGTCAAAGTAGCGGATACATATGTGCGTCCGTTTGTGACAGAGCGTGCATGTCTGGATTATCAGGACTAGAAGAAAAGTATCGGAGCGGACAGTGCTCCGATACTTTTTTAAAAGGGATATTCCAGTAATTCTGGAAAACGCGTGATTTTGTGAGCATAATGAGTGGGAGAACCGAATCCGTATTCTGCAAAAATAAACGGAATTCCGGCAAAGGTGCAGGCATCGGCATCCCCCTTCGTATCCCCCACATAAACAGCATCTGTGATCTGAGCGCGTTCCATCAAAAGACGAATGTTTTCGCCTTTGGAAAGTCCGGTATTTCCGAAACATTCGAAGTCGGTGATGGCGTTCTCCAGTCCGGTCTTTTTCAGAAAGAGTTCAATATATCCTTTCTGACAGTTGGAGACAATGCAGACAGCATAATTCTGTGACAGTGTTAAGATCGTCTCTTTCACGCCGTCGAACAGAAGCGGTTCTCTGGCATTTTCCAGATAAAATTCTTCGTATTCACAGCAGGACTCCATCACAAGAGCGCGCTGAGATTCTGACAGAGTCGGAAAGAGGTTTGCGGCGATCTCATCCATCGGCTTTCCGAATTCCTGTTTCAGACGATCCGCGGTAATGGGAGTATCCGGAGGGATCATCAGCTCACTGGCAGCCTGCATCCATGCTTCGGCTACAACACCGGTTGTGTCCCAGAGTGTTCCGTCTACGTCAAGTATCATTGCTTTCATAATATTAGATTCCTCTTCTTTCATTTAAAATCTTCAGAAAATCAAAAAAGATTTCAAGTACAGTATAGCATAGATTCTGCTTGGGAGGAAGAAAAAGAGACGTTGGAAAGCATTTGGTATCTGTGCTATAATGAACAAAGTTTTTAACTGCTTTAGACAGGAATAAAAAGTAGAAAGAGGTACATAAGATGATACGTTTTGCAACAGAAGAGGATGCACAGGCATTGCTTGCGATTTATGCATATTATATTGATACAGAAATCACATTTGAGTATGAATTACCGACAGAGGCTGAATTTCGGAAAAGGATTCGGACTGTCTTGGAAGAATATCCATATCTCATTTATGAAGATGCGGGAAATATCCTTGGATATGCCTATGCGCACCGCCATTTGGAACGGGCTGCATATCAGTGGAATGTGGAGCTGACCGTGTATCTGCATCCGGATGTTGTTTCCAGAGGGATCGGGAGAAGATTGTATGAAGAGTTGCTTCGGATTCTTACAGAGCAGGGAATCTGCAATGCATACAGTCTGATCACCCGTCCCAATGAAAAAAGTGAAAAGCTGCATGAAGCGATGGGATTTACCCTGATGGGAGTTTTGAAAAATACAGGCTATAAAAACGGCAAATGGCGGGATGTCAGCTGGTATGAAAAGCAGTTAAACCCATATCCGGAACATCCGGTTCCATTTCGAAAAATTGATGAATTATATAGAAAAGAAGAAAATTTTGGATGATTATCTGCTTAAAAAGCAGATAATCATCCAATACGAAGGTTGATCCAGATGATCTTCCTGTATTTTAGTTTGATAAAGTTCACCGTCTATTTTATATAGGATACGATCTCGTCTGGTAACACAGATGCAGTCGATACTGTGATCCATACAGAAGTGCTCAATACTGTGGCAGATTTCTTCTTTTGTAGGTTTTTGATCCTTAAAAATGATAATTTCTTTTTTCATAAACAGTCCTCCTGGTTACAGATATTCTGGAATTATTCCGAAAGAAGATGATAAAGTTTCAGACAGTTTTTTAGCTGTTGTGCAGCAAAATCATCCATTGGACACAGTGGGAGACGGCAGGGACCGACCGAAAGTCCCATCATGTTCATGGCAGTCTTGACTGGAACCGGATTGATGTCAGAGGTCAGCGATTCCAGGAGTGCTTCAATATTCGAAAGAACGGAGATTACACCCTTTGCTCCAAGAGCAAGGGCAGATACAGCCTGGTCGTCATTTCCGCAGTAGATATCAAGGCGATCACGATAACGGGAAGTGATTTTTGCAAGCTGCGAAAAATTTCCACTGGCCTCCTTGACAGCTGTCACATTTGGAATTTCCAACAGTTCCTCATTTTGCGCGTTTTTACATAAAAGTTGTGCGTGGCTTGTGTTATTAGAACCAGCACCTGCAATTACAGGGATTCTTCCATTGACAATTCGGCAGGTGAACTGAATCAGACGCAGATGTTCTTCATCGCTTAAACAGGCAGATTCTCCGGTTGTTCCAGCGACTACGATGGCATTCGTATGATGTGAAATCTGATATTCTAAAAGTTCTTCCATTTTTTTATAAGAAATAGAACCATCCATGTTCATAGGGGTAATAATTGCTGTTGCAGAACCTTTAAAGACAGAAGTATTCATTTGTTGTTCCTCCTCTAAATACTGTTTTATTAGGCTTTTCTCTATGGTAAACTGTCTTTTGTAAAAAAGGTATTAAGAAATAGAAAGAGTATATGAATAAAATATGAAATTGACAAAATGGAAACAAATTGACACAATGTATTAATGCAATAATACAAATGAGGTGAGAGAAATGAATGAGGATCTCGTTCTTGCGATTACAATGTTGATTATTTTGGCGGTTGTAGTGCTGTTTATCCAGATTTCACAGCAGATCAAGGTGAAACGGATTCAAAAAATGAAGATCCAGAGGCGGTTTGGAGAGATTCCTGATATGGAGGAAATACTTCCGATCGAGAGGATCAGTGTCTATCATAAACACCAGGGAAGGGAAGATGTGGATCAGGTAACCTGGTCGGATCTTTCTATGGATCAGGTATTTCAGCGGATTGATCAGTGTGACAGTGCAGCAGGAGAGGCTGTACTTTACAACATGCTGCACTGTACAGATAACGGGCAGGCGCAGTGGAAAGAATTGCTGAAGTACTATGAGGAGCAGGCGGAACCGCGTAAAAAAGCAGAAGCAATCCTGATTTCCCTTGGGAAAAGAGAAGGGCTGTATTATCTTCCGGAATACGTGGATACACTTCAGGCAAGTCACGTGGGCTCTGTGTTCTTTTATCGCCTGCTTCAGATCCTCCTTCTGGGAAGTGTTGTGGGCGGACTGTGGAATGTTCAGATCCTGCCGCTGGCAGGCGTGATGGCAATTGTCAATATTGCGGTTTATATTATGACGCGGATGAAATATGAGCAGCAGATGAGCATGATGGAATTGATCGTACTTGTGATTGATACCGGAAAGCAGCTTACAAAAGAAAAATGTGCCGGCCCTGTACAGAAAGAACTGGAAGAGAAGTTAAAAGAACTGGGAAAACTGGATAAGCTGATCGGAAAGATGTCTGCTATGAGGCGAAACAGCTATTCCAGCGATCAGGGGGTGTTTCTGGATTACCTGTTCGGGATTACACTCTGGCAGCTTATATCTTATGAAAAGAGTGTGAAATGGCTGGAGAACAAACGAGAGAGTTATCTGCAGCTGTTTGAAGAGATCGGGCGCCTGGATGCGGCAATCAGTATTGCATCTTTTCGGAAAAGTCTTCCGTTTTATACTGAGCCGGAGTTTCATTCTGAAAGATCTGTACACATGGAAGAGATGTATCATCCTCTGATCGAAGAACCGGTGAGCAATTCCATGGACTGGAGTCGAAACTGTATTATCACAGGCAGCAATGCATCCGGAAAATCGACATGGATTAAGGCAGTGGCGATCAATCTCATTCTTGCCCAGACAATCTGTACCTGCACGGCAAAGCGGTTTCAGATGCATCCGGGACAGATTATGACTTCCATGGCAGTGAGGGATGACATCATGAAGGGGGAGAGTTATTTTCTGAAAGAAATGAAATATCTCAGAAGAATGCTGGAGAGCTTTTCAGAAGAGAAGCTGACGATCTGCATTATTGATGAGATCCTGAAAGGAACTAACACGAAAGAGCGAATTGCGGCATCCAAAGCGATTCTGGATTATATGCAGAGACAGAATTGTCTTGTGATGGTTGCGTCCCATGATTATGAATTGACAGTATTGCTGGAAGGTACTTATGAAAACTATCATTTTACAGAGCGGATCGGAGAGGATGATATTTATTTTGATTACAGGCTGTATCCGGGAGCTGTGACATCCGGCAATGCAATCAAGCTGTTGAAATTCATGAAATTCCCGGAAGAGATTGTGACAGAAGCAAAGCAACAGGTTACAATAGAATTGTAAGATTTGCAGTAAAAATACATAGAAAACAGAAAAAATATATATAAAACTAACAACAATAATAAAGAAAGTGTTAAAATTTTGTAAAAAATGAATTGACACCCGGCATGATATAACGTATAGTTGACTTGTGTACATAATTCTGTGTCAAAAATAAAAAAGGGAGGGAAAATTTATGAATCTTGACAAAATTTTTCACTTGAAAGAAAACAACACAAATGTCAAAACCGAGATTCTTGCGGGTGTCACAACATTTATGACAATGGCCTATATTCTGGCTGTAAACCCGAATATTCTGGCAGAGGCAGGAATGGATCACGGAGCGGTCTTCACAGCGACAGCTCTGGCAGCGTTCATCGGTACGTTATGTATGGCAATCTTTGCAAACTATCCGTTTGCACTGGCGCCGGGAATGGGACTGAATGCGTACTTTGCATACACGGTTGTACTCCAGATGGGGTATTCCTGGAAGGTCGCGCTGGCAGCAGTACTGGTAGAGGGTATTATCTTTATTCTGTTATCACTGCTGAGTGTGCGCGAGGCAATCTTTGATGCAATCCCGTATAATCTGAAAAAGGCGGTGTCGGTCGGAATCGGCCTGTTTATCGCATTTATCGGATTGCAAAATGCGAAGGTTGTGATCGGAGGCTCTACGCTTTTAAGTTTGTTCTCTTTAGATGGATACAATAAGAATCTGGCTGCGGCAGCAGGGGGCAAAGATTTCGTAGCGGCAAGCATGAATGATGTGGGGATCACAGTGCTGCTGGCAATCATCGGAATTATCATTACCGGAATCATGGTAGTCAAAAATGTAAAAGGAAATATTTTATGGGGAATTCTGATTACATGGGTATTAGGAATTATCTGTCAGTTTGCCGGACTGTATGTTCCGAATCCGGAGCTTGGATTTTATTCACTGCTTCCTGATTTCAGTGCAGGAATCAGCATTCCAAGTCTTTCTCCGATCTTTGCAAAATTCAGTTTAGAAGGCGTGCCGATTCTGGAATTTGTTGTGATCGTATTTGCATTCTTGTTTGTAGATTTGTTTGATACACTGGGAACTTTGATCGGAGTTTCTTCTAAGGCAAATATGCTGGATAAAGACGGAAAGCTTCCAAGGATCAAAGGAGCGCTCCTGGCGGATGCAGTTGGAACAACAGCAGGAGCAGTACTCGGAACCTCTACAACAACGACATTTGTAGAAAGCTCTTCCGGTGTTGCAGAAGGAGGACGCACAGGATTGACTGCAGTAACGACTGCTGTTTTATTTGGTCTGTCCTTGTTCTTGTCACCGATCTTTCTGGCAATTCCATCCTTCGCCACAGCGCCGGCGCTTGTGATTGTAGGATTTTACATGCTGAGTGCAGTGACAGATATTAATTTTGCAGATGCAGCCGAGGGAATCCCGGCATTTATCTGTATCGCAGCAATGCCGTTTTTCTATAGCATTTCTGAAGGAATCTCTATGGGAGTTCTCTCCTATGTATTCCTGAATCTGCTGACAGGAAAAGCGAAAAAGATCAGTCCGGTTATGTATGTACTGGCAGTCTTGTTTGTATTGAAATATCTGTTGATTTAGCATCAGAGAGAATTTTAAATGTCCGAATAACCTTGTTGAAAGGTTGTTCGGACATTTTATTTTCGAATCATATAATATGTTTGATGGTTCTGGCGGATTTCAGATATCAGATGCTGCCGGAGCATATAAGGCAGCAGAGAATCTAAAAATTGTTTTGGATCGGTGATCTGGATACGTTCACTGGAAAATGGCTGTTTTGCGTACAGATCTTTGACTGCTTCTTCTAATTCCTGACGTGACAGTTGTTTTTGTTTTTTCAGAGCTTTCTGAATTCTGGAGACACCCTTTGAAAAGAGCAGGTTGGATAAGTCCTGCTGCTGTCTCTGACTGCGCCAGAGTCCCCAGCCGTAAATAAGAGCGGTGGCAGCGGCGAATAACAGAACAAAGGGAATATATTGAAGAAAAGACATATCAATAAACCTCCTTTAGCTCGATCAGATGATGATCCTTTAAAATCTCCAGAAACCGGATCAGACGGGCAAGTGGTTTTTCCATTTTTGGAAACTGTGACTGCAGATCCAGTGAGAGCTGATGTACGGTTTTCTGATCATTGATTGACTGCCAGAGAAAGCTGCCGTAGTCATCCAGCTTGATCGCGCTTACCTTTGGACGTTTGAAAAAGCGCTGTGCGATCCGGTGATAAAATCCTCTCCATTCGATCATGACCGTAACCTGACCTTTGTCGTTTGTTTCATACTCGATCTCAGGATTTTTGACGACAATAAAATCCATATAATTCTGATTTGAAATCTTCTTTTTCTTTGACATAATGTCTCCTTTTTAAAATAATAAAGAATAAGTACAGCCTGTCTTTCGACAGGCCGTATCTTCTGTTTTCTGCTGTTTCAGTGAATGGAATAAAAATTATTCGCTTTTCTTTCCGCCTTTGATACATACTCTTGCGAGATATAATAAAAGCAGGATAAATACAATTAAGCTTCCGATTTCTCCGATTGAGAATTTTTTGGAGAGATCGATGATCTTATCTAATTTTGCAACGGCAAAGATTGCGAGGATGACACCCATCAATCCTTCTCCGGCGATCAGACCGGATGTGAAGAGGATTCCGTGATCCACGCTTGCCTTTTTCTCTTTTTCAGAGACGTTTCGTTTGTCCATGAACAGACGGACAAGTCCGCCGGCCATAATTCCGGCATTTAAGCTGAATGGAAGGTACATACCGACTGCAAACGGCATTACCGGAACTTTCAGGATTTCCATGACGATTGCTACACAGACACCAATCAGGATCAGTGACCATGGAAGTTCTGCGCTCATGATACCTTCTACCAGCATTTTCATCATCGTTGCCTGTGGAGCAGGGATCGCTTCAGATCCATATCCCCATGCATTGTCCAGAAGCTGCAATACAAATCCGATCGCAGCAGCAGAAACAACGACACCGATCATCTCACCGATCTGCTGTTTCTTTGGAGTTGCACCGACAATAAATCCGGTCTTCAAATCCTGTGAACAGTCTCCGGCAATCGCTGCGATGACACAGATAATACCACCAATTGCGATGGCACCAGTCATACCTTTCACTCCGGTTGTACCGGTAGCTTTCAGAAGTAATGTGGCGATCAGAAGTGTTGCGATCGCCATACCGGATACCGGGTTGTTGGAAGATCCGATGAGTCCTACCATACGGGAAGAAACGGTTGCAAAGAAGAATCCAAATACAATAACGATCAGAGCGCCGATTGGATTAACCGGGAATGCCGGCACCAGCCAGATGGCAATTCCGATCACCAGGATCATAACAAGTAAGAATGGCATCGGAATGTCCTGCTCTGTACGCAGTGCTGAAGCACTGCTTTTCTTTTTCATACTCTGCATTGCCTGTTTAAAGGTCTTCGCAATGAGCGGAAGGCTCTTGATCAGACTGATCACACCACCGGTTGCAACAGCACCTGCACCGATATATTTGATGTAAGTTCCCCAGAGATCACTTGGAGCCATCTGGGCAATCGGATCGGTCCCAGGGAAAATTGCCTGTGCATCTGCACCGAACAGTGCGATGGCAGGCATCAGTACAAACCAGCTCAATGTACTTCCGGCCAGCATATAGCTGGAAATCTTCGGTCCGCAGATGTAACCGACACCTGCCAGTGCAGGGAGTACCTGGACTCCAACGGAAGAACCGGCATAGGCTTTGATGTCATATCCAATCTCACTTGGGAAGACTTTCAGTCCGTCTGCGATAAATTTGTAAGCGGCAGCGATTCCCAGACCGGAGAATACCGTACCTGCTTTGCTTCCGCCTTCTTCTCCGGCAAGAAGAACTTCTGCACAGGCAGTACCTTCCGGAAACGGAAGTGTGCCGTGTTCTTCTACGATCAGTGCCTGACGCAGAGGAACCATAAAAGCAACACCGAGAAGACCACCTACTAATGCAACAAGAAAGATTGTGATCATACTCGGAGAATCGATCGTTCCTTCTTTTGCCCACAGGAACAGGGCAGGGAGCGTAAAGATTGCTCCGGCTGCAACGGATTCACCGGCAGAACCGATCGTCTGGACAAGGTTGTTTTCCAGAATGGAGTCTCTGCGAAGGATGACGCGGATGATTCCCATGGAAATAACCGCCGCCGGAATAGAGGCGGAGATCGTCATACCGACACGCAGACCCAGATATGCATTCGCCGCACCGAAAACGATGGCGAGCAGAATACCAATCAGGAGAGAGGTTACCGTGAACTCCGGTACGACACGGTCGGCCGGGATATACGGCTTGAAATTATTTTTGTTATCAGACATGTATAAATTTTTCCTTTCTTTTCTCAAAATCTCTTTCCCAATCCATCTGAAATTACAGCAAAATCTATTATATCAGAGCATCCCTGCATTCCCCAGAGAACGCGGGGATGTCATAATATCAAAAATAAGGATATGTTACTGGTTACAGTAACAAGTCTATGCAAGTTTTTTTAAGACATCTGTCAAGAGCTCATAGAACCGTTCGAAAGAATCCAGCGGCAGATGTTCATCCGGTGTGTGGCATCCGCGGATCGTAGGGCCGACTGCAATGGCATCTAGTCCAGGGATCGCATCAGAGAAAAGTCCACATTCCAGACCTGCATGGATGGCTTCGATCTTCAGATCATCGTGGAACAGTTCTTTGTAGCTTTGCACAAAAACATCGCGGATCGGAGAAACTTCTGCAAAACTCCAGCCCGGATACTCGCCGTGCATGCTGACTTCGAAACCGAAGGTTTCTGCCAGAAGGCAGAGCTTTTCTTTGAGTGCGCTCATCAGTGTGGCAACAGAAGAACGTGGTGCAAATACAAGGGATGCACTTGTCTCATCAGTTGCTGCAATTCCGAGATTTAACGAAGTGACTGTAAAACCGTCCAGGTTCATGTTGCGGAATTGTACACCGTTTGGCGCAAGACACATTGCCGTGATAAAGGCTTTTCCATCCTCGGCAGAGATCACATCTGCAGTTCCGTTTTCTGTGCTTACAAGGAACTGAAATGCCGGCTCATACGGACAGATCTCGGATGAAAAGTCAGCAGAGAGTGCCAAAGCCAGATTTTCCGCATTTTTTGCAGCAACTTCATCAGAATAGAACAGAGTTGCGGATGTCTCACGAGGGATGGCATTGTCCTTTGTACCGCCGTTAAAATCAACTAAAAGGGCATCGGTATTGTGGAACAGATGATTGATCATACGAGCCATCAACAGATTGGCATTCTGATGTTCTTTGTTGATATCTGTTCCGGAATGTCCGCCCAGAAGTCCGGTCGCCTCCAGATGGAGCAGCATCCCTTCTTTTTTACTGCGGGTGATTGGACGGGTGAGAGCGAAACGAAGTCCTCCTGCACAGCTGACTGTGGCAACTCCCTCGTCCTCGGAATCCAGATTGATCATGGTACGAGCTGAAAGAAGGGATTTATCCAGTGCTTCTGCTCCGTTCAATCCGATCTCTTCCTGTGTAGTGAACACACATTCCAGTGCCGGATGTGTCAGTGTATCGTCATCTAGGATCGCAAGCATGCATGCAACGGCAGCTCCGTTGTCCCCGCCAAGGGTAGTGCCGTTTGCGGAGAGTACGCCGTCTTTTATGATCAGATCCAGAGGGTCTGTTGTAAAATCATGTGCAACGCCTGCGAGTTTTTCACATACCATGTCCGTATGCCCCTGCAGCATAACGGCCGGTTTTTCTTTAGCCCCTGCGCTTGCAGGCTTTTTGATGATCACATTGAAAAGTGCATCCCGGTGATACCACAGATTTCGTTCTTCGGCAAATGCCACGAGATAGTCACTGATTGCTTTCTCGTTGGCAGAGCCACGAGGAATGGCACTGATGTCTTCGAAAAAGTGAAATAATTTTTCTGGTTTGTATCCTGTGATTTTATAATTCATAGATCATACCTCTTTTCTAATATAAATATCGTTCGTTCTATTCTAGCATTTTTAGCGTGGTAAAGCAAGAAAATCTTAGAAAATGAAAGTGGTTCAGCGGAAAATCAAAAAATCCGGGAAAGACAGGAAACGAATAGGAAGAGGAGGTTCTGCATACATTTTGGATAAGAGGCGTATAACGGCAGTGCAGAATATGAAAAGAGAAGCAGAAAAAGAAAAGTTAAGAGAACGGTTTGCGGCGGCTGCAAATATGCCAAAGGATGTGGTGTTAGGGGCATCTGTCGTGACTGTGATCGGAAACGGGGAAATCAGTATTGAAAATTACCGCGGAATTTTAGAATATACAGGAGAGCTGATCCGGGTACAGACGAAAAAAGGGCAGATCCAGGTACACGGAAAGGGACTGCAGATTGAGTACTATCTGAATGATGAGATGAAAATAACAGGGAAGATCCATACCCTTGAATATGAAATGTGAGGTAAACAGCAATGCAGAGAATCCTGCGTTTTTTGAGAGGATATGTAAAAATCAGAATAAAGGGATACTCCCCGGAGCGTTTTTTAAATCTGTGCAGTCATCATCAGATCGATATCTGGGGACTTCAGCCCTGTAAAAATTCTTATGAGATGTATGTAAAGCTGAAGGATTTTCGGAAAATCCGTCCGATCGTGAGAAAAACGCGCACGAAGGTCGTTTTAGTGGAACGCTTCGGCATGCCATTTTTTCTAACAAGATGTCAGAGCAGAACATGGTTTCTCGCAGGAGCTGTGCTCTGTATACTCCTGTTGATGTTCTACACTTCGTTTATCTGGGATATCCATTTTGAAGGAAATGAAAAATGGACGGATGAAGTACTGCTTCAATTTCTGGAGCAGGAGAAGATCACACCTGCCATGCCAAAAGGGAAGGTAGACTGCGCGGATATCGTGCGGAAGATTCGGCAGAAATATGATGATATTGTGTGGGTCTCAGCCTCCATCGATGGAAGCAGGCTGAAAATACAGATCAAGGAGAATGAAGATACGTTTCAGGAGGTGCAAAAGGAAGAAAAACCCTGTGATCTGATCGCAGAACAGGACGGGGTGATCACAAAGATGGTGACACGTTCCGGAGTTCCCATGGTGCATGTCGGGGATCAGGTGAAAAAGGGGGATATCCTTGTGTCAGGCAGAATCGAGGTGTGCAATGATGCAAAAGAGGTGGTAGAATATCAGTATGAGCAGGCAGATGCGGATATTAGGGCAGACACGCAGACAGAATATGAGGATGAAATCAGCACATACTATGAAGAAAAGAGGTATCAGAACCAAAAACGGATGCAGGTTTTTGTGGAATTTAAAAACTGGGAATGTCATCTTGGAAGTGTGAAAAATTCTTTTCCGAAAAGTGAACAATATGTGATGAAACGTCAGGTGACCCTGGGAGAAAATTTTCATCTTCCACTATTTTATGGGGTAAAAGTTGCAAAATCATACCAGATAAAAGAAAAAAGATATATAAATGAAGAAATTCAAAAGAAATTGAGCGAAAACTTCAAACAATTTTCAAAGGAATTGAAGGAAAAAGGTATTCAAATACAGGGAAATAGTGTTAAAATACACATAGGCAAAAAATCTGCGGTTGCAAAAGGGAGCTTATACCTGAATGAAGACATTGCAAAAAAAGCAGATACAGAAATATTAGAGATTGAAAGGAATAAGAAGGATGAGTCTTTCAGAACTGATGATTGATATACCGGCGGAGCACGAGAGAAATGTGTTCGGGCAGTTTGATGCGTATGCAAAAAAGCTGGAGCGGACGTTTCATGTGACACTGATCGCCAGAGAAGGCAAAGTGAAGATATTAGGTGAAGATAAAAATGCAGAGAAGGCAAGGCGGGTATTGGATCAGCTTGCTGCTCTGTCAAAAAGAGGAAATGAGATTACGGAACAGAATGTAGATTATGCCATGTCACTGGTCTATGAGGATCAGGAGGAGGCGATGGTGGAGATGGATCGGGAATTGATCTGTCACACATTGCAGGGAAAACCGATCAAACCGAAGACGCTGGGACAGAAGCGTTATGTAGATGCCATTCGGGAAGGAATGATCACGTTTGGGCTGGGACCTGCGGGAACCGGAAAGACCTATCTTGCCATGGCTATGGCGATCACAGCGTTTCAGAGAAATGAAGTGAGCCGTATTATCCTTACCAGGCCTGCGATAGAGGCAGGAGAAAAACTGGGATTTCTTCCGGGAGATCTTCAGAGCAAGATCGATCCCTATCTGCGTCCTCTTTATGATGCATTGTATCAGATCATGGGAGCGGAAAGTTTTGCAAAAAATTCAGAAAAAGGTCTGATCGAGGTTGCACCTCTTGCTTATATGAGAGGAAGAACACTGGACAATGCGTTTATCATTCTGGATGAGGCACAGAATACGACGCCGGCACAGATGAAAATGTTTCTGACAAGGATCGGATTTGGTTCCAAAGTCGTGATCACCGGAGATGCCACCCAAAAGGACCTTCCGGCAGGAACGGTTTCCGGTCTGGATGTAGCAGTCAAGGTGGTAAAAAATCTGGAGGGGATCAGCATCTGCACACTGACGAGCAAGGATGTGGTGCGGCACCCGCTTGTACAGAAGATCGTAAAGGCATATGAAGAGTATGAAAAGAAGAGCACCCGTACAAAGGGCGGTACAAAAAGGAGAAAATCATGAGTTTGTATTTAGAAGAAGAAGGAGAAATCACACTTCCGTTTGAAACGAAAGAAGTGGCAGATCTGGTGGTGGAAGCCGCATTGGAATATGAGGGATGTCCTTATGAAGCAGAGATCAATCTGCTGCTGACCACAGACGATGAGATCCACCGGATGAACGAGGAGTTTCGTCAGATCGACCGGGCAACGGATGTTTTGTCGTTTCCGATGCTGGAATATGAGACTCCGGGAGATTTCTCGTTTGTGGAAGAGGAGGCCGAAGCATTTAATCCGGAATCTGGAGAACTGATGCTTGGTGACATTGTTATTTCCAAGGAGAAGGTACTTGCACAGGCAGAGGCCTATGGACACTCACCGAAACGGGAATTTGCATTTCTGATCGCACACAGTATGCTTCATTTGTTCGGATATGATCATATGGAAGAAGAGGAGCGTCTGGTCATGGAAGAAAGACAGCGTGAGATCATGGAAAAAGTCCAGATTTTAAGGGCGTGACGGAGGAGACGGATGGCAGATATACAGAAGAACAAAAGAAGAAAAAAACAGTCGAAAGAGAATGAATTTTTGATACAGGGAGCAATCCTTGCAGCGGCGGCAGTGATTGTAAAGATCATCGGGGCATTGTACCGGATTCCGCTGACCAATATTATCGGAGATGAGGGAAACGGATTTCTCGGATATGCATATGAGATTTATGCGATGGCACTGATGCTGTCCTCCTTCAGTCTTCCGATCGCGGTATCCAAGCTGGTCTCCACAAAGATGGCGATGCACCAGCCAAGAAACGCCTTTCGAATTTTTAAATGTGCAATGATGTTTGCGGTTTCCGTGGGGGCAGTTGTGGCACTGGCAATCTTTCTGGGGGCAGATATGATCTCCAGACATCTGATGGAATCGCCGCTTAGTGTCTATACACTCAAGGTGCTGGCTCCGGCGCTGTTTATCGTGGCAGTGCTCGGTGTAATGCGCGGATATTTTCAGGGAATGGGAACTATGGTTCCGACTGCGATCTCCCAGGTTTTGGAGCAGATCATCAATGCAACAGTCAATATCGTAGGAGCCAGCATCATGATCAAAGTGGGGATGGCAGCTGCGAAAAAGCAGGACAATCCTTTGCTTGAACCGGCCTATGGGGCAGCGGGAGGAACGGCGGGAACGGCTACGGGAGCACTGGTCGCACTGTTGTTTTTGATGTTTGTGTTTGTACTGTTTCAAAAAGTGATGATGCGGCAGATGAGAAGAGACCGCACGAAACATCAGGATGGATATGGGCAGATTTTGAAGGTTCTTCTTTTGACGATCGCCCCGATCCTGTTCAGTACGGCAATCTATAATATCAATCAGATTATTGACCTGACCTTGTTTGCAAAGATCATGGCAGCACAGGGAGTTACCTTGAAAGAATATATCATTCCACAGGGAATTTACACAGGAAAATACAATACGTTGATCAACATCCCGCTTGCGATGGCGAACGGACTTGCAGCATCTGTTATTCCGGCACTGACAGCGGCAGTTGCCTCCAGAAACCGGACGCAGATGCAGAATAAGATCAATCAGACGATCCGTCTTACCATGCTGATCGCGATTCCTTGTTTTGTGGGATTTGTGGTACTGGCATCGCCGATCATGCAGTTCCTTTACGGAGATTCCAGAACGGAGCCTGCACTGATGCTGGCATCCGGGGCGATCACAGTTGTGTTGTACAGTTCCTCAACAGTTACAAACTCGATTCTGCAGGGACTGGACCGGCTGACTGCACCGGCAAAGAATGCGCTGATTTCACTGGGGATCCATCTTGTGGCAGTCCTTTTGATGCTGGTTGTTTTCAAATGGGGGATTTATTCTCTCGTATTCAGTAATGTGATCTTCAGTTTTTGTATGTGTGTACTGAATATGAAGGATGTATATAAGGCAAGTGGATTCAGACAGGATTTCAAGACCTGTTATATCAAGCCGTTTCTGGCAGCTTTGATCATGGGAGTGGCGGCATTTGTGTCCAATAAGCTTCTTAGCGCCCTGATGCCGGGAAGATTTCTGGCAAATGGACTTTCTATCATCATTGCCATGCTGGTGTACGCAGTGGCGGTGATCCGGGTAGGAACGCTTTCCGAGTCAGATATGCTGGCACTTCCAATGGGCGGACGGATCTTAAGAGTCTGCAAACGTTTTAAGATTTTTCCACAGGAGAGAGACCTGGACGATGATGATGACATTGAATATCTGGATTGACAAAATCAAGTGAACTGAATAAAACCGGTACAAAGAGCCAATACTGTATGAAAAAAGGAGTCGGACTTTTATGAAGAAGAAATACTGTATTGGCTTTTTTGTGGTCTTGTTTGTGTTTGTCAGTCTGCTCGGAATCGGATATCAGGTGAGTTACCAGTATGTGATGGACAGGCAGATGGCGCGGCAGCAGGATAAACAGCAAAGAAGTGTTGCCGTGAAAGGGGAAGCAGAAAAAAATGAAGGATATTATCTGGCAGAGCTGCATGGCTATGTGGTCGTCTATCTGTCTGATCAATCTACAATTTATGAATTTACAGACATTCCGTTTGAAGAACTGCCGAAAGAAGTGCAGACAAATGTAAAGCAAAAAAAATATGTTGAAACAGAGGAGGAACTTTACGCATTTCTGGAAAATTATTCCAGCTAAAAAACAGCGGGGTAGACGAAAATCGAGAAATAGTGTAAGATGGAGAAAGAATTTTTGGGAAAGGATAAGATTATGGACGAACAAAAGGTAAAAAGAATCAATGAACTGTATAGAAAATCAAAAGCAGAAGGACTGACTGATGCGGAAAAGAAAGAACAAAAGATTCTCAGGCAGGAATATATTGATGCATTCAAACGCAATTTGAGAAGTCAGCTCAATAATATTGATGTGGAAGAAAAAGACGGTACAATCGTCAATCTGGGAGAGAAATTTGGAAACAAAGCGGGACATTAGAAAACAGATGTTATGCGCCAGAGACCGGCTGACAGACAGAGAGTGGGAGACATACAGTGACAGGATCACAGAGCAGGTTGTCTCCCATCCTTTATTTGTGCAGGCGAAAGAAATCTGGTGTTATGTATCTATGGGAAAAGAAGTGTGTACAGAACAAATTCTGGTAAGTGCGTGGAGAGCGGGAAAAAGAACCGCAGTGCCTAAAGTGACCGGAAAACGGGAGATGAAGTTTTACTACATAGAATCGTTGAATGATCTGGAAACAGGAGCGTTTGGAATTTTGGAGCCGAAAGAAGAGAAAAAAGGGGCAGACTGCTGCCTGGAAAAATCGGATCTCTTGATGCTTGTTCCCGGCGTTTCGTTCGATCCGGCGGGAAGAAGGATCGGATATGGAGGAGGATTTTACGACACGTATCTTCAGAAAATGGAAGGATGCCATACGTTTGGACTTGCGTTTGAGGTGCAGATGGCAGATCAGATTCCTGCTGAGGCACATGACATTCGGATGGAATATGTGATGACAGAAAAGAGGTGCTGGAAATGCTGACAGGATTACCGAAAGATCCGATACTTCTTCTGAGCGTGGTAAATACAAAACTGAGAGATTATTATCCAAGCCTGGATGCTCTCTGTGATGATATGGACGTTTCAAGAGAAGTGCTGGAGGAAAAACTCGGCATGATCGACTACAGATACGATGCAGAAAAAAATCAGTTTGAATAGTGGATGAAAGGTAAGGCAGGGAAATATCCCTGTCTTTTGAAATTTTATAAACTTAGAAGGTTTTACTGGATAAATGCAGGAAATTAATGCTATAATACTTCGGACTGCATGCAATGTGCAGACGGCTTCAGTGTTTTGGCTTAATAAGGAACAATGTGCAATTCATTGGCAGCTTATCCCTGAGGTAAGGCGGACAAAATTTCAGATACCATTGCAGAGAATTCTGTGAGAAGGTGAAATGGCGGGAGATGCCAAGCCCTAAGACTTGCTGAAGTCATCTTACGATTTCTTGATAAGAAGAAAGAGAAAGGGGACGAGGTAGATGAAGACCTGATCATGACCTTTTATCAATAGAGCAACTGGGATAAAATTGATAAAGAAAGGTCAAAGTTTATGAAAAAGAAAATAGTAAGCTGCATCCTGTGTGCAGCAGCGACGATATCTCTTGTTTCCGGATGTGGAAGCAATAAGGAGACAGAAACTGATAAAAAAGAAGCTCATGCAGAAAAATCGGTACAATCAGAAGATCGTAATTATGAACCGGTTACAATTCAGCTGAATCTGGAGCGATCCGGGCTGGGAAAAAATGTAGAGTATACCTTTAAGCAAAAACCGGATCATGTGGTTGCTTCCGGAGATCAGATGGCAGATTTGTTTTTTGATCTGGGCTTAGAGGAGCAGATGGCCGGATACACGAAAGGGAGTTGCTGGAGTCTTGTCTCGGAATATCCTGCAAGAGATTCTGTACCACAGATCGCAGAACCCGGAGTGAACCTGTCATCTGTTTCAAAGGAAGAACTGCTTGCTACAGGCTGTGATTTTCTGATCGGCTGGGATTCCGTATTTTCAGATAAAAATTTCAGTACAGAATTCTGTGACGAAAATGGAATTGCCATGTATTTCCCATATGTATGCTCAGACAGTGCCACATTTGAAGATTTGTACAAAGACTATGAGACACTGGGCAAGATTTTTCAAGTGGAAGAAACTGCAGAGCAGAAAATACAAAAAATGAAGGATACACTTCAGGATGTGAAAGAGGCGCTTGGAGAAGATGCATACAAGAACCCGAAAAAAGTGTTTGTCTATGATTCGGGAGAAGATGCCCCTTTTACAGCATGCCAGGGGATGCCGGGAGATATTTTGAAATCGGCAGGCGCCATCTCTATTTTTAATGACATTGAAGCCGGGTGGGCAACCCCTTCCTGGGAAGAAGTGGTAGAACGTGATCCGGATGCAATCCTCCTTTTAGACTATGATGGAGATGTAGAAGAAAAGGCAGAATTTCTTCGCACCAATGCTGCAACAAAAGATTTAAGGGCAATCAAAGAAGGAAAAATCTATTCTGCATGCTGTGCAGACATGCAGGGCTCTGCCGGATCAGCAGCAGCAGTTGAAGAAATTGCAAAGCAGTTATATCCAGATTGTTTTCAATAGGAAAGGGAGTTCTTCTATTACATGAAAGAATTAAATAAAAGACAGAAAAGAGTAAGGCACCTGTCCCTGTTTTGCGCTGTATTTGTGTGCAGTGTTTTAGCGGTAGGTTGTTCCGTTTCCTTTGGAGCTGTCAAGATTCACCCTTTTGAAGTATTTCGTATTATTATGAACCATCTGTCAGGGCGGGAGATATTTTTCCCGACATGGGAAACCAATATGGAAACAATTATCTGGAATATCCGACTTCCAAGAGTTGTGCTTGCGTGGTTTGTAGGTGCCGGACTTTCTGTGTGTGGAGTACTGATGCAGGCGTTGACAAAAAATGCTCTGGCAGATCCTTATGTACTTGGTATTTCTTCCGGAGCTTCAGCAGGAGCGGTATGTGCCATCATCACAGGCTGTTTTCATTTTGCAGGCGGATACGGAACCATGTTTGGAGCAATTTGCGGAGCGGCCCTGGCAATTGTATTATCCATGGCGATTGCAACATATAAGGGAACCGTTACTTCGACACAGCTGATCCTGGCGGGGATTGCGACTTCTGCGTTGTTTAGCGGGATCACCAATCTGATCATTTACGGGTATCATACCGGATCGGATAAGACAAAGACAGCACAATACTGGATGGTAGGTTCTTTGAGTGGCGCAAGCTGGGAGAAAGTCAAATATGTTGCAGCTGCTTTTCTGATTACAGTCTGCATCATTCTTCTTTTTACAAGAGAACTGGATATGCTGCTTTTGGGAGATGGCACTGCTGAGAATCTGGGAGTCAATGTAACAAGAATCAAAATGGTTGTGATCATCATGGCTGCCGTATTGACCGGAATTGTGGTCTCTGTCAGTGGAGTGATCGGCTTTATCGGGCTTGTTGTTCCACATATTGCGAGAAGAATGGTAGGATCACGGCATACGATAGTATTACCGTTTGTAATTGTTTTGGGCGGATTGTTTACTGTACTGGCAGATTTTCTCTCGCGGGTGATCGTTGCACCGGAGGAGCTCCCAATCGGAATTATTGCGGCTTTGTCCGGCGCACCGTTTTTCCTGTATCTGATCCGCAGGGGAAGGAGGAAGAGCACATGAACCATAGCTTTTTGACAGTTCGCGGATTGGACTACAGTATTGATGGAACCGAGATTCTGCAGGATGTTTCTCTGGAAGTACCGGAAGGCACTTTTGTCGGGCTGATTGGTCCCAATGGCTGCGGAAAATCAACGTTGCTGAAAAACATATACAAAACGTACAGACCACAGAAAGATACCGTTTATATCGACGGGAAGGATGTTGTTTCGCTGTCAGCGAAAGAGATGGCAAGACAAGCAGCAGTTGTCGCACAGGAAAATCAGACCGAATTTGATCTGGAAGTGCTTGATATGGTTATGTATGGACGCTATGCACATCGTAGGTTTTTAGAAAAGGAAACAGAAGAGGATCTTGCAATCTGCAGGCGTTTTTTAGAAGAAGTGGGACTGAAAGGATACGAAAACCGCTCTTTTTTCAGCTTGTCCGGAGGAGAAAAACAAAGGGTGCTCATGGCAAGAACGCTTGCTCAGGAGAGCAGACTGATTCTCCTGGATGAGCCGACAAATCATCTGGATATCCGGTTTCAATATCTGTTGATGGAGATCTTAAAGAAACAGGATGCGACGATTTTTTCTTCCGTTCATGATCTGAATATTGCAGCCATGTACTGCGACAGAATTTTACTTATGGATCGGGGGAGGATCATCAAAGCGGGAACACCCGAAGAGATTCTTACCGAGGAAAATATTTTACAAATTTTTGGAATCCATGCGCAGATCACGAAAAATCCGATTACGCAAAAGATACAAGTGTATTATATTCCGAAAGGATAACAGAGGATTGTTTTATCTTGAAAAACCAAATGGATTCGATTATAATGAAAGCTCATATGGAATGCTAAGATATACGAAGAGATAGAGAGGAAGACAATTCATGTTGGAGAAGAAACAAACGAAGAAGATAGAAGAGATTTTAACTGAAATCGATCTGGAACAGCCGGCTCCGGCAGAGGAACCTATGCGCCAGTATTATTTTATGGAAAAAGCACGCCGTCTTGTCAAGACCCAGGCGGAAACCCTGGGACGTCCGCTGACCTTTCATGTAACAACATTTGGCTGCCAGATGAACGCAAGGGATTCGGAGAAGCTGACCGGAATTCTGGAGCAGATTGGATATGTGGAAGAGGAAGAAGAGAATCAGGCAGATTTCGTAATCTACAATACCTGTACGGTGCGTGAAAATGCCAATCAGAAGGTATATGGACATTTGGGACAGCTCAACCGTGTGAAAAAGAAAAATCCGCATATGCTGATCGGACTCTGCGGATGTATGATGCAGGAGCCGGAAGTAGTCGAGAAGTTAAAGAAAAGCTATCGGTTTGTGGATCTGATCTTCGGAACGCACAATATTTTTAAATTCGCAGAGCTGGTTGCCACAAGACTGGAATCTGATCGGATGGTGATCGATATTTGGAAGGACACAGACAAGATCGTAGAAGATCTTCCGAGTGAGCGGAAGTTCTCATTCAAATCAGGGGTCAATATCATGTTTGGATGCAACAATTTCTGCAGCTACTGTATCGTGCCGTATGTGCGCGGACGGGAGCGCAGCCGGAATCCGAAAGATATTATCCGGGAGATCGAGAGCCTGGTTGCAGACGGAGTGGTGGAAGTGATGCTTCTGGGACAGAATGTCAATTCTTATGGAAAGACGCTGGAAGAACCGATGACATTTGCACAGCTTTTACAGGAAATCGAGAAAATCGAAGGACTGGAGCGTATCCGTTTTATGACCTCCCATCCGAAGGATCTCTCCGATGAATTGATCGAGGTGATGGCGCAGTCCCAAAAAATCTGCAAGCATCTGCATCTTCCGGTGCAGTCCGGAAGCACGCGGATCCTGGAAAAGATGAACCGGCGCTATACAAAGGAACACTATCTTGGACTGGTGGAGAAGATCAAAGCAGCAGTTCCGGATATTTCCCTGACAACGGATATCATTGTCGGATTTCCGGGAGAGACAGAAGAAGATTTTCAGGAGACGCTGGATGTGGTGCGAAAGGTTCGCTATGACAGCGCATTTACCTTTATTTATTCAAAACGGACCGGAACTCCGGCAGCAGTGCTGGAGGAACAGGTTCCGGAAGAGATTGTCAAAGACCGCTTTGACCGTCTGTTAAAAGAAGTACAGAGTATTTCCGCCGAAGTGTGCAGTGTGCATACCAAAACGGTACAGCGTGTGCTTGTAGAGTCAGTCAATGATCATGATGATTCACTTGTGACAGGAAGAATGAGCAATAATCTCCTGGTTCATTTCCCGGGAGAGAAAGATCTGGTTGGAAAACTGGTGGATGTCCGTCTTGATACTTGCAAAGGATTTTATTATCTCGGTGAAATGGTAGCATCCATCCGGGTATAATCTGGCAAAAAACGCCCAAACTATCTGTATGAGTCGAAAAGACCTGCAGACAGGGAGGGCGCTTTTTGTGAAAAAATGGAGCGAAAATTTATTTTTATGGGCTTTGGGAGGCAGTCTTTATTATGGATTTGAAGTTTTCTTCCGGGGATTTTCTCACTGGAGTATGTTCGTGCTTGGAGGAATCTGTCTTTTATTTTGTGCCAAACAGGGACTTTGGACCGGATGGAGGGAGCCGTTATGGAAACAGGTGCTCTGGTGTACAATCTTTGTGACAGCAGCGGAATTTATCACGGGAATGATCGTGAATCAGTGGCTTGGATGGAATGTATGGGATTATACAGGAAGAAAATGGCAGCTGTTCGGTCAGATCTGTCTGCCGTTTACCATTATTTTTTCCGCACTGTGCGTGATCGGCATTCTGCTCTCCGGGTATCTTCTTTATTGGTTATACGGGGAAGAAAAACCACATTTTCACGTGCTTTAGGAAGTTGGAAGGCGGACAAAATTGGATCTGGTACATTGAACTGAATTTCCAAAGATGCTATAATGGCAAAGGAAAAAATACACAAAGGAGAAAAACGTGTGGCAGAATTAACACCAATGATGCAGCAGTATATCGAGACAAAAAAACAGTATCAGGACTGCATCTTATTTTATAGATTAGGCGATTTTTATGAAATGTTTTTTGAGGATGCCCTGACTGCATCCAGGGAACTGGAGATTACACTGACCGGAAAAAACTGCGGGCAGGAAGAAAAAGCTCCCATGTGCGGAGTTCCATATCATGCAGTGGAAGGATATCTGAACAAGCTGGTGTCTAAAGGGTATAAAGTGGCGATCTGCGAACAGGTGGAAGATCCAAAACAGGCGAAAGGAATCGTAAAGCGTGAGGTTGTACGGATCGTGACACCGGGGACAAATCTGGACACCCAGGCACTGGATGAGACAAAGAACAATTATATCATGTGTATTGTCTACATTGCAGACCGGTATGGGCTTTCCATCGCGGATGTAACGACCGGAGATTATTTTGTAACAGAGCTGGAGGAAAGTGCAAAGCTTTTGGATGAGATCTATCGTTTTATGCCGTCTGAGATCATCTGTAACGAGTCTTATTATATGAGCGGCATGGATCTGGATGATTTAAAAGACCGCCTGGGAATTACAATCTACTCTCTGGATTCGTGGTATTTTGATGATGCGGTCTGCAGACAGAAACTGCTGGAGCATTTCAAAGTAGCATCTTTTGCCGGGCTTGGGCTCGAAGATTATGACTGTGGGATCATCAGTGCCGGGGCGCTTCTGCAGTATTTATACGAAACTCAGAAAAATTCCCTGGCTCAGCTGACACATATTACGGCATATACGACAGGAAAATATATGATGCTGGACAGTTCCACAAGAAGAAACCTGGAACTGTGTGAAACGCTGCGCGAAAAGCAGAAGAGAGGCTCTCTTCTCTGGGTGCTTGATAAGACAAAAACAGCAATGGGTGCGCGTATGCTGCGAAAGTACGTGGAGCAGCCGCTGATTGAGAAAAAAGAAATCCTTCGGCGGCTGGATGCTGTGGAGGAATTGAAAGAGCAGGCGATCTGCAGAGAAGAGATCCGGGAATATCTCTCACCGGTTTACGATCTGGAGCGTCTGGTGACGAAGATTACATATGGTTCTGCGAACCCGAGGGATCTGACTGCATTTGGAAGCTCTCTGACGATGCTTCCGCCGATCTGCTGTATTATGGAGGATCTGCGTGCCCCTCTTTTGGAGGAGATAAAAGAAGAACTGGATCCGCTGGAGGATATTTCTGCGCTGATCAAAGAAGCGATTGCAGAAGAGCCGCCTCTTGCGATGAAAGAAGGCGGGATTATCCGGGATGGCTATAGCGAAGAGGTGGATACTCTGCGCCGCGCAAAATCAGAAGGAAAGGACTGGCTTGCAAAGCTGGAATCAGAAGAACGGGAAAAGACCGGGATCAAAAATCTGAAGATCAAGTACAACAAAGTGTTTGGATATTATCTGGAAGTGACGAATTCATTTAAGGATATGGTTCCGGATTATTATACGAGGAAACAGACACTTGCCAACGCAGAGCGTTACATTATCCCGGAATTAAAAGAACTGGAAGATACCATTCTTGGTGCAGAAGACAAACTGTATGCGCTGGAATATGAGATTTATTGTGATGTCCGCAATCAGATCGCTGCCCAGGTGGAGCGCATCCAGACGACTGCGAAAGCGATCGCAAAAGTGGATGTGTTTGCATCGCTTGCTCTGGTGGCAGAACGCAGCAATTATGTGCGTCCGAAGATCAATGAACAAGGTGTGATCGATATCAAGGACGGACGGCATCCTGTGGTGGAAAAGATGATCCCAAACGATATGTTTATCAGCAACGATACCTATCTGGATGATAAAAAACAGCGGATTTCCATTATCACGGGACCGAATATGGCTGGAAAGTCTACGTATATGAGACAGGCGGCGCTGATCGTTTTAATGGCACAGCTTGGATCTTTTGTTCCGGCATCCAGTGCTAATATCGGTCTGGTGGATCGCATTTTCACCCGTGTGGGGGCATCCGATGATCTGGCATCCGGACAGAGTACCTTTATGGTAGAGATGACAGAGGTTGCCAATATTCTCAGAAATGCCACATCTAAGAGCCTTCTGATCCTGGATGAGATCGGAAGAGGAACCAGTACCTTTGACGGATTGTCCATTGCCTGGGCAGTCGTGGAGTATATCAGCGACAACAAACTGCTTGGTGCGAAGACACTTTTTGCGACACACTACCATGAGCTGACAGAGCTGGAGGGCAAGATTCACAATGTCAACAATTACTGTATTGCGGTAAAGGAAAAGGGAGACGATATTGTGTTCCTTCGCAAGATCGTAAAAGGCGGAGCGGATAAGAGCTATGGAATCCAGGTGGCAAAGCTGGCGGGAGTTCCGGATGTTGTGATCACACGCGCAAAAGAGATCGTGGAAGAGCTGAGTGATGAGGATATTACGACCAGAGTCAGTGAGATCGCATCCAGAGAAAAAGAGCAGAAGAAAAAACAGAAGACGAAAAAATATGACGAGGTGGATATGGCGCAGATGTCATTGTTTGATACGGTAAAAGACGATGACGTTCTGGAAGAATTAAAGAGCATTGATGTGGGAAATCTGACGCCTGTCGATGCACTCAATACCATTTATCGTCTGCAGAATAAACTAAAGAACCGCTGGTAGAAAGTAAAGGAGAACACAGATGCCGCAGATTCAGGTTTTAGATCAGATTACAATAGATAAGATCGCCGCAGGTGAAGTGATTGAGCGGCCGGCGTCGATCGTCAAAGAACTCGTAGAGAATTCCATTGATGCAAAAGCTGCCTCTGTTACCGTGGAGATTCAGGATGGAGGGATTTCTTTGATCCGCGTCACGGACAATGGAAGCGGGATTGAACGGGAAGATATCCGCAATGCATTTTTGCGCCATTCCACGAGCAAGATCCGCAAAGTGGAAGATCTGGCACATATTGCATCACTCGGATTTCGGGGAGAAGCACTTTCCAGTATCTCTGCGGTGACAAGGACGGAGCTGATCACCAAGACGAAGGAGGATACATTTGGAACCCGCTATGTGATCGAAGGCGGAGTGGAGCAGAGTCTGGAGGATGCCGGGGCACCGGACGGGACGACCTTCCTTGTGCGGCAGTTGTTTTATAATGTGCCTGCCAGACGGAAGTTTCTAAAAACACCGATGACAGAGGCCGGGCATGTACAGGATCTGCTCATGCGCCTTGCACTTTCTCACCCGGAGGTTGCATTTACTTTTATCAATAACGGACAGACAAAAATGCGGACATCTGGAAATGGAAAATTAAAGGATGTAATCTACAGCATTTACGGGAGAGAGGCCGCGGCAAATCTGATCGAACTGGATTATTCCATGGATGGTCTGGTGATGAAAGGATATCTTGGAAAACCGGTGATCACCAGAGGAAACCGGAATTTTGAAAATTATTTTGTAAACGGGCGGTATGTGAAAAATGCGATGCTCTCCAAAGCAATCGAAGATGCATACAAGGACTTTCTCATGCAGCACAAGTTTCCGTTCGTAGTCATCCACTTTCAGGTGGATGGTGAGAAAATCGATGTAAATGTGCATCCGACCAAAATGGAAATGCGGTTTCAGAGGCAGCAGGATGTCTATAATATTGTGTATGAGGGGGTTCATAGAACCCTTCTGGAGCCGGAACTCATTCCTCAGGTGGAGGCGCCGGCTCCAAAAGTAATTTCACAGCCAAAGAGCGAAAGTCCGTTTTTATTAAAGCCCAAAACAGCACCGCAGCCAATGGAGAAAAAGCCAGAAGAAAAAGAAGAGCCCCATGACGAAGCATATTTCATGAAGAAGATGAAGGAGAGAGTGCTTTCCTATCATCAGCGCAATTCTTCGGCAGAAGTCGCAAAAAAAGAGCAGATCTTCCGGCCGCAGGCTCAGGCGGAGAGAATCAAAGATGCACTTGCCCGTGCAAAGGAAGTGGAGAAGCAGCCGCAAAAGCAGGCAGAAGAACAGCCGGAATTGATCCGGGAAACACCTGTCTATGAAACGAAGCCTGTAACAGAAGAAAAAGCAGAGCAGTTAAATTTGTTTGAGGAGCATCTTCTGAAACGGGAGAAGAAAGCAGAGTACAAGCTGATCGGGCAGGTATTTGAGACATACTGGCTGGTGGAATTTGAGAACAGTCTGTATATCATTGATCAACATGCTGCTCATGAGCGGGTGTTATATGAACGCACGTTAAAAGAGATGAAGAACAGAGAATTTACCGCTCAGTATTTAAGTCCGCCGATCATCCTGAGCCTGTCTATGCAGGAGGCGCAGGTGCTGAATGAAAATATGGACCGGTTTACAAGGATCGGATTTGAGATCGAACCGTTTGGCGGAGAGGAATATGCAGTGCGCGCCATTCCGGACAATTTGTTTGGAATCGCCAAAAAAGAGCTGCTGTTGGAAATGCTGGACGATCTGACAGATGGGATCAGCACCTCCATGACACCGGAGCTTATTGATGAGAAAGTGGCATCTATGTCATGTAAAGCAGCGGTGAAAGGCAATAACCGGCTTTCCGCGCAGGAGGCGGACGCACTGATCGGGGAACTGTTATTGCTGGAGAATCCATATCACTGCCCGCATGGACGTCCGACGATCATCGCAATGACACAGCGGGAACTGGAAAAGAAATTTAAGAGGATTGTATAGATGAAGAAACCATTGATTATATTGACCGGTCCTACAGCGGTTGGAAAAACCGCTGCTTCAATCGGACTTGCCAAAGCGATTGGCGGAGAAATCATTTCCGCAGATTCCATGCAGGTCTACCGGCATATGGATATCGGATCTGCAAAGATTCGGTCAAAAGAGATGCAAGGGATCTCGCACCATCTGATCGATGTGCTGGAGCCGGAGGAAGAGTTCCATGTGGTGAAATTCCAGCAGATGGCAAAAGAAGCGCTGGATGGGATCTATCAGAGAGGACATATCCCTATTGTTGTAGGTGGAACCGGGTTTTATATCCAGGCTCTGTTGTATGACATTTCGTTTGAAGACAATGAGGAGGATCATTCCTACCGGAAAGAGCTGGAAGAACTGGCACAGGAAGAAGGTGCAGAAAAGCTGCATCAGATGCTGCGGCAGGTGGATGAAAAGGCGGCGCTTGAAATTCATGCCAACAATGTAAAACGTGTGATCCGTGCCCTGGAATTCTATCATCAGACCGGTGAAAAGATTTCCGAACACAATGCCAAAGAACGGGAAAAAGAATCTGCCTATAATTCTGCCTATTTTGTGTTGAATGATGACCGGGCCAATCTTTATGAGCGAATCAACAAAAGAGTGGATGCTATGTTTGAGGAGGGACTTGTAGAAGAAGTTACGGCGCTTCAAGAACGTGGCTATACAAGAGGGATGGTGTCCATGCAGGGGCTGGGATACAAAGAGATTTTTGCTTATCTGGACGGGGAATGTACGCTGGAAGAGGCAAAAGAAATTATCAAAAGAGATACCAGACATTTTGCAAAACGTCAGATCACCTGGTTTAAACGGGAACGGGATGTGATCTGGATCAACAAGCAGGAATATGGATATCAGGAAGAAAAGATACTGGAGAGAATTCTGAAAGAATTAAAGGTTCGGGAGATCTTTCCACAGAAAGAAGAGGAAATAAAATGAGAGAGTGTATGACAGAGACGATGTATGAGAAGCTGGGGATTTCGAAGGAAGTTTACGAGTTTGGACAGACAATAGAGGCGGGATTAAAGGAACGGTTCTCACAGATGGATGAAGTGGCAGAGTACAATCAGTTAAAGGTGCTCCATGCCATGCAGGAAAATAAGGTCAGTGAGGGGTGTTTCAACTACGCCAGCGGGTATGGCTACAACGATATGGGAAGAGACACACTGGAGCAGGTATACGCCAGTACATTCCATACAGAAGCGGCATTGGTTCGTCCGCAGATTACCTGTGGAACGCACGCCCTTGCCCTTGCCCTTGCAGCAAACTTACGTCCGGGAGACGAACTGCTCTCGCCGGTGGGAAAACCATATGATACGCTGGAGGAAGTGATCGGGATTCGCCCGTCAAAAGGTTCTCTGGCAGAGTATGGGATCACATACCGTCAGGTGGAGCTTTTGGAAGACGGTTATTTTGATTATCCTGCAATCAGGGAGGCAATCAATGAGCGGACGAAACTGGTGACGATCCAGCGATCCAAGGGATATCAGACAAGACCAAGCTATTCCGTGGAGAAGATCGGAGAGCTGATCGCCTTTATCAAGGAGATCAAGCCGGATGTGATCTGTATGGTGGACAACTGTTATGGAGAATTTGTAGAAAAGATTGAACCAAGTGATGTGGGAGCGGACATGATCGTTGGTTCCCTGATCAAAAATCCTGGAGGCGGTCTGGCGCCGATCGGGGGCTATATTGCGGGAAGAGAAGATCTGATCGAGAACTGCGGATACCGTCTGACTTCTCCGGGACTCGGAAAAGAGGTGGGAGCATCTCTCGGTGTCATGCAGTCGTTCTATCAGGGATTTTTCCTGGCGCCGACTGTAGTCAACAGTGCGGTAAAAGGTGCGGTGTTTGCGGCAAATATTTATGAAAGACTGGGATATGGAGTGATTCCGAACGGAACAGAGTCCAGACATGATATTATCCAGGCCGTGGAGCTTGGCAGTGCAGAGGGTGTGATCGCATTCTGTAAGGGAATTCAGGCGGCGGCGCCTGTGGACAGCTATGTCAGTCCGGAACCGTGGGCAATGCCGGGATATGACAGTGATGTGATCATGGCGGCAGGTGCGTTCGTGCAGGGTTCTTCTATTGAATTAAGTGCAGATGGACCGATTAAACCACCGTATGCAGTTTATTTCCAGGGCGGACTGACCTGGCCGCATGCAAAGCTTGGAATTTTAAAATCACTGCAGAATATGATCGATGCAGGAGTGATTGAACTGGAACGATTAAAATAAAACCAAAAGGAGAGACCATGAGAAAAGTTGTTGTGATCGGCGCAGGAGCAGCCGGGATGATGGCGGCTATTTCGGCAGCAGAGCACGGCGCACATACAGTTGTGCTGGAGCATAAAGACCGGGTGGGAAAGAAGATCCTTTCCACCGGGAACGGAAGATGCAATTTTACAAATCTTGTACAGACACCTCAGTGTTATCGCAGTGATGATCCTAAGTTTCCGTGGCGGGTCATCACACAGTTTGATGAGAAAAAGACAGTGGAGTTTTTCCAGAACATCGGTGTATATGCGAAAAACAGAAACGGATATCTCTATCCAAACTCGGATCAGGCCGGTGCGGTTTTAGATTCCCTTCGCATGGAGATGGAGCGGCTTTGTGTGGAAGTGCACACAGAGACAGAAGTTCTGGAAATCATTCCGAAAAAGAACCTGTTTGTCATCCGAACCGGAAATGGGAATGTGACCGCAGACCGGGTGATCCTGGCAGCAGGATCCAAGGCGGCTCCTGTTACAGGTTCTGATGGTTCCGGATATGCGATCGCAAAAAAAATGGGACACCGGATCGTCCCGGTACTTCCGGCGTTGGTACAGCTTAAATGCAAGGGAAAATTCTTTCAGAGTATCGCCGGAGTGCGCATACAGGGATGTGTATCTTTATATGTGGATGGGGACTGTGTTTGTCGGGATACCGGAGAAATTCAGCTGACGCAGTATGGTATTTCCGGGATTCCGGTATTTCAGGTCAGTCGTTTTGCAGCAAAGGCGCTTTACAACAAACAGGAAGTAACAGCGGTCTTAAATTTTATGCCTCAGATGTCTGAGGAAGAGTTTACAGTATTTCTGGCAGAGCGTGCGAGACTTCGGCCGCAAAAGACGGCAGAAGAATTCTTAACCGGGCTGTTTCACAAAAAAATGATTGCTCTGTGGGTCAAATGTAGTCGCATTTCCAAAGAAAAGCCGGTGGGAACATATTCTGAGGAAGAACTAAGAACGCTTGTCCGTCTGATTCAGCAGTTTGAGGTGAATGTGGAAGGGACAAATTCGTTTGAACAGGCTCAGGTATGCTGCGGCGGAGTCTCTACAGAAGAAGTGAAGGAAGATACCCTGGAGTCAAGTTATGTACCGGGCGTTTATTTTGCCGGAGAGATACTGGATGTGGATGGGATCTGCGGCGGATATAATCTGCAGTGGGCATGGTCCAGCGGATGGATTGCAGGAAGAGAGGCAGCAGATGTTACGAATTAATCAGTTAAAATTAAAAGTAGGACACAGCGAAGAACAGCTAAAGAAAAAACTGGTACGGGAATTGAAGATCCGTCCGGAAGAGCTGCAGAAATTTGAAATCCGCAGACAGTCCATAGATGCGCGGAAAAAGCCGGAACTGTACTATGTATACAGTATCGATGTACAGGTGAAAAAAGAAAAAGAGGTACTCAAAAAACATCCAAAGAATGTTCAGAAGACACAGGATGTGTACTATCAGATGCCAAAACTGGAAGGAGAAACACCGAAAAAGCGTCCGGTTGTTGTAGGAAGCGGCCCTGCAGGTCTGTTTTGTGCATGGATCCTTGCCTTGGCAGGATGTAGACCAATCCTTCTGGAGCGGGGTGCCTGTGTAGAGGAAAGACAGCGTGATGTAGAGGAATTCTGGAAAAGCGGGATTTTAAATCCAATGTCGAATGTACAGTTCGGAGAGGGAGGCGCCGGAACTTTTTCGGATGGAAAGCTCAACACATTGGTCAAAGATACATCCGGGCGAAATCGTTTTGTGTTGGAAACCTTTGTAAGATTCGGGGCACCGCCGGAGATTTTATACGAACAGAAGCCCCACATCGGAACGGATATTCTGATCCGGGTGGTAAAAAATATGCGGCTTGCGATCTGTGGAGCCGGAGGAGAAGTACGGTTTCACAGTCAGGTGACGGATATTGTTCTTGATGAGACATCACTTGTCGGAGTGCAGGTCAATCAGGAGGAAGAGCTGGAGACCGATACCGTGATCTTTGCAGTGGGACACAGCGCAAGAGATACATTTGAGATGCTCTATGAAAAGAATCTTCCAATGCAGGCAAAATCATTTGCGGTAGGTGTGCGCGCCGAGCATCCGCAGAAAATGATCAATGCCTCTCAATATGGAGCAGAGTCTGTGCCGGGACTTCCTGCAGCGCCTTATAAAGTGACAGCAAAACTGGAAAATGGAAGAGGCGTATACTCTTTCTGCATGTGTCCGGGAGGATATGTAGTCAATGCATCCTCCGAAGAAGGACGTCTGGCTGTCAACGGAATGAGTTATCATGCAAGAGCAGGAGAAAATGCGAACAGCGCCATTATCGTGACGGTGACTCCGGAAGATTACGGAAGTGAACATCCGCTTGCAGGAATGGAATTTCAGCGAAAGCTCGAAGAACGTGCCTTTCGAGCGGGAGGCGGAAAAATCCCGGTTCAGAGACTGGAAGATTTCTGCAAAAATCAGATCAGCACTTCGTTTGGAAACGTAGAGCCTCAGATGAAAGGGGCATATGCGTTTGGAGATGTGCGTGGAATTTTCCCGCAAGTGCTGGCAGAATCCATTGAGGAGGGAATGCGGCAGTTTGAACATAAGATCACAGGATTCTCAGATGGAGATACGCTTTTGTCAGGTGTAGAAAGCCGTACGTCTTCTCCAGTGAAAATTCCAAGAGATGAGAATATGGAGAGTGAGATCAAGGGGATTTTCCCATGCGGAGAAGGCGCAGGATTTGCAGGAGGAATCACCTCGGCTGCCATGGATGGAATGAAAGTGGCAGAGGCGGTGCTGAAAAAATATAACAAGATCGGGTCATAGAATCTTCATAAAAATTTAAGAGGTCAGACCTATACATGATTTTTAAATTGTGCTAAAATAAATCACTGTATTGTGTTATCATTCATATTTTTATGAAAAAAGCAAATATGAAAGAAATGGCATGTGAAGAGCGCCCTTATGAAAGATGTGAGCGGTTCGGAGCAAGTAATTTGACGGACAGCGAATTACTTGCTGTTTTGCTACGTACAGGTACCAGAGGAGAGAATGCGCTTCAGCTGGCGGATAAGATCTTACATCCTGTATTTTCGCAGAAGGGTGTGCTGAATCTTCACCAGTGGACGTACGAACAGCTGATGCAGATCAAAGGAATCGGGAAGGTAAAGGCTATCCAGATTTTGTGTCTGGCGGAGCTTAGCAGACGTCTTGCAAAAGCAACCGCACAGGAGGGACTGAATTTTTCAAACCCGGCGTCCATTGCCAGATATTATATGGAAGATTTAAGACATGCAAATCAGGAACAGATGAAACTGCTGCTTTTGAATACAAAATCCAGACTGATCGGGGAGACGGATATCTCGAAGGGAACCGTGAATTCAGCAGTGATTTCACCGAGGGAGCTGTTTGTGGAGGCACTGCAGAAGAATGCAGTGTCCATTGTGCTTTTGCATAACCATCCGAGTGGAGATCCGACACCGAGTAAAGAGGATGTGCTGATCACCAGACGGATTCAGGAGGCGGGGCGGCTGATCGGTGTGGAACTGTTAGATCATATCGTGATCGGGGATAATTGTTATGTCAGTCTCAGAGAAAAGGGACTGGTACGATAAGAACTGCAATAAGGGGACAAGACGCATGTTCAGAAATATATATGGCCTGGATCTGGGCACATATGAGATCAAGATATATGATAAGAGAAGAGACCGGATCCGCAGTGCCAAAAATGTGATTGCAATCCGGGATGAAAAAGATATTTTTGCGGTCGGAAATGCGGCCTATGCAATGTATGAGAAGGCACCTGAGAATATTCAGGTGGTATTTCCCATGCATCACGGCGTGATTGCCCGCTTTCATGAGATGCAGTATCTTCTGCGCGCATTGCTGAAGCGGGAAGGGAGATACCCAAACGGAGCAGAGTATGTGATCGCAGCGCCAACGGATGTGACAGAAGTGGAAAAGAAAGCGTTTTATGATCTGGTGCATCATTCAGCTGCACGGGCAAAAACAGTCCGGATTGTCGATCGTGCAATTGCGGATGCAGTGGGGATAGGACTGGATGTCTTTTCGGCAAAAGGCATATTTGTGGTCAATTTTGGCGGTGAGACAACTGAGCTTTCGGTTCTTTCGGGCGGAAAAACGGTGCTGAGCCGTCTGCTGCCTGTGGGAGGTGCGGCTTTAGATGAAGCAATCGTGGGCAGTGTGCGGCACAATAAGGAGTTTCTGATCGGACGGATTACAGCAGAACAGCTCAGATGGCAGTGCGGTATTTTAAAAAACACAAACCGAAGGAAGCTGACAGTGGCGGGAAGAGATCTGGCAATGGGAGTTCCAGGGGACAGGCAGATCTCGGATGGTCTGGTTCGGGCTGCAATGAAAGATTCTCTTTCGGAGATTGTAAGAGCGATCCAGTCCATGATCGAGCGTACACCGCCGGATGTCCGGAGTGAGATTTTAAAATCAGGGATTTATCTGACAGGAGGTCTTGCACGTTCGCATGGTCTCCCGGCATATCTGCGACAGAGTACCGGCCTTCTTGTGACTGCACACAAGAATCCTGAATTATGTGCAGTGAAGGGACTGCGCACGATCATTTCCGATAAACATTACAGAAACCTGGCATACGAGATGTCAGATGAAGATTATAGGTGGTTGAGATAATATGAAGAAAAAAAATCAAAAATCCAGGTCAAATAAGTACTGGCTTCTGGGAACGAGTCTGGTTTGCGTTTTACTGATGATTTTTTCTGTGTTTGCAGAGAAGGTAGAAGGGCCCTTCCGGGGAGTGGCTGATATCACGGTGATTCCCATGCAGAAAGGCATCAGTCAGATCGGCACATGGATCGGAGATGTCAGTGAAAATTTTGAGACATTGAAACAGCTGAAAAAAGAAAATAAAAAACTTCAGAAGCAGGTGGATCAGCTGACCACGGAAAACAGTAATCTTCAGGAGGAAAAATACGAACTGGACCGTCTTCAGGATCTGTACAAGCTGGATCAGACTTATGCAGAATATCCGAAAGTGGGAGCCCGTGTGATCGGGAAGGACTCCGGAAACTGGTTTAGTACATTTACGATTGATAAGGGAAGTAATGACGGCATCAAAGTAGATCAGAATGTGCTGGCAGGAAGTGGACTCGTCGGGATCGTGACTCAGACAGGTCCGACCTGGGCAACGGTACGTGCGATTATTGATGATTCCAGCAACGTCAGCGGTATGGCACTTTCTACTTCTGACAAATGTATCGTAAGAGGAGACCTTTCTTTGATCGGAGAAGGGAAGATCCGGTTTGAACAGATGGAAAATAATGATCATGATGTAGAGGTAGGGGAGCAGATCGTCACTTCTCACATCAGTGATAAATATCTGCAGGGACTTTTGATCGGTTATGTCAGCGAGATCAATGTAGATGCAAACAATCTGACCCGTTCCGGCTATATCACTCCTGTGGTAGATTTTAAAAATCTGCAGGAGGTGCTTGTCATTACAACGACAAAGGCGGAAATGACAGGAACAGATCAGAGTGAGTAGAGAAAGGAGCCTGCCAAGATGAAAAAGATCAAATTAAAACGATTTGTGATCACGGTTGTGATCATGCTGGCATGTTATCTTCTTCAATGTACCTTATTTCCATCTCTGGAACTGGCATCTGTGAAGCCGAATCTGCTGTTGATTGTGACAGCTGCCTATGGTTTTATGCGCGGGCCGAAAACAGGAATGTGGATCGGATTTTTTTCGGGACTTCTGATCGATATTCAGTTTGGAACGGTGCTGGGGCTGTATGCACTGATCTATCTGATGATCGGCTATGTGAATGGCCTGTTCAGTGAAACTTATTTTGACGAAGACATCAAGCTTCCGTTACTGCTGATCGCAGGAAGCGAGTTTGTATACGGGCTGTTGATCTACTTTTTGATGTTCATGCTCAGAGGTGAATTTGATTTTGTTTATTATCTGATGCATGTAATCATTCCGGAACTGATCTATACAGTTGGGGTTACGCTCATTTTGTATCAGCTGATCCTGTGGATCAACCAGAAACTGGAAGCAGAAGAAAAAAGGAGTGCAAGTAAATTTGTTTGAGAAAATCAAAGAAGTGTTTCATCGTATCGTAAATTCCCGGCGGACTGTTCTGATCCTTGCATTCTGCGTAATGTTTGCGATCCTGGTGAACAGACTGTTTTATCTTCAGATCGTAAAGGGAGACTACTATCTGAACAACTACAAGCTGCAGATCAAAAAGACAAGAGAACTGTCAGGAACAAGAGGCAATATTTATGACAGGAACGGCAATCTTCTGGCATATAATGAGCTTGCCTATTCCGTCACATTTGAGGACAATATTACCAATGATTCCAAGAAAAATGATACGATCAACGGAATTCTGGAGAAAGTTATGCAGATTGTAGAAGCGCATGGCGATTCTGTGATCAGTGACTTTGGCGTTGTTCTGGATTCTGCGGGAAACTATCAGTTTCTGCAGACGGATGAGACATTAAAACTGCGGTTTATTGCAGATGTTTATGGAAAGAAAACAATTGATGAACTTTCAGACGCGCAGAAACAGCAGTCTGCGGAAGATGTGATCCATTATCTTTGTACAGATGATACGTACGGGTATGGGATCGATGATAAAAATCTGGACAAGAGTCATGTTTTAAAGCTTGTGACCATGCGTTATGCCATCGGACTCAACAGTTTCCAGAAGTATATTCCGACAGTGCTCGCATCCGATGTCAGCGATGAGACGGTGGCGGCGATCATGGAAAATCTGGATCAGATGGATGGGGTAGATATTGCAGAGGACTCCCTGCGCCGGTATACGGACAGCAAGTATTTTGCGTCGATCATCGGCTATACCGGAAAGATTTCCCAGGAGGAATATGATGCGCTGACAAAAGAGCAGAAGAAAAAGTATTCACTTTCTGATATTGTCGGAAAATCTGGACTGGAGCAGACCATGGATGAGGTGCTTCAGGGAACGAAAGGTGAGATCAGCTATTATACGGATAATGTCGGGAAAGTAACGGATACGGTAAGCAAAAAAGATCCCGGAGCAGGAAATGATGTATATCTGACAATTGATAAGGATCTTCAGGAGCAGACCTATAAACTGCTGGAGGAAAAGCTGGCAGGAATCGTAAGGTCAAAACTTCGTAATGTAATGAATTACGATCCGAGTACAACAAATGATTCAAGTGAGATTATCATTCCGGTAGATGATGCCTACAATGCATTTATTGCGAACGAGATTCTGGATGAGACGCATTTCGGTGCGGCAGATGCAAAAGCAGTGGAAAAAACAGTGTATGAAATTTTTACCAACCGTAAGGCAAGTGTGATCCAGGAGATTCTGGCAGAATTGAATAATGCGGGTGCAACAGCCTACAAGGACTTGTCAAAAGAAATGCAGGCCTATATGGATTATGTATGTGATACCGTGCTTGCTAAGAACACTGGGATTTTAAATATGGATCTGGTGGATACAAAAGATGAGACGTATCTTGCGTGGGCAAAAGAGGAAACGATCAATCTGAACCAGTATTTAAATTATGCCATTTCGAAGAATTGGATCGATACATCCAAGCTGTCAGAGGAAGTGGCAGAGCAGAAATATTCTGATTCCGGAGAGATTTATCAGGGAATTTTGAAATTTTTAGAAGAATATTTGAATTCAGATGCAGATTTCGACAAACTTCTCTATAAATATCTTATAAAATCAGAGGGTATCAGTGGGGCACAGATCTGTGCCATGGTATATGAGCAGGGGGTACTTCCGATGGATGAGGCTGCGTACAATGGTCTGAATAACGGAAGTGTCAATCCGTATACCTGGCTGTGTCAGAAAATTGAAAATCTGGAGATTACTCCGGGACAGCTGGCTCTGGAGCCTTGTACGGGATCCGCGGTAGTCAGTGATCCCAATACCGGTGAGGTGCTGGCATGTGTTTCTTATCCGGGCTATGACAATAACCGATTGTCCAATACCATGGACTCGAAATACTACAATCAGCTGGTTACCGGTCTGTCCAGACCATTCTATAACAATGCCACGCAGGAGCGTACTGCGCCGGGATCTACGTACAAGATGCTGACAGCAGCGGCAGGACTTACAGAAGGGATTGTGACAGCAGATACGACATTTTATTGTACCGGAGTTTTCGATAAAATCACACCGAACCCAAAATGCTGGATATATCCGGGTGCTCATGGCTATGAGAATGTTGTGACTGCACTTCGTGATTCCTGTAACGATTATTTTTATAACATCGGATACGAGCTTGGCATGAACGGGCAAGAATACGACAGCAATAAAGGCACAGACACACTTGCAAAATACGCAAAAGAATTTGGACTGGGTGAAAAATCCGGAGTAGAGATTCCGGAGAGCGAACCGCAGATATCGGATGAATATTCGGTACAGAGTGCGATCGGTCAGGGAACAAACAACTTTACAGTCAGTCAGCTGAACCGCTATGTGGCTGCAGTTGCAAACAGAGGAACTGTATATAAGCTGACATTGCTTGATAAGACCACAGATGTGAACGGTAAAGTGATCAAAGAATATGAGCCGGAAGTGACAAACACGATCGATGATATCAGTGACAATACATGGAATCTGCTTCATCAGGGAATGATCGCCATGGTTCAGGATATGTCCCAGTTCAACGGAATGGAGATTTCCATGGCAGGTAAGACAGGTACTGCACAGCAGAGTGAGATCCATCCGGACCATGTACTTTTTGTCGGATTTGCACCGGCAGAAAACCCTGAGATCGCAGTTGCCGTGCGAATTGCAAATGGATATAGTTCCGCTTATACAGCAGAAATCGGAAGAGATATTGTCAAGAGCTATTACAAGATATCAGATTCCGATAAACTTGTTACCGGAAAGGCAGCACAGCTTGGCGCTGTTACAGCCGGTGACTAAAAAAGGATGTGAGGTGTATGGACAAGCTGGTAATGCTCAAAAGCAGCCGGTACGGTCTGGAGATCCATCTGAATCCACAGGCGGAATTTTCCAAACTGCTTCGGGAGATGGAACGGAAGCTGAAGGCTTCGATCAAATTTTTTGAAGGAGCAAAGATGGCGGTCGAATTTAAAGACCGCCTGCTTTCACAGGCAGAAGAGGATCAGTTATTAGAGTTGATCTCGAAAACAGCCGGGATTGATGTGGTCTGTATCATAGACCGGAATCAGACAAAAGAAATGGCATACAAAAGCGTGATAGAACACACAATGACGAATGTTCGGCAAAAGGACGGGCAGTTCTATCGGGGAACTCTCAGAAAAAGGCAGATTCTGGAATCAGATACCAGTGTTCTTATACTCGGAGATGTGGAGTATGGGGCAAAAGTGATCGCAAAGGGCAGCGTTGTGATTCTTGGCAGACTGGAAGGATCTGTTCATGCAGGAGCCTGCGGGGATGACAAAGCCTATGTGGCCGCGTTATCCATGAAACCTGCATATATGCGTATCGGAGATGTCAAAGCAGGCAGATCGCTGCTTGCCATCTGCAGACAGTCTTTTAAGCACCCGCAGATAGCAGTCATGGGTGAAAACAGACTTGTTCTGGATTCGCTGTAGACAAATATGAACTTAAGTGTGAAAGGGAGAATAGACATGGGAGAAGTGATTGTCATTACATCGGGAAAAGGCGGTGTTGGAAAAACGACGACAACAGCAAATATAGGGATTGGGTTATCGCAGCTGCAGAAAAAAGTAGTGGTGATCGATACCGATCTCGGACTTCGCAATCTGGATGTGGTTATGGGCCTGGAAAACCGGATCGTATATAATCTTGTGGATGTGATCGAAGGCGGATGCCGTCTGAAACAGGCACTGATTAAGGATAAGCGTTTTCCGAAACTGTATCTGCTGCCGTCGGCACAGACAAAGGATAAGACCGCAGTTTCTCCGGAACAGATGAAAAAACTGATCGAAGAGCTGAAAACGGAGTTTGATTATATTTTGCTGGATTGCCCGGCAGGAATCGAGCAGGGGTTCCAAAATGCGATTGCCGGAGCTGACAGAGGGATTGTAGTGACAACACCGGAAGTGTCTGCGATCCGGGATGCAGACCGCATCATCGGTCTGCTGGAAGCGCACGGGATTAAAAACAATGATCTGATCATCAATCGTCTGCGGATCGACATGGTGAAGCGGGGAGACATGATGTCCGTGGAGGATGTGACAGAGATTCTGGCGATTCATCTGCTTGGTGTGATCCCGGATGATGAGCAGGTTGTGATCGCGACAAACCAGGGTGAGCCGATCGTGGGAGAGGACTGCATGTCAGGAAAAGCATATGCAAATATCTGCCGCAGGCTTCTCGGGGAGGAAATTCCGATTACTGACTTTGGAAGATCAGAAGGACTGTTCTCGAAATTCAGAGATCTGTTCAAAAAGAATTAGGAGGGGCAGATATGAGTGTACCATCTGTTCACATTGCGAAAGACAGACTCCGGAATCTGCTCATTGCGGATCGGCTTATGTGTACACCCGATATGTCTGAGAGAATGACTTCAGACATTTACTATACGATTTCAAAATACATAGAACTAAAACCGGAAGCGGTTCAGATAGAGATAACACATTCAGATATACATATTAAAATAACAGGAGAAAATAATTGAAACTTCAATTTTTAAATCTTAAACAGCGATACAATTTGAAAGATTATAAATTCACTCTGATCTTGCTGGTACTGGCAGTTTCTGTGATCGGCGTATTTATGGTGGGGAGTGCAAATGCAGAGTATCAGCCCAGACAGATCATGGGCGTGGGATTAGGTCTGCTTGCCATGGTTGTGATCTCACTGATCGATTACAAGTGGATCCTGAATTTCTACTGGCTGATGTATGTGGTAAATATTGCCTTACTTCTGGCTGTTATTTTTCTTGGGACAGAGGCAAATGGTGCGACAAGATGGCTGGATCTTGGATTTGTGCAGTTTCAGCCTTCAGATCTGACAAAATTGATCACGATCTTGTTTTTTGCCAGATTTTTGGCTGACAGGGAAGAACAGATCAATAAGAAAAAGACGATTCTGGAAGCAATCGGTCTGATCATACCATCTTTGCTCCTTGTATATAAGCAGCCGAGTCTTTCGGCAACGATCTGTATTGCAGCATTGTTCTGTGTGATCATGTTTATGGCCGGTCTGAGCTATAAATTCATTGGCACAGTGCTGGCGATCACAATTCCTACGATCGCTTTGGTGATCGGAATTGTGGTGCAGCCGAATCAACCGTTTTTAAAGGATTACCAGCAGAAGCGTATTCTGGCATGGCTGGAACCGGAGGCATATGCCACGGAGGAAGCATATCAGCAGCTGAATTCCGTGATGGCGATCGGATCCGGGCAGTTGAACGGGAAAGGATACAACAGCGATGCTACAACATCAGTAAAAAACGGAAATTTTATTTTGGAACCGCAGACAGACTTTATTTTTGCAATTATTGGTGAAGAATTAGGATTTGTGGGTTGTTGTGTGGTCATAATTTTGTTATTATTGATTGTGATAGAATGTATTGTGATAGGTTTAAGGGCAAAAGACACCGGAGGGCGCATCATCTGCGGGGGTGTTGGCGCACTGGTAGGGATTCAGACATTTATCAATATCAGTGTGGCGACAGGAATTTTTCCGAATACAGGAATATCCCTTCCGTTTGTAAGTTATGGACTGACATCCCTTGTCTGCTTTTTTGCAGGAATCGGGTTGGTTCTGAATGTCGGCCTGCAGCCTAAAAAATATCAATAGAGGAGACGAAAGTGTATGAACATAGGATTAGTGGCACATGATGCAAAAAAGAAACTGATGCAGAACTTCTGCATTGCATACAGAGGAATATTGTGTAAGCATAACCTGTATGCGACAGAGACAACTGGAAGACTGGTAGAAAGTGTTACCAATCTGAGCATTCATAAGTTTCTGCCGGGACATCTTGGCGGAAATCAGCAGCTGGGAGCACAGATCGAGCATAATGAGATCGATCTTCTGATCTTTTTCAGGGATCCGCTTGCACCAAAGAAGCATGAACCGAATGTAAATGATATTGTAAAACTGTGTGATATGTATAACATTCCGATGGCTACGAACATTGCTACAGCAGAGGCATTGGTTCTGGCCCTGGACAGAGGAGATTTGGACTGGCGTGAAATCTACAAGTAAAAAGCGAAGCAGGAGTAAAAAAGTACAAAAAAGAACCGGAATTGGAAAAGGCGCAATTGCAGGAATTGTTGTGGCAGTTTTACTGTTTCTGGCATTGATCGGTACTCTGATGCTGATCCTGCATGACAACGCGAAGGATTTTGTTTCGGAATATGAGAAGACACATTATCGCAAGAGTCTTTACAAAGCGGAAACGTTTGCTTCCCAGCTGTGTGTGACGGATGCAGATGTGGCAATGGAAGGATACACACAGGATGCATCCCTTCATGCCGTGGGTCTGTTTGATGTGCAGGGGAAGAATGTGCTCTATGCAGATCAGATTTTTGAACCGTTATATCCGGCCAGTACAACAAAGATCATGACAGCGTATGTGGCATTAAAATATGGGAATCTGGATGATATAGTCACGGCCAGTGAGCGTGCGACTGATTTTGCCGAAGATGAGCAGGTATGCGGACTTCAGGCAGGAGATCAGCTTTCTTTGAGAGATTTGCTGAATGGATTGCTTCTTTATTCGGGGAATGACTGTGCCGTTGCAATCGCAGAGCATGTATCCGGAAGTGTGGAGGCATTCGTGGATAAGATGAATGAAGAGGCACGAAACCTTGGGGCGACCGGGACACATTTTGTAAATCCTCACGGACTGCAGAACGAAGATCATTACACAACGGCATATGATTTATATCTGATGTTCAATGCCTGTCTGCAGAATCCGCAGTTTGTAGAGATGATTTCGCAGACATCCTATACTGCGAATCTTACATCGGCATCCGGAGTACCGTATACGATGACCTGGGAGCCTACCAATTATTATGCATCCGGAGACGCTGCAGCGCCGGAAGGAGTCAAGGTGATTGGCGGGAAGACCGGGACAACGGATGAAGCAGGGTCTTGTCTGGTGCTGTATGAGCAGGATCAGCAGGGGCGTCCATATATTTCGATTGTGATGGGAGCGTCTCAGAAATCGATTCTCTATGACAATATGACAAGATTAATGAGTTCGGGAATTAATGGAAAATAAAGACTTGAAACGGCAGTTCGCATGGAACTGCCGTTTTTATATAAAGTCGTAAGAGGGTGAAACTTACACATCACTTGCTGAATTCCCGATTCTGCCAAAAAAGCTGATCAGATAGAGTCCGCACAAGCCGACAAGAGTGTAAATGATTCTGGAAAGCCAGCTTAAATTTCCAAAAAGGAACGCCACCAGATCAAATTGGAAGATTCCGACAAGCAGCCAGTTCACTGCTCCGATGATGACAATTACAAGAGCTGTATTATCGAGCCATTTCATACTGTTCCCTCCTTTTCTATGGGATAATTTTATTATTTCCGCAAAAACTGGAAATATACATACAGAAATGTTATAATTAACAAGTTATTTAAGAGGGGATTAAGACTGATTTCAAGGAGGTATCAAGTTTGCCAGAAAAACAAAAAAAGAATTCAATCAGTATTAATAAATATAAAACAAAGAGAGAATTGAATATCGGAACGCTGATTTTCGCACTGATTTTTATTTATCTGGTCGTTGCGGTGGTGGCGTATGCCACAGAGAAACGGATCACGGTGTATGAAGTACGGGAAGGCAGTATTTTGAAGGATCATTCATATACGGGGTTGATTCTCAGAGAGGAAACCCTGGTAAATGCGGAAAGTGACGGGTATGTCAATTACTATCAGAGTGGACAGAGTAAAATCAGGACAGGCATGAACATTTGCGCGATTTCGCCGCAGAAGTTGGATGTTTCAGAGTCTCAGGAGCAGAGTGAGACGACATTGAGCGCAGAGGAGCAGGAAACGATTGTTCTGAAAGCACAGGATTTTAATGAAAATTTCACATCACAGAAATTCTCTTCTGTCTACAGTCTGAAAAGAGATGTTGCAGAAACTCTTCAGAATGCATCCGACCAGACGAAAACAGCACAGCTTGACGCAGTGATCGCTGCGAGTGGGCAGGATGTAAAAACATATCCGGCTGCAAGGGACGGTGTGATGGTTCTGACATATGACGGCGAAGAAGGTCTGACAAAAGACAATTTTACGGATGCAGATTTTGATAAAAGCAATTACAAGAGTACAAATCTGGAAGACAACATGGAAATAGCAAGCGGAGAACCGATTTATAAGCTTGTCATCAGTGAAGACTGGTCGGTTGTGATTCCATTGGAGGATCAAACAGCAAAAGAGCTGTCTGAGACAGATTCTGTGAAAGTGCGGCTTGATAATGAGAATGACACGGTATGGGCAGATTTTTCAATTTTGAAAAAAGGAAAACAATATTATGGGTGTCTCGATTTTGATAAATCCATGATCCGGTATGCAGATAAGCGCTACTTGAATGTAGAGTTGATACTGGAAGATCAGAGCGGACTGAAGATTCCGAAAAGCTCGGTGATCAAAAAATCATGTTATGCGATACCTCAGGATTATATTACAACCGGAGGCAACAGCTCGGACTCCGGAGTGATGATACAGGATAAGGACAGCGCGGTATTTCAGCAGATTGAGATTTATTATGTATCAGATGACGGGACAAACTATGTGAATCCGGAGAGTCTGAAAGCAGGAACTACCTTAATCAAACCGGAGTCATCAGAGACAATGACAGTAGAAAAAACGGCAGAGTTGAGTGGCGTTTATAATATCAATCAGGGATACGCGGTATTCAATGCAGTTGAGATCCTGTGTGAGAGTGATGAGTATTATATTATTAAAGAAGGTAATTCTTACGGCTTGTCAAATTATGATCATATCGTACAGGATGGAGAAGACGTAAAAGAGGATGAAGTGGTATTTTAAAGTGGGAAAGGAGCTTGAAACATGTTGAAAGAACAACTGAAAGAGGTGGAACGCCGTATACAGGCGGCATGTGACCGTGCAGGGAGAAAACGGGAGGAAGTGACTCTGATCGCTGTAAGCAAAACAAAGCCTGTATCAATGATCGAAGAGACATATCAACTTGGTATACATGTATACGGTGAGAATAAAGTGCAGGAACTGACAGAAAAATATGAGATTCTGCCAAAGGATATAGAGTGGCACATGATCGGCCATCTTCAGACAAATAAAGTAAAATATATTGTCGGAAAAACGGCACTGATCCATTCCGTGGATTCTTTGAAGCTGGCAGAAACAATCGAAAAAGAGGCTGCAAAGAAGAATTGTATCCAGGATATTCTGGTAGAAGTAAATGTTGCACAGGAAGAAAGTAAGTTTGGGCTGAAAGTTGACGAAGTCATTCCCTTCATTGAAAAAATTTCACAATTTCAACATATTTGCGTAAAAGGGCTGATGACAATCGCACCATTTGTGGAAAATCCAGATGACAATCGTCCTGTTTTTGCAAATTTACATAAATTATCTGTTGACATTATGAATAAAAACATTGATAATGTTAACGTAAGCATACTTTCAATGGGGATGACCAATGATTACGAAGTTGCGATCGAAGAAGGCGCGACTATGGTGCGTGTAGGCACTGGAATCTTTGGTGCCAGAAATTATCAGATTTAATTTCCGGATAAGAAGGTACGTTTTCAATTTTAAAATAACTTTATGCAAAAAGGGTACGGCATAAGATAGGAGTGTAAACATGGGTGTATTTGATAAATTCTTGGATATCATGAAATTGAATGATGACGAATACGATGATGATGATTTTTATGATGATGATTTTGAAGATGATGATTTCGATGAAAAACCGCATCGTTCAATTTTCGGAAACAAGAAGAGCAGAAGTGATGATTTTGATGATTTCGATATGGACGAGGACAAGCATCTTGCCCCATCCTCTGGAAATAAAGTGACACCAATGCGTCAGCCTGCAGCCAGAAGAGGTGTGAATATGGAGGTCTGTGTTGTAAAACCGACTTCTGTAGATGATTCTCGTGAGATTACCGAGACACTGCTTGCAGGACGTACTGTGATCCTGAATCTGGAAGGTATGGATCTTGAGATTGCACAGCGTATCATTGATTTCATTTCAGGAGCGACTTTTGCGATCAGCGGAAATCTGCAGAAGATTTCTAATTACATCTTCCTTGTGACACCGACGAATGTAGATATTTCCGGAGATCTGCAGGATCTTCTCGGCGGTTCCATGGAAAAACCAAGCATGAGAGGCAGATACTAGGATTTATTCATATGCAGAAGGAAGAACAACAGTTGGAGAAGCGGCTGTCAGAGCTGTCAAATCTGGCATATAGTCGCGATATCGTTACATATTCGGATTTTTTGAATTTGAATGAACTGAATATTTTACATTCGATGCCAAAGGACAGACTTTACACAAAGTTTGTCACTTTTGGCGGATATGGCTTGGCAGAGCGTCAGATGGCGGCATTTCTCCCTGATGCTCTTTCTTTGCGTGGAGAAATGTCATGGTGCAGCGAGGAGGAATGGGGTGACTATCCATTTGATATTCTAAGGATTTCTCCGTTGCATGCGAAATATGCAGAGCAGCTGACTCACAGAGACTATCTGGGGACGATCTTAGGACTGGGTATCGAACGTGCAAAGATAGGTGATATCCTTGTAGATGGAACTGATGCGGTTGTTTTTGTACATCGCACATTACAGTCTTTTTTGATGGAGGAATTGACCAGAGTCCGGCATACACAGGTTCTGGTAAAAGAGATTTCAAGAGAGGATTTTCAGTATGAACCCAAATATGAGGAAATCCGGGGAACGGTGGCGTCTGTTCGTCTGGACAGTCTGCTTTCGCTTGCATTTTCTGCATCACGGACAAAGCTTTCGGGTCTCATAGAAGGGGCAAAAGTGTTTGTGAACGGAAAACTGATCACAACGAACAGTTATCAATTAAAAGAAAATGATGTGATATCCGTCAGAGGATATGGCAAATTCCGTTATAATGGAACGGGAGCAAAGACGAAAAAGAACAGAATTTATGTATCTGTTTATAAATATATTTAACAAAGACAGAGGCAGGAGTAATACAATGGAGGAAAGAAAAAAAACAGGGAAAAGTTATCTGTGGGCACTATTTGCATTTCTTCTGGCAGTGGCCGCAGATCAATTTACAAAATGGCTGGCGGTTACCTATCTGAAAGATCAGGATCCTTTGATTATAATACCGGGAGTATTTCAGTTTCGGTATCTGGAAAACCGTGGGGCTGCATTTGGAATCCTGCAGAATCGGCAGATTGTATTTGCAGTTGGAGCATTGTTGATTTTTTTTGCGGTCGTCTTCATTTACGGGAGAATTCCGCAGAAAAGAAGATTTGTTCCGTTAAGAGTATGTGCGATCCTTCTGGCATCCGGCGCCATCGGAAATCTGATCGATCGTCTGGCAAGGAATTACGTAGTGGATTTCTGCTATTTCAACCTGATTGATTTTCCGATTTTTAATGTGGCAGACTGTTATGTGGTAATTGGCTGCATCCTTTTTGGAATCCTGATTCTTTTCTATTATAAAGATCAGGAATTTGACTGGGTACTGCAAAAGAAAGGCTCCAGATCATGAGAGAAGAACGTTTTTTTACAGCAGAAGAGACAGTGACAAATGAGCGGATCGACAAATTTTTGTCTGCGCAGATGCCGGACAGATCCCGTTCCTATATTCAGAAACTGATCAAAGATGGATTGGTTGAAGTCAATGGAAAGCAGGTAAAAACAAATTATAAGCTGGGCAGTGAGGATGAGGTGAAGCTGCAGATTCCGGAACTGGAAGTGCCGGATATTCTGCCAGAGGAGATTCCTCTTGACATCCTTTATGAGGACACCGATTTGCTTGTGGTAAACAAACCTAAGGGGATGGTCGTACATCCGGCGCCAGGGCATTATACAGGGACTCTGGTCAATGCTTTGATGTATCACTGCAGGGAAAATCTTTCCGGGATCAATGGTGTGATGCGTCCAGGGATCGTACATCGGATCGATATGGATACGACAGGCTCTCTTTTGGTCTGTAAAAATGACAGGGCACATCAGATTCTGGCCGAGCAGCTCAAAGACCATTCGATCACCCGAAGATATGAAGCAATCGTTCATGGAAACTTAAAGGAGGATAGCGGCACGGTCAATGCACCGATCGGGAGACATCCGACGGACCGCAAGAAGATGAGCGTCCATGCACCCCATGGAAGAGAGGCAGTGACGCACTATCGGGTGCTGGAACGTTTTGGAAACTACACGCATATCGAATGTGAACTGGAAACAGGAAGGACACATCAGATCCGTGTTCATATGGCAAGCATCGGACATCCGATATTGGGAGACTTGGTTTACGGACCGACGAAGTGTCCGTTCAGACTGCAGGGACAGACGCTGCATGCAAGGATCCTTGGCTTTGTACACCCTTCTACGGGAGCGTATGTGCAGTTTGATGCCCCGTTGCCGGAGTATTTTGAAGAACTCTTAAAAAAATTGAGAAAGCAGACAGGAAATTAGGAAAAAAGGAAACGGATATGTCAGAAATGTGCACATTCGATTCCTTTTTTGATTTTTAGGGAGACAAACACATGTTTGTGTTATATAATAAAAAAATAAATACATATGAGGTGAGAAGAGAATGAAACGATTCAGTAAAAAAGAAATTTTTTCGATTCCGAATCTGATGGGATATTTTCGGATTCTGTTAATTCCGGTGTTTTGTTACCTGTATATCACGGCAGAAACGGAACGCGAATATTTGTATGCAGCGCTGGTTGTTCTGCTCTCCAGCCTGACAGATCTGTTTGACGGGAAGATTGCAAGGCGCTTTCATATGGTGACAGAGCTGGGAAAGGCATTGGATCCGATCGCTGATAAGCTTACGCATGCAGCACTGGCAATCTGCCTTGCAACCCGCTATCCTATGATGTGGGCGCTGATTGCATTGATGCTGGTCAAGGAAGGTTACATGGGGGTTATGGGGCTCATATTCCTGAAGAAAGGAAAGATGCTGGATGGAGCGATGTGGTTTGGCAAGGTCTGTACTGCAGTTCTGTTTGCAGGACTTCTTGTCCTGTTTTTGTTTTCACAGCTTGAGGCTGCTGTAGTCAATGGAATCATTATGATAATGATGGGCATTATGATCGTGACACTGTGCATGTATGTGCCGGTATTTCAAAAAATGAAACATAAGGAGAAAAAAGATGGCGAAGAATAAGTATTATGCAGTAAGAAAAGGAAGGATACCGGGAATTTATCGTACCTGGAGCGAATGTCAGAAACAAGTGACGGGCTATCCGGGGGCGGTCTTTAAAGGGTTTGTGACAGAAGAGGAGGCACAGTCTTTTCTTCATCCGGGGCAGAGCGCGAAGGCAAAAGAGACACATATTTCTCATACTGCCTATCCATATGCCTATGTGGATGGATCTTATTTTCAGGGGGTTTACGGGTTTGGGGGTTTTTTAAAACTGTCTGACGAGGAGGAAGTTGTTCTGCAGGGGTCAGGAGATCATCCGGATCTTGCGAAAATGCACAATGTGGCAGGAGAGCTTCTGGGATGTATCAAAGCAGTAAAAGAAGCGGAAAAAAGGAAAATTGCAGAGCTTTCGATATTTTACGATTATCAGGGCATTGAATCCTGGGTGACCGGAGATTGGGCGGCAAAACAGGCAGGAACACAGAAATATCGCGATTTTATGAATGGCACATCCGTGAAGCTTCATTTTATCAAAGTAAAAGGACATACCGGCGTAGAGGGAAATGAACGTGCAGACAGTCTTGCCAAAGAGGCTGTCAGTGAAAAGATTTCATTCAATCAGCTTGTGATCGAATAGGTATGAAAAGAGAAAGAAAGGAATTTAAGTTATGCAGATAAAGAAATTGCTGCTTCCGATTCTTGCGACAGTGATGCTCATATGTGGATGTCAGCAAAATAATGCTGTCTCCGGGCAAGATCAATTGGTTACGGCAAGTGAAAATAAGACAACCTATACGGCACAGAATATTCCGGAATATACAGGCTCACCTTATGTGGAGCTAAACAATAACATACCTGATTTTCAGGAGTCAGAGTATACGACGGAAGTTTTTGAACAATACAGCGATCTGGATGCACTGGGGCGTTGTCAGGCTGCTTATGCCAATATCTGTCAGGAGATCATGCCGACTCAGGAACGGGGGAAAATAGGCATGATCAAGCCTTCTGGATGGCATACAGTGAAATATGACTGTGTAGATGGGAAATATTTGTATAATCGTGCGCATCTGATCGGATTTCAGCTTGCCGAAGAGAATGCGAATGAAAAAAATCTTATCACAGGAACACGATATTTTAATGTGGAGGGAATGCTCCCGTTTGAGAATCAGGTGGCAGATTATGTCCATGAGACGAATCATCATGTCCTGTACCGTGTGACACCGGTTTATGAAGGCGATAACCTGGTAGCCAGTGGAGTCATTATGGAGGCAGCTTCTGTGGAAGATGAAGAAATTCGTTTTCATGTGTTTGTCTACAATGTGCAGCCGGGGATTTGGATTGATTATGCAACAGGAGAAAGCAGGGAGAGTGAAACTGCAGAAAGCGAAAAAAAGGATGAAGAAGTTACCTATGTAGTCAACACAAATACAAAAAAATTCCATAAACCAGACTGTAGCAGTATCCGCGATACAAAGCAGCAGAATCGAAAAGAAACATCAGAAACAAGGGAAGAATTGATCGATCAGGGGTACTCTCCGTGTAATCGCTGCAACCCCTGAAAATGAAAGCTCTGTTTGAAAATTGTATTGAATGACGGATAAATGCAGTCTTTTTATTGTTATTTGGTGCAGATTGTTGTATAATGAGCGTATAGAAACTTCAAGAATATGACAGGCAAAAGGAGCGTGGAGTAATATGAAGACGAACACGATTATTACAATAGGAAGACAATTCGGAAGTGCAGGACGGGAGATCGGGTATCAGATCGCAGATTATTTCGGAATCAAGCTGTATGATAAAGAGATGCTCAGCAGAGCAGCGAAAGAAAGTGGTATCTGTGAGGAAATTTTTGAAACACATGATGAAAAGCCGACGAACAGCTTTTTGTATTCTCTCGTGATGGATACGTATTCTATGGGGTATTCGGGCGGATCCTACTCCGATATGCCAATCAACCATAAAGTATTTCTTGCACAGTTTGATGCGATTAAAAAGATTGCGGATGAAGGACCTTGTATTCTGGTAGGACGCTGCGCAGATTATGCTCTGGAATCTTATGATAATGTGGTGAACGTATTTATCCATGCTGATCTGGATGCACGTATCCGCAGGATTGCAAGAATTTATAATCTTACGGATGCCAAGGCAAAAGATATGATCATTAAAACCGATAAAAAGCGTGCAAGTTATTATAATTATTACACGAATAAAAAATGGTCAGACTCTGAAAGCTATGAATTGTGTCTCTCAAGTTCAGAACTTGGAATTGAAGGGACAGCAAAAGCAATCGAGCAGTATGTAATGCTGAAAGAGCAGATTCAAAGAGATGACAAAATTCTTTAGAAGTTAAAAAACAGTTCCCCTTGCAGAAAAGATAAAGACTTTTACTGCAGGGGGACTTTTTATGCTCTTGGATGAATGATCCGTTCGGGCCAGCCTTCGATATTTCCATCAAGGATTGCATGAAACATCCTTTCGCGGACACCTGGATTTTCGTGATTTAACTGACGGAGAAGTTCTTTGACATATTGACGTTTTGTATATCCGTCAACAGGACACTTGCTTTTCACTACCGGAAGCTGATACTTGTTTTTAAAACCGATGACGTCTTTTTCATCTACAAACATCATTGGACGAATAACAGTCAGATCAGTACGGTCCAGATAGGTTTTCGGAGAAAATGAATAAAAACGTCCTTCGAAGATCAAGGAGAGCAGCATTGTCTCTATAATGTCATCTTTATGGTGGGCATAGGCAATTTTATTGCATCCCATTTCTTTAATTGCCTGATTTAAGGCGCCTTTTCTCATTTTGGCACAAAGAGAGCAGGGATTGGATTCTTTACGGACATGAAAAAGAATCTCATAAATATCAGAAGATTCGATTCGGTAGGGGATATTCAGTTCCTGACATAGTGCCTGAATCGGAGAAAGATCAAAATCTTCAAATCCCAGATCTACGGTGATTGCACTGAGTTCAAATTTCTTCGGATAGAAGCGCTTGAGTCCATGTAGTGCATAGAGCAGAGTGAGGCTGTCTTTTCCGCCGGAAATTCCGACCGCAATATGATCGCCTTCTTCAATCATTCTGTATTCATCAACCGCTTTTCGGGTATAGCTTAATAACTTCTGTAGTTCCATGGTAAAGGTCCTTTCTTTGGGTTTATGTTCCTATTATAAGGTGAAAGAGATGGAATTACAATGAAGGAGTATGATTTGTCGGCATTTTCCTTTAAAACAGAATGTAGTACGCTGTACTATAAATAGAAAAATAAATAGTACTATGTACTAATTCGAGAAATGAGAAATTTGCGTTTTCCAAAGGAGTATGTTATAGTGGCTTTGACAAAAAAGGAATCAACCAGAGAGGGTAGTAGAATGAAAGCACAGGATCAAAAAGAGCTAATGCGGGAAAGAATCTGCGATTGTGCAAAGAGGCTATTTGAAAGAGAGGGATATGAACAGGTATCTATGCGGCAGATTGCAGCGGAGGCAGGAATTGCAGTGGGAAATTTGACATATTACTTTTCGAAAAAGGAAGATCTGCTGAAGGAGCGTTTAAACGATATTCAGGAAACTTTTTCAGAGAGCATCCAGCTGTTTGAAATCGATCTGGAAAGAGGAGAGATTTCAGGAAAGCCGTTCTGGGAATATGAGAATCGAACACTTTTGGAATTGCTGCTTCGATTTTTGAAAGCAGTGGAACAGTTTCAGAAGAATGCAGCTATTGTGTATGAAAATTATAGCAGACTTCAAAAAACAGTACCCGTATTTCAAGAAATGAGCAGAGAATGGACGGAGAAGATCATGACGATATACAATGGTCTTATAAAGCAGTTGTGGGAACGAAGAGTTTTCAGAAAAGAACTGGAGTGGGACGAGTATGAAAATCTGATCTATCTTATAAAGCTGCTGACTTTTTTCGGGCAGGAAATGCATGGAGATCAGGAGTATGAAAAAAAACGGTTTACAGAAAGAATCTGCAGACTTTTGATTCCTTATATATCATGGGAATGGAAAGACACCTATACAGTCTTGTGTAAAGAAATCTGCGAGGTCTCTTTCCATCGTATGACATTAAAATTTATCTGATAGAGTTTCGAAGCTGTTCAAATAACTGACTCATTTCTGACAGGTCAGCTTCTTCCAGATTCAGGGAGAGTGTTTTTACATTGTCGATGATCTGTTCCGGTTTCCTTGCGCCGCAGAGGACATGCAAGTCCGGAAGAGAAGCTGCAGTCAGATAGATGATCAGGTTGCTGAGAGAACAACTATATTTTTCAGTATACGGGGTTAATTTCTGTAAAACGTTCAATATGTGCAGACGGGACTTTTGTGCCCAGAATTTATTTTTGTTGCGCACATCTGTCGGAGAAAGCACCGTGTCTTGTGTCACTTTTCCTGTGAGCAGTCCCTGTTCCAGAGGCGAGTACGCCTGGATGGAAACATGATGTTTCTGGCATACAGGTAACAATTCATCCGCAATATGTGTATCCAGAAGGCTGTATTTTTCCTGAATTACATCCAGCTGTCCAAGAGAGCAGTACTTTTCGATGATTTTGGCAGTAACGTTGGAGGCTCCGATGGCACGGATCTTCCCTTCTTTTTTCAACTGGAGAAGAGTATCCATCGTTTCTTCCAGCGGATAGAGGGAAAAGTCAGGAGTCTGCCAGTGTGTATAGTAAATATCGATATAGTCTGTCTGCAGACGTCGGAGGCTGTCTTCCAGATTTTTACGAATTGCAGCGGCGGAAAGATCACGGTAAACATTGCGTCCTTCCATGACTTTATGAAAGCAAGGTGTCTCATGATCCCATTCCAGCCCGCATTTGGTGGAGAGCAGGATCCTGGAACGATTTTGCTTTATGGCTTTGCCAACTACGTTCTCACTGTGTCCGATCCCGTAGACCGGAGCAGTGTCGAACCATACGATTCCCCGATCAATTGCTTCCTCGATGGTGCGAATGGAGAGTGCATCATCATTTTCTCCCCACCAGGTGCCTCCGCCAATTGCCCAGGTACCCATTCCGATATATGGAGTTTTTAAAGTTGTTGTTCCGATTGTACGTTCTTTTTGCATAAGATTTATCCTTTCTTTTGTCAATTCTCTTAGGGTTCCCGCAAAGTGACAGCTTTTGCAGCCATGCGTCGGCGGTCCTCATCTATTGCTGCATAGTGTTTTTTGGTTGTATTGACATCCTTGTGTCCGAGTACGTCTGCGACGAGATAGATGTCACCGGTCTCTTTGTAAAGTGTAGTTCCATAAGTACTCCGCAGTTTATGAGGGGTGATTTTTTTATTTGGCGTCACCTGGCGGGCATACTTTTTCACCATATTTTCAACTGCCTGGACTCCCATACGGCGGCGCTGCGTGGATAAAAACAGTGCGTTTTCATGTCCCGGAAGAGGAGTGGCAGCTTCCCGCGTTGTATACAAGTATTGTTTCAGGGCATGTTCGACTTCCTCGCCAAAATAGATGACCATTTCATTTCCACCTTTTCGGACGACCGTAATCCCGTTATTTTTAAAATCAACATCCTGGATATCAAGTCCCACACATTCTGATACACGGATTCCGGTACCAAGGAGCAATGTGATAATCGCCAGATCCCGGTTTTTAGTCTTTTCATAGTAAACTTTTTTCTGTCCGGTGAGCTCATCGCCACCGTGTTCTACAAAGTCCAGAAGAGAAGCCACCTCGTCCGTATCCAGACGGACGATTGCTTTTTCGTGCAGCTTTGGCATATCGACAAACAGTGTTGGATTTTTCTCGATGATCTGATGCTTGAAATAGTAGCCGTAAAAGCTGCGTAGGGCAGACATCTTTCTGGCAAGTCCTTTTTCCGTGTTGGTAATTTGTTTTTCCTCCGGATTTTGGTAAACCTTTAAATATTCCTGATATTCTTCGATATCGACAGGAGAGAGCTGCTCCAGATCCTGCGGGGTAAACTGATCGATGGTATAATCCTTGTATACAGGATTGTTTTCCATCAGAAAGTGAAAGAATACTCGGATATCATATGCATAAGAAATTCTTGTTTTTGCAGAGGTGGTAGGTTCTGCAGCACGGAAATAATCTTTTGCAAAAGCCGGAAGTGTTTTTAAGATTTCCCGCAGACGCAACGTATTGTCAATATATTTTTGTTCATGATAAGTTTTTCGCTCAGTTGTCTGATTTGATTCCATAAAATAAAACGCCTCGTTCTTTTTTATTTATGAAGTTATTATAACATATTGAAAGATAGGCAACAATGATATCTTTGAATGGCCATTGCAGAACCCACAACAGGTTCAAAACAGGATCATTCTGGAGTAGTTGTTAAAAAAACGCTAATCTTTTGGAAAAATCAGTATTTGTCGTATAGATTGAAACGACTGAAAACACTGCTGTTTTGAGCAGTTAATTGGGAATTTCTACTGTAAGCGGTTCTTTTGCATATACATGGCAACCTAACCGATAACCGGCAAGAAGCTGCTCTTCTGAGAACCATATTTGATCCATTGTATTTACTGTGGCGTGTCCCTTTACAATCCGGACAACGCATTTTGCACAGTTTCCGCGACCGCCGCAGGCCGTCAAAATGTGGATATCGTTTTGTAAGAGATAATCTTGTAATCGTGTATTTGCCGGACATTCTATTAACATTTGTTTACCTTCTTTCTGTTCCTGTTTTGATCTTTTTTGTTTAATGGATATATTATAAAGTATGTGATTCATACTTTCAATGCTTTTATAAAAAAGGAATGCTGCAGTACAGATAAGCTCTATCTGCCTGACAGCATTCCTTTTTGGAGTGAATTTATATCAATTACATGGGGTGTAAATGATATCTGTATGATATAAAAACAATTATTGTGGAAATTCTGTTGTGTAATACGGGATGATCAAATGTTCTCCGGTTTGTATGGTTTCAGATTCCAGCTGATTGATCTGTTTCAATTCTTTGATGTATTCTTTCACAGCTGTTTCAGATTCTGAGTCTATATGGCGTTCTGCAAGGCTCCACAAAGAGTCTCCCTCCTGGATTACAATGCTTTTGTAGCATTTGAATTGCACAGGCTCTTCCGTTCTTGAATTCTGTGCAAAAGACAGAAAGCTTCCAAATAAAAAGCACCCGCAAAATAAAATAAGTGTAATAACTGCTGACATCTTTTTCTTTTTTCTCATTGTAAAATCCCCCTGAACATAATGAAACAAGCAAAAAGAACATACGTTCTGACTACACAAAGAAGTATATCACTAGAACGTATGTTTGTCAACTAGGTTATTATCTGTTTTTTTGGAAAGACTACTCTTCTGCTGTTATGGTTTCCAGGTTTGCAAATTGGGAGTGATACAGCTTCTGATAGGTACCGTTTTTTCTTAAGAGTTCTTCATGCGTTCCCTGCTCAATGATATTTCCGTTATCTACGACCAGGATCAGGTCGGCATTGCGTATCGTTGAAAGCCGGTGGGCAATGACAAAAGAGGTTCGCCCTGCCATGACTTTCTGCATTGCGTCCTGGAGCATCCGTTCCAGACGGGTATCGACTGCTGATGTAGCTTCGTCGAGAATCAGAATCCTCGGGTTTTTTAAAATAGCTCTTGCGATTGTGAGAAGCTGTTTTTCTCCCTGAGAAATATTGTTGGACTCTTCATTGATCATAGAGTCATAGCCATGGCTCAGCGTAGAAATATAATGGTGGATATTTGCCATTTTTGCTGCGTCAACTACTTCGTCTTTTCGGGCAGTCAAAGATCCGTAACGGATGTTTTCAAAAATACTGCCGGAAAACAGCCAGGTATCCTGAAGAACGAGAGAAAACAGGCTGCGAAGATCACTTCGGTCCATGTCCCGGATATCAATTCCGTCAATTTTGATGGATCCGCCGTTCACATCGTAGAAACGAAGCAGCAGATTCATCAGCGTGGTCTTTCCGGCACCGGTAGGCCCGACAATCGCAACCATTTGTCCGGACTGTACCCAGAAGCTGACATCTTTCATCAAAAGTTCATCTGTGTAACCAAACTGCACGTGGTCAAATGTTACGTTTCCCTGAATTTGGGAGACATCAATCTTAACACTGCCTTTTTGTACCTCTTCTGTTTCATTTAACAGCGTAAAAATCCGGTTCATGGCAGCATAGGCGGACTGTACCTGGGAAGACAGCTGAGATACCTGGGATAACGGATCATTGATCTGCCAGATATAACGGATAAATGCCTGCAGATTCCCTACGGTGACAGAACCGTTTATGACAAAAAAGCTTCCCATGACGGCAATGCTTCCAATCGTCAGATAGGTGACGAGGGATACAAACGGCGAAATCAAGGAAGAAAGGAACTGAGCCTTAAATGCGGCATCTGCCATCTTTTGATTGACTGCAGAAAATCTGTTGCAGGAATCTTTCTGTCGGTTGAAAAGGAGAATTTCGTTAAATCCGCCGTATAATTCTGTAATCGTTCCGTTCAACTCTCCTACCATCTCCTGCTGCAGATCAAACAGTTTTTGTGAACGTTTTACAAATCCAAATGTGATCAGTATGGTCAGAGGAATAATCAAAAGTGCTGTCAGTGCCATCCAGACATTGATGGAAAACATCATGAAGATGACAAACAGGAAGGTGAGGATTGCTGCAAATACGCGGGAAAGCGTTTGCTGGAGTGCATTACTCAGTGTATCGACGTCGTTTGTAACACTGCTTAAAATATCTCCAAATGCGTGGTCATCAAAATATTTGACCGGGAGACGCTGGATTTTTTTCTGCAGTGCATTGCGGATGTCATGCATAGTTTTCTGAATGGCGTCTGTGAGGAAAACTGATGTAATCAGCTGTGAGATCGTCTTTAGGATGTACAGACACAACAGAATCCCCATAAAACGGAACAGGATTGAAAATTGAACGTGCGCTCCCGGGACTCCCTGCAGGATTTTCGCACCGTCACTGGCAAGCTGCGTGGTGATCTTCCCTTCCATCATAGGATTCAGGGCAAATGTCAGATTGGTCACTATGATCATAAACAGTGCGATCGACAATCTGATACGGTATGGACGGACGAACCCGAGCAGTTCACGGATACAGTTTCGAAAGGTCAGTTTATTCTCAGGCATAAGTCAATTCCTCCTTGCTCAGCTGGGAAGCTGCAATTTCGTAATAAATCGGACAGGATGCAAGCAGCTCCCTGTGAGTTCCGATTCCGGCAATTTTGCCTTCATCCAGAACTACGATCTTATCTGCGTCCAGAATCGTAGAAACCCGTTGTGCCACAAGAAAGACGATGGCGTTTTTAATCTCCGGTTTCAGAGCTTTTCTAAGTCGGGCATCTGTCTTAAAATCCAGAGCAGAAAAGGAATCGTCATAGATGTAGATCTCCGGCTTTCGGATCAAAGCACGGGCGATCGACAGACGCTGTTTCTGACCGCCGGAGACATTGGTTGCTCCTTCAACGATCTGTTCCTGGAACTGATGTGGTTTTTCCATAATAAAATCATATGCCTGGGCAATCTTTGCGGCATGAATGATTTCATCCATTGTGGCATCCGGTTTTCCAAAGCGGATATTTTCTTCGATTGTTCCGGAAAACAGGTGTGCTTTCTGCGGAACAAATCCGATTTTACTTCGAAGAGCATTGATATCCAGATCTTCGATTTTTTGACCGTCAATGTAAATATTTCCAGAAGCGCGGTCATAAAATCTTGGAATTAGCTGGATCAGGGAGCTTTTTCCGGAACCTGTGCTTCCGATAAAGGCAACGGTCTCTCCGCTTTTTGCGGAAAAAGAAATATCTTTCAGTACAGCTTCCTCTCCATCCGGGTAAACGAAATCCACATGCTCGAAGATCACGCTGTGTTCACCGGACCCAGAATCTGTCTGAGCATTCCCGGGATGATTTTCAATTGAAGTTTCTGTATTCAATACGGCCATAATTCGCTTTGCAGAGATGCTGGCTCTCGGATACAGCATAAAAACCATACAGAAAAGCATGACAGAAAACATAGCATGAAACAGATATTCCATGAAAGCCACCAGCTTTCCGACCTGCAGAGTCTGTGCATCGATCATGTTTGCTGCTGTCAGATAGATACACAAAGCGGCCAGATTCATCAAAAGGAAAAAGACCGGTTCTGTGGAAGACATCAGCTTGAACAGATTTTGAGACTGTTCCATGAAGTAGCTGTTTTCACTGTCAAAGCGTTCGGATTCGTAGCCATCATTGTTAAAAGAGCGAATCACACGGATTCCGGTGAGATTTTCACGGAAGATGCGATTGATACGATCCAGAGAATTCTGTTGTCTGTCACTGAGCGGTCCCGATATTTTTCCTACGATCACAACGCCCAGGATGATTACAGGGACGGTGGATGCAATGATCAAAGAGAGATTCAAAGAGGAACGGATCGTCAGAGTGAAGCTGACAATGATCATGATCGGTGTCAAAAGTGCGGTCCGTAAAATCACATTCAAAAACGTCATGATCTGAAATGCATCATTGTTTGTCCGGGTGATCAAAGAAGCGATACCAAACTGATTCATCTCATTGTGTGAGAATGTCTGTACTTTCTGAAATACATCTTCTCTGATATCCCGTGTTACAGATGTGGAAATTTTGGCACAGCAGTATCCAAGCAGGATCGTTCCGGATACACCGATCAAAGAAATCACTGCGATCACGATTCCCATGCGGATTAAATACTGTTTGTCCTGATTCATGATCCCATTATCGATCATTTCAGATACGATCGTCGGAATGCCAAGCTCTACAAGTGCAAATCCGAATACGGAAATAATATTTAAAACAAACAGCTTCTTGTATCGCTTCAGGTAGTGAAGAATAAGTTGCATAAGTAGATTACCTCCTAAAAAAAGTATGTCTGTTTTAGTCACCTTATCTACAATAAACTATAGAGTAAGACGATGGTCAAGCAGAAAACAAAAAATCATAAGAAAATATAGAAATCGAACATAGTTTCCAAACAAATGTTTGATTTTTGCAGTGTGCTATGATAAAATGAACTAAATAATGAGTCGGAAAGAACTTGCAGGAGGGTTATTATGTCAAAAGGAACGATTACAGATAAGCAGAGAGAGATTTTAGAATATATCAAATCACAGATATTAGAGCGCGGGTTTCCACCGGCAGTACGTGAGATTTGTGAGGCAGTGAATCTGAAGTCCACGTCTTCCGTACATTCTCATCTGGAGACACTGGAGAGAAACGGGTATATCCACAGAGATCCTACGAAGCCAAGAGCGATTGAGATTCTGGACGATGAATTTAATCTTCTCAGAAGAGAGGTTGTCAATGTCCCTCTGATCGGGCGTGTGGCTGCCGGGGAGCCGCTTCTGGCACAGGAGAATATTGAGAACTACTTCCCGATACCGGTAGAGATGATGCCAAATAAGCAGACGTTTCTTCTGGAGGTAAAAGGAGAAAGCATGGTCAATGCCGGCATTCTGGATGGAGATATGGTTCTTGTTCAGGAAGAACATACGGCAGAAAATGGAGATATGGTGGTTGCATTGATTGAGGATGGTGCGACTGTGAAGACCTTCTATCGGGAAGAAGGAATCATCCGCCTTCAGCCGGAGAATGATTTTATGGATCCAATCATCGTAAAAGATGTTTCCATTATCGGAAAAGTCATTGGAGTATTTCGCTTCTTCCGGTAGACGGATACATTATTATAAAAGCGGGAATCAGACGACGCTTACATCAGACTGATTCCCGCTTTTTTACTGATCTTCTATTCTTTTTACAACTCAGAAAAATCTACATGCTTTCCGTCTCTCCAGATACGTTCCAGATCATAAAACAGACGGTTTTCTTTGTCGAAAACATGGACGATGATCTCGCCGAAATCCATCAGCACCCAGTTTCCGGAGCCATATCCTTCTCTCTGTTTCATTTCATATCCGGCTTTTGAAAGTTCTTCTTCCACGTTGTCTACCAGTGCACGTACCTGGCTTTCACTGTTTCCGTTTGCAATGATAAAATAATCTGCAAGGACGGAAACCTGAGAGATATCAATTACCTGGATATCCTCGCCTTTTTTATCGTCCAGTGCCTGATAAGCAAGACGTGCCATAAGTTTTGACTGTTCCATAATTTGTTCTCCTTTCCGGATTGTCCGATATCCCTTTACAGGGATATTGCGGCTTTATTTTTATAATACTGACAGGTTTTTTCTGTCATAGGATCTACTTTTCTTCCGGCTCTTTTTAAGAATGCCAGAGTTGATTCTGCTGTCATGCAGACAGCGGTGTCGATGTCATCAAATGCGGCAGTTCGCACTTCGGCCAGCCCCGGAATCTTTTTTCTTCCGGGTTCGATATAATCTGCCAGATAGACGATTTTTTCAATCATGGTCATGGCCGGACGCCCGGTTGTGTGATAGGTGATCGCATCCAGAATCTCCGAATCTGTGATGCCGTATTCGTATTCTGCAAAATAGGCACCCAATCTGGCATGGATCAGCGCAGGAACCTCCAGTTCGGCATCTGACAGTTTAATGTGATGCTTCCTGCAGAGCAGGATTTGTTCATTGACGTCGCAATATTTTCCACAATCATGCAAAAGACCGGCAGTCATGGCTTTTTGGACATCCGCTCCATGGCGCATAGCCATGGAAGCAGCGGTGTACATGACGCCGAGAGTGTGGATATAACGTTCTTCTTTCAGCTTCTTTTCAAGCTTTTTGCGGATGGCAGTTAATTCAGTTGTCATGACCTCTCCTCTTCTCTTTTGGTATATAATTGCAGTTTTTGAATATAATCTGCAACAGAATCCGGAACCATATAGCGGATCGAACGCTTTTGGGCAGCACGATTTCGGATCGTTGTCGATGAAATCTCCAGAAGCGGTGCCTGTAAAAGTTCGATCTTTGCCTGGTAATTCGTTTCCAGATACTGAATCTGACGCTGCATATCAAAAGAATCTTTATCATCCCGCATTGCTGCCAGAATGGTACAGGATGGAAAAATCTCTTTGAAATATTTCCATTGTTCGATGGAAAAGAGAGAATCCGCTCCAAGAATAAAGAAATATTCATTTTCAGGATACAGCGCATGAAATTCCTGCAGAGTTTTATACGTGTAAGAATGACAGTCTTTTTTTGCCTCGTGAAGGGAAAGTTGAAAATGCGGGTTTTCTCTCACAGCAAGCCGTACCATTTCAACCCGGTGTGCAAGCGCTTCTTCTGTATCTTCCACTTCTTTGTGAGGCGGATTTCCGTTGGGCAGAAACCAGACTTCATCCAGATGGAACTGCTCATAGGCAAATTCACCAAGCAGCAGATGTCCGATATGAATCGGGTCAAAGGTTCCGCCCATAATTCCGATTCTCATAGAAATCTCCTACGGAAGTACGATTTTTTTCTTATCGTCTTTTCCTTCTTTGTACAATACAATTTTTTTGCCGATGACCTGTACGACCTGAGAACGGGTGCGTTCAGCCACCATTTCTGCCAAAGCTCTCGGATCATCCGCACAGTTCTGCAATACACTGATCTTGATCAGTTCACGTGCATCCAAAGCCTCGCTGATCGCCTGTGTAAGGCTTGGAGTCATGCTGGATTTTCCAATCTGAAAGATCGGATCCATGGTCATGGCAAGACTTTTTAAATAGGCTCTCTGTTTTGTTGTCATGATATTCAATCTCCTGTTAAAATATATGAAATTTATTTATAGTAATCAAACTGCAGGCCGTACATTTTCACGGTATCGCCTTCCTGAATACCTGCTTCTTCCAATTTGTCCAGAATGCCGGTTTCTTTTAAGAATTTCTGGAAGAAAGCGAATCCCTTTTCGGAATCCAGATTGGTGTAACCAAGCATCTTTTCAATCTTCGGACCTTCTACTACATAGACATCTTTTTCTTTTTCTACTGTGTAAGGAAGCTCTTCATAAATCAGCTCGTCCTCCGGGAAAAATTCCTGTTCAAATACGATCGGAGGTACATCCATAGTCTGAATCTGTTCACTTACATAGTAGAGCAGTTCTTTTAAGCCCTGTCCGGATACTCCGGAGATTGGGAATACTTTGATGCCCTGTGGCTCAAACTCCTCCTTCAGGCGCTGGATCGGATCGTCATCTTCACTGTAGATCAGATCTGTTTTATTTGCTGCGATCACCTGCGGGCGCTTTGCAATTTCAGGATTGTATGCCTGAAGTTCAGCGTTGATCTTGTAGATGTCATCTACCGGATCACGTCCTTCTGTTCCGGCTGCGTCTACGACATGGATCATCATTTTTGTCCGCTCAATGTGACGTAAAAATTCATGTCCCAGTCCGACACCCTCGGAAGCTCCTTCGATCAGTCCCGGGATATCGGCAACGACAAATCCCTTTGCTCCATCCAGGTCTACCACTCCAAGATTTGGATTCAGTGTTGTGAAGTGGTAGTTGGCGATCTTCGGCTGTGCATTTGTAACTCTGGAAAGGAAGGTGGATTTTCCGACATTTGGAAATCCGATCAATCCGACGTCAGCAATGACTTTCAGTTCCAGATTGACTTCCAGTTCCATGGCAGGCTGTCCAGGCTGCGCGTATTTCGGAACCTGCATAGTAGCAGTTGCAAAATGCTGATTTCCAAGTCCGCCTTTTCCGCCTTTTAACACGATCTGTCTGCGGTTGTCTCCTGACATATCTGCAATGACTTTTCCGGTCTTGGATTCTTTGATCACGGTCCCTTCCGGAACACGAAGAACCAGATCCTTGCCGTCCTTTCCGTGGCATTTTCTCTTGCCGCCTTCTTCTCCGTCTCCGGCAGCATATTTTCGTTTGTGACGATAATCAACCAGTGTGTTGAGTCCTTCATCTACTTCAAAAATCAGATCACCGCCTCTTCCGCCGTCTCCGCCGTCCGGACCTCCGTTTGGCACGTAAAGTTCCCGGCGGAAGCTGCAGTGTCCGTCCCCGCCTTTGCCGGAACGGATGAATATTTTCGCTCTGTCTGCAAACATTGTTTTTTCCTCTTCAAAAATTAGAATCAATTGTTTTGGTACCAAAATGTGTGTGGTGTTTTACGAAAAAGAAGCCTCAGACTAAGAAGTCTGAGGCTTTCTCACGGTAATTATTCAGCTACCGGATAGATAGAAACCTGTTTTTTGTCTCTTCCTTTTCTTTCGAATCTGACAACACCGTCAACTAATGCGAACAATGTGTCATCTCCTCCGCGTCCTACGTTCACACCTGGGTGAATCTTTGTTCCGCGCTGTCTGTAAAGGATATTTCCGGCTTTTACGAACTGTCCGTCAGCTCTCTTTGCACCTAATCTCTTAGCTTCAGAGTCACGTCCGTTTCGTGTGGAACCAACTCCTTTTTTATGAGCAAAATACTGAAGGTTTAATTTCATCATGGTTGTTACACCTCCTTGAAAATGATATCAATGTATGGTTCATATTCGCTGTCTTCTTCTATCTCCTGTAATCCAAGAACCATAGATTTGAACAGCAGCTTGGCATCATGAGAAGGTTTTCGGATGAATCGAAATTCAATCATCCCGGTCTCTTCATCAGAAACAAGAGAAATCTTATCTGATGTAAAACGTTCAATCGAATTGAGTGTGTTGATGACCAGTACAGACACTGCCGCACAGACCACATCACTTCCCGCTTCCGAATACCCTGCATGTCCGAGTACATCCAGACCTGCATAGTCATGATTTACTGTCTTATAAACGGTTACCTTGATCATATGACAGATTAAGCGTTGATTTTTTCAATCTTAACTGCTGTGTACTGCTGTCTGTGACCATTTTTCTTATGGTATCCAGTTTTTCTCTTATACTTGTAAACGATCACTTTTTTAGCTTTTCCGTCACCGATTACAGAAGCTGTAACTGTTGCACCTGCTACTGTAGGCTCTCCAACAACTAATTTGTCATTGCTTACTGCCAGCACCTGGTCAAATGTATAAGTCTCTCCAGCTTCTACACCAAGTTTTTCTACTTTAATGATATCGCCTTCTGCTACTTTGTACTGTTTACCACCTGTTGCTATAATTGCGTACATATGGCACCTCCTATTATCATTACTCGCCAGCTTCGGTGTCTGAATCAGAACTTGAAAACCTCGCTGTGCGGCATACCGTGTTAGTATAGCACGCATATTCCATATAAGTCAATAGGAAGCAGAAAAATATTTTAAAAATATGTATTATTTGTCGCATTCATTCAATTTGTCATAGCAATATTCGATGATGCTGCGCCTTGTGATAATACCGATGAATTTGTTCTGGTCATCTACGACCGGAACAAAATTCTGGCTCATTGCCCGGCTGATCAGATCTTTCATATCGGAATCTGCAGCCACTGCGATATAATCTGCTTTTCGCTCAAAATCATGAATAAAGATATGTTCTGCTTCTTTCAGATTCAGATTGGTATATTTTTTCATGCCCCAGAGCAGATCACCTTCTGTAATCGTTCCAACATACTCTCCCTGACGGTTCAGCATGGGGATTGAAGCATATTTGTGATGTTCCATTGTCTCCAGAACCTGACGGAGTGTGCAGTCATCATAGACATATGCAACCTCCTGTTTTGGATGTAAAAAGAACAAAATGTTCATCGTGTCACCTCTGTCTTTAAATCTGTGTTTCTACAAAAATCTGGTACAGTGCACGGATGGCGTTTTTGAAGTCATCGTGTCTTACACCGACAATGATATTCAGCTCGCTGGATCCCTGGTCGATCATCTTGACATTGATATGGGCATGGGCAAGGGCGGAGAAAATTCTTCCGGCAGTGCCGCGTGTGGAACGCATTCCTCTTCCGACGATGGCGATCAGAGCAAGATCAGACTCCAGTTCAATGTGGTCCGGATTCACAGCTTTATGGATTCCGGCCAGTACCTGCTGTTCTTTCTCTTCGAACTCATCTTTATGTACAAAAATTGTCATTGTATCGATGCCGGAAGGCATATGTTCGATGGAAATCCCGTTTTTATCAAACTCTTCCAGTACCTTGCGGCAGAATCCGATTTCGGAGTTCATCATTGCTTTTTCAATGGTCACGGCAGCAAATCCATCTGTCCCGGCAATTCCGGTAATGGTATATTTTGGCTGTCTGCAGGTACTCTCTACGATCAGTGTGCCCTTGTCCTGTGGAGCATTGGTGTTGCGGATATTGATCGGGATGCCGACTTTACGGACAGGGAAGATCGCATCCTCATGAAGTACAGTTGCCCCCATATAAGAAAGTTCACGAAGTTCACGGTAGGTGATTGTCTCGATGGATTTTGGATTTGTAACAATGCGTGGATCTGCGATCAGAAATCCGGATACATCGGTCCAGTTTTCATACAGGTCAGCCATAGCTGCACGGGCAACCAGAGAGCCTGTGATATCAGAACCGCCGCGGGAAAATGTGACAATGGTTCCGTCTTCTTTCGCACCGTAGAATCCAGGGATGACAGCAAATTCTTCCCCTTCAAGACGAAGGGAGAGCAATTCGTTTGTTTTCTCGTCATCCAGACTGCCGTCTTCATGAAAGCGGATCACTTCAGCTGCATCGATAAAACAAAATCCCAGATAATTTGCCATAATGATACCATTTAAATATTCTCCCCGGGATGCAGCATAATCTCTTCCGATTTTTTTGCCAAAATTTTCACGGATCATATCGAATTCATGATCCAGTGAAAGTTCCAGATTCAGACCGTCGATGATCTCGTTATATCTTGCATGGATCTCATCCAGAAGGCTTGTGAATTTCTTTTCACGGATTGCAAGATTGTAGCAGCTGTAAAGCATATCTGTGACCTTTGTGTCGCTGGAACTGCGTTTTCCCGGAGCAGAAGGTACTACATAGCGTCTGGACTTGTCTGCCCGGATGATATCTCCTACTTTTTTGAATTGTTCGGCACTGGCGAGAGAACTTCCACCGAATTTTACTACTTTCTTCATCTTCTTTCCTCCAACTGTATATTATTTCAAATTAGATGCATAGATGTTTGTAAAACGCACGCTCTATCATTTCGCTTTCCTATTATACAGGGTATTTATAGGATTGTAAATCATAGATTTCAAAAAAACCGAGTGTACTCCGAAATGTTAAAAAGTAACATCGGCATATTGTGCCTGTGTCACGTTCTTTAAGTCATCCGGAGAAAGCTTCAGCTGCATTCCAAGCTTTCCGCCGCTGACATAGATATAATCCAGCGTTTGTGCGTTCTCCTGAATGGTTGTCGGAAATGCTTTTTTCATACCGATCGCGGTACAGCCGCCCCGTACATACCCGGTCACAGTTGTGATTTCTCTGACAGGGAGCATTTCCACAGACTTTTCTCCTACTGCCCGTGCTGCTTTTTTCAGATCCAGCTCTGCTTCAATGGGGATGACAAACACATAATGGGAACCGCTCTTTCCGGTTGTGACCAAGGTTTTATACACCCGTTCATGAGGCAGCCCCAGTGTGTCGGCTGTACTGATCCCATCGGTAAAATTGTCACATTCATAAGTCTGGTATTCGTAGGAAATCTTGCTGCGGTCCAAAATGCGCATGGCGTTTGTTTTTAATTCTTTTTTACTCAACGTGTTCACTTCTTTCTGGTGATTTTTCGGCTTTGTCACGGACGCATTCGTGAAGCGGACGCCGTACTTTTTTACGGGTTACTTCTACTAACTGGAGTGCTGTGACATCCACAACGGACGTCTGAATCGGATCTTCTCCAAGAAAACGGCGGAATTGTTTTAACAGCTCCTGCATCATGTCCGGATCATCCATGTTGATAAAGTCAATCAGGATAATTCCGGAAATATTGCGCAGGCGGATCTGCCGTGCTGTTTCCTTTGCCGCTTCCAGATTGATCTTTAAATACGTTTCCGCACTTTTCTTTTTTGTCTTCGCAGAATATTTTCCGGAATTGACATCTACCACGGTCAGTGCTTCTGTCGGTTGAATGACAAGATAAGCGCCGTTTTTCAGCCAGACGTATTCTTTGAGTGCACGTTCCACGGCAATGTCGGTACTGTAAAGTTTGGAAAGCGGCAGAAGCTGTTCCTCATAAAACTGAAGTTTGGAGAGATCTTCCGGCTGCTCTGCCTGCAAAAATCCGTGAATCTGCTGATACAGCTTGGGATCATCGGTAATGATTGCTGACAATCCGTCTGCGTATACATTTTTCAAATCTGTAATATAAGACGGAGGGGCTTCCTGCAGACAGGAAAAGCAAGTCCGAAACGGAGCAGTTTCTTTTAACTTGACACAGGCATTCTCCAGTTTCTGAATCTCCTCAAGTACCGTCTCAAAGGGAACGTCCTTTGCATTCGTACGAATGATCAGCCCGTAGTCCTCATTTTTGAGATGACTCAGTTTTTCTTTGTACGTATCCCGAAGAGAACGGGGAAGCTTCCCGGAAGTACCGATCCTGGTATTTCCGGTTGTCAGTACTGCATACCGCCCGGTAAAATTGATATTGCTGCTGACAGTCGGCGCTTTTGTCTTGACTGCTTCCCTGCTGATCTGAACGACCAGCTCGTCTCCGATACAAAGCGGTTTTTTCCCGATTTTATGGGTAAAGATCGCCTGAGGCGCCTGACTTAGGTCGTAGTAGCATTCTTTTCCCGGAGCGATCTCGATAAAAGCGGCTCCGATATTCGCCGCGATATTTTTTACTTTTCCGATGTAAATATCTCCGAGTACAGGTTGTCTGTGCTGATCAGAGTCCGGAAGACTGCAGTGGATCTCTGCGATTACATCATTTTCAAGAAGAAAAGTCCAGATCTTCCCTTCTTTTTTCAGCATTAAAATTTTTCGTACTGCCATTTATTATGATACCTCTCTTTTTTGTACTGTCCAAACACAGCAGGATTTATTCGATCACTGTGCCGAGAGATTCTAAGGTTACCAGATTTCGTGCGTTCTCATCCCCGGAATCAGCATACATTTCCAGACGGCACAGTGCAAATTTTAACTGTGTGGCATCTGCATCTAAAAACCGGCAGAATGCTTCCATGACAAGCCCCGGTTTTAAATTCTCCACACTTCCGGCAGCGAGCTGTATAAAAAGCTTGTGATCCTGCACTTCCATCCGGTAGATCAAAGGTTTGATGTCCACTTCTTTTTCGCTGCGTTTTGTCTGTTTTAAGATGCGGATCTCAGACTGCGCGAGAAAGGCATCCATCTGTGTTTCCCAGTCGTCCGGCAGTGTTCCCGGCACAAGATCAAGAAGATAGTCTGCTGCCGCGACAATCGCCATTCCGGTCATCTTCTTTTCCTCTGCGATCTGGCGGAAACTTAAAACTTCGATTCCCTCTACCATAACGGCATTTAAACGAGATACCGCTTCAGCACTGGAAATGGACTCTTTCAGTTCGATATCAAAATATTCTCCTTCGCTTGTAATCCCGATTCCCAGCGGATTTGCAAAGGACATGATCATATGAGGACTGTAGCCCCCGGTATAGGCGATCGGAATGTGCGCCCTGCGGATTGCCTTCTGGAAGAAGCGCATAACATCCAGATGTCCGATAAAGCGCAGTGCACCGTATTTTTTAAATTTAATTCTTGCCTTCAAAACAGACACCTCCTCCAAATTTTGCCGCACCACATCCGGAACACTGCATTCTGCAGTTTGGAGTAACCTGTGCGTTCATTGCTCTCTCCCATTCTTTTTTCAGGAAGTTTTTGGTCACGCCGATATCGATGAAATCCCATGGAAAAAGCTCATCCATGGAGCGTTCCCGCATGGTGTAAAACTCAATATCCACTCCGGTATTTGCAAATGCCTGCATCCATTTTTCATTGTCAAAGCTTTCGCTCCAGGAATCATACAGACATCCCAGACGGTATGCTTCTTCGATCACCTTTCCAACCTTGCGGTCCCCGCGGGCAAATACACCCTCCAGCACTGTGACATCTGCCTCGTGCCAGTTATATTTCAAACTTTTTTTGTTCAACTGCTGTAAGAATTCATGCTTTACAATCGTTGCACGGCGAATGTATTCTTCACTTGGAAACATCTGTGCCCACTGGAACGGGGTGAACGGTTTCGGAATGAAGAACGAAGAACTGGCCGTGATCTGACATTTTCCATTGCGCTGTTCTTTCGGAATTTCATAATATCTTCTGGCAACCTTTTCTGCCAGATGGGCAATGGCTTTCATGTCTTCTTCTGTTTCTGTCGGCAGCCCCAGCATAAAGTACAGTTTTACCTTGTTCCAGCCGCCTTCAAAGGCCTGTCCGGCTCCTTCTAAAATAATCTCTTCTGTCAGTCCTTTGTTGATCACATCACGCATTCTCTGGGAGCCGGCTTCCGGAGCAAAGGTAAGGCTGCTTTTTTTGATATCCTGTACTTTACTCATAACATCCAGCGAGAACGCGTCAATTCTGAGCGACGGAAGGGAAATATTGATTCCCTCTCCTTTAAATTCATCGATCAGGAAGGTGACGAGCTCTTTTAATTCGGAATAATCACTGGAGCTTAAGGAGCTTAAAGAAATCTCTTCGTGTCCGGTGCTTTCCAGCATTGCTTTGGCGTATTGCTTCAAGCGCTCCACATTGCGCTCTCTGGTCGGACGATACAGCATGCCTGCCTGACAGAAACGGCATCCGCGGATACATCCTCTCTGAATTTCCAAAACGACACGGTCCTGTGTTGCTTTGATGAAAGGAACGACAGGGGCCTGTGGATACGGTGCTTCGGTTACGTCCAGTACCATTTGTTTTTTGATCACAGATGGTGCATGCTCGTTGTTCGGTGCAAAGGAAGCAAGCGTTCCGTCTTCATGGTATGTGGCATCGTAAAACATCGGCACATACAATCCTTCGATCTGTGCGGCGCGTTCCAAAAATTCGATACGGCTCTTTCCTGCTGCCCGATACTCTTTATAGGCATCCAGCAGTTCGTCGTAGACAGTCTCCCCTTCTCCGATATAGAAAATATCAAAAAATTCTGCCAGTGGTTCCGGATTATACGTACATGGACCTCCTCCGATAACGATTGGATCTGCCTCACCACGGTCACGACTGTGGTGAGGAATCCGGCTTAAATCCAGAATCTGCAGAATGTTGGTGTAGCACATTTCGTACTGGATCGTGATTCCAAGAAAATCAAAATCACGGATCGGATCCTGAGATTCCAGTGCAAATAGCGGAATCTGTTCTTCTTTCATGATCTTGTGCAGATCCAGCCACGGAGAATAGACCCGTTCACACCAGACATCTTCTCTTTGGTTGAACATATCATATAAAATCTGGATTCCGAGATGTGACATTCCAATCTCATAGACGTCCGGAAAGCACATAGCGAAACGGACATCCACCTCGTTCTTGTCTTTCATCACAGAGTTCACTTCGTTCCCGATATACCGGGCCGGCTTCTCGATTTTTAGTAATATTTCATCATTTAAAGCTAGTTTTCTCATGTTTCTCCTTTCATTTTTGTTTAATATATACAAAAAATTAACCTTCTTTTCTCTTCCGATTTTCACGAAAAATAGCTGTTTTTTTATGAGTTTCAGTAGCGTTTTTCACCTCGTTTTTGCCCTTGCGTAACAAATTTACTTTTTCTCTACTGTGCAGCGCTATGTATAATTATACACCATTTTCATGGTCTTGCATAAAATACATAGCACTGCATAACATTATTCAATACTATAATATGAAGCAGCAGAATACATTCTGAAACAGCACGTTAACCCGCCATATTATATACTTTTTGCGGAAGGAGTTCAAGCAAATCTTTCTCAGATATAGGAATGTCAAATATAAACTCGTTACTGTTCACATCAATTCCCGCCTATCCATGCCAAAAAAACGAAACTGCATTCTCACAGCTCCGTTTTTCTGGCATCTGATTATGTTTCGATGTAGGATTCCTCTGCCAGTTTTACCTTACACCGTTTCATATAACACGCAATCCCATATTTCAAAATTTTGTCCACTCCGTTTTCCCTAAGTTCCTCATCATACTTTCTTTCCTCTACCTGCTTTAAAGCTCTTTCACAGGCAACATCCAGGTTTCCGTCACCTGCATATTTCACTTCGATCAAAATTGCAGTTTCACTGTTCTCTGTTTCTATCAGGATATCGCTGTAGCCTTCTCCGGTTTCCTGATTGGAAAAGACTCCCCATTCTTCTTTGATACCCAAAATTCCAAGCAGAATACCATGATAAAAGTTTTCTTTCATTTCCTTTCTTACAAAGGTGTCCCGGATACTGATGGTCTTTTTCAGGTAACTTTCAAAAATATCTTCAACCTTCTTTTCCTCTCCGTTTTTCAGTGCCTTACAAAATCTGCCAAGCATATCCCCGTCTTTTGCAACACTTTCTTTGAAATATTCCATAATCTGGGTTTTAAAAATATCCCGAATTTCCAAATTTGGGATCCGTAGCTTAAACTTTCTCGCATCCACCTGACCGGACTGCGTTAAATACCCGGTTGCAAACAGTACACTCCAGATATTCTCAATGGACTCATACATTTCCTTATAAGTCAGTTCCGGATGAATGGTTTTTGTGATACTCTCCCCGGCCATCAAACGCTCAATCTCCCTCTTTGTGGTCAGATTTTTTGACTGCCGGATAAATTCCTTCACTTCTGCATTGCTACTTGTATTGATCCAGTAATTCTGAGGAATTGCTTCTCTGTTTGTACGCAGACTTCGAAGATAGGAAACTACATCCCATGGACAATATACGTCCACGTTTCCAAAGCGGTATCCATCATACCATTCTTTGATACTTTCATACTTATCCGCACATTCATAATACGTTAAAAGGTCACGTACCTCCTGATCTGTAAATCCAAAATATTCATCAAAATCGACATCTGCGATCGTAAAGGTTGTAAAATTATTAAGTCCTGTAAAGATACTTTCTTTCGAGATACGCATACATCCGGTCAGCACTGCAAGCTTCAGACTGCTATTTGTTTTTAACGCCTGTTCCAACAGATTGCGGATCAGAAATACCATCTGGTCATAGTATCCATTTGCAAAGGCTTTTGCCAACGGAACGTCATATTCATCAATCAGCAGGATCACTTTTGTGCCGTAATGCTTCGCCAGCAATTCCGACAGCCTTCTTAGTCCGCTGCAAAAAACAGCCTCACTCATGTTACTGTCCAAAAGCTTTTTGTAAGCCTCTTTATCATGTTCGCTCAAGCATTCACTATCGCAAAGAAACTGAAACGCTTCTGCCGCTCTCTGCATAATCTGCACAGCAAAATCAAAAGCGCCCTCATAAGCAGCTGCATTGATTCCTTTCAGGGAAACAGAGATCACAGGATATTTTCCCATATATTCGTCGCACAGCTTCGGATCTTTTAAAATTTCCAAACCATCAAAAATACTTTTATCTCCCTCTATGGAAAAAAAGTACTCCAGCATACTCATATTTAAAGTTTTTCCAAAGCGCCTTGGTCTGGTAAAGAGATTTACCATTCCACCATTACGGATCAGTTCAGAAATCAATCCTGTTTTATCTACATAATAATAGTTATCTTTTATAATCTGCTCAAAATTTTCCAATCCTACCGGAAGGCGTTTCTTTTCTTCACCCATGTTATTCACACCCCTTCTCTGTTGATTATATTGTAACAAAGATCCGCACAAAAGCCTATACCTAACTTTTCTCATCATTCTCAGTCAGTTCTTCTATGATTCCGCCAGGATTGATGATCCGATACTCCTGCATTCCGTACGTTGCAAAAGTATACTCTGAACGATAGGCTGTTTCACTGGCCAGCTTGTAAAATTCATCGAAAGTGATCGAATCATCTGCCTGACATGCCAGAGCGTACATACCTGCAACATAAGGTACGATGGAACTCATTCCGCCCCAACAGCTATAGGTATAATTCTCTTTTCCGCAATTAGATGCATGTGTACTTTTAGCGGTTGGAACATACACGCTTCCAAAAGGTGTTATGGCAGAATCATAGGGCATATAATTATTGAAGTCGGTTACATCTGTATAGGAGATTCTTGTCAGACTCTGGAATTTGTTTATTTTATTTTTGGGAATCAGACATAATACTTCGATATTGTTTTCTCTTGCTTTTCGAATAGCGTTGTTTAATTCCACGTCACCTTTTACTCTTTTGCCGTTGCCACACCGTGTATACGGGCAATCTGGTTTTCATCGGAGTAAGATTGATAGAATTTCAGGTTATCTTTGATTTCTGTATGGTCAACAAGCAATGGACTATCAATGACAGCAATACCAATACCTGTTCCTCCTAGATAAAAAATGCTTCCAAGCTTTATTCAAAATATTTCTACCACACAAGACTTTAATTTTAATCATTCTTTTTTGCCATAATACAGTACCAGTCAACCAGTTCGAATTCTGGCATTTTGAAATATGATGGGAAACAATACACAGAAATATTCGTATAACCCATCATCTTCAGTTTACTTAGAATCATCTCTTTCTTGATTGGATAATATTTTTCTTCAAATATTTCTCTTTGAACTATTTGATTCTCTTTTTCAAATGTATATAAAAGATTAAAAGTTATAGTGTCTTCAGAACTATAATCCCAGACTTGAACCAAATTGACTCTGCATTTCTTTGCAAAAACGGGATTATACAGATAGAATCTTCTTTTTTCATTCAAAATTTTTTCCCAATTTCTAGTATCCAGATATAAATATCCGCCTTTTTTTACCAACGAATTCATTTGCTCTAAAGCTGTAAGTACATCATCATTATTTACATGCGGCAATGAATTTCCCGTACTGGCAACACAGTCAAATTGTTTGCCTTCCCAGCAAGAAAGCTTCCTAAAATCACAACTCTTTAATTCAATCTCATATCCTGCCGCAGAAGCTTTTTCTTTGCATTTTCTTATCATTTCTTCGCTCAAATCGGAACCTGCAAGTTGAACACCCAACTCACATAACGGCAACGTTACACTTCCTGATCCAATACTAACGTCTAAAAAAGAATGAACATTCTTTCCTTGTAACAACGTTTTCCAATGTTTTTTATAGGCACTCCAATGGGTTTGATCTTCTAACAAATCATAAATATCGGTTCTGTCATATATACTTGACATTTCTTTTCTCCTTCAAATTCAATCACGATGACTTTTCAGCGGAATAAGAATTCTCAGATTTTAGCCGTCACGATGGCTTTTTTGAGCTTTCTCCGCACAAAACAGTAGCAGATTACTTGTAATACAATGGTAAGAAACCATGATGCAGGGTAGGAAATAAAAAGTACATCTAAAGAACGATGTTTTGGGAATACCCAAAATATCCAGACAATCCTGGTTCCTACTGTTCCGATTACAGACAGGAGCATTGGAACTGCTGAAAATCCCATGCCGCGCAGTGCTCCCGGAAACAGATCCATCAGTCCGCACATAAAATAAGTCACTGTCGTATACAGGAGAATCTCCATGCCGCATTGTATTACTGCTGCATCCGATGTGTAAACCCGCAAAAGCTGCGGCCCCATCAGATAGGATCCGCCTCCCATAACAATTGAGACTGCTACCGACAAAAGGATACAGTTTCGAAGAATTTTATCCATTCGTTTCCACTTTCCAACACTGTAATTCTGACTGGTAAAGCTCATACAGGCCTGTGTGATGGAATTTACGGATGCAAACAAAAATCCAAAAATATTGTTGGCAGCAGTATATCCAGCCATTGCCACAGAACCGAATGAATTTACAGAGGATTGCAAAAGGACATTCGAAAAATTGATCACCGTACTTTGGATTCCGGCCGGAATTCCTACCTGAAAAATCTGCTTTAAATAAATCCATTTCAATCCCATCCTAGAAAATCTGAATTGATAGCTGCTGTCTGACCTGTAGAGACACCGAAGCACTAACATACAGGAAATCATCTGTGCGATTACGGTCGCAATCGCGACTCCTGCAACTCCAAGATGCAGAACGATGACTAAAAACATATTCAGCAATGCATTTGTTACGCCCGCAATCATCAAGAAAAAAAGCGGACGTTTCGTATCTCCTACTGCACGGAGAATGGCAGCTCCATAATTGTAGAGCATAAAAAACGGCATTCCGGCAAAATAAATCCGCATATACAGAGCAGATTGTTCAATTACATCTGCAGGCGTATCCATAAGTTCCAAAGCGGTCCTTGAGAAGAACAAACCGACAAAAACCATTACAATTCCGCTGGTCAAAGCGAATGTAATTGCGGTATGTACAGTCTCTGACATCTTCTTTTCCTGACCTGACGCATAGAAGCGCGCGGCCAGAACATTTGCTCCAAGTGAAACTCCGATAAACAAATTCGTAAATACGTTGATCAAAGCAGTTGTTGATCCAACTGCTGCCAATGCCTGACTTCCTGTAAATCTTCCAACCACAATGATGTCTACGGCATTGAATAAAAGTTGTAAAATTCCTGATAACATCAAAGGAATGGAAAATGAAATCAACTTATCCAAAACGGTACCGTTACACATGTCTATTTCATATCTGTTTCTTTTTACTGCTGAATCCACAGTATCCCCCCTAACCTGAATTTTATAAATTACCAACACCATTATATATCAAAAATTCCATAAAGATAAGAGGAAAGTGTTATATTTTGCACTGCATCAAACTTATCACCGATTGCTGTTCCGCGTATCTTTTCTGAAATTAAAAAGGCTTTGTACCTTCACAAAGCCCTTTCCTTTCTGTCATCCAAATCCCTTGTATCTTTTGTGTCTATTCCGTCTCCTGCAATGTCTCAGATACGGATTGAGCAGCACCTTGTGCAATCTCTTCTCCTACCTGATCCAGTCCTGTAAAGTTGATGTTTTTTGTTGTTTTTCCTTCAAAAGTTTCTGCACGGATGATTTCGTTCATATCGATTCCGGTCGCTTCTTTTACGGATTCCATGACTTTCCCCATGATGATCGGTACATTTCCTGCAAGGTCAGATACCCCATCGCTGTTTCCGCCAATTACCGTGACTTTATCAATCGCAGATAATGGTTCTGCCACACTTTTTGCAATATCCGGAAGAACTCCTACGATCATTTCCAGAATTGCTGCCTGTCCGTATTTTTTCATAGCTTCTGCCTTTTTGTCCAGAGCTTCTGCTTCTGCCAGACCTTTTTGCCGGATGGCTTCTGCTTCTGCCAGACCTTTCGCACGGATGGCCGCAGCTTCTTTCTCTGCTTCGTACTGCTGTGCCTCGGCATCTTTCTGGCGGCGGTATAATTCCGCATCTGCATTCTGCATTTCTGCATATTTGTCTGCTTCTGCTTTTTTACGGATCTCAGCATCCAGCTTTTTCTCAGCAACTTCGGCTTCTTTTGTCTGCAGTTCAATTTCTTTTTCCCGGCGGGCAATATCTGCTTCCTGTTCCCGGATTTCTACCGTTTTTCGGGAGGTTTGTTTCTGAATTTCGTATGCGGCATCCGCTTCGGCTTTTTTTGTATCTTCCCCAATTTTTAATTCAGCTTTGCGGATCTCCAGATCATTGTTACGCTGTGCAATAGCAAGTTCTGCTGCAACTTTTGCTTCACTGGCTTTGTTTGCAGCTTCTGCAGATGCAACCTCTACATCACGATCTGCATTTGCTTTTGCAACCCGTGCAGTCTTACGGATTGTCTCGCGGTTATCGATTCCAAGGTCATCGATCAGTCCGTCTTTGTCGTTGACATTCTGGACGTTGAAAGAAAGAATGCGGATTCCCAGTTCTTTCATATCCTGTTCTGCATTTTGTTTGACTTCCTGACTGAATTTTGCCTTGTCCTGACAAATGCTCTTTAAATCCATGGTTCCAATGATCTCACGGAGATTTCCCTGTAAAGATTCGGTGATCATAGATCGCACATCATCTGCCTTCCGGTTTAGAAAGTTTCGCATGGCAACGGCAGAAACCTGATTGTTGGAAACTTCCATTGCTACCTGGGCAATGGCATCAACTTTGATATTGATAAAATCTTTAGTTGGAATATAATCTTCTGTTACAACATTGATGTTGATCTGCCCGACTTCCAGCCAGTCAACACGTTCAAAAAATGGTACTTTAAACCCTGATTTTCCAAGCAGAACTCTTGGATTTTTTGACAGTCCGGTAATGATCGCCGCTTTATTCGGCGGAGCCTTTACATAGCCTGCAAATAAGAAAATAAGTAACAGTACTACAATCGGTATAATGATATATAACACTCTGACTCCTTTCCTTTGGATGACATCTAAAATACAAAATGGAAACTGTATTTTTCTCATTATAAAATGAGGACAGAACGGGTGTCAATCAAAAAAATACGGATTGAAAAAACTGGAAGTTTCCCAGGAATCTTGTTACAATTTAAGAAATAATGGAAAGGCAGGCGGGATAGGATGCTGGAGAATTCACTGGCGGAAAAACTAATCGAACAGGTTACAAAATACACCAGTTATAATGTCAATATTATGAATGAACAGGGTGTGATCATCGCGAGCCGTAATCCGGAGCGAATCGGGAAATTTCACGAAGTTGCATGGCAGATCGTGCATGGAACAACGGATATCATGGTCACTGAAAATGACAATGAATACCCGGGAGTATTAAGCGGGATCAATATGATAATCGAGATTGAGGGAAAACGGGAAGGCGTGGTAGGCGTGACGGGAAATCCAGATGAGATACGACCGATCGCACTCATTATCAAGATGGCGATAGAAACGCTGATCAAATATGAAAATCAGAAAATGCAGGCGTTTCGAAGACAGACAAGGAAGGACCGTTTCATGGAGATGTTGACGCAAAAGCAATATCGTGCGCCACAGGATATACAAAAGCTGGCAGCAGAATTGAATTACCGGGAGGATTTGATCCGAATTCCAATTCTTTGTCATCTGCAGTCCGCTTCAGATCAGGAGGCTTTCTTACATTCAATCAAGAACGGACGGGAACATCTTACGCAGGATATCAGTTTTCAGATGGAAGATCGATATATTTTGATCTTCAAAACACTAAAAGGGGAACATCTTTTTTCAGATTATAAATTTTTGCTTGCCGACTATTTGAAAAGTACGTTGAAATGGATGCGGGAAGAAGAGATTTGCTGTACATTCTACGTTGGAACCTTTCAGACCAGCTTTTCTCAGTATTATTATTCGTATCAGCATTGCAAATGGCTGGAAACTCACATTTTTGGAGAACATCAGGCGTTTTATTTTTATGATTTTATAGGAGAATATATCACCTCTTGCATTCCAAGACAGGAATTACAGCAGATTTTTAATGTGTTTGCACAGAAACTTCCGGAAGACTTTCGAAAAAATTATATTGAAATTGTGGGAAGTCTGATTCAGAATAATTTCAATATCCAAAATGCAGCGCGGCAGTGCTTTATGCATAAGAATACGTTTACCTACCGTTATAATAAAATAAGAGAGGTTCTGCGTCTGGACCATCAGCGTTCAATGGACGATACATGGATGCTGATCTGTTTGTATTTATACTTAAAATTATAGAACACATGTTTTGTGCGTGAAACACAAAATATGGAGAAAGTTTTGGTTGAAGTATTCTGAATTTTTGAAAAATATTCTGCTACAATGAATACAATTAAATAAAAGCAAAAAAAACAAAGGGGGCTTTAATATGACAGGATTTCCACTTATCATCGCTTTTATTGTTGCAATTGTATTCATGATTGTAGCTATTTCCAAATTTAAGATTCATCCGTTCTTATCGATTATGGGTGTTTCTTTGATTCTGGGATTGGTGGCAGGAATTCCGCTGGTCGACCAGACCGCATCGGACGGAACTGTTACCAGTGGTCTGGCAACAGTGATTGGAGCCGGATTTTCCGGTACATTCACCAGTATTGGCATCGTTATTATTCTTGGAGCATTAATCGGAAGCATTCTGGAAGAGACCGGAGCTGCATTGAAACTTGCAGACATGGTCATCCATCTGGTTGGAAAAAACCATCCAGAGTTGGCTATGGAACTGATGGGATGGGTTGTTTCCATTCCGGTATTCTGTGATTCTGGATTTGTTATTTTGAATCCAATCCGAAAAGCATTGGTAAATCGTACCGGTGTGTCATCCGTTGCAATGTCCATCGCACTCTCCTGCGGTTTGTATATCTCGCATGTATTCATTCCGCCGACACCGGGGCCGATTGCTGCGGCATCGACACTGGGGATTGGAGATAATTTACTGATGGTTATGGGAATTGGAGCATTATGTTCTGTATTTCCTCTGATTGCTGGATATTTTTATGCAAAATACATCGGGAAAAAGGTAACAGCTGATGATGAAGCAAACTGTAATGATGTAAAGAAATCTTACGAAGAGCTGGTTGCTGAATACGGAAAACTTCCAAATGGATTTATTGCACTTGCACCGATTCTCATACCGATTCTTTTGATGGGAGCAAGCTCTATTGCATCAATGGCAGGCTGGTCAGGAACTGCAAATGACATTTTGAAGTTTTTGGGAACGCCGATTATTGCCCTTGCAGTTGGCACCATTTTCGGTGTGATTCAGCTTGTGGGTGCAAGGAGAATCGATAAATTTTATGATTTGACGAATGAAACATTAAAAACCGTTGGACCAATCTTGTTTGTAACAGCTGCAGGCGGTGTGTTGGGAAAAGTGATCGCTTCTACAAGTATGATTGATTATATTACACAAAATGCAGAATTGCTGGAGACAATAGGTATTTTCTTCCCGTTTATCCTTGCAGCGATTTTGAAGAGTGCACAGGGATCTTCAACAGTTGCACTTACGACAACAGCAGGAATCGTAGCTCCTATCCTGCCGGTTCTGGGACTGGATTCCCCGATACGGGCAACGCTTGCGGTAATGGCAATCGGGGCTGGAGCTATGACAGTATCTCATGCAAATGATTCCTATTTCTGGGTAGTTACCAATTTCGGCGCGATGACTCCGGAAAAAGGATACAAAACACAGACAATGGCAACGCTCGTGCTTGGTCTTTCCGGTATGCTTGAGATCTTTATACTGTCACTCTTCCTTCATTAGGGAAAAATACAAGATGAAAAAGGGAGGCTTCTCACTATGAAATTTTTATTTGCATCAGATTCTTTTAAAGGAACGTTATCTTCTGCGCGTATTGCAGAACTGCTTACGACAGCAGCAAAAGAATCCTTTCCGGATTGCACCTGTACCAGTATTGAGACTGCAGACGGAGGCGAAGGTACAACGGATGCTGTATTGTCTGCAGTTCAGGGGCAGCGGATTCCACTTGTGGTGTGCGGGCCTCTCTGGAAAAAAACAGACTGCTTTTACGGAAAACTGGATGAAGAACGTGCAGTCATGGAAATGGCGGCAGCATCCGGTCTTCCACTGTTGACAGAACCGGAACGAGATCCTGAAAAAACAACTACCTATGGAACCGGAGAAATGATCCTGGATGCATTGGATCGTGGTTTTCGGGATATTTCGATCGCAATCGGAGGATCGGCGACGAATGACGGAGGAATGGGATGTATGTGCGCCTTGGGAGTTCGTTTTCTGGATGAAAATGGCGAGATCTTGCAGGGATGCGGGGAAAATCTGGGTAAAATTTCTGAAATTGATGTTTCCGGTCTGGATTCAAGAGTTGCAAAGACAAAATTCACAGTCATGTGTGATGTCAATAATCCGCTCTGTGGGGAAAATGGAGCAACCTATACATTCGGTCCACAAAAGGGAGGAACCCCGGAGAGTTTAGCAAGGCTTGAGGAGGGAATGCTCCATTACCGGGATGTTCTTTTGAGAGAGTTTGGGGTGGATGTCAATGAAATTCCGGGAGCAGGTGCAGCCGGCGGTTTGGGGGCCGCACTGGTGGTCTTTTTAAATGCGGTGCTGAAATCAGGGATTGAAACGGTTCTGAATCTGGTTGATTTTGACAGCAGGCTTCAGGGTGTATCTCTTGTGGTTACAGGAGAAGGGCGCACAGACTGGCAGTCTGCGTTTGGAAAGGTACTGCATGGTGTCGGGATGCACAGCAAAAAGTACGGCATTCCGGCAGTGGCCATTGTTGGCTCCATGGGACAGGGTGCAGAAAGAATCTACGATTCAGGAATCGATTCGATTCTGACTACAGTCAATGCCCCAATGGAACTGCATGCGGCACTGGAACAGGCCGAAGAATTATATCTCAATGCGGCGAGACGTCTGTTTCGAATGCTGAAAGCCGGAAATGAGATGAAACAAACAGATTAAAATTCCTGCAAATGACAGGAGTTTTCCGGCAGCCGCGCCTGGTGCATGGTAGGAAATTTCGATTTTGTGTTTTCCCTGTTTCAGCGGAAAGCCCAGGAATGCAGTATTTACTTTTTCATAAGATACGTTCTTGCCATCCACCAGGACTTCAAAATGAGAGTCATAAGGAATGGTTGTGATAAAATAACTTTTTTGATCAACCTGGATCGTTCCCTTGAGCTGATTGCCTTTGGAAGCATTTTTATCCGCGTGAAATTCAGACTGATATAGTGTTTCGTTTGAAGCCGGGTCCTGCCAGGTTCCCAGAGAAAGCTGCAGATTGGAAAGCTGGTAGCTTCCTTTTCCAAGGGTGAGGGAGATCTGCTGCTGCCCTTTTTCCAATGGAACCGCATACGTAAATGTTGTGTTGTGGTTATAGTAAATGTGCGATCTGGCACTTAATTTATTCCGTTCTTTTTCCAGTGTGATGGATACGTCAGAAGATGGCTTCTTGTTTTTTACATGAAATTGCAGGAATAAAACATGCTCCTGCTCATTTTGTCCGTTCTCATTCCAGTTCGGAAATAAGTCTGCAAGATTTAAATGAAGAATCTCAGTCTGTTTTAATACTGCCGTTATGGTTTCGTCTGTTTGTGTCAGAGTGTTTCCGGTCTTTTGGAGAGCCGGAAGCGTCATTGTTCCGGATGTGATCTTCAGACTGTCAGAATCCGGAGTCTCTTTTTGTCCGCCTTTTTCTACTACAGCATAATCTAAAAGTGTAGTCTGATTGTACGGAAACGGTAATGTATCATAGGTCTGTTTATTTAGCAGCCGGTTCGTTGCATAGGCAATTGGTGATACATTGTCATTTTTCAGAACTTTCGTATTTCCGATTGTACAGTCCCATTGATAGCCGGGAACATCCTCCTGGGTGATCAGATATTTGATGCCCATAAACCGTTGATAGACAGGATTTCTGGAAACAGACTGCATTAGAAAATTCCGATAGGGCTCTTCCAGTTCAAACGTCTTTGTCCGAAATTCCTGATAATCTGCATTATATACAGAAGAATACACAGAGCTGCTGTACTGTCCGGTGCTCCAGATGCGATTGAGATCGGCAAACTCTTCTTTTGGGGTACCGATTTGTTCCATGCGGTAAAACTCTTGTTTTCGCGTGATAAATTCGGTTGCTTTTTTCGTTTCATAATCCGCTATTTTCTGATAAAAACCGGAATCCAGCATCGTGTCTGCCTGTGTCTGGAAAGACTGATCGTAGATTCCAAGGAACAGGATTGGCGGGATCAAAAGGCACAAAACACTTCCGGTGCGAAGGGATTTTCTGTTTGTCCGAATCCCGAAACGAGTCAATTCATAAAAGAGCAGGTAGCATCCCGCCATGATGACGACGTCCAGAGCAAGTAAGAATCGGCTGAAGGACGGCATGGATTCTGTGTTTCCGGTAAATATCAGTATGATCGTCAGAATATAAGGCAGAAGTCCGCGCCAGAGCGGGCGAGCTTCTTCCTGTTGTTTTTGCATATAGCAGGCGATCAGATAGCATAAAACCGGAAGAAACGGAATCAGAACCTTGTCCCGGATGTACAGTCCGCCATTGAGCAGATAAGAAAAGAACGGAATCGTCAGAATCAGGATCGTGCTCCAGATCAGGATCCGTTCTCCTCTTCTCTTCCAGGCAAGTCCGGCGATCAAAACGGTCAGGATCAGTGTGGTCAGTCCGATTGCATAAGGATGATAAAGGATCGAGGATAATTTTACTGTAGGAATAAAAAGGGAAAGATCTGTCGGTGTTGTTTCCCCTTCTCTTCCGCCGTGCAAAGCCATTGCGGTTGGGACTAAAAAGAAGGCGCTTAAAAGAATCGCGGTCAGGATCGGACCTAAAAACCGGATTCCGTCTCTGAGAAAATCAAGAAACCGGATTTTCTTTCCAAGCGAATCCTGCAGCATAAAGTATCGGTGCAGTCCGTATAAAATCAGGACCAGAATTCCGCCGATACTGAAGTAGAAGCTGGTCATGATCATCAAAAATACACCGGATAAATAGAGAAGCGGTTTTCCTTTTTCCAGGAAAGAATCCACACCCCAAAGAGCCATACACAGAAACGGCATATAATTGACAAACATAATCTGGTTGTAGGACTGAAAAATCATAGGTGCTGACAGCAAAAACAACAGTGCAGTCAGAAAGCTGACAGTCTGGGAGAACCCTCTTTTTATGAGCCAGAAGTAAAGCAATACAACTGCTGATGCAAGGCAGGTGAAGGATGCTGCAATCAGATAATCGCTCATTTTCACAAAAGGAAGCAGATAGGACAACAAAAAAACAGGACTGTACAGTCCATAGTAGGCAAAGTTATAAATGTTCTGTCCTCCTCCGATGCCCGCTGCAAATTCCGGGAAGAAGTCTCCGGTGTCATAAAACTGCTGTCGGAAATAATCCGGAAATACGCTGTGCTGGCTGATCCAGTCTACTTTTGAGCCGAATACACCATATCTCCCGCAAAATAACCAGCAGAAAAACAAAGTGAAAAGAATCAAAAGAAAAGGCATCCGCCATTGTTTGCATTTAGTGTTCGTATTCATAGTGTGTCCTCGTTTCCTCTTCGCTGGAATCTTTTAAAATAAAAATCGGCCGGTGTTTTGTCTCCAGATATGTCTTAGACAGGTACTGTCCTACAATTCCGGTACATAAAAGCTGCACGCCACTTACCATAAAGATGATGCAGGCAAGAGAAGGCCATCCGGATACAGGGTCTCCCCAGATCAAGGTCCGTACGATGATCACGATGATCATGACAAAAGAAACCAGACAGAACAAAAGTCCCAGTACAGATGCCAGTGACAATGGCGCCACAGAAAATCCGGTGATTCCTTCCATGGAATATACAAACAGTTTTCTTAAAGACCACTTTGTCTCTCCGGCCCGGTCAGAACGTCTGGTTGCCACGCTGTCATACTCCTCTTCTAACAGAATTTTGTACATCTTCGGCAGCAGTGACGGCGGATCCTGCAGATCTACATCCATGACTGCAACATAATCTCCGCCGGCATTGGAAAGACCGGCATAAATGGCTGCTTCTTTTCCAAAATTACGGGAAAAAGAAAAGTATTTGCAGCGAGGATCTTTTTGGTGCAGCGCTTTCATTTCCAGCAGTGTATGATCAGTGGATCCATCGTCGATAACTAACAGTTCAAAGTCAATATTCTCCATTTGCTTCATAACGGGCTGCATTGCCTGATAATATACAGGCAGAGCCTCCTCTTCATTAAAGCATGGGATAATTACAGTAATTGTTTCAGTTTTCATATTCTGTCTACCTCCTGGAAACGATGATACTGGTATTTTCTTAAAAAAATCCAAAAGCAAATCTTAAAAATGCTTAAGAAAAATAGTATTTTTTTTAAATTCGCTATAATATACACAGATCAAACAGCTTAAAATAGAAAAGAAAGGGATAAAAATATCCGGCAGGAGACAGCAAGCAGAAAGGCCAATCAGGATCTGAGCACTGCACTCCTCCATGATCTGCGTACACCGCTGACGATTTTGAATGGATATCTAGACCGGTGCCTGCAGAAAACATCCGATATCAGAAATGAGCATATGCTGAGAGTTCCTATTACCAGTGCAGTCATGACTGTGAAAGAGGACATTTAATATTTTAGAGGTGGGAAAATCGTATTTTTTGAGAAAAAAAACACATCCCGGATGAAATACGATCCGGGATGTGTTGAAAAATCAGAGATTTAACGGATAAAGTTTGTCTTTACCTTCTCTTCTGATTCCGGTTTTGAAATTCCAGCATTTTTTCCGGCTTCCAGACAATGCAGAAGCCATGCCATATTTTTGCCGAGAACATGCATGATCTGAATTCCTTCTTTGTCCTGAAGTACTTCATCCGGAGTGTTGCCGTGTACCATATTCCAATAGTTGGAAGAAACGATTGGCATCTGGTGGAATGAAAAGTATTTTAAGAGGACATCCAAGGTTGCTGTGGTGCCGGCGCGTCTTGCGGATGCAATGGCGGCAGCAGGTTTCAGCAACATATCTTTTCCGGCAAGAGAACAGAACTTATCCATAAATTCGATGATCTGCCCGCTTGGAGATGCCCAGTATACCGGAGAGCCGACGATCAGAGCATCTGCCTCTTTCATCTTTTCGGCAGCTGCTCTTACATTTTCAAGTTCCGGGGTTCCAGCCTGAAAAATTTCGCTTTCGATTCCGTTTTTCTCTAAAACCCCGGCAATCTGGATAAGTGCGGTATACGTGCAGCCTTCTTTTCTCGGGCTTCCATTTAACATCAAAACTTTCATTTTCAATTCCTTCTTTCTTTTGAGCTTATAATAAATATTATAACGCAGAAGGAACTTTTATGTAAATATTAAGAAAACAGTTTCATAGAGAAAAGGTTACTCTTCCTCATGGCTGGCAGCATATTTTCTGCCAAGCTTGATCAGACCGGCAAAATAGAGAGCGGTCAAAACACCTGCGATAATATAAGCAACTGTCATTGGCAGACCAAATCCAATTTTCTGACTCAAAATGAAAGAAGATATGATGAACATATAAAAACTTCCTGGAATCAATGCAATCAGATAGATTCCTTTTTTTGCCCCCTTTTTCGCCATCAGATAAATAGTAATTGCAGCAAATGCGAAAACTCCGATGGTCTGGTTGCTCCATGCAAAATATCTCCAGAGGATATTAAATCCTTCTGTATTCATTTTTGCAAAAACAAGGATCAAAATGACAGGAATAAAAATTCCCAATGTCACAAGTACACGATTTTTTCTGGTTTTCTGATCAATGTGCAGGTAATCTGCAACCATCAGACGGCAGGAGCGAAGGGCTGTATCGCCGGATGTGATTGGAAGAACAATCACACCGAGGATTGCGATGATTCCTCCCACAGGACCAAGCAGACCTTTTGCAACTTCGCCAACTGCTGCGGTAGCTCCGGCAGTAGAACCGCTGTTGTAAAGTCCCATAGCTGCTGCTGCCCAGATCATGGCGATCAGGCCTTCCAGAATCATCATTCCATAAAAGACTGTGCGTCCTTCTTTTTCATGTTCTACAGAGCGTCCAATTAAAGTACACTGTGTAGAGTGAAAACCAGATGTAATTCCACAGGCTACTGTTACGAAAAAGACAGGAATGAATTTTGTTCCTGCTCCCGAATTTCCTTCTGCATCAAAGATCGGATACACATCAAAAATTCCTTTGAGACCATGGCTGAAATCAATATTATCAAGCTGATATCCCTGAATAAAGATTCCAGCAAATACTCCGACTGCCGATAAGAGCAGAATCGCACCGAAAATCGGATAAATCTTACCAATGATCTTATCAATCGGGAACAAAGTTGCGACCAGATAGTAAAGTAAGATCACTCCGTAAATTACCCATGTCCATACATTGACATCCTGAAATCCGCAAATCTGTCCTGCGAATAGATCTCCCGGGGTATAGGTGAAAACAGCACCAACAAGAAGCATCAGAAAACAAAGGAAAATATTATACACCTGATAGGTTTTATTTCCCAGAAATTTCCGGATGATTCCCGGCATTTGTGCACCATTCTGGCGAAGTGACATCATTCCGCTTAAATAGTCATGTGTTGCACCGCTGATCACACATCCGATTGGAATGGTAATAAATGCGATTGGTCCAAACAAGATCCCCTGAATCGGCCCAAAAATCGGACCAGTACCTGCGATATTTAAGAGGTTGATCAATGCGTTCTTCCATTTATTCATAGGAACATAATCAATACCGTCTTTCATTCGTACGGCTGGAGTCTCGCGATCGTCAGGTTTAAAGACATGCTCTACAAATTTCCCGTACAGCCAGCCTCCAAGTAAAAGTATTACAAGCCCTGTTATAAAAGTTGCCATAAAATTTTCATCTCCCATTTCTTTATAATAGAGTGCACTCTGTTTTATAGATATTTTATACTTTTTTAATAAATTGTCAATAGGTTTTGCACTGTTTTCTTTATTTTTTTAAAGAACTGGCAAATTAACGCTTTAGCTTAATAAACTTTTAAAAGTAAAAAAGACAGGATTGCCATCTCTTTCAACGGCTGTCCTGTCTGGTTCTGTTTACATCAGTTTTCTGAATAAGTTTTTCAGATCTTCTACACTGGCATCTTTTGGATTGCCTGGTGCACATGCATCTGCGTGCGCAGATTCGGCAAGGAACGGAAGATCTTCTTCTTTGAGTGCTTCCAGTTTTGTTGGGATTCCTACATCTACAGAAAGTTTCTGTACTGCATCCACAGCAGCTTTTCTGTACTCGTCAGCAGACATCTCATCTACACCTTTCACGCCCATAGCACATGCGATTTCGCGATATTTTTCTCCGGAGCAATCTGCATTGTATTCCATAACAATTGGAAGCATCATCGCACATGCGACACCATGAGGCGTATCATAAACAGCTCCTAATGTATGTGCCATGGAATGCGCAATTCCAAGGCCGACATTGGAAAATCCCATCCCTGCGATATACTGTCCGAGAGCCATTCCTTCCCGTCCTTCTTTTTCATTTGCTACTGCACTTCTCAAAGATCTGGAAATGATCTCGATCGCTTTTAAGTGGAACATATCTGTCATCTCCCATGCTCCTTTGGTTGTATAACCTTCGATGGCATGTGTCAGTGCATCCATACCGGTAGAGGCAGTCAGTCCCTTTGGCATAGAGGACATCATATCCGGATCAACGATCGCAATGATCGGCATATCATGCGGATCCACACAGACCAATTTTCTTTTTCTTTCCACATCTGTGATCACATAGTTGATGGTAACTTCTGCAGCTGTTCCTGCAGTTGTCGGAACGGCAATGATTGGAATACAGGGTTTTGTTGTAGGCGCCACACCCTCCAGACTTCTTACGTCTTCAAATTCCGGATTTGCAATGATAATACCGATTGCCTTTGCGGTATCCATAGAAGAACCGCCGCCAATTGCAACAATGTAATCTGCTTTGGCAGCTTTGAATGCGGCAACACCATTCTGTACATTTTCGATGGTCGGGTTTGCTTTGATGTCAGAATAAATTTCATAAGCAAGCCCAGCTTTGTCAAGAACGTCTGTCACCTTTCCTGTGACTCCGAATTTGATCAGATCCGGATCCGAGCAGACGAATGCTTTTTTGAAAGCTCTTGCCTTTGCTTCTGCTGCAATTTCCTGGATTGCTCCTGCCCCATGATAAGATGTTTCGTTCAGCATAATTCTATTTGCCATTTGTATCACTCTCCTTTGTTTTGATTTTAACAATTTTTCACAAAAATAGAAAGTGAAAAACTGTCAAATTTGTCACTTTACAATAGATTTAATACCTTAAATACTTCCATTAGTTTCAGAGGCATAGCATCAACCAGAGAGCGTGCAATTTCTTCTGGAGTTCCTTTCAACTTTCCAAGAACCCTCTGTACAGTCATATAGATGGAACCCTGGCAATACATTTCCAGTAAGAAACGCAAATGCTCTGAAATTTTCTCTCCGGTCTTCTGTTCAATCTGGTCTGTATAAAATTGAAGGATCAGATGAAAGTCGTGATCCCTCAGGCAGTTCTGATCATCATTCTTAAAGGCAGTACGAAAAAACAGATTCTCCTGCTGGATATAATAAAATTTATTGACAAGTCCTTCGTAGATTGTTTCGCTCTTTCCCATGTACTCGAAAGATTTCAAAAGAATCTTATCAAAATACCAGTTGATCAAATCGTATTTGTCCTGAAAGTTTCGGTAAAAGGTCTGCCTTGTTGTACCGCATACTTCAACAATTTCTTTTACTGTGATTTTTTCTACCGGCGCATATTTCATACATTCTTTCATCGCTTCCGAAAGCCGGTATTTCATACGTTCCGGATCCCTGGAAGGTTCTTTGGTATTCTGTAGTTTTTCCATGCGTGTTTCAGCTCCGTGATTTTTATCATTTATAAAGACAGTTTATCATGAAGGCAGTGTGGAAACAATACAGATGTGTGTGAAAGCGGCTGTAATTCATAAATTTGATGGATACGATCATACCAACAGTTGTGGATCCCTGTGCAAATTTTGTGGACAGATAACAGACGATTCCGATATAGACAGCAATAGTTCCCGTCAGGATTTTTGTCTTGATCCTGACATTCTGTTCTTTCAGATAGCTGTCCAGATATTTTGGATATGCACCGCGCGCCTGAACATCTGCAAAGAAATAGTTTTTCTGTTCTGCCTGCATTGCTGCCAGTACATCCTCCGGCTTTGGTGTCAGCGGGTATGTCGGCATTGCCAGAATCATGCAGCCAACCTGACTGTCCGGCATAATCTCATGCGCCAGCTTTACTGCTTTTGCTGATGCAACCAGTTCATGATGGATTGCCTGATACAGATCCTGCTTTGTGAGCTGTTCCTTTGGAGTCAGGATTCCACCGCTGATCAGAGGCTGATGCAGCACGGAATTGATTTCATTGAAAGTAAGCCAGTACTTTACTTTTCCTCTGTAGCGTTCAAAGATTACTTTACAGAAATTCATATAAAAGTCGATGAGCTTTCGGCTCCTCCATCCGTCATACTCTCTTGCAAGATGCAATGGAGTCTCGTAATGGGAAATCGTCACCAATGGCTCAATACCATACTTTTTGCACTCATTCAGTACATCATCATAGAAGTGAAGTTCTTTTTCATTTGGCTCTTTGTCATTTCCATTTGGGAAAATTCTGGACCATGCAATAGAAAATCGAAACACCTTAAATCCCATCTCTGCAAGCATGGCAATATCTTCTTTGTAACGATGGTAAAAATCGACTGCCACAAGCTTCATGTTGTCCGCTGTAGGTTCTTCTGTAGGTGCCCCCTTGATTCCCTTTGGCATGATATCCTGAATGGACAGCCCTTTTCCATCCTCCAAATACGCTCCTTCACACTGGTTGGCTGCCACTGCGCCGCCCCATAAAAAATCCTTTGGAAATATTACTCGATTCATCTCTTTTTTATCCTTTCTCTATTTTTTGACTGTTAAAATTGCATCTCCTGCTTTTACCGGACCGAATTCTTTTTGTACCACGATTTCTGAAAAATCATCTGCGTTTGTAATAAGAACCGGTGTAATGACATCATGTGTTTTCTGGATTTCCTGCAGATCAAATGTAATCAGCGGATCACCTTTTTTCACCAGATCCCCCTGAGAAATATGCACCTCAAAATGAGTTCCGCCCAAATTTACCGTTTCCAGTCCTACATGGATCAAAAGCTCCATTCCCTGATCGTCTGTCAGTCCAATTGCATGTTTTGTATCAAAAAGAGCGGACACTACTCCGTCAAAAGGCGCATAGACGATTCCTTCTTTTGGAAGAATTGCAATTCCTTTTCCAAGTATCTCTTCTGAAAATGTGGGATCATTGACGTCTTTTAGAGATTTGAGTTCTCCTGTCAGCGGACTGAAAACAGTTTGTCCCAAAATAGAATGCTCTGCGTTTTCCTTTTGCTTTGGTTCGCACCCAAACAGCAGGATACTTCCGATTGTTCCTGTAATCGTCACTGCTGCTCCTGTGGCACAGGCTGGAAATGAACCCGGATTTTCCACAGATATGGAATTTACCACGGAGATCAGTCCCGGAAGTCCTGCATACACATACTGTGTTGCTCCCAGTATCGCAGCGATTGCACTTCCGATTGCAGCCCAGATACAGCCATAAATAAACGGTTTCTTTCTCGGCAGTGTGATCCCATAGATTGCCGGTTCTGTAATTCCGAAAATTCCTGTGATTCCGGCGGACAGTGCATCTGTTCTCAGCTGCTTGTCTTTTGCTTTTAAAAATACTCCAAATGCAGCTGCCATCTGTGAAATTACAGCAATCTGAATAAAAATCTGCAGTGTGTCCTGTCCGTTCTGCGCAAAATTGGCAATTACAATCGGAACCATCCCCCAGTGAATGCCAAAGATTACGATCACCTGCCACACCCCGCCGACAACTGCACCTGCGATCGGAGGCGCCATCTGATACAGAAGATTGTATCCGGCGGCAACTCCATTGGACAGCCACTGGATCAATGGACCGATCACAACGATGGTCAGTGGAACCAGCGCTGCCAGGCAGATAAGCGGAGTAAATAAGGATTTGATCAATTCCGGCAAATGTTTATTTAGAAATTTCTCCAGCTTGGACAGCAGTGCAACTAAAATCAAAGGCGGCAGTACAGAAGAGGTATAGGTGATTTCCGTCAGGTTTACAAAAAGAAAACGGATATTCTCTCCTTCTGCGATTTTTCCTGCCATTTCTGTCCACACAGGATTTACAAGTGCCAGACAGCAGGCGGCCGCAATATATGGATTGCAGTGAAAATGCTTTGATGCGGAAATCGCAAGCAGTACCGGCAAAAAGGTAAACGGCGTCCAGCTGATAAAATTAAAAACCTGATAGACTCCGGTTTCTGTCACGGATGGTACTGCCATTGTAAGAATGATCAGCAATCCCTGTAAAAGTCCTCCGGCTGCAAGGACATAACAGACAGGTGCAAATACTCCTGATATCATCTGAAGCAGGCGGTTTAACAGGTTTTCTTTTTCTTTTGGGCGTTCTTCCTGTTCTGTTTTTTTGTTTGTTTCAAGTTCTGCAGAAACTGCCTCGAATACATCTCCCACATGATTTCCTATCACGACTTGAAACTGTCCCTGTTTCTGTACAACCGTGATCACGCCGGGCAGGGCTTTGATTTTTTCCTCTGCCTGTCCGGGTGTATTTTTCAAAACCAGACGGAGTCTGGTCGCGCACCGTTGTGCACTGGCAATATTGTCTGCACCGCCTGCAAGACGAATGATATCATGTTCCAGCTTTTGATAATCTTTTACTGCTTCTGCCATTTTTCCCTCTCCTTTTCTTTACGCATTCAATCCTGCCTCGTATCCTTCCCGGATTCCAAGATATCCGTTTTTCACCCCATTGGCATCTCCCACTTTTAATACTTTGCAGGAAACATGTTCCATGGAGTCTAGAAGGGTTCTGTCTGTTTTCACTCCGACTGCAATAATAACCGTATCAATATTTTCAAGTACAAATCTTTCCCCGTCTTTTCTGCGGTTACCGTATGATCTCCGATTTCCAAAAGTTTTGTAGAAGTATGAATCTGAACTCCGTTTTGGGAAAACCGCTCTTTCATGTATTTTGTTGGAGCTGCTTCTCCATCTTTCATGATCTGCGGAAGCATTTCTATAATGGTTACCTGTTCACATTGCTGACCGAGCATATCGGCAGTTTCAGCTCCTACGAGACCGCCGCCGATGACCACAACACGATTGCCCGGCTCTGTTTTTCCAAGGAGTACATCATGAGCAGTTACGACAAAATCCTGATCTGCACCTTGAATCGGCGGAATAAACGGTCTGCTTCCGGTTGCGATGATGACCGTATCCGGTTCATAGAGTTTGATCAGTTCTGCATCGGCGGTTGTATTCAGAAGGATCTGTACATGCATTTTCTCCAGCATACTTTTCTGCCAGCACAGAAACGAAGTAAACTCGCTTTTTCCGATCGGAACCGATGCGGGAATCCACTGTCCACCCAATCGGTCATTTTTTTCGATCAGAGTGACTTTATGACCCTTTAACGCTGCCGAGATCGCAGCCTCACATCCTGCAATACCACCACCTATAACGAGGACCTGTTTTGCCTTTTCGGTAGGAGTCAAATCATATTCATCTTCCATTCCGGTAAGCGGATTTACCAGACAGCGGATACCGTTTCCTTTTCCGTTCTCTCCGATACAGCCCTGCAGACAGCTGATACAACGGATCACTTCATCTCCCCGTCCTTTCAGAACCTTGTTTGGCAGTTCCGGATCCGCCAGGGAGGCTCTTGCCATGGTCACAAGATCTGCCTTTTTGGACTGGAGAACACTTTCCGCAATCTCTACATCATTGATTCGTCCTACAGCGATAACAGGAATCTGAACTGCTTTTTTCATTTCCGCGGCATGTTCCACATAACCCGCCCGCGGAAATACGGATGGCGGAATGATCGTGTGCGTGGATGCATATACGCCCTGGGAACAGTGAATACAGTCTGCGCTCGCTTCTTCCATCAACCTTGCGATGACCTTTGACTCTTCGATACCCAGCCCGCCCGGCACATATTCCACAGAAGAGATCCGATACAGCACCGGATAGTCTTCTCCGCATTTTTCTTTGATGTTCCGAATGATCTCCATGCCAAATCTTGCACGATTGCGGATCGTTCCGCCATATTCGTCGCTTCGTTTGTTAGAAAACGGGGATGCGAAAGCGCCTGCCAGATATCCGTGCGCTCCATGCACTTCTACTGCATCAAATCCGGCTGCTTTGGCTCTTTTTGCACAGTCACCGAATTGCTCTACCAGAGTATGGATTTCCGGGATCGTCAATTCTCTGGGTGTTTCCGGCATACTTGGCTCCCGGACTGCAGAAGGGGCTACGGGCTGCACTCCGGTCACGGCACTGCTTGTCTCTCTTCCGGCATGATAAATCTGAGCTGCGATTTTTCCGCCTGCGGCGTGAACGCGTTCGGTCAGCTTCCGATGGCTTTCAATCTGCCCATCCGCCTTTTGCTTTGTGTTCGTGATAAGCAATAAATTTTTCGGTTGCCTTTCCGTCCGGTGTACAATAATTGGTCACCATGGCTGATACGACCATCCTGTTTTTCAGTTCCAGACCATTGATCTTCATAGGTTCAAAAACTTTCATGTTTGTCATCCTTTCTATTCCTTGAATCTTTCTGATCTATACTATAAAAGTTTCTTCTGAATAGTTCCCCCTCATATGAGGGAAAAGAACGATTTTTTCTTCTTTTTTCTTGACTCACAGGACCGATGGAAATTAGAATAAAATAAACAGATTTTAAGAACTGCTGAAAGGATGAAAAAAAATGGCTGATATTGAACCGCATATCATTCCGAGTATTTATCTGGCAAATTATCTGAATGATTTTGAAGATGTAATCTTAAATTATGAGGTGCAGAAGACGCAGATCAGAAAAGGCAGTTATCTGACACAATATGGAGTGATCAATAACACTGCTTACTATATCAAAAACGGAATTGTCCATCTTTCACTTGGGCATGAACAGGGGAAGAAGTCTCTGAATATGTTTGGCCCCGGACTATTTTCCCGGTAGGCGTCGAGATTCATGAATTTCGTGTGGAATATGAAATGATCATACAGGCACTGACAGACTGTGAGGTATACAAGATGTCGTATCCCACTTTGAAAAAGATAGCAACAGAAAACGGAACCTTTGCCGGGGAGCTGCTTCGTGAGAATTGTGATTTTATCGGATATATGTTCTTTGACAGTATCAATCAGACATTTGAACCATGTCTGGCCAGAATTTGCGATATCTTATACCTCTATCTTACAAAAGTCCACCCGCTCTCTGCGAAAATCCCGCTGTCGCAGTCAGAACTTGCCAGCATTGCGGGAGCGTCCACTGCCCAGATGGAGCGCTCGATTTCGGATCCTGAAAAAAGAAGGGATCTTAGATACCTCCCGAAAACAAATAGAGATACTTGATGAAGAAAAATTACTGGCGCACTGTACGCTTGGAATGAGAAGCAACATTATCTGATTTTCTAATAAAATAGCTATGATTCAAACAATTTGAATCATAGCTATTTTAAAAAAGATTTGTCAAGAGCGAATGGGATATAATTTTACACCAATCCCCATCTATTCATAATATTTTCCAGTTCCAAGAATGGTACCAAACAACCCGAATACCCAAATCAAAGTAACCGCTTTTTGAGACGATTCCCACAAGCCTGCCGTAACCAGGAGAAAGCTGACAACAGGAAATAGGATCATGGATCCCAGCATCCAGTATCGGCAGCATTTTACAATATACGGCCAGTTACTGTTGTGAATCCGAATAAACGGAATATTCATTCGGAAGACCCCGTCGGACACATAATGAAGTTCATTTTCATCATAATAAGTCGGAAGCTGTTCTTTTGCAAATAAGCAGAACCCTGCACCAAATAAGGCAAATAAAGCTTCTAAAACAAAGATGTCCTTCTGGATCAGATTTACATCCTGCCATATTAAAATTCCGAATTCCAATATGCTGAATCCCAGGACAAACAAATACCACATTTTGTGAAAACCAGAATGTACGTGTTTTTGATTGTCTGACAAATGAATGGTTTTTCCCAGCAGTTCATCCATCTCCTGCGGCTCAAGTGCGGCATGAATCCGCTCACCTTTTAGCAGCTCTGCGACTGTTACTCCCAGGATATCTGCCAGAGGTTCCAATAAGGCGATATCTGGGAGACTCAGTCCCGTTTCCCTTAATTAAAGATATTGTTGGGTAAAAAAGAAAGGTCAGTCGATTTTGCCGATGAAGCGGTAGTAGATTTCTACTTCC